>Ga0302326_10002627_pt1 | contig 43431 bp, 34 predicted proteins | sample Palsa_T0_3_FD_202264 | JGI IMG/M metagenome (GOLD analysis project Ga0302326, IMG submission 202264) | Peat permafrost microbial communities from Stordalen Mire near Abisko, Sweden - Palsa_T0_3 | ecosystem: Environmental > Terrestrial > Soil > Palsa > Peat permafrost | place: Sweden: Abisko...
GGCCCCAGCTCGTTCCCCAGCTGTTTTGCACGAGAAACTGCAGGCCCGCCGGCGTCGTGCGGTAGCCCTGCGCGAGCAGTGCGTGCGACCCGTAGTACGCCTGCGGGGGCGGAAGGACTTCGCCGTGGAATCCTCCCGGCCCGGCGATGGACCAGTTGATGGCCATGTCGACCGAGAGGTACACGGCCTCGCCTGTCGCCAGGAGCTTCATCACCTCGGTGTCGCGACCGGGCGTATCGGCGATCGACTCGAGCCCGGCCACCCGGTAGATGGGCATCCCATCGGCGCGCTGGCGTTCGCCCACGATGACGGGGTCGGTGTAGCCCGACCCCGCCTGGACCCGGTACGCCGTATCGCAGCCCGAGACGGCGGCCCCGAGCGCGACGCGGCAAGCCTTCACCGGGTCGTAGGGCCATATGGCCTCCGAGGTGACGCCGGCCACCTTCTTGAGGTTGCCGATGTTGTCGTCTGTCGCGCCCTTGACGGCCGTGTGCTCGTAGATGGCGAAGATGTGCAGGGCCGACGCCTGCTGCGGGGAGAGCCCGCCGCGGTGCAGGACGAACGTGTCGATGAGCGACGCGATGGCGTTGGCCGAGCAGCTCCCGGTCTCGCCTTGATCCCGGACGGCACCGACGAGGCCCTGCGTGCGGTGGTCGACCCCCGGGGCCAGGGCTCCGGGCACGGCGATCGGCTGGTACGCTGTCGAGTCCGAGATCGGACGAAGGACGCTGCAATCGACGTAGCGGGCGATCTCCGGCGGAAGGCCGGGCAGCGGACACGGGAGCTGCGCAATGAGCGGGCGCAGCTGCTCGTAGCTCATGTTCCAGAAGGACGTCGCCGCCGCCTGCCACGGCGGAGGCGGTTGCGGCGGCGTGGACTGGCCGCCCGCCGTGACGGGAAGCGCCAGGCAGAGGGCGACGAGAGCAAACGCGAGAATTCGCGCCGTCCGCGCCTTCACGTGTCAGCTTCCGCTGTCGGGGAGTCCCCCGTCGGGAATGTTCGGGCAGGCAATCCCGCGAGCGTATCGACACTGCCTCGCGGCGCCAAGAGTCGTTTGGCGATCGACCGCCGTGGGGGAGCGCGGACGCAAGCGCGGGCGCGGACGCAAGCGCGGGCGCGGACGCGAGCGCGGGCGCGGACGCAAGCGCGGGCGCGGGCGCAAGCGCGGACGCAAGCGCGGGCGCAGGCTCGTGCATAGGCGCGGCCTCGTGTTCGTGCGCGCGCTCGTCCGCGCGCGCTCACGCTCGCGTCCGCGCTCACGCTCGTGCTCCGATCCCTCACCGGCCGATACCGCAACCGGTACACCCGATGCACCGCGGTATGGCCATGATGGTCACGCGATTAAAGCCTCTGTCCGCCGCTCGTCCCGCCGCGCCTGCCGCGGCGTTCCTCGCGCTGCTCCCCGCCATCGATGGCTGTTCGTCGCAGCCTCAGTACGTCTACAAGCCCGTGCAAAATGCAACGGCCAGCGTCTCGGGGCAGCTCGCAGCCCAGTACCAGGTCCCGCCGGCGTCGCCGCACGGCGACGTGGAGGTCGCGACGCTGGGCGTCACCACGCTCGAGCCGCGGCCCGGCGAAGGGGACCGCACGCGCGCGATGCACATCCGGATGGTCGTCCACAACCGCGACGATTCCGGGCCGTGGCAAGTTGACACGCGCGCACAGATCGGGAGCCTCAACGACTACGGACAGAGCCGGCCGATCCTCGCATCAGCTACCGTCGGGCAACCGCCGGTCGTCACGATCGGGTCGAGCGGCGAGGCCACGATCGACCTCTACTATCCCCTGCCCCGGGGCATGCAGGATTCATTTGAGGTCCCTCGCTTCGACATCCTGTGGAACGTGCAGACCGCAGACGGCCCCACCGCGAGCCGGTCGACGTTCAATCGCGTATCGACCGAACCGCCGCCCGGTGTCTACGCGTACGGGATTGGGCAATACGAGTGGTACGACCCGGAGTGGCGCAGCAACGCCTTCTCCCGCACGGATCCCTTGATGCCGCTTTACCAGTCGCCGCCCGCGGCCGCACACGCCGGCCGCTGAACGCGCAGGCTTCCGGAGCGCGGACAAGGGAGGCGGACGACCCCGCGAGGTCGACGAACCGCGCCTTCGACACTATCGTTTCGAACGCATGGCCACCCCGTCGAGCATGTTGCCTCTCGGCACTCCACTGCCGCCCGTGCGGCTCAAAGACGCCGTCGGCGGCAACGTCGTCGACGTGAACGCGGTCGCCGCCGGCAAGCGCGGCACGGTCGTCATGTTCATCTGCAACCACTGCCCGTACGTGGTGCACATCCAGCCTGCGCTCGGCCGCGTCGCCAACGACGCGGTCGACAAGGGCTTCGCGGTGGTCGCGATCAACTCGAACGACCTCGCCACGTACCCGCAGGACGGGCCCCCGGCGATGGCCCGCCTCGCCAAAACCGAGTCGTGGCGATTTCCCTTTCTGTTCGACGAGACGCAGGCGGTGGCGCGGTCCTTCGACGCGCAGTGCACGCCGGATCTTTACCTCTTCGACGCCTCCGGCAAGCTCGCGTACCGCGGGCAGTTCGACGACAGCCGTCCGTCGAGCCGCAAGCCCGTGACGGGGCGCGATCTGAGCGCCGCGATCGAAGCCGTCAACGCCGGCCGCTCGCCGTCCGCCGATCAGATCCCGAGCGTCGGCTGCAGCATCAAGTGGCGCTGAGGCCCCTGCATTCTCACCTCATTTCACCTTCACGTAGAGGTTTCCGTTCGCGATCGGGATCTGGATGCACGCCCGTGTGCCGCGGCCTGCATGGGGGGCGATGGTCAGGTCGCCGCGGTGGCTCTTTGCGATCTCCGCCGCGATGGCGAGGCCAAGACCTGAGCCTTTCCCTTCGAGCTTCGTCGTGAAGAACGGTTCGGTCGCCCGGCTGGCATGGTCTTCGGTGATCCCCACCCCGTCGTCGGTCACGACGAACGCCACGCGGTCGCCGTCGATGCGGGCCGTCACCTCGACGTGCTCGCCGGCCGTGCAGGCGTCGCACGCGTTGAGCAAAAGATTCACGAGCGCGTGCTCCAGGAGCGCGCCCTCGCCAAGAACAGCCGGCAGGTTCGGCGGGATGTCGGTCGCCAGCGAGACCCTCGCCTTCGCGAAACGGTGCTCCACGGAGGCCGTCGCGGCACGGATCACCTCGGAGGGATCGACGCGATCGAGACACGGCGGGCCCCCGCGCGCCATGTCGAGGAATCGGCGGACGATCTGCTGGATCCGGTCGGCTTGGCTCAAGATGATCTTCGCGGCGCGCGTGGCCCGCTCGTCGCCCCCGACGTAGCCGAGCAGCTGTTCGGCGCGGCCCACGATGACCCCGAGCGGCGTGGCCACTTCGTGGGTGATGCCCAGGGCGAAAGTGCCCATGGTCGCGATGCGCTGGGCCCGCGCAAGCGTGTGCTCACCAGCCCGCGCGGCCTCGGCCACGGCAAGCTCGCGCGCCAGCGTGAACTCGCGACGCTGCTCGCGGAGCGCGATGCCGCCGAACCACAGCACGAGACTGGACGCGATGAGGACTCCGAGCGTCAGTCTCCATAGCGCTCGCTTCTCGCGATCTCTCTCGCGCGCGGCCGTCGCCACCGCGACGACGCCCCATCGTCCGAGCTCCCCCGCATCGACGCTCGCCAGGCCCGCCATCGCCGTACGAGCCGGGAGACCGACTTGCTGGGCCTCCGATCGGGTGAGCCGCACAGCCCGGACGCCGTGGTCGAGAGCGCCTCGCAAAGGCGCCGAAACGATCTCGCGACCATCGACCCCATGAAACGAGGTCTTGTCCGGCGCCGAGAGAAGGACGACCAAATCGCCGGAACGCTCGACGCGGCCGTTCTCGGGGTCGAGGAGCGCTCCCGCGAGGATCCCGAGGGCGCCGCGGCGTCCGCCCGCTCCCGGGGAGGGGGGCTGCGCCGTCAGGCGCGCTCGAAGAGTCGCCGCAAGACTCGACGCGAGGATCGTTTGTTCCGTCTCGAGATCGTGCAGAGCCGCGCCGGCCTCTCGTTGCTCGTCCCACCACGCCAGGCCCGTGACCAAGGCAATGGCGAGCAGCATCGACGAGACGAGTGGCCATTGTTTCGCACGGATGGCTCGCTCGCCTGGGGCTCGAATGGCGCGTCGATTCATGGGTCACCCGCGCGGATCGCAAGCGGCAGGCCGCGGGTGCCGGTGGTTGATTTGCCACAGCGACGGGCCCCCGACCCGCCGATGAAGGACGAGCCATGGAATATTTCCCGAACGCGCCGCGGAATTTTTCCCTCGCGCATGCGGCAACGGGCCCATTCGTGCGCGCACGAGCCCGTGGCACGAGAGGTGCTTCTTCGTCGTGAATCGTGGCCGGCGAGCCGATGGAGTCCGGGTCATGACTTGCACGGCCTCTATCCCCAAGAACACCGCGTGTGAGCTACTAAGAACCCCCACATGTTTGCCCGTCTTCGCGTTGCCTGGCTCGCCGGCGCCGTGGGCCTCGCCCTCTCGGGCGTTGCGGCCGCGCGCGCGGACCTGCCGTCGACGAAGGACGCGGCACCCCCGTCGATCGATGCGCCACAGCCGGCGCAGTCCTTCACCATGAAACAGGCGCTCGACTATGCGCGCGCGCACCAGCCCGCGATTCACGCGGCCCTCGCGCGCGTCTCGGCGCGCATCGAGGACGCGAAGATCCCAACGGCGCAATGGCTGCCCACGGTGGGCGTCACGGCGCAACTCTTCGCGATGTCGGCGAACAACACGACAGCCCTCTACGTGGTTCCCCCATCCCTGGACATACCGCGCATCGGGGGGACGACGGCGACGACGACAGGCAACCTTTCGCCGTACGCTTCGACGCTCGTCGGCGCGGGGTTGACGCAAGAAGTCTTCGACTTCGGCCGCATCGAAGCCCAGCGGGCCGCTGCGGACGCGCAGGTCGAGGTCGAGCGGCACCGTTCGGACACCGACCGGCTCGACGTCGATTTCGGCGTGGAAGAGGCTTTTTACGCGGTCGCCGCGGCCAAAGCGATCGTGCGCGCCTCCGACGAGGCCTACGAGCGCTCGCGCGTACACCGCGATCTCGCCAAGCGCGGCGTCGATGCCGGGCTGCGCTCTCCCATCGAGCTGACGCGTGCGGAGGCCGATCTCGCGCGCTTCGACGTCGGTCGCGTCAATGCGCGGGGCGGCGTGGCCGTTGCGCAGAGCGTCCTCTCCGCCGCCATCGGATCCGCCGATGCAGCGGTGGATGCCTCCGACGAGCCGTTGCAACCGAGCGACATGCCTGCCCTGCCGGAGGCCATCGCGCTGGCCCAGCAACGCGATCCGCGGCTGGCCGAGACGCTCGCCATGCTCAGGGCGGCCGAACGGCGCACGCGGGCCATCGGTGCCGAGATGAGGCCCGATGTGGCGTTGACCGCGACGTTTACCGGGCGTGCCGGCGGCGCACCTGCGGCCGGGCGCACCGTGAGCGGAGACGGCTGGGTGCCGAGCGTCCCCAACTGGGACGCGGGCCTCGTGCTCTCGTGGCCGCTCTTCGACGGGACGATCAACGCCCGCCGGAACGCCGCGCATTCCCTGGAGGACGTACGGCGGAGCGACATCGACCTGGTCACCGAGCAGGACCTCGCGCGCGTCCGGCAGGCCTACGTACAGGTGCAAGTGGCCCACGACGCGCTCGTCGCGCTCACCCGCTCGGTCATCGCGGCCCGCGCCAACTACGATCAGGCCAACGCGCGCTTCGATTCGGGGATCGGCAACGCGGTCGAGCTCGCGGACGCCGAGGGGGTGCGCACCAATGCCGAGATCCAGCTGGTGCTGGGTCGATTCGAGGTCGGTCGGGCGCGCGCCGCGTTTGGCCGTGCGATCGCGGAAGGACTCTGAGGCCCTCATGGATTCCAGGGTACATCCGACGCCGACGAGCCCAGCGCCGGTCCACGAGGGCGGCCCGCCCGCGGCGACAGGTCAGGACCATCGGGCCGAGAATGCTGCACTCGTCCCGATCGTGATCGGGGTCGGCGCCGCGACAGTGATTGTAGTCGGCGCGCTTCTCGTGTGGCACGCCGAGTCGAAGATCAACACGGTAGCGCTCGCATCGTCGCCGAAGCCCGTCACGGTGATCGCCGTTCCGGAGGCCACCTTCCGCGACGCGCGCACGTACGTAGGTACGCTCCGGCCCTGGGTCGAGGCCAGCGTGGGCCCTCAGTACATCTCCGTCTACGTCGACACCGTGCTGGTACGTCCGGGCGTCACGGTCAGGCGCGGCGACGTCCTCGCCACCCTCGACTGCCGGAACGCGAGCGCTGCAAGTCAGGCGGTCGCGGCCGAGGCGCGCGCCATGGACGCCCGCCAGCAAGCCGTATCCCATGAGTCGGAGCGCCTGCAGACGTTGCTCGACGGCGGCTTCGTCTCGCCGAACGAGGCCGAGATCAAGTCTGCGCAAAGCTCGTCGGAGCAAGCCCAGGTCAGCTCGCAGCGCGCCAAGCTCTCCGCCATGGCTCTGCAGGTGAGCGACTGCGTTCTCCGAGCCCCCTTCGACGGCGAAGTCGCCACCCGGACGATCGATCCTGGCGCCTTCGTTCGCCCGGGGACGCCGATCGTATCGGTCGTCGACCGGGACACGATCCGCATGACCTTCGACGCCCCGGAGAGCGACTTCGACCTGCTGGGCCCGGGCACGGTCGCGAGCGTCCACGTCGTCGCTACAGGCAAGGTGATCTCGGCGCCCATTTCCCGGCGCTCGCCCGCGGCCGATCCGGAGACCCGCACCGTGCACGTCGAGATCGATCTGGCCGACGCGACCCGCCAGATCCCGGTGAATACGACGGGCCAAGTGCGGATCGAGGTCGGGCCGCCGATCAGGGCGCTGGAGATCCCGCTCGCCTCCGGGTCGATCACGGGCACGAAGGCGGCGGTCTTCGTCGTCGATGGCGGGGTCGCGCACCAGACAAGGCTGAAGATCCTAGGTGAGGTGGGGAGCGATCTGTATGTCGAGCCGTCGATCAAGGCGGGTACGTTCGTCGTGACGGAGGGCTGGGCGACGCTCGCCGAAGGCGATCGCGTCGCGACCAGGGAAATTCCCTACGAGGGGACGTCGTCGAGCGCCGCGGCCAAGAAGGATGTGGAGGAGAGCACGGGAGCGACTCCATGACGGGGCTCGCGCTGCGCAACCCCATCGCGATCTTGATGATCTGCGTCGCGCTCGTGGTGTTCGCAGGAGTCGTGACGCCGCGGATGAGCGTCGACACGTTTCCGGAGTTGACGCCGCCGGTCCTCATCATCGGCACGCTCTGTCCGGGCCTGGCCGCGAAGGACGTCGAGAAGACCATCAGCTGGCGCCTCGAAAAGTACGTGAGCGCCACCCCCGGCGTCGATCACGTCGAGAGCCTGTCCCGCAACAGCTTCAGCGTCATCTACGTCTGGCTGAAGTGGGGTACGGACCTCAACGGCGCGCAGACACTGGTCCAATCGCAGGCCGGCTTCGCGATGGCCGCCGTGCCCAAGTCTCTCGGCGTACTGCCGCCCTTCGTCCTGCAGTACGACCCGTCGAACGCACCGGTCATCCAGGTCGTCGTGACGGGCGAGGGGTACACCGGCCCACAGCTCTACGACTATGCGTTCAACAACATCGAGCCCCTGCTCGAGGGCATCTCGGGGGTCGCCAGCGCGGCACCCGACGGCGGGCGGCTGCGGCAGATCAACGTCGTCGTCGATCCGCTCAAGGCGCAGGCTCGCAGCCTCACGGCGCTCGACGTGTCCCGCGCGGTGGCGGCGTCCAACGCGCTCTTGCCGTCGGGGGAGTTCATCGCGCCAAAGTTCGACGCGAACGTGTACACGAACGGGGTTCCCAGCCAGGTCAAGATGATCGCCCAAGCGACCATCAAGGTCGTCCACGGCGCCCCGGTGCTCATCGGCGACGTCGCGGACGTGCAAGACAGTGGAACCCCGGAGACGCAGGTCGTCTCGGTCAACGGCAAAGACGCCGTTCTCCTCAATGTGCTCCGCGTGCCGGGCGGCAACACGATCGAGATCGTCGACGCCGTGAAGAAGGTCGTGGAGAACCTCCATGACCTGCCGCACGGCATGCAGGCCAAGGTGTACTTCGACCAGTCGCTGTTCGTCCGAACCACGTACGACGGGCTGAAACGGGAGATCGTCCAGGCCCTCGTCCTCATCGCGATCGTCATCCTCGTCTTTCTCCAGAGTCTGCGCGGGACGATGATCGTCTCGGTCGCCATACCTCTGTCGTTCGCGATCACGCTCATCGTGCTCTACGGCACGGGCCAGACGCTCAACGCCTTCACGCTCGGCGGCCTGACGCTCGCCATGGGGCGCCTCGTCGACGACGCGGTCGTCGTGCTCGAGTCGATCCATCGCCACCAGCGACAGGGCATGAACACGGCCGAGGCGGCGCTCAAGGGGACGAACGCCGTCGCGTTGCCGGTGCTCGCCTCGACGTTGACGACGATGGCGGTGCTCTTGCCAGTCGTCTTGCTCGCCGGCCTGGCGAAGAAGCTTTTCGCGCCGCTCGCCATCACCGTCGGAATGGCGATGATGGCGTCGTACTTCGTCAGTATGGCCGTGACCCCCGTCGCGTGCCGGTACTTCCTCGGCAAGGGCGAGCACGGGCGCATCGGCAAGGCCGTCGAAGGGTTCATCGACGGCACAGCGGATCGATACTCCCGGGTGCTGCGCCGGGCCCTCGCGTTCCGCTGGGTCGTGATCGGCGCCGCCGTCCTGCTCGTCGCCGGTGCGGGCTGGGCAGCCGACCGCCTCCCCAGCACGTTCTTCCCCGCGATCGACGAAGCGATGGACATGGTCTACGTCCGCTTCTCGCCCGGGATTTCGGTCGAGGAGGCCGGAAGGAGAATGACCGCCATGGGTCAGGCCCTGGAGAAGGAGCTACCGCCCGGCGTCATCCAGATGGTCGTCACGAACGTCGGCATGCCGCAGAACGCGCGAAGTCTGCTCGTCAGCCCCAACGTCGCGCCGAATACGGGCTACCTTCGAATCCAGTATTCGGACCCGGAGAAGCGTACGATCTCGCAGGAAGAACTCGCGGCGAGATCGCGGGAGATTCTCACGCGCAACTTCCCTGGGGTCGAGGTGCTCCAGTATCCGGGCGGGCTCGTCGCGAGCGTCTTCGCCAACGGCTTCACGGCCCCCTTCGTCGTCGAGGTGAGCAACGACAACCTCGCCGCGCTCGACGAAGAGGCCAAGGCCGTCGTCGACGTGGCGCGCACGGTACCGGGCATTCGCGACGTCCGCGAGTCGCTCCAGATCAACTACCCCGAGATCCACGTCGACACGGATCGGGAGATGGCCGGATTCGTAGGCACCGACGCGACTACGGCCGCTCAGACGACGCTCGACGCGACGCTCGGCAACATCAACGTGCCGGGAGTCTGGATCGACGAGCACAACGGGCAGTCGTACTACGTCGTCACGTTCTACGGAGACGTCCTCGACACCAAGCAGCTCGGCGCCTTGCCCGTGCGGGTCAACGGCGAAGGCAAGCCCGTTCTGCTCGAGGCGTACGGCAACATCCATCGCGAGGTCGGGGCGGTCGCGCTCGAGCGTAGTCACCTGGCGCGCGTCGCGCGTGTGCTCATGCAGACCGAGGGGCGCGACCTGGGATCCGCGGCCACAGCCCTGGAGACGGCGTTGAAGACCGACGCGCGCACCCGCCACATCAAGTTCGCGTACGTGGGGCAAGTAAAGCTCATGCGAACGACGTTCTCGGGATTGGGGCTCGCCCTCGGCCTGGCGGTGATGGTGGTCTTCATGATCATGGCGTCGCAGTTCAAGTCGTTGCGGTTGCCGTTCGTCATGCTCTTCACCATTCCGGTGTGCCTGGTGGGCATCGTGCTGGCCCTGATGGCGGCTGGGCAGGGATTCTCGATCACCGCGCTGATGGGCATTCTCATGGTCATCGGGATCGCGGTGTCCAACGGCATCCTGCTCGTCGACGACGCGAATCGCCGATTCAACGACGAAGGGGTAGAGGAGCTCGACGCCATCGTGGCCGCCGCCAAATCGCGGTTCGTGCCCATCGCGATGACGAGCCTCGCGACGGTCATCGGCCTCGTCCCGACGGCGCTCGGACTGGAGCGCGGCTCCGAGGCCAACCAGCCGCTCGCGCTCGCGGTGGTCGGGGGCCTCGCGTCGTCGACGCTCCTATCGTTGTTCCTCGTCCCCGCGATGTTCCTGGTCTTCGCGAAGCGCATCCCGCGCGAGCCGGACATATCGGCCGAACCTGGGCTCGCCGGGGCTCACGCCTGAAGGATTCGCTTTGGACTAGATTGGGCAGGGATGGCCTCGCGCGTGCTGGTCGTGGACGATGATTTGCACCTCGCGGAGACGCTGGCCGAGGGTCTGACCGATCGCGGACTCGAGGCCGTCGCGTGCGCGTCGAGCGTCGACGCGGTGAGGCGGCTCGAGAGCGAACCGTTCGAGGCCGTGGTGACCGACCTGCGCATGCCCGCGGTGGACGGCCTGGGCCTGCTCGCGCGTTCGCGAGCCGCCGCACCCGATCGCCCCGTCATCGTCATGACGGCATACGCGGCCGTCGAGACGGCCATCGAGGCGATCCGCCAGGGTGCTTACCACTACCTGACCAAGCCCTTCATGGTCGACGAGCTCGCGCTGTTCGTGGACCGTGCGCTCGGAGAGGCTCGCCTGCGTCGCGAGGCGCGCACCCTTCGTACGGCGCTCCGGCAGGAGTCGGCCCTCGGGCACCTCGTGGGGTCGAGCGCGGCCATGCGCGACGTCTTCGACGTCGTGACTCGGGTGGCCGACGCCGCGACGCCGGTCCTCTTCATCGGCGAGACCGGTACGGGCAAGACGGCGCTCGCCCGCGCGATGCACGCTGCCGGCGTCCGCGTGGATCGGCCGTTCGTCTCGATCAACTGTGCGTCCTTACCGGAGAGCCTGCTCGAGAGTGAGCTCTTCGGCCACGTGAAAGGTGCCTTCACGGGGGCGACCACGACGCGAGAGGGCCTTGTCGCGGAGGCGGCCGGCGGCACGCTCCTGCTCGACGAGATCGGCGAGATGTCCCCTGCGATGCAGGCCAAGCTGCTTCACGTGCTCGAGAGCGGGACGGTGCGCGCGGTCGGTGCGAACAAGGAGCGACGCGTGGACGTCCGCCTCGTTGCCGCGACCCACCGCGACCTCCGCGAACGCATCCGGGTCGGAGCGTTCCGCGAGGACCTGCTCTATCGCCTCGATGTCGTCACCATCGAGATCCCCCCTCTGCGGCAACGGCGGGAGGACATCGTGCTGCTCGTCGAGCGGATGCTGGCCCAGTCGCGGACGACGCACCCACGGTCGCCCGTCGTGAGCCTCTCGAGCGACGCGCTGTCGGCTCTGACGAATCACTCGTGGCCCGGCAACGTCCGCGAGCTGGCCCACGCCATCGAACGCGTGGTGCTGCTCGGGCGCGCCGCGGAAGCCGGCGTAGGCGACCTGCCGGTCACCGTCACGGCGGCCATGCCGTCGCACCTGCCCGAGCGGTTCGGAGGACACGTGCTGCCCATTCGCGAGGTGCAGCGCCGGTACGCGGCGTGGGCGCTCGAGCGGCTCGGCGGCCACAAGCGCCGCACCGCAGACGCCCTCGGCGTCGACGCGAAGACGCTCGCCAAGTGGCTGTCCGACGAACCCGACACATAGGACGCAGGTGCGGGCGCACACGCCTGGCGCGCCCGCCCCTTACGAGATCGGTCCGAAGGTCGCGCAGACGTAGTAGCCGCGCGGTCCTCGGCGGACGGACGCCGCGCTCTCCAAGTCGGCAGCGCTCAACGGCGCAACGTGGAACGTCCCGAGGTACGTCCGAAAGGCGCGGGCTGCGCGATGCGGGAGGCCGGCGAAGTCGGCGAAGTCGATCACCACGACCTCGCCGTGGGCCGAAAGGGCGCGGCGCGCGTTCGCGATGGCGGCCGCGCGGTCGCCCACCATGGAGAGACAGTACGAGAAGAGCACCCGGTCGGGCCGCGCGCCGAGGACCTCCGTCAGCGGAGCGTCCTCTGCGAATCCGTGAAGGATTCGCGCCCAGGGGCACTTCGCGCGCGCGTGTCCCAGCATCGCGTCCGAGGCTTCGAGGCCACCGAGGCGAGCCTCGGGCCGCGCTCGATGCAGCCGCACGAGGTTCCGCCCTGTCCCCGGTCCGACTTCGACGAGCGTCTCCCACGCCGCATCCGCGGCGAGGTCGCGGAGAACCACGTCGCGTCCAAGCAGGTAGTAGCGGCGCGTCGCGTCGTAGATGAACCGCGACACGCCGTAGTAGCGATTGAGAAAGGCGCGGTGGTCCGCCTGCGCGTCGCTCAATGCGCGATCCGGTGGAAGCTCACGCGGCGAAACTGGCGCGTCCGATCGAGCTGCGTGGCAAGAGCCGTCTCTTCCATCATCGGCGTGAAGTGGCGGCCGAGCCCGTGGCGCTCGGGCAACGACGCGTCCTCGACGGAGCGGTGCAGCACGACGGCGCCGTCGACGCTCGTGCGCACGATCTCGCCCAGCAGCCGCCGCTGGACGGCGGGCGGCATCCAGTCGGGGGCGTCGAGCAGCGTGTAGTGCGTCCAGGTGTTGCGGCCCGCCGCGGCGAGTACATCGAGGATGTTGCCGTGATGGAATCGCACGTCGGTCGGGGCGCCGAGCGAAGCCTCGTGGTGGTCTTTGCGCAGGTACGGGGGTGCGGCGTCGGGACGCGCATGGTTGAAGTGGCCCGCGATGGCAAACCAGACGAACCAGTTTCGCTCGAGGTCCGTCTCGGCGACCCGCTGCAGGTGCATCAGGGCATAGTCGACGACATCGGTCAGCCCCTCGGCGCGCAACATGCGCTCGCACTGGGCATGGTTGACGCCGATCGCGACGAGCGGCAGCGGCGAGCGCAAGACGGCGCCGACCCACGGCGTGCGCAAGACCGGCCCGAACGCCTCCGTGACGCAGCGCCGCCGTTCGCTCACGGGCGTCGCGATGAGCGAACGGAGCCACGCGGCGTCGACCTTGGCCAGGCGCCGCAGCACGGCAAACAGGCGGGCGGTGAGTCCGCGGTGATGCAGCGCGTCGTCGAAGATGTCGTGGTGGGAGCGCCAGTGGCGCTGGATCCAGGCCGGGAGCCCCTTGGTCAGGCTGCCGACGACCCGGGCGGGTGAGGGATGTGTGCCGTGGCCCCAGAGCCGATAGAACTCTTCGTGGCTCTCCGTCTGGCGCGCCGACGCCGTCTTCAACGCCGTGATCGCCAGATGGCTCGCGTTGATGTCCACCGCGTCGATGCTGCGTGGCCTGCGACTCAGCTGATTGGCGATGCCACAGCCGGCGCCCGAGATCCCGAGCAGACGCGACTCCGGACCGACGCCGAGGAAGCGCTCGTCGACCTCGGTGTCTTCGAACAGCATGTTGTAGACGAGAAGGCGCTTGAAGAGCTGCTGGAAGGCTTGATCAGCGACGCGCATACCTGCTCACTCCACGCCACTTCGGTGTCATTCCCGCGACAACGATCCGAACCGCGTGTGCCAAGCCCGTTAGGAGGGCCCGTGATATGGTGGGGCTTCTTCCGATGGACGCGGTCGTCGTCACACGATCCGTCAACTTGGCCTCGGCGCCCGAGCGTGTGTGGCCGTTTCTGTCGGACACCGATCGCCTCAACCGGCTGCTCGGGATGAGCGAGGTCCGGTACCGACCCGTCGACCCGGCCAACAAGACGGGGGCGCGCTTCGTCGGCGAGACGCGGGCGGGCGGATTCCGGTTGGCGTACGACGAGTACCCGTTCGAGTGGAGCCGGCCGCGCGCGTTCAGCGTGCACCGACGGATGCACGGGGGGCCGATTGCGTCGCTCACCTGGCAGTGCACCCTCGCGGCATCCCGCACGGCCGACGGGCCTGGCGCGCTCGAAGGCGGCACGCGGGCGACCCTGCGGCTCGAGCTCGTACCGCGCTCGGCCATCCTGCGTCCCGTCGCATGGCTCAACGCTCGAAGCGTCACGGCGAGCTTCGCAAACCTCGGCCCGATCATCGACGCCCACGTCGTCGAAGGCGCGCCCAGCCCCTACGCAGGCCCGGTCTCGCCCGCCGATGCCGTCCGCGTCGAGGCGGCCCTCGCCCGTCTTCGGTCCGAGGGAGTCCCCGCCGGCCTCGCGGATCGCATGGGCGCGCTCGTCCGCGAGGCGGCGGACGCCGACGTCACCCGGATCCGGCCCTTCGAGCAAGCCGACCTGTGGGGCGAGGATCGGCGCGCCACGCTGCGAGCCTTCTTGCGTGCGGTCCCGGCGGGGTTGCTCGAGATGCGCTGGGGCCTGGTGTGCCCCAGTTGCCTGACGTCTTCGCAGGAGTCGAGCGGCCTCGACGAGATCGGCGCCGACGCCCATTGCCAGCTCTGCGACATCACGTACGAGCTCGACCTGGACCGTGCCGTCGAGGCGACGTTCAAGCCGCACCTCGCGATCCGTCGCTTGCCCGAGGCGATGTTCTGCATGGGCGGTCCGGCCCGTACGCCGCACGTGCTCGTGCAAGCCACGGCGGCCCCCCACGGGATGACGACGCTGGACATCCCCCTCGAGGCCGGGCGCTACCGCCTCTTTGCCCGCGGCGGCGCGACGGCGGCGATCGAGGTCGACCCGGCCGCGGCCTCCACCGCGGAAGTGTCTCTCGACGCCGAGGGGCTGCACCCGGTGCAGATCGCGGCGGCGCCGGGGGGCTCGCTGCGCGTGACCAACGCCCTCGAGGACGGACGGCACGTGAAGATCGAGCGCCTCGGCTTCGCGAGCGCGGCCGCGACGGCCCATGTGGTCTCCACGTTCGATGAGTTCCGCTCTCTCTTCGCGAGAGACGTGCTCAAGCGCGGTACGCCGCTGAAGGTCGCGCGCGCGGCGCTGCTCTTCAGCGACCTCACCGGTTCGACCGCGCTCTATACGAAGGTCGGCGACGCCGCGGCCTTCCGCCTGGTGGATGATCACTTCGACGTCATGCGCGCCATCGTCGCTTCGCACGATGGGGTCCTCGTGAAGACGATGGGCGACGCGGTCATGGCCGCGTTCGTGGACGACACGGCGTGCGCTCGCGCCGCGATGGAGGCGCTCGCTCGCTTCGAGGCGTTCCGCGACACGCAGGCCCACGGCGCGCACGTCGGGATCAAGGTCGGCATGTTCGCGGGGGCGTGCTACGTGGTGACCGCCAACGGGGCGCTCGACTACTTCGGTCAGACGGTCAACGTCGCCTCCCGCGTGCAGCACCTCGCCGGTTCGGGCGAGATCGTGATGCCGGCCGACACGCACGCGGCCCTCGCCACGCTCGCCCCCGAGCCGTATGCGCTTCTCGAGCTCGTCGAGCGGTTCGAGGCGCGGGTCAAAGGGGTGGCCGATCCGCTGTCGCTCGTGCGGGTCCGGCGAAAAGCCGGTGCATGAAACCTGCACATGAACGTGCACATGAAACCTGCACGAGCGCGACGCGACACGTATTCGAGCGGGTTCGATGGCAGGATGAGGCCGTGCTCCCCACCACGTGGTTGCAACGTATGGCGTCCCGAGCGCCCGCCATCGTCCAACGAATGGCCCGGCACGCGCCGCCGATCGTCCAACGCCTCGCAAGCGCCGCGCTGAGTCGACTCGAGCAGCGGTGGCCCACGCTCGCGACGCTGCTCGGCCGCACGCCCTACGTCGAGCCGGTGACCGGCGCCGGGCACGTCGATGCGTCACCGCCGACCGATGGGCGGCCGACGGCGGAGCTCATTGCCGCCTTGCGGGATCCGACCGCAGAGGTCGCGATCCAGGCGGTGGCGGCGCTGCGTCTTCACCCGGGCGAGGCGACGGTCACGGCGCTGCTCGGCGTCCTGACGAACCGGGACGGCTACTTCAGCATGGCGGCGCGCGCCGCGGCGGTGCAGGCGTTGGGATCGCTGCTGCCCCACGGCGCCCTCTCGCCCCTGTACGCGGCCGTCGCCGACGTCGACGCGGGCGTGAGCCTCGCGGCCATCGCTGCGATCGTCGAGCGCTCCGAGGACGGGTGCGCCGAGGCCCTTCTCACTTTGCTCGAAGACCGGAGGGGCTACTACCTGCCGCCGACGCGCCAGGCCGCCGCGCGAGGCCTGGATCGCATTCGCGGGGCCGATCCTTCGCGCGTGCGCGCTCTCCTTGCGAACGAGTCCGATTCGGTGGTTCACGAGGCGCTCGCCAGCGTCGCGCTCCCGTCGTAGCGCGAGGTAGCGAACCCGCGCGATCGGTGCAAGCATTTGCCTTCGCATGGAGGCCGGGGGACAAGCGAGATGCGGCCTTCTGGCGGCTCTCTTTGCGCTATCGATGTGCTCGCGCTCGTCGTCCGAATCCGCCGGAGATGGCGGTACGTCGACCGGCGCGAGAGGCGGCGCGGGGTCCGACGGCTCCGCGACCCACGGCAGCGCAGGCTCGGGCGGCGACGCATCGGCGACCGGCTTCGACGATGCCTCGGGCACGGACGCGGGCGTCGCGGACGAAGCCGACGGCTCGGCGGGCAGCCTGCCCGCGGCCTGCCCCGCGAGCGACGTCGGCAACACCCCGCTCGGCACCGACACTCCCGATCCAACGGGGACCGCGGTCACCGCGATCACGTACACGAACGTCGGCGCCACAGGTAGCTACGACCGAGTCGTGACGTCGACGGTCGCGCCGACCTGCGTTGCCAACGTCTGCGAGAAGGCGTCGACTCTCGTGAGCGGCCCGCTCGCCCCCTTCGACGAAGAGATGACGATGGTCTTCAGCGGACCTCTCGCGCTCTACCAGGTCGCCGTCTACTACCCGGCCACCGGCGGCTACGCGCGTGTCGCGTACTGGGACCGCTGCACGACCGAAGGCCTCGCCTTCGTCGGCAACGACGCCTGGTATCAGTGCAACGGCTACGTGCAGAGCTACGTCACCGCAAGCGGCACGATGAGCAGCCCGACGCCGGTGCAGTTCGGGGGCGACCTCGACGCGGGCGTCGGGGTCAACGTCATGAGCTCCACCGCCTGCACCGGAACGACCGATGGTACGGACTGCGGCTTCAGCCGGGGCCTCGCGCTGCACGGGTTTCAAGGGAGCGCGAACGGGAGCAAGATCTTCGCGACGAAGTTCCGCATGCCGATCAGCGACGTCACCCCGGCCTACTGGCTGCTGCCCGCCCAGGTCGTGCGCTCGTCGCAATACGGCTGCAACTGCCGGGGCGAAGGCGCGGACGGGGGGTGCGGAGAGATCGACGTCGCCGAAGTGCTCGGCGGCGCCACGGCGACCCCGGCCCACCCCGAACAGGCCACCACCACGATTTACTCGTTCCAGGGCGTCACCGGCGGCGGGGCCGACTACTTTCAGCGGCCCGTCTACGAGACGGCGACATTCCTCGTCATCTTCGACGCCGCGAGCAGCACGATCGCGATCCGGCGCCTCGGGGCGACGGACTTCGACTTCGCGTCCACCATTCCCTCGTCCCAGGTGGCCCAGTGGCTCGCCGATGCGGGCGCGACGAGACCCATGCCATGAAGAATGCCCACCGAGCCTCCCTGCTCGTCTTTGCCCTCGCTGCAGCCGCTGCGTGTGGGTCGTCCGCTGCGAAGTCGAACGCCTTCCCGTCGGAGGCCGGTCCCGTGGTCGATGGAATGACGCCGATGGAAGCGGCGGCAAGCGAATCGGATGCCGCGGCCGACGACTCTTCGCCCTCCGCGGCGGATGCGTCGCTCGTCGCAGACGGGCAAACCGCGGCCGACGTCTCCGTCCCCGCGGACGCGCAATGGCTCGGCGACGGCGAAGGCGCGCCGCGAACGTTCACGGTCGTCAACCAGTGCGCCCAGACGATCTGGGCGGCGGCACTCCCGGCAACGACCTTCCCGGGCGGGACCGTCGAGATGGCCCCGGGCGACTCGTTCGAGGTCGGCGTCGACAACGGATGGTCGGGCCGCATCTGGGGCAAGGTCGACTGCACGACGACGAGCGGGAAGCTCACGTGCACGAGCGATTCGCTCCCGGCATCGCTCGCCGAGCTGACGCTCACGATGTCATCCACCGGCCTCGACTTCTACGACGTGAGCCTGGTCGACGGCTTCAACCTGCCCATCGAGATCATCGCGCAGGGCCATGTCCCCGATGCGGGGCACCCCTACGACTGCGGCGATCCTTCGTGCGCGCCCGACCTCATCGCGACGTGCCCCCAGCCGCTGAAGGACGTCGTTGGCGGACAAGTCCTCGCTTGCGCCAACGACGAGTGCAAGGTCCTCGGCGACAACGACGCATCGAGCCCGGACTGCATGTACCCGAACCAGTACACGCGGTTCTTCAAGTCGGCGTGCCCGACGGCCTACAGCTACCCAAGCGACGACCCCACCAGCACTTTCACGTGCAAGGGCTACAACGACTACGCCTTCGTGTTCTGCCCCTAACGGTACTCGGCCTTGGCGTCGAACCGCAGAACGCGTGAACACGGGCTCGGCCCCACCGAGCCGCGGCACTCGTCTTCGCCGTGGAATGACGTTTCGTGGGTGCGGAGGGCGCGCATCACGGTGGACGTCAGGTCGTGCTCGCCGTCGGAGCAGCGTGGATCGCCGCAGGGGACAAGAAAGAGCGCGGGAGCATGGTCGACCACGACGCGCCGTGTGTGTGTGTTACCGCCGACATCGGTGCGATCCTCGATGTCGAGGCGAAGGCTGAGCAGATCCGGCACCTGATCGCGAAGCCGCGGAGCATCGTCCTCCCGGCGTCGCCGCTCCGCGAATCGTTGGGCTTGCGGACTGTTGCGTCGATAGTTCATCACTAGCGGCCCAATATAGTCACTCGCTCACCGTTTCGCTCGTGCCGGGCTATAGCGGTCCGATGCCCGCGCTAACCGCCCAGCACCTCAGAAAAGCCTTCGGCGTCCAGGTCGTCCTCGACGACGCCACGTTCACGCTTGGTCGAGGTGAAAAGGTCGGCCTCATCGGAGCCAACGGAGCGGGCAAGTCGACGCTCGCCCGAGTCCTCTCGGGGGCCGACACCCCGGACGGCGGAAGCGTCAGCATCCGGCGGGGCCTGACGGTTCGGTATCTGCCCCAGGAGCCGGTGCTCGACCCGGACGCGACGCCGCGGGCCGTCGTGCAAGAGGCGCTTGCCGCCTGGAACGACGCGACGGTACGCCATGCAGCAGTCACCGAGCGGCTCGCCGCCGGCGACCACGACGACGCTCTCGTCAACGAGCAAGCCACGCTCGATGACGCGATCCTCCGACTCGGAGGATGGGAGCGCGGGCACGAGGCGCTTGGGTTCCTCGACAAGCTCGGCGTTCGCGACCTCGATCGGCCTTGCGGAGAGCGCAGCGGTGGAGAGCGGCGGCGCATCGCCCTCGCGCAGCTCCTCGTGGCGAGCCCCGACGTCGCCATCGTCGACGAGCCGACCAACCATCTCGACGCCGACACCGTCGAGTGGCTCGAGCAGTACTTCACGCAGGACTATCGCGGCGCGGTCGTCCTCGTCACGCACGACCGCTACTTCCTCGACGCGGTGGTCGACCGCATCATCGAGCTGGAGCGCGGGCGGCTCACGGCTTACCCCGGCGGCTACGGCGACTACCTGGAGAAAAAGGCTGAGCTCCTCGCCCACGAGGGCCGCGTCGAGCAGAACCGGCAGAACGCCCTTCGCCGCGAGCGCGAGTGGCTGTCGCGCGGCCCCAAGGCGCGCGGAACCAAGCAGAAGGCGCGCATCCAGAGGGCGCACGCGCTCGAGGCGCAGGCACCCGCGACGTCGGGCCGTCCCGGCGAGGTGTCCCTGGTGACCGCTTCGGGTTCGCGGCAGGGAAAGACGATCCTCGAGCTCCATGGCGTGCAGGTGGCGGGTGCGCGGGGGGCGCCGCCGTTGAACGCTCCCTTCGACCTCATCGTCGCCTCGGGCGAGCGCATCGGCGTAGTCGGCCCCAACGGTGTGGGCAAGACCACGCTGCTACGGGCCGTCCTGGCCGCGGCCGGTGCCCCGGTCGAGCCGCCGGAGCTCGTCGCGGGTCAGATCGTCGTCGGCAAGAACACGAAGGTGTCGTACCTCGACCAGACACGCGCGAAGTTGAACGACGACAAATCGATCTTCGACGACGTCCGCGGCGACGGCAGCACGGTCGTCCGCCTCGGCGCGTCGGCGCGCGACGAGATGGACCTGCGCAGTTATCTCGAGCTGTTCCTCTTCGATGGGGCGAAACAGCGGCAGAAGGTCGGGTCACTGTCGGGAGGCGAGCGCGCCCGGGTGGCCCTCGCCAAGGTGCTGCGAGAGGGCGCAAACCTCCTCGTGTTCGACGAGCCGACGAACGACCTGGACCTGCCGACCCTCGGCGCGCTCGAAGGGATGCTCTCGGACTTCGGCAGCTCCGCCATCATCGTGACCCACGATCGCGCGTTCCTCGACCGCGTGGCGACCGCGGTCCTCGCCTTCGAAGCGGATCCGCACGGCGGACCCGCGACGGTGACGCGGTACGCAGGGGGCTATTCGGACTACCTGTCGCAGAGAGGCAACCGCCGGTCGTCGCCCCCGCCGCAGCGTCCCGCAGGGGCAACCGCGACCCCTGCCGCAAGCAAGCCCAAAGGGCAAGCGCCCGCCCTGACGGTGGCAGAGAAGCGGGAGCTCGAGGGGATCCTGGCGGAGGTCGATCGCGCCGAGAAGCGGGTGAACGAGCTGGAGAGCCAGCTCGCAGACCCCTCCCTCTACACCTCGCGGGCAAACGAGGTCGCCCGGCTCAAGGCAGCGCTCGAAGGGGCGCGCGGCGAGGCGGCGCGCCTCGCCAGTCGGTGGGAGGCGCTGGAGGCAAAGAGGGGCGCGTCGTCATAGCGACGAGACCGCGTCGGCATTGCCATCGCGACACCATAACGTCACACGCTCTGCACGATCCTCTGATGATCTTGCAGGATCCTCGTTGGTCGGAGCGTGAGAACCGACCCCTTGCACCGACGACACACCCCCGCCACCGGCCAAGCTGTGTCCGTGTCCTCGCCTCTCGCCAGGTTCTTCCTCCAGGAGGACTTGAACTTCCTGGTCACCAACCGGATCCCGAGGCGCCAGGCGACGCTCTTCATGGGATGGTTCAGCCGGATCGAGAGCCCGACGCTCACGCGACTCGCGATCGGCGTCTGGAAGCTCTTCGCCGACGATCTTCGCCTCGACGAGGCGAAGAACACCGACTTCACGAGCTTTCGAGACTGCTTCATTCGTGAGCTCCGGCCGGGCGCGAGGGTCACTCATCCGGACCCCGACGTGCTGGCAAGCCCCTGTGACGCCGTGGTCGGGGCGCTCGGCCGCGTGGAGGGCACGCGCGTCTACCAGGCCAAGGGCTTCCCCTACACGTTGATGGACCTGCTCGGCGATGGCGAGCTGGCCGAGCGGCACCGCGACGGCCTCTTCGTCACGCTGCGACTGAAGTCCAACATGTACCACCGCTTCCACGCGCCGGCGGACGCCCGCATCGATCGCGTCCGCTACCTGTCGGGCGACACGTGGAACGTCAACCCCGTCGCCCTCAAGCGCGTCGAGAAGCTCTTTTGCAAGAACGAACGCGCGGTCATCGAGTTCGGCCTGCCTGACTCGCGCGAGGCCCTCACGCTCGTGCCTGTCGCCTCGATCCTCGTGGCGAGCATCAAGCTGCACGCCGTGGATGGGGTGTTCGACCTTCGCTATGGCGGGCCCCACGTCGTCGACATGCACGACGTGTCCGTCGCCAAGGGCCAGGAACTTGGGTTCTTCCAGAGCGGCTCCACTATCATCGTTTTTGCCACCGGTTCGTTTGCGTTCTCCCCGGGCGTCCGCGAGGGCGCGATCATCCGCGTGGGCGAGGCGCTCCTTCACCGCCAACACTCATGAATCCCACGAATAGCGAGAAGGCCATGACCGAGCACATCGAAATCCTCGACAAGACATTCCTCGACGAGCTCCGCGAGCAGCGCTGGGACGACCATCGCTTTTATCACCGGAGCCGCGTCAATCAGACGTTCCACCTCCTCAGCGCATGCTGCTTTCTCACGACGTACACGCTGCTCTTCATTCACCCGACGGCCGCGGCCATCTTCGGCTGGGTGATCGCGATGTGGCCTCGCCAGATCGGGCACTTCTTCTTCGAGCCGAAGGGGTTCGACTCCGTCAACGGCGTGAGCTTCGAGACCAAGGAAGAGATCAAGGTTGGCTTCAACCTGCAGCGCAAGCGGATCCTCTTTCTTGCCTGGCTCTCCGTGCCCGTCGCCCTGGCTTTGAGCCACGTGCTCTTCGGCTTCTTTCCGGCCATCACCGACCTGCGTTCGTACCTGCACCAGCTGGGCGAGTTCTGGCTGGCGCTCGCGGCGGCCGGGCTGCTCGGGCGCACGATCTGGCTGTGCGCAACGCGCAACCTGCAGACGGGCGTCGTCTGGTTCACCAAGATCCTGACGGACCCCTTCCACGACATCAAGATCTACTGCCGGGCGCCCATACACCTCATTCGAGGAGAATGGTTCGAGCCGGCGCATACGACAGCCTGGTCTGGCGACGAGCCAAGGCAGTGACGAGCTCGCGCAGGATGCGGCGCTTGATCGATTGATTCGTCAAGACACCGCCCTGCCACCAGAAGCCGTCTTGCTGCATGTCCTCGGCCGCGGCGACGAAGCGCGCGGCGACGGCCGCGAAGTCCTCGTCGCGTAGGTCGTGTGAAAAGATGATGCGCCCGGTCCCGATCCAGCTGAGCGAGAGCTCGCGCGCGCGCAGATAGTACTGAAACATCCAGTTGTATCGGCTCGGGGCCAGGTAGAGCACCGTCCAGATGGACGCCATGTTCGCGACGCGGACGGGCAGGCCCCGCGCCTCGAGGGCCTCGTTGAGGCGCGCGGCGCGCGCATCCCAGCGTTCGTCGAGCTCGCTGTAGCCGTCTCTCACGGCGGGTTCGTCCAGGTGGCGGAGGAACTCGTTCATCGTTGCCATCACGACCGGATGCGAGTTGAACGTCCCGCGCGCGAAACAGACGTCGACGGGTCGGTCGTCGCGAAAGCGCTTCATGAACTCACGCCGCCCGCAGACGACGCCCACCGGCAGCCCGCCGCCGAGCGTCTTGCCATACGTGACGAGGTCTGCCCGGACGTCGTAGTACTCCTGCGTTCCGCCGGCCGCGAGCCGGAACCCCAGGAACACGTCGTCGATGATGAGCGCGATTCGACGATCGTCGCAGACCTTTCGCAGGTCCGCGAGCCATCGGCCGTACGCGGCCTTGTCGTAGTGAGCCGTTCGGTCGCTCGCCACCAGCGTAGAGTCTGCGGCCGGTGCGCCGTTGGGGTGCATCGCCTGGATGGGATTCACCAGGACGCACGCGATGTCGTCACGCGTCCGCAGCACCCGCAGCGTGTCGGGGTCGACCTCCTTCAGGGTGTAGACCTCGTGTGCGGGGCGCGGATTGCCGACTCCGGCCTGAACGCCGTCCCACCATCCGTGGTACGCGCCGCAAAAGCGGACGACGTGCGAGCGGCCCGTGTGGTAGCGAGCGAGCCTCACGGCCTGCATCACCGCCTCGGTGCCAGACATGTGGAACGACACGCCGTCCATCCCCGAGATCGCCTTGAGGCGGCGGACGTTGTCTTCGATCAGCGCGGGATAGCTGCCGAGCGTCATGCCGAGGTCGAGCGCGCGCCGCATGCCGCGCTCCATGCTCTGCTTGTAGAACTCGTGCCCGAAGACGTTGACGCCGTACGAGCCGGTGAGATCGTAGGCCCAGTTGCCGTCGAGATCGCGCACCCGCGCGCCTTGGGCCTCGGCGACGAGGCAGCCGACCTTCAGCCGAGAGGCGACGTACCTCCGGAACTGAAACGGGACCCGGTGGGCGTTCACGAACGCGACGTCGGGCAGACCGTCCTCGAGCTCCGCGCTGCGCCTCAGCGTCTCCACGGCGCGGCCCGAGAGCAGCGACGCGAGCCGCTCGAAGCCGGCTCGCCGTCGCTCGGCGACTTCGGCGGGCGCACCGTCGGTCGAGAAAAACTCCGCTTCGCCGTGCTCGTAGAACGGAATGTGACGGGCCACCCGCAGCGCCATCTTGGCGTGCCCACGAAGGGACGGGTGCTTGGCCTTGGAGAGGAGCAGCCGAGCCCAGAGCTTGCCGATCATGCGACGTGGTCCGGACGCCGGGCCTCGCCATCGTTCGCGAAGTAGAGCCCCGCGAGCATCGCCGCATCCGACATGCGCAGCGCCATGTCGTCGGGAGCGTCCTGAGACCGGTTGCGCCGCCGGAGCGCGTCCGCGTCGAAGACCGCGGTGAAGGGGTCCTCGACCTTCTGCGACTCCGCGTACTCGCGCGCCTGTCTCCCGAGCCGCGATCGGAGCTCCGGATCCATCAACCTCAGCATTGCGTCCCGCAGCTCGCCGACGTCATAGCCAGAGATCTTGAGCCCCGTGACGCCATCCACCATGAGCTCCGCCGGCCCGCCCACGGCCGATACGATGACCGGGACCCCGGAGGCCTGAGCCTCGATCGGCGCGTTCCCCCAGGTGTCGGTGGTGCTCGGGTAGAGCTTCACGTCCGCCGACGCGACGGCGCGGGCCAAATCCTCTCGTTCGAGGAAGCCGGTGAACGTGACCGGCGCTCCCGCGAGCCGCGCTTTGAGGTCCGCGAGGTAGGGGCCATCACCGACCACGATGAAATGGCAATCCGTGCGGGTCTGCCGCAGGGCAAGGTAGGCATCGGCGGCTTGCTGCAGGTTTTTCTCGACGCCAACGCGGCCCACGTAGATGAACTTCACGAGCGACTCCTCCCGCTCGAGACCGAACCTCTTCCAGAACCCGGGCGTCCGGTTTCGCGGGTGGAAGCGCTCCACGTCGACCCAGCGGTCGAGGATGAGAAGCTTGCGGTTGCGTAGGCCCCTCTTGTGGAGCAGGCGCGCGATGAACTTCGACGGGACGAGGACCTCGTCTACGGCGTGGTAAAAGGCGATCATGTACTTCCAGGCGAGCGCCTCGAGGCTGATGTCCCGCGTGTAGTTCTCGACGTACTCGGGGATGCTCGTGTGGTAGGTCGCGGCCGTCTCGATCTGGAGAGTCTGCGCCGCGAGCAGGCCGAGGAGCCCCATGATCCCCGGCGTACTGATCTGCATCTTCGTGAAACCCGACTCCTGAAGATACCGGAGCATCTCGAGGAACGGCGGGAAGCGAATCTGCAACTTGTCGTACTCGGGAAAGTCCAGCCGGGCGATCGGGGTGAACAGCTTCAAGCGGCCCGACGCGAGGAACCGGCCGATCTCCGGGTCGCGGATTTGCTCCTGGTGCTCGTCGTGGTCGAGGCACGTGACGACGGTAAAGTCGATGTTGCGGCGCTCCGCCTCGCGGATCATGCGCTTGATCGTCGCGGCCACGCCGTTGATGTCGAAGAACGTGTCGGTCACGAGCACGACCTTCGGCCGCTCGGCGAGGCCGAACGTCTTGCGCACGTCGCGCACGATGAGGCTGTCGGAGCTCTGCGCCAGGAACGAGACGAGGTACGGCGCGCAGACGAGCGCGTTGGACGTCGCTAGCGCCACGGCCTGCTTGACGAACCCGATGAGATTGAGCCCGCTGCCCTCTCTCAGGTTGCGCAGGTAGCGGACGAAGATCCGGTTGAGGAGCGTGCCGATCGTGAAGAAGATGCGGTCGTCCATCTGCGCGTTGGCATCGAGGTGAGCGAGGCCGTCGCGAAACGTCGGATCGGCGAGCAACCCGAGGACCTCGGACTCGAACACGCGCTCGAACGGTTCGCCCCCGGGAGAGTGCAGGCCAAGCCCCCTCGGAAGCACCTTTTGCACGAGAATTTTCGCCCGAAGAACGACCCACTCGGCGACGCTCTGTTCCCCCGATTCGAAGGCCAGCCGCATGAGCGAATGCACGGGGCCGCCGATGCTGACCGGCTTCGCGCCGGCGCCTTTGCTGCGGGTGCTTCCGTCGTACAGGAGCTTGAGAATGGAGTGCGCCAGGGTGATCGGCCCCCCGTGAGCGCCGCTCGGGCGCGTGTCGCGCCGGCGCACCGCGTCGGTGACGTCGTTGGGAGCGGGCCGCGACGCCTGGTGCGGGAACTCGGTCCAGGTGCGCCCAGGGTTGATGCCGGAGTGATCGTCCGAGCCCCCGACGATCCCCTTGAGCCACGGCGTTTCGCCCTTCGGCTCGATGCGGTGCTTGTTGGCGAGGCGCTCGATCATCGCGCGGTCGAGCCCTTCGAGCATCGCGAGCGTCACGCCGTTGAGCGCCTTCGTCCGCGAGCCGTTGCGGACTTCGAAGCTGTTGCAGAGAAGGAATGCCTTCTCGATGTGGGTGATCGAGAGGGCTCCTTCGCGGCCGTACGGTCGGTTCTGGGTGCTCATCAGCGGGTGCGTCATGAAGTACGCGATGTGATTGCCCGTCGGGGTTTCCGCGGCGATCTGCGCGTCGACGTAGGCGATCATCTCGTAAACGTTGCGCCGCAGCCGGTGGATTTCGGCGAACTGGGCCTCGGTGACATTTGCAACCGTCACGTGGATGTTGCAACCGTCCTCCGGGAACGTCGTAGTCATCTCCGAGCTGATGAAGACGTCGGTGCGCCCCGCGTCGAGCAGCTCACGAACTCCGTCGATCGAGTTGTGGTCCGTCAGCGTGACCATCGTCATGCCGCGCCCCTTGAGGAGGGCGTAGAGCTTCTTCGGGTCGGAGTACGACTCTGGCAGCGAGAGCGCGTTCGCCGCGTAGTAGTCCGTCACATTGGACGCGTAGGAGTGCAGGTGAAAGTCGATCTTTCCCCAGAGCAGGTCATTCACACGACAAAGGTCAACACTCCCCTGTGACCGTACGGTGAGGAAATGATGTCAGCTGTGGAGAAATAACTTTGCCCACGCAGCTCGGGCGCTGGATCGAACTCGTCGTCGTCTACGGGGCCACTCCGGTCGCGCTCGCGTGGCTGTTCGAGCGACTTTCGTACCGGCGCGCCATGGCGCCCCTCCTTTGGGTCCTGTCCGCCGTCGCGCTCTTCTTGATGTTTCGCGATCCGGGGTTCGACCGGGCCGTGCTCTTCCGCCTCCCCCTCGGGCACCCGTACGTCCGTATCGCGGCGCTGCGCTTCGGCCTGCTCGCACCGGTCCTCCTCGCCCTCGGCCGATGGCTCACCGCGAGCGACTTCTTGTGGTTTCCGCGCCGCAGGCCAGCGCTCTGGCTTGCCTTCGCTGTCCTCTACCCGGCCCTGTCCGCGGTCCCCCAAGGGATCCTCTTTCGAGTGTACTTCCTTCAGCGCTTCGGTTTGCTGTTCGAGAGCGGGGCGTGGCTCCTCGTGGCGGGCGCGGTAGTGTTCTCGCTGGGCCACGTGATCTTTCGCAACGCGCCGGCGCTGGTGATAACGGCAGTCGGCGGCGCGCTGTTCCTCGACACGTACGTGCACACCCGGAGCATGCTGCTGGCGGCGGCCGAGCACGGTGCCTACGGAATGGTCGCGTTCACCGCAGGCCTGGGGCGCTTTCTCTACCTGGGAGCGCGCAAGGGCTCAGTGAATGCGCACGCCCTGTCGCCGGAGCTCCGCCTGTAGGCGCGCTACGTCGACGCGGCTCGTCGTCACACCGTCCTTGATCGACACGGCCGCCGCGACGCCGGCGCCCTGACCGGTCACCGCGCAGCACATCATGCTGCGCACCGAGGCGTGCGAGATGGCGTCGCCGGCGATGCATCGCCCCGCCACGAGGAGGTTCTCCACCGTCCGCGGCACGAGTACGCCGTAAGGGATTTCGAAGTAACGGCCCGTGGTCGGCAGGACCAGGACGCCATAACCGTCGATGAATTCGGGGAAGATGCCGATCGAGTCGTCGAACCGCGCCTGGTTCCGGACGTCGTGCTCCGTCAGGTCGTAGCGGCCTTCGATCTTGCGCGTGTCCCGGATGCCGACCGTCATGCCGTACGTTCGGAGGCGGGCGTTCTCGAAGCCGGGCGCGAAGTGATTCATCGCCTTGATGGCCTGGAGCGCCTGGCCGCGACCCTCGATCTCGGCCTTCGTCAGATCCCAGACGTCGGTCCCGTCGTAGCCCGTCAGGTGAATCATGTTGAGGTACGTCGCTTCGCCGGAGTCGGTGATCGTGCTCCACGTGCCGCCGATGCTCTTGAGACCGGCGGGGATCACGCCCTCGGCCCGCGCCCGATCGAAGGGCTTGGATAGGTACGGGCTGAAGAGGTCGTCCTCTTTGCCTCCCTTCTGGACGTCCCAGTTGAGGCCCCAATCCTTGTAGGTGGTCGGGTTCGCCGCGACGTAGTCCAGAAATCGCTTCTTGTCGGCGCCCGTGACGGAGAACATCACCGTCACGGGGAGCATCATTTCTTTGGGCGTCTTTCGATAGGGCGCGCCAGCGTAGTGAACGACGTCGGCGTCGCCGGAGGCGTCGACGACCCGCTTGGCCAGGATCGCGCCGCGGCCGGATTTGCTGTGAACGATGACGCCCTGAATGACGTCGCCATCCATGATGGCGTCGATGGCCACGGCATGCAGCAGCGGGGTCACGCCCGATTCCTGGACGAGCGTGTCGGCGACGTACTTGAACATATCGGCGTTGATGGCCTGACTCTTCGACTGCGGCTCGGGGCTGGTGGCTCCCATCGTCTTGGCACGCTGCTCGAGCTCGATGCCGATGCCTTCGCAGTCGACCGTCTTCTCGCGGCGATACCAGGCGATGCTCTCGACGCCCACGGCCGTGATGTTGCCGCCGAGGCACCCGAAGCGTTCGACCACCATCGCGCTCACCCCCGCGCGCGCGGCGCCCAGACACGCCCCGAGGCCTCCTGGCCCGCTGCCCACCACGAGCACGTCGACCTCCGACAGGACGGGCACCTCGCGCGCGCTCTCTCGAATGGTCTTCATGGCAAGCCAATTCTACGCGAGGTCGTCGCCCCGTAGAGTTCGACGCCGGCGAATCGCGCTTGGGCGTATGCTCGGTCACTCGCGAACCAGGGGGCTACGATGAGCTTGGACCGTTCATCGAATCCGGAGGCACCTTCTGACGATCGAGCGGCTCGCATTCGCGAGCTTTGCCGTTATTGCGACGTCGAGGAGCGCCTGCCGCTTGTTCCGCCGTCTGCGAAGGTGCGCGGGCTCTACTTCGGCGGCATCGACCGCACCCTCGCGAAGGCCGGATGCCACGAAGGTTTTGCGGCCCTCTTCCCGCAGCGTCCGGCGGCCGTCCTCTGGCACCCTGCGGCCGACTTCCTCGTGCGCCTCGCCGTCGGTGGCGCTCTGCTGGCTGGGCCGGAGCGCGTGCACGAAGGCATGTCCGAGATCGGGCGCGGCAACGCTGTCACGTTCGCCGAGAGCCTCGTCGGGCGCGCCCTCATTCGGCTCCTCGATCGCGACCCCCGTCGCCTCCTCAAACAGGGGATCGCCGGGCGGCGCCAGGGGTTCTCCTACGGCCGCTGGGAGCTCGAGTTTCCCACAGAACGCGAGGCGGTGGTTACGATGTCGGAGGAATACGCCTACATTGAATCCTATTTCTTGGGTGCGGCCCGAGGGACGTTTCACGCCGTGAACGTCCCCGTGCGTGCGGAGGCGGTGTTGGTCGACCGTTTCAACGGAAAGCACGTCCTGCGCTGGTAGCAGCCATGCGACGAGCCTCGGTGCTCGTTCGCATCGAGGAACGCTAGGGCTGGGCCGTTGCACACGTGAAAAGCGTGAAATTGCACACGTGAGACTTCACCGTCGCTGAAAAGATCACTTCCGAGACGTCTCGCGACGTTAAGGATGGGGTCGACGTTGGCCCAACGCGTGCTTTGCGCCGAGGTGCTTCGGAGTCAGCGGATGTCTTGCGCAGCGCCGGGCCATCTCGAGTGAGGCTGCCAACGTCCATGATTCCGCTCCCAGAGGAACAACAGGTCCCATCGGATTCGGATCTCTTCCCGGCGTCCGGCCGTGTCCCGCGCCAGTCGTACATTCGCGAGCTGGTGCCGGCGTCGACGCCCGCAGCTCCGCTCACGTCGACGCTTTCTCCCGCTTCCGCGGCGCGACGGCTGGTCGAGGCGCTCGTCGCGCGGGGGGTCGATACGTTTTTCGGCATCCCCGGAGGCCCGGTCTGTCCGGTCTTCGAGGCGATCCGGCTCACCGCGGGCGCGCGCCTCGTCGAGTCGCGCCACGAGAGCCACGCGGCGTTCGCGGCCGCGCTATTCCAGCGCGCGAGCGGCCGGATTCCGGCGGTGGTCGTCACGGCAGGACCGGGCATCACCAACGTCGTGACGGGCATCGCGTCGGCCAGCCTGGAGCGAATCCCCATGCTCGTCATCGCGGGGGACGTCGCCTGGGCGACCACCGGCGGCCGCATGGCCCAAGATTCGGGTCCCGAGGGGCTCTCCGCGGAGGCGCTCCTGTCGACGGTCACGCGAGCCCAGATCCGCGCGGCGCACTCGCGCAGTGTCGTCAGCCAGGCGCTCGCAGCCCTCGAGCTCGCGTGCAGCGCCGTGCTTCCGGGGCCGGCGCTGTTCGTGCTGCCGCTCGACCGGGCGATGGGCGAGTGTACGGAGATCGAGCTGCCGCCGAGGATCGCGCGTTGGTCGGCGGCGCCGCCAAAACAGTGCGTTATCGACGCCGTCTCGCTGCTACGCAAGGCGCAACGTCCGCTCATCGTTCTCGGCGCCGGTTGCAGGGGCCACGAGGACGCCGTGCGGGCGCTGATCGACGCGTGCCCGATCCCCTTCGTGACCACGCCGCGGGCCAAAGGCATCGTGAGCGAGCGCCATCCCCGCTCGCTCCGGAACGGAGGGATGGCAGCGTCGATGTGGGCGCGGCGGTACACGGCTTCCCCCGTCGACGTCTGCCTCGTTCTGGGCACCGACCTCGACGACACCTCGATGGGGCCGACGCCGTATGTCGGCCCTGGCGGGATCGCGATCCATGTCGACCTCGATGCCCGCGTGTTCGGACGCAATGTCCCGACCGCGATCGGGGTCAACGCCGACCTCGGGCTCTTCGCGTCGGCCGTATGCGAGGAGATCGCCGGCCAGGGGCTGACGAACGCCCGTGCCCGGCTCGCCTTGCGCGATGCGCGTTCGATCTCGCCGTTCGACGCACCGGACGCGAGCAACGACGCCGCGTTCCCGGTGCGGCCTCACCGCCTGCTGGCGGACATCGAGGCCGCCGTGGGCCCCGGGGCGCGCTTCGTCACGGACATCGGCGAACACATGCTGTTCGCCCTCCACTACCTCACCGCAGAAGCCACGGACGCGTTCCATGTCCAGCTGAACCTCGGCAGCATGGGCTCGGGCATCGCGGGGGCGATCGGGTTGGCGATGGCCGACCCGTCGCGTCCCGTCGTGTGCATCGCCGGCGACGGAGGGATGCAGATGGCCGGCATGGAGGCCCTCGTCGCGATACGCGAGCGGCTGCCCGTGCTGTTTCTCGTCTTCAACGACGGTCGTTACAACATGGTGCACCACGGGATGCGGCAGATCTTCGGTGAAGCGGCCGCGTACGACACGCCGGCGCTCGATTTCGAGGCATGGGCACACGCGCTGGGGATGCCCGCGGCCCGCGTCGACCGCGCCGGCGAGATCGATCGAGCGTTCGTCGACGACCTCATGGCGGGGGGTGGTCCGGCGCTGATCGACGCACGGATCGACGCCAACGTACGGATTCGCGGAGGCGGCAGGGTGGAGGCCCTTCAGCACATGTCGATGCTCTCGCAAGCAGGGTCGAGGGACCGATGATCGCCATCGTCGGCATCGGCACGTGGCTTCCTGAAACGATCCGCACCAACGACGCATGGCCTGCGGCGTTCGCCAAACGCTTGCAGGGCGGCGGCGATCGCACATTCAACGATATTCCTCCCAGCGAAGACCCGCAGGCCGCTGCCATCGTCGCGCGGGACCTGGCGGCCGAAAAGGACGACCCTTTCCTTGGAGTGAAGGCCCGCCGGGTCGCCGATGCCGCGATGACGGCCGCAGAGGCGGAGGCGCGCGCCGGGCTGGCCGCGCTGAGAGACGCGGGGGCGAGTCCTAGCGACGTGGACCTCGTCCTGTCCAACTCCATCGTCCCTGATCGGCTCATGCCGTCGACGGCGGGCGCCGTCTCGCACCGTGTCGGCGCGGTGCGCGCGGTCGCGTTGGGCATCGATGCGGCATGCGCGAGCTCCATCGCCCAGCTCGACGTGGCGCGCGCGTACATCGTGGCCGGGCTCGCCCGCACGGTGCTTCTCACGCAGTCGCATCTCCTTTTGCGCGCCATGCCCATGGAACATCCGGCGACCCCTGGCCTGGGCGACGGTGCATCGGCGCTGGTTGTCACCGAGAGCAGCAGCGGCTTCGCGATCCATTCCACGTTCGCGGTCACGCACGGCGAGCAAGCCGAGGCCGTCACGTGGGTGCGCGGGCAAGACGACGCGACCGACTTGCCGTGGTGGAAGACCGGCGGCGACTTTCGACTCGGAAGCAGGCAGCCCGAGCGCGTGAAGTGGCTCATGCGCGACACCGTGACGTACGGCGCCGACACGATCCGTACCGCTGCGGACCGCGGCTCGATCGCGGTCGCGGGGCTCGGCGTCATCGCGAGCGTGCAGCCGCGGGGCTTCATCCCGCGCGCGATCGCCGAGCGTCTCGGGCTGCCGCGCAACAACGCCGTGACGACGTACGAAGAGACGGGGCACCTCGGCGCGTGCGGCCCTATCTTCAATCTGGCGCGAGCGCGGGCAACTGGGCGCACACCTGCTGGCACGCAGGTGGCGATGTACGGTCAGGGTTCGGGGTTCACGCGCGCGGCCGCGATCCTCGAAGCGCGCGGATGAAGCTTCACGCGACGCGTTCTCGAGTGCACACTGCGGTTTGCGAGGTGTCGCACGCGAGCCCTCATTCTCGTCCATAGCCGAGAGATCCACGACGGCTGGGTTCAATTCGCGGAGACGCTGCCCTGGGTCAATGGGCGGGGCCTCGCGTTCGGAGTGCTGGCTGGCGACCTGCAGGCAAGCATCGCAGAGCGCCGCGAACGCGAGCAGAACGTGCCGATCGGCTACATCGCCGCGGACGAGTCGTCCGTGCTCGAGGCCCTCGCAGGCGGGGCCGACGAGGCCGCGGTCATCGCGCCGTACGACGCGGCACAGCTTGCGGCCTTCGTCGACCGCCTCGAGCTGCGCGCGCGCCTGCGGGCCGAGAGCCAGCGGCTCCAAGAAGCGTTCGCCCACTCGGAGAGGCTGATGGCGCTCGGGACGCTCGTCGCCGGCGTCGGGCACGAGATCAACAACCCACTCTCCGCCGTCATCCTCTCGATCGAGGTCGCACGCCGCAAGATGCTCCCCGCCCTCGAGGCCGCGCGCGCCATCGCAGCCGCCGTTCAGACCGGGGAGCCCGTTCCGCCGCAGGCCATCGCCGCGCTCACGAAGCACACGGCGTCCGACCAGGGCGTCCGCGGTGTGGCGGGCATCTTCGACGACATGGGCGCGGCGGCCGACGCCATCGCATCGATCGTCCGAGACCTCCGGACGTTCGCGCGATCGGACCAGGACGAGCCGTCCGAGCGCGTCGAGGTCGACGAGCTGATCGAGCACGCCATTCGCCTCAGCGGCCGCGAAGCGTCACGGCGCGGGGTTCTCGAGCGCGATTACGCGGCGAACATGCCGGCGCTCGTCGTGCCGCGCGGGCGCGTCACGCAGGTCATCATGAACGTCTTCATCAACGCCTTCCACGCGATCGCGGAGGTCGAACACCCGAACCACCGTGTGAAGATCAGCGCGCGCGCGGACGACGAGTTCGTGGCGATCACGGTGAGCGACACGGGCCCGGGGATCCCGCCGGAGTCTCTCGAGCGGATCTTCGACCCGTTCTTCACGACCAAGCGACAGGGCCTCGGCACCGGGCTCGGGCTCTCCATTTCGCGGGCGATCCTGAGGCGGCTCGGCGGCGAGCTGTCGGTAGAGTCGGTGTACGGCGAAGGCGCGACGTTCCTCTGCTTCCTGCCCATCCCGTCACAGGAGATGCTGGAGAAGACGAGCCGGCTGCCGGCGATGCCGATTCCAAACGGCGAGTCGACGCCGGCAAGGAGCATCCTCGTAGTCGACGACGACGAGCGGGTCCTGCGCTCCTACGCCCGTCTGCTCGGGTCCCGGCATCGCATCATGGTGGCCTACGACGGTCGCGAAGCGATCGACATGATCCGTTCCGGATCGAGTCCCGAGGTGCTCGTGCTCGAGCTCGACCTGCCCGGCGAGGAGAGCCGCAAGCTTCTCGCCTGGCTCGAGGCCGAGCGCCCGGACCTCGCCCGTCGCACCATCCTCGCGACGTCCGGCGGCTCCGACGCGCGCACGGCCGAGTTCCTGCGCGGCTACCGCGGACCGGTGGTGCTCAAGCCCGTCCACGGCCGCGAGCTGCTGGCCGCGATCGATGCGGTCGCACACGCGGCCGGCGGCGAGCATTGAGACGAAGGGCCGGGCGTCGCCCGCGTCACGTGCCGCAGAACGTCTGGTAGACGCGCCGCTCCGGCGCCGGCGGCTCGGCGAGGTAGGCGCGGTCCGGCTGATCCACGTACGGCCTTTCGAGCACCTCGACCAGCGTCTCGAAGGGCTGGAAATCGCCTCGTCGCACGGCGGCCTCGATCGCCTCCTCGATCCGGTGGTTTCGCGGGATGAAGGCGGGATTCGCGCGCCGCATCGCCGCCGCGCGGGCTTCCGGTGGGTCCCCTTCGAAGTCGAGTCGGCGGCGCCAGGCCTCGATCCACGATCGGAGCGCCTCGGGCTCTCGCGGAAACAAGGCCGCTAGCCCGGCATCCAGCGAAGGATCCGCGGCGGCCGCGCATAGCCGGCGGAAGAAGAGCGTGTAATCGACCTCGTGCGCCGCCAGGCGTGCGAGGAGCCCCTCGACGAGCGCGGGATCATCCGGCTGCTCCTGCGCGAGACCAAGCTTCGCGCGCATCACGCGCAGATACGCCTCTTCGAACCTCGCTTGAAAGCGACCTAGGCGACCGGTCGCGCCGCGGACCGCTTCGTCCCCGACGGTGGAGATGACCGGAAGCAGCGCCTCCGCGAGACGCGACAGGTTCCAGAGGGCGATGCGCGGTTGGTTCGAGAACGCGTAGCGGCCGCCGTGGTCGATGGAGCTGAAGGTCTTGGCGGGGTCGTATTCGTCGAGGAACGCGCACGGGCCGTAGTCGATCGTCTCCCCGGAGATGGCCGTGTTGTCGGTGTTCATCACGCCGTGCACGAAGCCCACGCCGAGCCACCGCGCCACCAAATCGGCCTGCGCACCGATCACCCGCTCGAGGAGCGCGAGCGCGTCGTTCCCGCTGCCCACCGAGTCGGGGTAGTGACGAGCGAGGGCATAGGTCGCGAGGATTCGCACGGCCTCCGTGTCGCCCCGGGCGGCGAAGAACTGGAACGTCCCTACGCGGAGATGACTCGCGGCGACGCGCGTGAGGACGGCGCCCGGAAGCGGCTCGTCGCGGAAGACGCGCTCGCCGGTCGTCACGGCCGCGAGCACCCGCGTCGTCGGGACCCCGAGGGCGGCCATTGCCTCGCCCACGACATACTCCCGTAGGACGGGACCGAGGGCCGCGCGCCCGTCGCCCCCGCGGGAGAAGGGGGTGCGCCCCGCCCCTTTGAGCTGGACGTCCCGCCGCCGACCGTCCCGGCCGACGACCTCGCCGAGCAGGATCGCGCGGCCGTCGCCGAGCTGGGGCACGAAGTGTCCGAACTGGTGCCCGGCGTAGGCGAGGGCCATCGGCTCCGCCCCCTCGGGGACGGCGTTGCCTCCGAGGACGTCGGCCCCTGCGGGCGAAGCCAGCCGCTCCACGTCGGCGCCAAGGAGCTCGGCCAAAGGCCGATTGAGCCTCACGACGCGTGGCGCATCGACCGGGGTAGCGCCGACGCGCGCGTAGAAGCGCTCTGGTAGCCGCGCGTAGGTGTTGTCGAAGTGCAGCACCCTCTCTCTCTACACGACCCGAATCGTGCTTTCCTTTGGTTCATGCCGAAGGTGACTCCGATGGACGACGCGCTCGAGACCCTTGTCCTCGAAGACGAGAGCGGCGCGGTGGTCCATCTTGCCCCCGGGCGCGGCGGAATGGTGACGCGTTTCTCGGTGCGCGATGTCCCCGTGCTCTTTCTCGACGAGTCCACGCTTCGCGACCCTTCCAAGAGCGTGCGCGGCGGCATACCCATCCTTTTTCCGATCGCCGGCAAGCTCCCGGCCGGGACGTACAGCGCGGGCGGCCGTACCTTCGCGATGAAGCAGCACGGCTTCGCGCGGGATCTTCCGTGGACGGTCGTTGGCGAGTCGACGGGCGACGGCGCGAGCGTCACGCTGGGGCTCGACGCATCCGACACGACGCGCGCGGTGTTCCCTTTCGAGTTCGCGCTTCGCTTCACCTACCGGCTAAAGGGCGCTGCGCTCTCGGTCGAGCAGGTCTTCGAGAACCGCGGCGACTCGCCGATGCCGATTCTCGCCGGGTTGCACCCGTACTTCTTCGTCCCCGACGGCGCGAAGCCAGGCGCGCGCATCGACACCGACGCCACGCGGGGATACGACAATCGAACCGGGCAAGATGTGCCTGTGAGGCAACCGATCGAGCTCGCCGGCCGCGAGGTGGACATGTTCCTGCTCGACCACGGTCCTCGCGAGACGGTCCTGCATCGCTCGCCGTTGCCGGGCGTCCGAATCGAGTTCGGTGCCGACCAGCGCGTGCTTGTCGTGTGGACGCTCCCAGGACGAGACTTCGTGTGCGTCGAGCCCTGGCGCGAGAGGGCCGGGGCGCTTGCCGATGGCACCGCCCCGAGCATCGCGGCCCGCGCAACGGAATCGACGACCTTGAAGCTCTCGCTCATGTGACGGGTGACTGCGTGAACCTTCGGAGTCCGGCGTTCTTCGTCACCGTGGCCGCGCAGATCGGCGCGGCATTCGGCTGTAGTTCGTCGCACAACGGCGCGCCCGGTTCGTCCCTGCGGACGGGTGTTCCCCCGGCCGACAACTTCGACCTCTCTGGCTACACGCTCACCATCCCCGTGAACGAGTCCGGCGGCACGACGGGCGTCGCGGCCATCATTCCATCCGCGTCGCTCGTCGACGGGTACACGTCGACTTTCTTCTATACGGGCTCGGACGGCGCCATGGTCTTTTATGCGCCTTCGAACGGAGCCTCGACGGAAATGAACGGCACCGGCACCGCAGACCACTCTCGCTCCGAGCTGCGCGAGGTCTTCGACGGCGGCGACGGGGGGGACTGGACGAACGACGTCGGCGGAACCATGACCGCGACGTGCCGCGTCGATCGATCGTCGGTCAACTCCGACGAGGCGACGGTTGGCCAGATCCACTCCGATGACAGGAATCAGACGCCGTTCGTCCTGCTCGAGTATTCGGCGACGTCGAACGCCATCCGCGTGACCATCTACCCGAGCCCCGACGCCGGTACCGCGGTGATCACCAATCTCGTTCAGAACTTCGACGGGGGGACGATCTCGTATTCGCTCGGCTGGCACGGATCGACGGCGTCGATCGTGGTGAACGGCAAGTCCTTCGACATGCCCACGGGTCCCTCGTGGAACGGTGTTCCCGTGTACTTCAAGGCTGGCGCCTACAGCGCGGCGCCGAGCCACGGTAATCCCGCGGGCGATGCCACCGAGGTCTCGTTCTACGCGCTGGGCATCACGCACTGAGCGGGGGGCTCTCACGCTCCATGCGCGGGCGGAAAAGTGATAGATGTTGGGCCTGGTTGCCGGGAGAGGGAACTCCCTCCGAGCGCCGAGGGAGTTCCAAGATGAACGCGTCGAGAGCTTGTGCAGGCCTTTGCATCGTGGTCGCCGCGGGAGTGGGCTGTGGAAGCACCACCGGCAACGGAAACGGCGGCAGCGACGCGTCCAGCGACTCGGCGCTCGGCGGCTCCTCGGGCGCGAGCTCCGGGGCGGCGAGTGGATCTTCGGGCGCGAGCTCCGGCGGCGGATCCTCGAGCGGCGCGTCGTCCGGCGCAGGCTCCTCGGGCGCTTCCAGCAGCAGCGGGGCGTCGTCGGGGGCGAGCTCCTCGAGCGGTTCGAGCAGCAGCAGCTCCTCGAGCGGCACGTCCTCCGGCGGATCGTCCTCTGGCGAGTCGTCCTCGGGCGCGAGCTCTTCGGGCGGGTCGTCGTCCGGCAGCAGCTCGTCGGGAGGGTCGTCCTCCGGGAGCAGCTCCTCCTCGAGTGGGTCGTCGAGCGGCGGGGGCGCCGGGGCGTGTACGAGCTACACCCAGTGCGGCACGATTCCTTGCCAGTGTTACGACGGGACGATCGAGAACATCAACGTCTGCAACAACAACCAGTGCGTGACGTCCTGCCCTTCGAGCCAGACGCCCGCGGGCGGGAGCTGCTTCAATTCGTGCTTCTGCGCGTCGGGGACGTGCGGCTTGACCGACTACACATGCTGCGAGCTTCAGGGCACCGGCGTATCCGGCGTCGATGCCTGCACATCCGAGTGCGACTGTCAGTCCGGTCTTTGTGACCCCGGCACCGGGGCGTGCGAGTGACCGGCGCGGGATTGCCCTAGGGGCCTTCTTTTCTCGGGCAGAGCGGGATCCGTGATGACGATGCTCGGTTCCAGGATGCTGCCGGGGCCCGCACCAAGCGGGTGGTACGTGGTCGCCTTGTCGTCGGAGCTGGCGACCGGCGCTCGGTTGACGGTCCCGTTCTTCGGCGGAGAGGCGGTCGCGTTCCGCACGGCGGGGGGGAGCGCCGTCGTCACGCGGCCCTTCTGTCCGCACCTGGGCGCCCACCTCGGTCACAGCGGCCGGGTCGAGGGAGAGGTCATTCGGTGCTCGTTCCACGGCTTCCGGTTCGACGCCGACGGGCAATGCATCTCGGCCTATGCGCAGGGTCGGCCGCCGCCGAAGTGTCGCCTGCCCTTGTTTCCCACCCGCGAACGCAACGGGCAGATCCTCGCGTTCGTTCATCCCGAAGGCGCGGCCCCGACATGGGAGGTCCCCGAGCTCGACGCCGCGGGCTATCGGCCGGCCTTGTTCCGGGCGTGGAACATCGCCGGGCACCCGCAGGAAACGAGCGAAAATAGCGTGGACATCGGGCACTTCGCGGTGGTGCACGGGTACGAGCGAGTCGGCGCGCTCGAGCCGATGGTGGCCGATGGGGCGCTCCTTCGCGGCAGCTACACGATGCTTCGACGGCGATCGGGCTTCAGCCGTCCGGTCAGCGCCAACTTCACCGTGCAGGTGTGGGGCCTCGGCTATTCCGTCGTCGACGTGCACGTCCCCGAGCACGACCTCCGGACGCGACACTTCGTGTTCGCGACCCCCGCGCAAGAAGGACGCATCTGCCTGCGAATCGGCCTGGCGCTAAAGCACGTGGCGCGAAAAGCGGCCGTGCACCCGCTCGCCGTCCTGACCCCACGGGCCGTCCTGGAGCCGCTGCTCGAACGAGTCGCGTTTCGCGGGTACGCCGCCGACGTGAAGCAGGACTTCGCGATCTGGGAGAAAAAGACGTACTTGCCCAGGCCTTCGCTCGCGGAGGGCGACGGGCCGGTCGGTCTCTATCGCCGATGGGCGCGGCAGTTCTACGGATCGCCCTCGGGCGCGTCGGGCGCAGACTGATCCGTGTCGCCATCGGCGCCGCCATCGAGCTCCGTCGAGGTCTCGGCGGCTGCGGCGTCGGGAGGCGCGGTCTGGCCATCGGGCCCCGCCGAGGACTCGGCGGCTACCGCGTCGAGAGGCGCGTCGGTCGGGCCCACATCGCTCGACGTCGCGTCGTCGACCGCGGGCTCCGGGCCGTCCCCGCCCCCTTCGAGCACGCCGAGGTCGGCGTCCGGAAAGGCGACGTACTCCTTCGGGCTGCCCGTAGGACCGCCGAACTTGCACGCGCTAAGCAAGGCCGACGCGGCCAGCAAGACGGACTTCACCAGGTCACCGCGAGGTTGAGACCTCCCCCGACAAGCCAACCCTGACTGCCGAAACCAGGCCAGCCCGGGTTGTTCGTCTGCAGGCCCTGGGCGCCGGCGAGCGGGCGTCCGTCGAGGATGCTGTTGTCGGGGACTTCGTCGGCGACGAGCGCCGGATAGTGGTCGAGGCCGTCCGCTGACGGCGGCGTCGGGAGCTTGGTTTGATAGCGAGGGATGAGACGCTGCACCTGGAGCTGCGCGCCGACGCGAAAGTCGCTGCCCCAGAGCGAGAACGCGCAATCCGCGCCGCCGTCGAAGCCCAGGCGATCGTTGTCGACGTAGTTGGTGCGACCCGTTTGCAGCGGCACGGGAGAAGGCTGGTACTCCGAGTCGAGGAAGACGCGCACGTCCCCGTGCTGCACGCGCGCGCCGACGACGGGGGTCAACGTGTCGTACCAGCCGTACGCGGCGATGGGCGCCTCGCTGTGCCGATCGACGTATGTCGACCATTGCCCATAGATGAAGGTCGCCGCGATGGTGATGGTGTCGGTGCTCGTCGTGACCAAGTCGTACGAGGCGCCGGCCGCGAGCTGCCACGGCATGTAGTCGTGCGTGAAGTCGACGCCCGCCTGCTCCTCTACGCCGTTGGCGAGGAGAAACGTGAAGTCCGTATCGATCTGCAGTTTCTCGGGTGCGTGGGCCGTCGCCGTCAGGCGCAATCGCGGCAGGGGCTTGTAAGAGACGCCCACGTGCGGGGAGAGCGAGACGAGCACCTTGACGTCGGAGTCGACGAGGATGTTCTGAAGCTCGCCGGTATTGGACACGTACGTGGGCGTGAAGGCCTCGGTCGTCAGGTTCAACGTGAACCCCAGGCCCACGGAGAGCTGGTCGGTCACCTTGAGGCCGCCTCCGAAGGCGATCGACGTCGCGACCAGCCGGTCGCCGTAAAGCTCCGGGTGCAGGCTGTTCGTGAAGTACTGCTCTCGCTCGTCGCTGTAGAACGCGTCGGCCCCCGTGAACTTGCTGTACGGGATGACGGCGTAGCCTCCGAGCGCGAGCCTGTCGTGGAACAGCTTCGTCACGAGGCCGATCATCTGGTAGGCGAAGAGGTCGTGGCCGGAGCCGTCGCCCTGGCGCGGTCGCGCCGGGAGCGCGGGCGACGTCGGCGTCGCGGGCCGGCCGTTCTGCAGCCACGTCGTTGGAATCGGATACGCAGACCACGGGACGCCGTTCGCGTACGTCGCGTTTTCGATGCCCACGGGGACCGCGTACTGGGTGCCGGGGCGACCCGCGAGCGAGATGCCGATCTGCTCGCTCAGGATGAAGACGCCGAGGGAGAGCTCGGTCTTGGCGTCGGTGAGCAGCGCCGGATTGTAGTACGTCGACGCTGCGCCACCCTCGACCGTGCGGCCGTTGAAGCCGCCCTGACCGCCCACCCCGCCGACCGTCTCGAGCAACGGCGACGCCGACGCGGGCCGCACCCAAGCCACGGCGCAGACCACGAGGGGAAGGCCGAGCCAAGCGCGCGTCGGATTCAAGCGAGGGCTCACGATACGGCTACTTGAGCGCGTCCGGGGTGAGCATCGAGACGAGGGAGCGAACGGAGGCGCAGATCTCGGCGTCCGTCCCCGTCGCCTGGGTGGGATCGAGCTTCGCGAACCATACGTAGTGCTGCGACGGATCGCTGTCCGGAACGTCCTGCTCCGTGATGACCGACGATCCGCTGTAACCCAGGGAGTCCTGGTCCGAGTCCCACGTGACGGGGACCTCGAAGGTGGTCGCGTTCGCGGCGACCGAGCCCGAATACTGATTCCAGTCCCTTTGCACGCAGTACAAGTCGCCGGAGGCGGGGCCCGTGACGACGAGCGTGATGCCCGGGTTGCTCGCGCCGCACCAGCTGATCCAGCCGGGCGTGAAGCTCGTCGCCTTCTGCGACGCCTTCGGCAGCGTGGTCGACGGGTCTTCGTAGTAGGCCACCGTGGCGCCGCGCACGGTGTACCGCTTCTCGAAGTTGATCTCGCAGCCCGACGACGTGACCTCCATCGTGCCCGCTCGGCCGGTGTCGCTGTCGTACTGCAAGAAGTCGGGCCAGCACGCCTGCGAGCTGACGTTGGCGCCGAGCGCCGAGACCGCGACGACTTCGTATCCGCAGTGAAGGCCTTTGGTGACCACGAGCTGGTCCGCGTTCTGCGTCACCTCGTAGTAAAACCAGTTGTGCGAGGCCTGCGTCTGCCCGAGCGCCTCGGCCAGGACGCGCTGGGCGACGAGCCAGCGGCCATTCATGTTGCACGCGGGGCTCGTGGGCGTCCCGCCGGAGAACGCCGCCGCGTCCGCGGACATGGTCGACGCGTCGTCGAGCTCGGAGGCGTCATCGGACCCAGCGTCGCCGGTCACCCCGTAGTAACCGGGAGCCACGGAGTCGGGCGCGCAGGCCAACCCAAGTCCTGCGCCGAGGGCGAGCATCAGCCAAGGAACGGACGCCGCGATTGGCCCCTTCATCCCGGCGCGGCGCCGATTGCACCGTGCGTGAGCGACGTCGTCAAGCGCAGTAGCAGGCAAGTGATGGCGACGGCCATCGCGGCGGGGCGGTCCTCGACGACGCCCGGGCGGGCGCGTCACGCCAAGGGCGCACGGCTTCGCCAATTAGGTGTAGGTTAGAGTAAGCACCTGCCGAGCCTGCGCTTCGCCGTATGTTACGAGGGAGGAACGTTGATGAAGAAGTGGACCAGCATCGGCACGGCCGCGACGATCGCGCTCTTCGGCCTCCTCGCCGGCTGTGGCAGCTCGGCGCCCGCGACAACGACGGGCTGTACGCCCGGTCAATCGGTCGCGTGCACCGCAACCAGCGGCTGCGCGGGCGCGCAAATATGCGCCAGCAGCGGCCAGGAGTTCGGGCCCTGCACGTGCACGTCCGATGGGGCAAGTAGCTCCGGAGGCAGCAGCGGATCGGGGGTCTTCGGCGCGAGCAGCAGCGGCTCCGGGAGCGGCGGCGGCGACGATTCGGGCGACGACTCCGACGGGACGACGGCCGACGGGGCTTCGTCCGGAACGGACTCGGGGGACGCCACGGTGGACGCGGCGCCGTCCGGCAGCAGCTCGGGTGACGCGACGGTCAGCGGATCATCGTCCTCGGGGAGCGGTTCCGAGAGCGACGCGACGGCAAGCGGATCTTCGTCGGGTGGCCCTTTGGACACCGATGGGTCCGTGTCCGAGGCCGACGGCGGCGACGCGCCTGCCGGGAGCGCCGGTGCGGCGGCCTATTGCGCCGTGGCTTGCGCCCGCGTGAGCGCGTGCCTGGACGCATCGACCTGCAGTTGCACCGTGGGAGCCCTCCCTCTGACTCGCAGCGACTACGCAGCCGGCCTGACGACGTGCGAATCGGAGACCACATGCGCCGAAGTCGCTTCGACCGACGGCGGTTCTGATTCGGCTCTCGAAACTTGCGAGACCAACGTGCTGACAAGCATCACGCCCACCGCGGCGGTCACCACGCTCTGCACGGAGCTCGATGCTTCTTCTTGCGCCGTCGACATGATCAGCGACTGCACCGACACGCTGAAGGTGTACAGCGACGTGACCATCGACGCCCTGGCCGAGTGCCTGTCCGAGCCTTGCAGCGAGCACTCGGCTTGCTTCACGGCGGCGCTGACGCCCGGCAGCTCCTCGGGCGGGTCCTCGAGCGGAAGCTCGTCGGGGGGCTCTTCGAGCGGTTCGTCTTCCAGCGGAAGCTCGTCGGGCGGCA
>Ga0302326_10002629_pt1 | contig 43417 bp, 58 predicted proteins | sample Palsa_T0_3_FD_202264 | JGI IMG/M metagenome (GOLD analysis project Ga0302326, IMG submission 202264) | Peat permafrost microbial communities from Stordalen Mire near Abisko, Sweden - Palsa_T0_3 | ecosystem: Environmental > Terrestrial > Soil > Palsa > Peat permafrost | place: Sweden: Abisko...
GATGCGTCGTGTCCGCGCGATCATCGAGAATTAAGCGCCAGCCGGGAATCACATCGCACGTCACATCGCCGACGCCGCCGTTATCGGTCGGGTCCCAACTAATTTTCCACGAACAGGTGCGCGTTGAATTTGCCAGAAGCTCCGCTTTACGGAGCTTCGTCTTCAGATTCTTTTCTCGCCACCATTTCATCATTACTTGGCGGAGGAGTTTACTCGCCTTTGCGTCTCCGAACTCGGTCGGCTCAATTACAGGTATAGGATCTTGTTTGGTCATAATTGCGAGTTTGTGGAGTATCAACGCTTTGGTGAAATTGACTGTCAAGGCCGCGCGGGTCGATGGCATGGGGACGTTCCAATGCCGTCCATACATGAGATTCGCACCGATGCGATCGGACTTTCTACGTGCGTCCTCGTTGGCGTCGGCCCGAGCAACATATTCCGCGCATCGCAAAACGAGTCGCCGTTCCCAGGACCCCTCCTCGTCATCCCCCGAAGGCGTGTCGCCTTTCTTGCCGGACGCTCCCGCGAGGGCCTCGTCTTGCTTTGACGGTGTTACACCGCTCATGCCGGAGCCCGGTAGTTCGACTCACGCAACTGCTGCGCGATGCTCTTCACGCCGCTAAGGTCGGGCGGCTCGATGAGCTTCGCTTCTTCCTTGCGGTCGAGCTTCTCTCCGCCGCTCTTGAGGTGGTCCGCGTATTCCTTCGCGACTTTCCATTGCGAGGGCATGTCGCGCGGCGATACGGGCTCGATCCCTTTGCTTGCGTAGAGCGCGTCACGAGATGCCCGATCCTCGGGCATCTCGCACCCGAGCGTATCGGAGAACCGCGTCCCCGTGCGCGGGTTGCGGAACATGCGCGTGCGATCCTCGACGAAGTTGAAGTCTCCGAAGACGCGCATAGCGCAGCAAGACAAGTTCCACTCAGGAGTAGTCGAGGCGTGAGTGATGTACGTCCACGGCGGCGCTTCACCCATCGGGTAGTAATCCTCGACCCTTATCCCGCACGGGCACTTGTACTCGTAGAGGGGCATTGCTCTATCCGCGCCGACCGTGTTCCTTGCGCTCGCTCTTGCGACCGTGCTTCTTGCGTCCGCGCTTCTTGCGCTTGCCGCCTTCCTCGCGGTCGCCTTCGTCGCTACCGGGGAAACCTTTTTCGCCGCCTTCATCCTCAAATGCCACTTCGCTACTCCTATCCTTAGTCTGCGAAATCCATGAATCCGCGAATTGCATTCCACGGATAGTCGATGGCATCGCTTCGCCCGAAGGCTTTTTCTATAACCTCATCATCGGCCTTATTGCGAAGGTTCTGTTCCTTCGCCTCAAGGCTTGGCGAATGCGAGAGGCCGAGATCGACGGCGGTCGGGATGCGATCACGCCGCGCCTTCTCGATCATCATCAAGTATTTGGGAGCCTGACGGATCGCGATGCACGCAAGCCCCGCCGCCACCACGCGGTCGTCGTGCTGGTGCTTCTTTGCCGTGCGATACTCCATGCCGTCCCTCTTGAACGTGGACATTTCGCGTACGAGGTCTCTGCTTGCAGGCTTGAAGTACCGCTCTTGCACGAACCATTGCAGGGTGCTGAAGATCATCGGGCGATTGCTCGGCTTTGTCTGAAATCCTGGCTTATTTTTCTTTACTCCGATCTCATCCCATTGCTCCTCGTATGCGAAATTCGTAAACCCCCACTCGCTCATACGTTTGAGCACGACGCTCCCGAGTCCATTGATCTCCGGCAAGATCATGCACTTGTTGTACCACTCGCATAAATGCACGAGGTCATCGGCGAAGTCGATTGGCGCGATCGTTCCCGCGAACTCCGCTACTTGGTTCCCGCTCACGAGGTCGATGATGACGCAGGTCGAGAGGTCGCGCCCCTGCTCGCCGCCCGCCGTATCGGCGGCGGCGATGTAGAGGTGCCCCTTCTCGGGCGGCTCCCAGACGTAGAGATCACCACTCTCGCCGATTGCAAACTTCGGGCGCTCGATCTCATGGAAGCTCATCATTGGCGAGAACGGCGAGATCATCGGCTTATACCGGAGCTTACCGCACACGGGGCCGAGCGTCTCGATGGGTTCGCCGTTCGTGTCGTTGCGCCGTCCCCAGGCTTCTTTCGCGCGCACGTCCGCTTCCGCGCACGAGCGCGTGAGAAATTTCATGTCGGCGGAGAAAACGGATTCTGAGCGCTGAAGGAAGCAAGTGGAATCGTCGGCGGGAAATTCCATATCTAGGGCGTCTTCGTCGCCGTCGAGGTCGATAAGCTTCCGGTGTCGCCAGTACATTTGCGCACGGGTTACTTTCTTCCCGTCGATCTTTTGTCGTTGTAAACTCAACTGCTCTTGCAATGATTTTTCATCGCCGCTCATGCGCCATCCCTCGGGCGGCTCCATCGTGTATTCGTCATCGTGAACGTACCACGGCAGGAATATCGCGGTCATCTCCGACTCTGGATTCTTCGCTAATTGCCAAAAATCATAAAAGTCGTTCTGACCATTAGGTGTAGATTCCCACGTTACCGAGCACTTCAATCGCGCTTTCGTTCCCATTGCCGGGAGCTGCGGGCTTAATGCTTGCCAAAAATCTTTAAGATTCGGATAAAACGCGCACTCGTGCAGCCCGATGTGCTGCGAGGTGAACCCACGCGGATCGAGATTCTTCGCAACGTAGGTTGCGCCTTCGCACATGCGGTCACTAAAGTATAATTCTTTTTTTGGTATTTTCGCCGTCTTCGATTCGCTGCGGAGCGGAGGCTTTATCGCGCGAATTATTTCGCCATTCGCGTCTTTGACGATAGGAAGGTTGTCGTAAAATATACGGAAGAACGAAATTACGCGCGCTGCAAGCGGCTCATCATGCGTCGTATCGAGCGTGCGGACGTTTTCTCCTCTCCAAAGTTCGTGAAAATGTTCACCAGCATCGAAACACGTTGCTCCTAATTGGCGAGCTTTGAGAATGAGAAAGAAAATCATCATCCCCGCGCGACGGCGCATTACTTGTTTATTCCAAATGATTTGTTGCCCGTTATTAAAAATGAACGGCGTCTTCGACATGTCGAGCCGGTTCACGATCTTGAGCATGAGCGCGGCGAAGGTCGGGAAGTCTCGACGGCAGATCGCAACGAGCTGCACGAACGCCTGCGGGCTCGTGTCGTGCAGGTGTTGCCACCACGGGTTGCTTAGGCCACGGAAGACGGGCGTAAGGTCATCGCGCCTTCCCGGCGCAATGACGCCGCCGTTGCTCGTGACGATCTCGTAGGCTTCGGGCGTGATCTGGCGGTGTGTGCGGTCCTTGGGATCGTACGCTAGGCGTTCGGCAACCTGAGCCATTCTGCGACATCCTTTTCGCCGGGGCCGCCTTGGTGCTGCGGCTGGAGGTTCTGCTCGGAAGCCGCTCGCGCTCTTGCGCGAGCGGCTAGGGCAGCGTCGAGGTCCATCTGATTTAGCCCCAACGTCGGAGGGGGCGTCTCGCCGAAGAGCGTCTCCTCCGCTGCGGTCACGCTCGGGAAGGGGATTTCCTCGGGGACGACCGCCTGCGCGGGCCGACCGGCCTCTTGGGCTAAAGCAAAATCGGGGGGCGCGAGACTCTCTCCGGCTTCGCCGGATTCGAGCACGGCCTCCATCATCCCACGGAAGGCGCTGCGGACGATCAGGGCGAGGCGCTCGTCGGTCATCTTCGGGTGATCGGCAAAGCGTGTGGCATTCCACGGCAGGAGGTTGGAGGAGAGGAGCACGCACGCCCCCCTCCCCCACGCCGAAGCGCGGTCGAGGGGAGCGTGCGGTCGGCGTTCCGACAGCTATCGGCTATCGTGTCGTCGCCCAGGCATGCTCGCGGTCAAGAAGGCCCCCTGAAGTGAACCCCGGTCATCGCATGCTTGGCAGCACCGCCGCCCTGAAGGCGGCGTTTCTTGGTTGTCTTCGCGACGTTGCCGTGTCTCAGGGCGCGCGAAGATTTCTGCTTCAAACCCCGGTAGCACTTTAACGCGCCGGGTGGGGCCTTCTGGCCCCCCGCACCCCTATTTTCCTCGATCATACCTTGAAAATTTGTGACTTATGACAGTTTCGAGGACACAGTTTCCGTGGTATCCTGTCAACAGGCTTTGCGGAGGTATGATCTCCGTGAGGCTTTTTTCGTTGAGAGGAGCTTTGTGCGCCCGTCCGGCTATACCTGCCCCGTCTGCGCCTCTCGGGTGGAAAGTTTCAGAGATTCTGGAACACGCCGATGCGTCTCAGCTGGTTGCGGGTGGATGGGGGTTCTCGATGAGAACGGCAATCTTCTGCCATCACTCGAACAGCTCAGCCTCTTCGATCAGAACATCCGTGAAAAATGGGACGGCACCCGGATTGTGATGATCGACCGGAGCTATCCCGAGGCCATCAAGCGCGAGCGGGAACGGTTTGCGCGAGCATCCTTGCCGAAGGCTGAACGCCGACTGCTCCGCACCCTGGCTAAGCACGGACTCTAGGACCTATTCCGCCTCGGGAGCGGGAGCGGAAACCTCCACCACTTCGCCTTGGGGATCGCCTTCGGTGGAATCACCGTCGCCACTTTTGGGCTCGTCGCTCGGTCGCGCCTCACTCTCCGTTGCCTCGCCTTGCTCCGTTGCATCCGTTGCCTCGGTGGCTTCCGTTGCCTCACCGGGTTCCGTTGCCTCGGGCCTCGGCAAGCTCTTGTCGAAGTCGTAGCGTTCGTAGCCTGCGGTCTCGCACGCCTCGCACCTATAGCCGTCGGGTCCTATAGCCGGTGAGCCCTCGGGCGTGAAGCAGACGTTGTGACAGGCGCGGCAGGTCTGCCGGATGGTGTTGGCTTGCGTTCCGAACATGCTCATTCTTCGTCCTCTTCGCTTTCTTCATCCTCAAACGGATCGCGGTCATCGGGATCTTCCTCGGGCTCGACGTCGATCACCTCGCCCACGGTCCGCATGACCTGCGCTTCCCTGTCGGTATCGGCATCAATCGTCTTGAGCATCTCGCCGATGTTCGAGTGTTCTATCTGAACACGCGCGGTCGGCGCAGGTAGCGTTAGCTTGTGGTATGCTTGAAGCGCCTGAAAGGATGCAGGCATACGAAGTTCAACGACTTCACTACCGACCACGACCTGCTTCGTGTGCGTCCCCTGGATGTGCCCGATGTGGGCCTTGATCGCGTCCTCAATCGTGAAGCCGAGGGCGGCGAAGGCGTCCTCGATGGCGGAGCAGATGTCCGGCTTGCGGATCTGCGTGAGGCTGCGCGCCCGTACCGCCTCGTCCTTGCGGACGCTCGGGAAGCAGGCGCGGGTCGCGTCATCCATTGCCTCGTCCACGGCGCATCCTTTCGCCAGGTGTCCTAGTACGCGCGTGAGCCAATAGCGATCGCGCTTCCGCCCGACCAGCGCAATGGCTTCCTCAACCGTTGTCGGCGGGTAGCGCCTCCGCTTGATCGCCTTGAGGCGGTGATTGATCGCCTGCGCTTCCTGCGCCAGCTTCCGCTTCTTCTTGGTGAGCTGGAGCCTCCGCTCTTCCAGGCTCCCCGCCTCCGGTCTCGGATGTCGCCAATGCGGCGTCGAGCCACCGCTCGATGACGGCGTAGCATTTGTCATAGCATCGCCCCTCGGAGTCCTCGATGATCGAGGTGTTCTTCCCGCAGAGCGGGAGGGCCTTAAGCGCAACCTCAAACGGGCTCAGCTTCGTCTGCTGCGCGGCAAGCGCGACCTGATTGAGCCCCGCTTCGAGCTGCTGAAGCTTGGCCGCGACCTGGTTCACGATCTGTTGAAGCTGCGCGTCCCGCTCGGCGAACGCAGACTGCATCATCTGGCCGACGATGGCTTGGATCGTCTCTTGCGAGGCGATGGAGGAGCCCAGGTACTTATCGAGTCCGTGCGCCACTACGCTGCGACCCGCTTGCGCCGGAGCGTCGCGCCGCCCTCTCGCAGGACGTGCGCCATCTGGTGATCGTCGCGGTCGGCGTAGAGCGCCTGCAAGGCGACCTCCACGATGCTCGACTCGCTCACGCGCCGGTCAAAGGCCAACCTGCGAAGGCGGTTGCCGATCTCGTGCGCGACGTTGATGCTGAGCTTCATCGTGTTCGGCGCAGGTGCGTCCGTGCGCGCGGCTTCGTCCGTAACGGTATCTATCATGCGCCTATAATCGGCAGGCAGAACCGCGAAAAGAAGAAGCCGCTCGCATTTTATGCACGAGCGGCCTCAACCGAATCACCCTCAACGCAGCGCCGCCAAAGGGACAAAGACGACGCCTCGCCTAGGTTGTCGGCTTCTTCCGTGGTTTCTTGAGCTTCTTCGGCGGATCGGGCGGCGGCGGCGCGTTGCCGTCGAGGTCCTCGGTCGTGCAGACGAAGCACACCGGATCGGCTACGGCTTCGGCGCGCTCTCCGGGATCGGCGGCGGGTAGTTCGGGGGCAGGCGGATGATCGTCGGGCTCGGCAGGATCGCACTCATGGGCCATACATTCCCGCGCACGCGCCTCGGAAATCATCACGCTGCCGTCGCTGCTATAGCCGAGATGCGGCTGCTTGAACCCGACCCGCGCCTGCGGCATCCCGCACGCGTTGCTTCGCACGACCGAGAAGCCGTGGTCCTTGATGGCCGCCGCGATGTAGGCCTCGTCGGGGAGCCGCTCGTCCGTCAAGAGTCTTTAGCCTCTATCGCTTCGCGTAGCGCCTTAGATTGGCTGAACGCCCAGGAAAGCTGCCGCGATACTTCGCGCCCGACCTCCTCTCGGATCACGCCCCGGAAGCGGATCGAAACCTGGCCTGGCTCGTTGGCAGCTTTGTGCAGCTCTACTGCGGACAGACGCTCGCCCAATGCCATGAGCTGCACGGCAATCTCTCGCGAAGACTCTGCCGTTTCCTTGGCGACCTCCGTGCGAAGCACGGCCCGGAAGCGGATCGCGCCTTGCTCCGAATCAGCAGCAGCTCGCAGCTCGCGCCACGCCTCGCGGCAGGTCTCCGTGCCGCACGGGCAGTCTTCGCGTTGGGCTCGCCCGAACTCTTCGCACACCTCCGGCGAGGCGCGCTCGCCGATGGTCGTCGGCGGCTCGGGCTCGGCGTCCTTCGGCGCGTGCAGCGACGAGCAAGAACGCACGATCTCCTTCTCCTCGCATTCCGTCTGCAAACGCTCGACCTCGCCCGTGAGCTTCACGAACTCCGTGCCGAGGTCGGCAAGCTGTCCCCGCAGGCGCGCATTCTCGGCCTGGCACACCTCTTTGTCGATGCGGATTTCGCCGACTAACTGCCAACAGGCCGCATGCGACACGACGCTAGGCTCCCGCCCGACCGCCTCCTCAATCCGCGCTTCGAGGTTGACGAGCAGGCGCTCCGTCTCGTCGAAGCCTGCATTGAGCGACTTGTCGCGGATCGACGCAATCAGCTCCAGGCAAGCCTCGTCGGACTCGCGGTTCACGCCCGCCGCACCCGAGCCCTGTGCAGCGCGATCTCATGATCCTCGTGCGGCGTCGTCAAGGCGTCTCGCACGGCGCGCAGCGCGAGAGCCAAGGTTTCACCATACGATCCGTCGTCGTACGCCTTGAGCACTTGCTCCAGCAAGGCACGATAAACGTCGCGCTCGCCCGCGCAGAATGCCAGCTCGCGCTGGAGTAGTCTGATCTCTTCGTCGGACTCGCGGTTCATTGCGCTCTGTTCTCCGGGAGCTTGTCCGCGTCTCGCACGTCCTGCCGCATGTACGACTTCGTTACCACGACCCGATCAGGGAGAATCCTCACCACGTACTCGAAGAAGTGGCGATCATCGGTCATGCAGAGCGTCACGACCTGACCCGGCCTCATCGAGTCGATCATGCAGGTCGGAGGCGGCGGATGCGTCATGCGCCGCTCTTCGCCAATGAAAGCCTCGGCACATTGCGCGCGGCCTTATGAAAGGTTCGCCTGCGAAGTTCGGTTCATGTGCCGCGTCTCGCAGGGCAAGCCGCAGGTCGAAAGCGGGCGCTTCCAGGTGCGCTCAAGCTCCTTCGCACGAGCCTTCGTGATCTGCCGCCCGCACTCCGAACAGAGGCGCGGTATTGCCTTTAGCGCGGTATCCATACCGCCATTTTACCACGCCGGGGCCTCGGCGCGAGTGGGACTTGCGGGCAACGAACAGCTCCCCGCGAAAACGGGGAGCCATGACGCCCGATGCCGAGGCAGAGCGGGAAGCGTTATCGCGCTCGTGTGAGCGCGCCGCGCCTTACGGCGATTGTGCCCCTAGTATAGCATGCAGCCGAAGCTGCGGACGCCTATTGGCGGTTTGTGCTGCGAGTGTACCATGCGGCGGCTAGACTGTCGCCACTAGCATATCACTGCCTTCCTAAATGTGCGCTTTCGTGCTCATCTTCGGTTCGCGGTTCAACCACGCCACTTTCCGGCGATTGCTCGTCCGAAAGAGGTGCCATGTCCCCGCGCGTTGATTCCCCCGTGGCCCGAGGTAGATACACTTCCGCTTGGTTTTCGCGAGAAGGTACATCCATTATACCGCGCTCAGACGTGCTCGCAAATGGGACCCTTGGGCACTTCTGCGTACCGGATGCTAGACCAGAGTCGATCTCCCGACGCAACGACGCCAAGCCGCGTATAGCGTCATAGCATTGTCGTCCAGGAGGAACCTCGATCCGAAGGCCCTCTTGCCAGAGATTCATCTTCCGCAAAGTCTTCTCTAGCTCGTCGGCCCAATACTTGCGAGCGGCCTCGAAGACGGCCTCCTCCTCATCCTCCTGCGTCACAGCGTTGAAGCCGTCGCCGCTAGCGTATCACACCTGACCTGCTCGATGCGCGCGGCGTCTCGCGCTATTATCCATTGCGCCCGGCGCACACAGTGCGACCATTTGATCGGTTCTAGCGACCCTGGGAACCGAACGCAGAGACTCCCCGCAGCGGCCTCGCAGCGTGGACATTGCATCTCGGCAATGACCTTGGCATCCCGCACCTTGACGTGATTCGCGCGGCAGCGATGCTTCGCGCCCTTGCCGACCTTCCCCACACGTTACCTCCGTTGCGTCGATCCTAGCACGAAGAGGCTCGCAGCTTTTTTATTCACCGGAGCCTCAAGCCGACTCATTGACGATGCGTGCGGCGCTCTTGCGTCCCCCGGAAACCTCGCTTCTTGCGATAGCGAGCATCCCCTTGCGAGGAGTTTGGCGGTCGGGATCAGGCAAGACTCTCGTGCGATCTCTTCATTCGGCGATAGGAGAAGAAAAAATGAGAGAGGTTTTAGAGCAGGGTACTACCTTCATCCGTGGCCGACGCAGGGGCCGAGGCTCGTGCTCTGCACTCGCCTCTACGTGCTGCCCTTCGCTCGCCTGCGGGCTCGCGTTCCGTGCGCGTGTGCGGCTGCGTTGGCTTCAGAAGGTGTGCTCGCCTGGATGGCTCGCACGTCCTATTAGGTGCGTGCTCTTCAAGCTGCTTCATCCCAGGGTGGCGCTCTTCGCGTGCCTGCACGTAAGCATTCGTGTGACGTGAGGTGGCGGGTGGTGCTCTTTAAGAAGGTTGAGGAGAGAGAGTGTGCGGGTCTGGGTAATGCTGCTGCTTCTTGATGGGGTCTTCGTGGTCGAGCGGACGGCCCGCGCCAAGCGGGCTGGTCGCGTGTTCGCACGGGATGCGCCTTCGTGCGCGCCCGCCCGCCTTGGGGCGGTCGGTCGCTTGCGTTTCCACGTCCGCTTCGGGTGAGGTTGCGCTTGCGGTGCGCTCGCAAAGATTACGGGTGCTTCGACGCGCGTGGGTGCGATTTCCTATCGCGAATTGTAAAGATTGCCTCGACGCGGTGTGTGAGCAGGATTGTCGCAAGAGGCGAAAGGCTCAAGCGAGAGGAGCCATTGTGCTCTGTTCGGCGTAGTGGGGATGCGATATGATAGTCACATAGCACCGCCGACGAAAGCGAGAACGACAATGAAGCAAACGAAATGCCAAGACGCCCACAAAGACTTTCGTGGAACGCAATACTGCAACCAAGACAAGAAGCACACCGGAGACTGCTACAGCGCAAACGGCACGAGATGGACAAGCCTGCGACGGCTAATAGCCGCAACCTCCTAATCACACCGCGCTAGAAAGACGGAAGACAATGACCACACAAGAAGACGACAAGACGCTCTGCCGGATATGCGAAAAAGCGCATGCGACACACATGCTCCTCGGGGATCATAGCGTCAACGAAGATTCAATCCTCGTCTGCTACAGATGCCTAACGCGACGCACTCCTACCGCGAAAGAAAAAGCCCTAATTGCCGCGAGAAAAGCAGCATGACCGCGAAGCCCAAGGCGAGGCGCGCGAAGGCGCTAACCTCGCCGACCGGCGCGCAGAAGACTCGCGCATGGCGGCAAGCGAACGTCGCCGAGGGATTCTGCCAGAACGGGAAAAGACACGCGCTGCCGACCCACGGGCTCCTCTGTGCCGCATGCCTTGCCGCGAACTACGCCCTTCGCGACGCGCGCAAGAGGCGTAACGCCTCGCTCGCTTGAAAGGCGACGCCGCCTAGCCTGCCGATCCATCGGGCATGGGCGAGAACCCCGGCACCCGGCCTGCACGGCGCGCGAGGAATCGTGCGCTTGGCTTGTGCCAGAACGTCGCGCGTCACGGCCCTGCGGTGCGGCACAACCTCTGCGGGGCGTGCGCGGAGGCTCGGGACGCAGTCAAGCGTGCGGCATCCGCGAGGTACAAGCAGAGCGGGCTCTGTGCCAACGCTCCCTCGCACGGCAAGGCAACACGCGGCATCATCTGCGAGGCGTGCTACCGCAAGCGTCGCAAGTTGTGCGTGTTCGGATCCTCACACGGCATTGCCGTAGCAGGATCGTGGTGCGCGGCCTGTGCTGCGCGACGCGCTGCGGCTGCACAACGCCTCGCCAAGCGCAACGCCGTAGCGCCGAAGCCTGCGAGACGCAAGGAGCCCATTCCCGAGCGCGTCTCGCGTGGCGGAAATATCGACTCGCGCGATCTATGGGAATTGCTCTGGCGGCAACAGTAAGGCGAAAGCCTTATTGAATGTTACGACCATATCGCCGATAATTGAAGGAGAACCCCAATCACCACAAGGCTTTTTCAAAGAAGGCGTATTATGCGAACGCAAACATCCTACGAGCAACTCGAATACGACGTTGAAACACTGCGCGAGATGCACGCCAAGATGACCGAAGCTGTACAAGCGTTACTCGCGTTACTCGACTCCAGCGACATTTTCGAGCGGTACCCCGGCGTCTCGGAGGCAAGCGACGCGCTTGAGAAGCTGCTATGATGCGCGGCAAGATGTTCGCAGAGAGCGACGACTGCAAGAGCATCGCTCTCAATCATTCGCTCAAAGCTGGCTTGCCCTATCTCAACATCGACCTCGACGGATCGGACCTCTTCATCCACCTCGACCCAAAAGACTTGCCGCGCATCGCATGTCTGCTCCGGCACGCCGCCGAATCCATCGAGGCCATAATCGCCCAGAACGGTGCCAATCATGCCCCAGAAGCAATCCTCGACCGACCAGCGCCTTCGCTCGCAAGCGCGGCGTGACGAAGCGCACGCCCTCGGTTTCTGTATCCTGTGCTTCCGACGCCCGGTAACACCGGGCGTTCACGGCCCATCCCAGGCACCCTACGCCACCTGCCGCCTATGCCGCGTGAAGAAGCGGCGAGAGATGCAAGAAAGAAGATCGACATAGAATACTATATCTGCGCGTGTCGCAAGCCAACAGCGAATGGTACGGAGTGTAAGTGTATCGCCGCGATCTACTGCGAAGATCACGCGCCGCAGCCATGCCCGAAAGAACATGTTTGCCTCGACTGCCTCAATGGCACACATGACCGAACCGACCTTTCAGCCGCCCGATCGTGACAAACGAGCTATCAAGGATTCCTTGATAGCTCGTTTTCGATGTTGCTGATGAAGCATGCAAGAACCCGCGAGACCGTGACGTAGGCACTACGGGCTTACCAGGTAAGTAGGACTTCCGCGCCTTCGTCTCCTTCGGCGCACCACTCCTTGCGCGCCTGAAACTTGAAGAATACGCAGTCGTCGATCACGACGCCCGCGACCTTGAGGGGGTCGAAGATGCCGCGCAGACATTTGTCTCCATCGGGCTTCTGCGTGTGCGGATCGCCGGGCTTGAGCCTGCGCTTGCCCTTGAGGCGTGACCTGGCGATCGGGAACCGGAAGAGCGCGCTGATAACCACGGGAGAGGCCACAGAAGGCCCCTGGAAGGCCGCTGACGCGTGTTTTGCCACTCGGCTATACCAGGAGACTCGCAGCGGCCTCGTGAGGCGTGTGCCGTCTTCTATGAGCACATGGCGAAGCGCGCCGGTCTTCCCGCCGACCGGCATCATCCGGCGCGAGCCCTTCGGCTGAGGCACGCCGGGGACGAAGAAGGCCAGCTTCACCGTCGCAGCCCGAGCTTGCCCGCATAATAGAGGTCCTGCAATGCCTCAAAGAAGCTGCGCTTGGTTATCTCGGCCTGCGCGAGCCCCTGGATGCGCCGCCTCCGGCGCATAGCCATGCGCGCGTCCGTCTCCGCGCAGGCATCGCAGGTCTGGATGCCGCGCGGCTTCGCATGCGACGGGTTGTTGATGCAGAGGCCCGCTGCGGCCCGCTCGGCGACCTGCGCCTTCGTCTTCGCCATGGCCTATCTATCGACGGCCAGCTTCACGGCAGCTCGCCGTCGAGCGTCGGCCCGTCGAGCAGAGAGGCCTCGACCCGCACTTCGACGTCCGCGTGGCCGTGGGTCGAGCCATTCGCACTCAGCTCGGCAGGCGTGCGGAGCCGGAAGGCGTCGTGGGAGAGGATACCCTCACGCGCGCGCATAGACTCTCTATTGGCGGTCTTAGTAGTAGTAGGCGTAGAATCAGGGTTTTCACTAAGACCGCCAAACCGTTGACCGCCAACGGAGATAACGGGAATTTGAGCGTGATTAGGCTCTTGCGTCACAATGGCGGTCTTAGGGAGCTTGTCGCGCAGGTACCAATACCAGCGCCCGCCCTCTGCGAGCTTGCCGAATCGCTCGCTTACGGCGTCGGCCTCGTCCTTATGCCGCTCGATTGACCGCTCGGGAATCTCGTTGGCTCGTGCCAGGCGAAGAAGCATGGTCGAAGGCATTGGCCCCTCGTCGAGCGCCTGCCGAATCCACGCGATGACCTCTTCCGCTTTAAGGCGCTTCTTAGCACTGTTAGGATCGGGCTTGCTCTTGGCGAACGCCTCGGCGCAAACGCTCTCGTCCGTGTCGCCCCATGCGAACCCGGCATCCGAGATGAAGTACTCGACCGGAGGGGCCTTCTCGCAGAGGTTATTCTTCTCGTTGAAGCAGAAGCGGCGCTTCGTCTCGGCATCCTCCAAGAAGACGAGCACGGTCCTCGGCACGGCGATGAATCCCTTGGCGCCGAGCACCTTGTCCTTCACGCGCAGCTCGGCGTTCTTTCCGGTGTGCCGCAGGTAGAGCAGGGCGATGCCTCGCTTCTCGGCGAGCGCCTTGAGCGGGAGTAGGGCTCGGCGTACCTCGGTGTCGTTATTATCGCTCTTCACACCGTCGAGCATGACCGTTACCGGGTCGATCACGACGAGCTTCACCTCGGGGTGCTCGCCAAGGTAGATGTCGAGCTTGCGGAGTGTCCCGCTACCGATTTCTTGTCCGATGAGTTTTACTCGTTTGAGATCCGCGCCGCAGCGCGTGAGACGGTCCCGAATCGTCGTCTGGAGGTCCTCGCCGTGATACAAGAGTGAGGAGCAAGAGAATGCCTCCTCCGCGTCCGGGAGGCGCACCCCGCGCGAGAGCGCGGCGGCGAGAGCGCAGTAGAAGAACGTCTTCCCGGCGTCCTCGGGGCCTACAATGGCCGTCGTGAGCCCGAGCGGTATGCGACCAGGCCATAACCACTCGACGGGCTCTAGCGAGGCTTCGGCTGCGTCGATGACGATGAGCGGAGCGTCGTCATCATCGGACGCTACTTCCGCAGCCTTCGGGTCGGACGGGTATCGCTTTGCCACGTCCTCGGCGAGCTTGCGGATCTCGGCATCGTCCTTCGGCGGGTTGCATCGCTCTTGATTCCTGGCCGACAGCGCCGCGTAGATTTCGCTGGAGGAGCTTCCGACGCGTACCAGCTTCCCGGCGTAGCTAAGGAGGTGCTTGTGCCGCTGTTTCTCGGGGATCTTCTCCCCGTCGGCGACGCGAACGAGGATGCCCTTCGGCGTCTTCTTGACGCGGAAGATGTCGGGGAACGGCAGGCAGGGAAGCGTCTCGCCCTCCTCGTCGACGACCCAGGCGTATGAGCCGAGGATGCCCTTCTCTTTGTCGTCGACGAACGAGGGGTGCATCAAGACGAAGCCGCCGTCGCCTCGAATGTCGAGCCCTTCGCCTAGCTCGCCCTGGCTATTGCGAACGTCGATCCCGGCGTATTCATAGTGGAGGTGGTAGCCGCCCGTGGGTGTCGTCGCTCGCTTCGTCCCGAGCAAGTCGATCTGATCGTCGACGAGGGCATAGACCGCTCGGTTCCCATCCTTGCCGTCCTTCATGTCCACGTCGAGCACGACTCTGTTGGACATGCCGCAATTCATCCCGATGTTGTACTTCGGGTTTTCCTTCCACCACTTCGTGATTTGTACGGGGTCGCGGGTCGCGTCGAGAAGCCCGTTAGAACGTGCGAGGGGTTTCTTGCTTTTGGGATAGAGCGGGAACACGCAAATGCCCATACTTGCATAAAGGAGCGCCCATTCCAGGTGCGTCATCTCCTTCGTGGCCGCGTTCAAAACGGACACTCCGGTTCCGGCTCGACTTCGAGGAACTCAACGAGGGAAGCCCCTTTATGCTGCGAGAGTGTGAGGCGTGATTTTTTTGGACATGTCTCGCACGAAAAGAAAATCGTAAGTCCGTGACGCCTGCGACTCGGGTTCTCGTCAATGTCTTCGTCAATCTCGACCTTGCCCGATTCGACAGTAACGTGAAGACCGCGTTTGGCGTCTTCCCGACGCTCGAAGATTTCGACGCGTTCGTGGTGTAGGCACTCGTAATTACAGACCGGGCATCGAAGGGTACTCATGCTGGTCCTCCGCTGCTAAAGAGCAGCTAGAACCAAGGAGGGGAAGCCAAGCGACCGTCCGAAGGACATAGCGAGGCTCCGCGACCCTCTTTCGAGGGCCCTCCCTGGTGCCGATCCTCTCTTTATCCGGTCAAAGATCTTTGAGGGTCGGCGAGTAACGTCCGAGGCGCACCTAAGAGGTGCGCCTTTCGCGTGTGTTGGTGGTTCCTGTTCGGGCCAGGATTCCCTAGCCGAACGGCTCATACCGCGTAGTGCATACACGGCGTTCCCTCGATGTGCGCGCGCAGGGCGGCGGCGGATTCCTGTGCCGTTGGCGAGACGAATCGCGCAAAGCACCCGCCGCAGTAATTGACGTGCTGCACGGGCTTCGCCTCACGCGGCAGGGCCATCTTTTTGCGCCACTTCCGCCGCAGGGCGTCGAGGTCGGGCAGGAGGTGCCACGTCGAGGGACGCTCCTCGGGCCAATCGGGGTGCCACTCGAAGAAGGCGTCGGCGTGGGCGAGTAGGGCGGACTCGGACATAGAAAAAGACCTCCGTCTTCGGGAGGTCGGCAGATCTCGCGACGCGGGCCTAGGGCGCGGGCGCGATCAGTGGACGAAGAGCGCGGCGACCGATCCGACGATGCTCGCGCCGGGAAACGGCTGCAAGAAGTCGGCGTTGATGCCGCTGAAGAGCACCATCGCCCAGAGGCCAATCGTGCCCCACCAGATCCAGCGCAGGGTCGTGATGACCGGGTTCTTGCTGTGCTGAAACCAATCGGTGCTGCGGTTGTACCAGCCTTGCGATGCGGTGTATATCGTACGAAACATTGGGGGGCCTCCAAGCGACGGTGTGTCGTAACATCATGCGCTTCGGCGCGTCCCGGCGACAGAGGCGAATGGGGTAGGCTTGCGTGTCCGCAAAGATCCATTCGCGGACACGCAGATCGCGCCGTTTTTCGGCCCCGCGAAATCCGTTACTCCGTCCCACCGGAACGGCTCGACCGAGCAGCTAAAGCAGGCGCGTCACCACGAGCACGATAAGCACGATCACGAGCAGCGTACCCGCGCCGGGAAGGTAGTACGGCAGCGCGCGATATCCCGGCGCGACGACTCCGCCGAGCAGGTGGAAGAGCAGGACCACGACGAGGACGAGGACGAGCAAGTTCACCAGGCTCAAAATGGTATCTCCGAATCGTCTTGCTCGCCGTAGAGGTCGGCTTGCCGTACGCCGGTCGAGCCGTCGTCGTCTTTCTTGTCGAGCATCTGCATCGCGTCGATGACCACCTCGGTTGCCTTGCGCTTCGCGCCGTCCTTGTCCTCGTAGCTGCGGATCGCAAGCCGCCCTTCGACCAGGACGCTCCGGCCCTTCTTGAGGTATTGCTGACACAAATCCGCGAGCTTCTCCCACGCAACGATCTCAACGAACATTGTTTCGTCGGTCGTCTTTGTGCGCCGATTGACGGCAATGCTGAATTTGCAGACGGTTTGCCCGCTGCCGAGTGTCTTGGTCGCGGGGTCCTTCGTCAAATTCCCGACGAGAATGACGCGGTTATAGTTTCCTGGCATAGTACTTTCCTCTCGTTATGATGTGATCGCAAAACTCGCGCAATAACGCGCGAACGACCTTACCGAAAACGGCAGGGTCGTCGCATTCCGCTCGCGCTTGTTGGAGGTAGGCGACATAATCGCCGATGATCGGGTCCCAATTTTTCAACGTGCGTGATTCTCCTCGGCGTGCTCGCACGGTGGTTCGTGGTCGTAGAGTCCGGGGGTTACGACTTCGGTGAACTGAAGCCGCTCCGCTTCGCACGCGGGGCATTCCGCCTCGCGGATCTGGATGTCGAGTTCACTCATCGCGCTCACTTTTTCTTTTCCAGAAGAGGCTCGGTAAGAATGTCTCGCAGTATATTCGCGCCCTGGTGAGTGATAGAGAAACATGCTTCGAGATCCTTGAGCGCCGCAAGCGCGGATGCGATAATTCGGTCGGAGGCCCTCTGGTATTGATAGAGCCTCGATAGCTCTTTCTTTATGTCTCCTTCGTGGAACTCTCCCATGTCACGCCGTTTTCTTTGCGAGTAGGTTCTCGTGTTGATGAATTGCGAGTTCGATATCGCGGAGTTGGAGCGGTGTTGGAGGCTTGCCTTGCGGGATATCCTTGCAGCTCGGGATCGAGGCCCGCGCCCATTCGCCGAAGAGTTTCTCGTCGGGAATGAGTCCGCAATGCAGCGCGCGCTTGCGAATCGAGGCGAGCGACGGTGGTGCCGTTCCCTTCGCGTCGCGCTTTTCATCGAGAGCGTTCCGCTCGCTCGACTCGACTTGCGCCGGTTGCGAGCTATTCAGGTTCGGCATATCCTCCACGTCTTGTGTAAAAATGTCGGAGCACCCGGTCGAGATAAGCGTCGCCGCAACGAGCGCGCGCTTATCGGCCATTTTGAGAATGGTATTGTCGAGGTCGATCACGTTCGGGTTCGCAACCTTCCCTGTTTCTTGCCCGGTGATCTTCGCATCGTTGTCTTTGAATTTCGCTCCGCAGCCATCTTTCTTCTTGAAGCAGACGAACCCGCCGCCGTACTCTTCTTTGCCTTTGATGATCGCGGGCTTGCCGCAGGTCGGGCAGATGCGCTCCGCGCCACGATAGCGGTATTTATCCTCCCACGAAGAGCACGACCCGGAAGCTCTCGCGATAACAATACGGTCGTCTTTGGTCGGGCCGGTCTGACGATAGATCGTGCAATGCCGATTATATTTGATCATCGGCTCGCCGCCGTGCGCTTCGCCGGTGTAATCGAGGACCGGAGGAAGTTCGTTTCCGAACGCTGATTGAAGCCCCATATTCGAGAGAAGCATCTCTGCTCCGGCTTTGTAGAGCGACGGCTTTAAGCAGCCGGGGATGATGCCGTAGTGCTTCCCTTCTTCCATAACGCTCTCGAAGAAGCGTTTCTTCTGGCGCTTCATTTCGATCGCTGCGTCTATACTTACGGAGAAGGACGGAGTCCATCCCGCAGTCGAGACGACGGCGAGAGGAGCGGATTCTTTGAAGTCGGCGTCAACACTTTGTAACATCATAGCACCTGTAGACTTTCATTGCGATTCGATTCACACGCTGCATACGGGCAATATCCGCATTGCCACGACTTCCCATCGGCGTCTTCGGTGTACCACGGCGGCTTCGCCTCAATCGGCTCCGGGTCGCTTGTCGTCGTCGTCTGCATATCGACGACGGCCTTGCCAATGACCGACGCAAGCCCCGCAGTCTCGTACCAGAACGTGACGCGCTTTCCGCTCGCACGACAGACGACTTGCAGACCGTAACGCGGCTTGCCAAGCGCAATCGCATACGCTGCGGCTTGGATGCGGTAGCCCATCTTCGGCTCCTCGGGGATCTTGACTTGTTTCCTGCGCTCGTCGCCCTTGCCGACGTAGCCCGACCAAAACGTCGTCGTTTTCGTATCGAGAACCGCATCTTCGAAAACGAAGTCTGCCGTGCCGATGAGCTTGTGTCCGAAGATCGGGTCCTTCACGGGGACTTGGTATTCGTATTTGACGCCCTTTGCATCGAGGGCGGCGCAGACGATCTCTTCGTACTTTAGCCCGAGCTGCATCTGCACCCAATTATCGAGGTCGATGTAGCTCTCCGTGACGCCGTTGCGTCGCGCCCATACTTGCCGCTTGCATAACGCAAGGTCGGAGACGTGCAACGCCGCGTCATCCCAGGGCGATTCTTTCTTTTGTTTGTTCTGCAACGCGATAAGCGCCGCATCGAGGTCGATGTTCATTGAATGCTCAATTCCAGCCGTACACAGGCTTCACCATACCATTCTATCGGATTGTTACGACCAGAGCATGAGGCGAAAGGGCATATTCTATGTCGTGGTTGTGGTGGTCGTCTCGGTATGCGATGCTGTGGCGGGGACGACGACAGTCGTCCCTGCGCTCCCGATCGGCGCGCTGTAGGCGGTGATCGTGGTTGCAGCGTGCGAGACGGCAATGGCAACGAGCGAGAGTGCCGCTCCGCGCGCTTGCCCGAATGCGAGATTAAGCAGCGGCTGATTGGCAACGGATTGCGCGACGCTTCCGATGACGCCGATTGCCGCAAGGATGTTCGCCCACGTTGCGATCTTGAAGAACGCTGTTGCAAGGTTAACTGGAAGAACTTTCAAGAGGCTCATTCGGGGGATTCTCCTTTGATGAGGCGGTGAAAATTGGATAGAACTTTTGCGGCGTAATCGTTTCCGGTTGTTGCAAGGTCAACGTCACCGGCGAGATGAGCCTCCCAAGCCGCCGTCTCGCCCGCATTAAACGCCGCCGCGACCAATCTGACCAGATCATCTCCAGCCAAACCACGGCGAGCAAAGTCGTGTAGAGTAGGGATAAGAAAAGAATTGAGGGCGTAGCGGATGTTGACATCTTCATTGTCCCACCCTTCGGGAAACGAGCTTGTGAGCTGAAAAAGCCCATGTCCACCGTCCGATGAAAGAACGGTGCAAGCGTTCCAAGAACCATGCACCTCCCCGCTGATACTCTCCCTCCAAGCAATCGCGTAGGCCAAGCACGGCGGATAGCCAAGCTGAAGACAGGGCGTTTGAATCGCCGCCGCATAAGGAAGCGTCTTCGGTATCGGCCTGCCGGAGATGTCGTAAAGCAAATTATTTCCCTCCTCCGAGCAGTATCGGCGCGAAGCTCCGAATTTCGGTAACGACCGTTACGACCCCGACGAGTACGAGAAACCAGAGCACCCGCCAAACGAGCGTCATCCCCGCTTCGATCTTGCTTGTGACCTCGGCGATCTTCTTATCCGTATCGCGAATGTCGCGCCGGATATCCTGGACCTCTACCCGCACGCCCTTGCCGCCGTTGATGTCACCAGCGAGTTCACCCACCGAGACGGTGAGCGCCGAGACGGTCTTATTGAGGACCGCAACGCTATCGGTGAGGCGGCTGGTGGCAAGCACGAGCTTGAAGTTCACTTCACCCACGGACACGCTCGATATGAGCACCTCCGCCCGAGCGATAGCGTCGTCCATCGGATCGCTCACCTGACATAGCCGCCGATCAACGGCCCGAGAAGCTGCGAGAGCGGGCTCTCCGGCTGGTATTCATCGGCCCCGGAGGCTTCTAAAGCACCGGCTCCAGCCCCAAAGGGTGCAAGGTGGGCAAGCGACTCCCCGAGGAAGCCCGCCTTCTGGTTTCCGAGCTTGTCCTTGTGCGGTAAGAGCGGCTGCCCGTGCGTCGGGTAGAGCGCGCGCGGGTCGCGCTTGCCCTTCCGGTCGGTCCCGGTGAAGGCGTTGCCGACGTTCCCGCCCAGGAGGGCGGAGACGATGCTTGCGGCGGCTTTGGCGAGGTCGCTTGACTTCGTGCGCGCGTAGCCCACGGGATCGGTGACCGCCTTGATCGTCTCGGAGAGCGGGTTGGAAAGGGAGAGCTGCTGCGGCTTGCCGTCCTCGCGCGCGGGCATCTGGGGCAGGTCGATGCTGCCTTGCGTGAGGAGCCCGCCGGAGAGCCGGTCGGCGAGGATGAGCTTGCGCGGATCGCGTTTGATGCTGCGCGCGACGGCTCCGGGGACCTTGGTTGCGAACTGCCCGAAGGGGGCGAGCCCGGTCTGCTGGAGCCACTTCGCTGCGGGCGTGCGGTGCCCGTAGTCCACCGTCTCGCGCAAGGTCTGCATCGCGGCTGCTGCCGGGTCCATGCCTCGGGCGACCTTCGCCGCATGCACGTTGACCTTCGCGGCATCATCCATCGCCTGCGTGAATCCGCCGACGCCCTTGCCGATCTGGGGCAGGAAGTGTCCTGTGAGCCCGCCGATTCCGGCTCCGGTGAGCCCGCCGCCGATCCGCTCGGCGAGGTTTCCCTGCGGGTTCGCCTGGTTCTCAAGGTCCTGCCCGCGCCATCCGCCATAGGCCGCGCCTATCCCGGCCCGCGCGAGCGCGGGGATCTTCCCCGCCACGCGGAGCACCGGGTTATCGTGATCCATCCGCGCTCCGAGGACGCCCGCTTCGCGCGCCTCGCGCTGCGCCTCCCACTTCTGCTCCGGGGTCATCCGCATCGTCCGCACGGCGTCGGCGAACATCCCTCCCAGGGCCTTCGGCTCGGAGATCCCGGCCAAGATCGGGACGTTCTTGCCCCCGTGTACGAGCCCGAGCGCGATGAGTGAGGCGCGGGCCGCATCCGCCGGAACGCGTGCGGCGTCTTGGATCTTCTCGCCGAGGTTGCGCGCTGGCCCCTTTGCCCTGGGCGTCTCCTCGAAGAGCTTGATAAGCGGGTTCTCACTCGCGTCTTGAGGCCCTGGGGAGAGGCCCAGGGACTCCCGCAGGCGTGCGGCGGCGGTCTGCTTTGCGGTGGACTTCCCCGAGCGGGCCATCGACTCGTCGAGCATGGCGAGCTTGGGCTTGCCTTCCTCGTCAAGCTCGCCCTTGCCGATGCTCCAGGGGCGCTGGTGGAGCGCCTCGGGAGTCGAGGGGAAGAGGCGGTTGTACGGCTCCGGGCGAGCCTTCAGATCCTTGATCTCCGGCGGGCGATGGAGGCCCGGAAAGTAGTGCGGCTTGTATTCGAGTGGGCCGAGCGCCCCTTGCTTTGCCGGTGGGATGAACTCGCGGAACGGCTCGGGGACGGCGAACTCGCGATTGAGGCCGGGGGAGGCCCGGTTGATGCCCGCTTCTCCCCCGCGCAGGTGAAGAGGCGAGCGCCCGTTTGCGGGGAGGTCGGGGTGACGCGGGAGCGGGGCACCCTCGCCCTCGGGAACTGCCTGCTCGAAGGGGTCGAGCTTCCGGGGTGGGACCTTCGCCGGGCCGTGCGCGCTTGGATGGAGAGCGAAAAGCTCGGGATTGAGACTTCCTTTTCCGCTGCGCGGGCCGGAGGGAGGGCGTATGATCGCGTCGTGTCCGGCGCGTCGCGCCATCTCCGAACCGATCCGCTCATCCGCAAGCCCCGCGAAGCGGCCCGCACTAGCGTCGTGCTTCAGGATTGCGGCGATATCTTCAGGCGGAACGCCGAGCGCCTTCAGGTAGCGGTGATATGTCTTGCTATCCCCGGACTCGAAGGCGCGACGGAGATTCTCATAGGTGGGCTTGTCGGGACGAAGTTTCCTTGCGACGCTCATCCCCTGGTATTGCGAGATTTTTTCTTGCAAATCTAGCTCTTTGGGGAGAGGCCACGTATCCGACTTTACTCGGAGGTCGAGGGGATTTTTCGCGGTGTTAACGCGCCCGACAAGGTTCTCGCCCCCGAGCCCTCGACCATGACTCGCATAAGCCTCGCTCGGAGATCCCATCGAAAAGGAAGTCCCCCCTCTGAGCGGATTTCCGGCAGGAGCGCCAGGGGCCGACTGATATCGGAAAAGATTTGCCTCTTTCGTGGGAGTAAAGCGCGCATTCGCCACCGTCGGGCTTCCCATCGCGACCCGCTTCCGCCCCGCCGCATCCGCCTTCAGGAAGTAGTTCGTATCGAGGTAGTGTCGCGCTTGCCGTGCCGCGCGCATGACCGCCGGATCGGAGGCCACGTCGATCTCGCCCTTGAGGACGCGGTAGGCGTCCAATCGCTGCGCGTCGGTGAGCCCGGAGAAGATGCCGGTGAGGGCGACCGTGTGCCGTCGCGCCTCCTCCGCTGCGTTCGCCCCCTCGCGATTGCTTGAGAGCGTCGCGTTCACGTAGTCCTTGGGGTCGATCTTGCCTGCGTCTTTACCGCCCCATCGGAAGAGGTGCCCGAGGGCGTCCTTGCCTTCGCGGGCGAGGTCGCCCGTTGCTCTTGCGGCGTCTTGAACGGCGTGCGGGAGGTATCGCCCGAGCGGCCTCGCCGCATCGAGGCCCGCGCCGAGCCCCTTCCTCGCGAGCCCGAAGGCCGCGCCATAGGCCTTGCCTGGAATGAGCAGGGTCGGGTCGATCATCCCCCGGAGAAGGCCCTTGTCCAAGTCTGTTGGCGGCGGCGGCGCGGGGAGCCAAGACGGCACCCCTTCCTGCTTCACGTTCGCCATGCGGTCGATGATCGCGTTCAGCTTCACATCGTCGGCGTCTTCTCCGGCCTGGTCGGGGATGCCGAAGCCTCCCCCGGTGACGAGGTGCTTGCCGAAGGCGTTGCCCGCGCGCAGGGCCTCGATGACGGGGTTCGTGGTCGGTGTGCGCGCGAACATCGGCGCGGAGGAGGGGGCCGAGGGCGTGTTCCCGCCCACGTCAAACGGGTTGCCTTTCGGTGTGACGGCTGCCGCAGGAGCCGAAGAGGCCGCTTGCGGCGTTCCGGTCGGAACGTCGAACGGATTGCCCGAAGGCATTATTGCCCGCCGAGGGCCTGGAGAATCGCCGCCTTGTCGGGATTATTCGAGGCGCTTACTGCGGAGATCGCGTCCTGAACCGACATGCCATGATCGACCATTGCCGATCGAACAGAGGCTTTCGCACGAGGCGAGAGCGCGTCGTACCGCTCGCCCTTCGCTATAGCGTTATACGCCTCGACGCCTCGCGTATAGCCCTTATTGCCTGCCTGCGTTGCAGCGGTCGCCCTGAGTCGATTCTCCGTGACGTTGAAGCGGTGGTTTGTGTTCCGCTCCGTGTCGAGGTGGATACCGAGAGCCGAATTATGAGCCGCCGTCGCGCGGGTGTTCTCGCCCTGCTGCGCAACGAGCGTGCGCGCCATTGCGTTTACGCCGTTTAGCGTGGCGACTTCGACCGAGGTACCGTTGCGCATAGACTCGCGCACCATCCGCCCGAGTTCCTCTCTCATCCTCTGCTTTAGCTCGGCGCTCCAGTGCCTCTGGGTCGCAAGGTCCTGGAACGCTTTCTCGGCCTGCGCTTTCACGGCGAGCGCCTGCTTTTCTTCAGCCGCCGCCATGCCTCCGTACTTCTCTGCGAGTCCGACCGCCGTGGAGGCGGCATCGAGGGCCTTGTTTCTCGTATAGAACGCCCCGAGTCTGCTGTAATAGTCGGCGAAGGCGCGGTTATTCGGCGGCGGCTTCCCCGGAGCTTGGCTCGGCATCTCTGGCGGCAGAGCGCCCGGCGGAAGGATGTAGCCGTGCGAGACATCATCGGCATGCTGGTGAGTGGCGGTATTGGCAAGTCCCGTCGTCCGCGCCCGAGCTTCGTCCGTGTCCACGCCGATCTGCGTGTTCTTGAGACCGGCGGTGACCGCCGCCGCCTTATCCAGCCGATCCTGCCGGTCGGCCTCCGCCTTGTCCCGCTTGCCCTGCTCCTTTGCCGAGAGAATCCCCGTCACGGTACTCGCAAGCGTAGACCAGGGCGACGCTGGTGCCTCCCAGGTCATGCCGTTGTCGTCGCAGGCGTTGCAGGCGTCTTCGCGGTCGGCTGATAGATGCTACTCAAGCCCGAGGAGAGCCCGGAGTACGGGCTCGCCGTAGAGGGCGTCTGGAAGTCCTGCGCGCCGGAAACGGCGATTTCATTTTGCGCGCCGAGTCCGGCGTCGTTGATCGAATTGTACGCCGAAAATTGGTCCAACCATTGAGATTGAAGCTGCTGTAAATATGCCTGCTGCGCGGCATTCTGAGCGGAGGTATTCGCCGCAAGGGTCGAATTTGTCGCCCCGACGTTGGCAGTATTTGCGGTATTGCTCGCATCCTGATTTGCTAGCCCGGTCTGCTGGTTCAGGCTCGCCTGCGCCTGATTCGCCGTATTCGTTGCCGTTTGATTCGCGTTGAGCGCGTTGAGCTGAGCGTTTGCGCCAAATTGACTTTGATTGAGCTGGTTTGATTGGCTGTTCTGGATCGCCGAGGCGATGCTCGGGGCCTCCGCCTGCGTCTGCTGAACATCCAAATTGTTTTGAGCCGCGACGGCAGGCCCACCGCTTAGGCCGAATTGCGCGAGCTGTTGGGCGAGCTGCCCGTTCTGCTCGGTAACCTGCGGCTGGAAGCCGGAGAGGAGCTGCTGAATCGTCGCGTTCGAAGAGAGGTCGGGGGTGCCGGAATTTGCGATTCCCGAGACCTGCCCGAGGTTCTGCGTTGCGGTCGGGGCCTCGGTCGTGCCGCCGTACATTGTCGGGTTGACCTGGGCAAGGCTGTTCGGATTGAGCAGGGTCGGGTTGTAGCTCGTCGAGCCCGCCACGGTCGGAGCACCGGGGGCGGTGATACCGGGGGCGACGGGGGCGTTCTGGAGGGCTGAGAAGCCCGTGATCTGCCCCGGCGTGCTTCCATTGGTCACGCCGGGAACGGGGAGACCGTCCGCGCCGAGGACCTGCGGCTTGCCGGTAACGGGGTTTATGGTGACGGGCGAAGTTCCCATCTCATGCCTGCCCGCTGATTGCTTGCTTGAGCATGGCGAGGACCGCCGGAGGAAGCGAAGCGCCGCCCGCCGATGCGGGACCGCCGCTCAAACTCGCTGGAGCACCACTCCCCGGCATCGAGAGAGGCGAACGCGCCGGAGTCCCGGCAAGGGGAATGCTCGACCCGGAGTAGACCGGAGCCGCGCTCCCAGGCTGATTCGCCGCCGTCGCGGGGCCGGGGTTCGCTGCGAGGTTCCCGGCAAGCCCGGCCTGCGCCGTCGCCTGGTTCTTGGCGATCTGCGCCTGCTCGGAGGTCTGCATATTCTGCTGGTCTTTGATCGCGTTCTTGCTCTGCACGTTCTGGTCGATCATCGAGCCCACGCCGAGCATTCCCATGATCGCCGGTACAGTCCCTAACCAAGGCATCCTTGCCCTCCTGGCTTCCGCTCTAGCGCGACCCCGACAAATCGGAATCCGCGCGCAAGCGCGTGTGCGATGAAAACCTCGAAGCACGAGACTCCGGCGATCGTCTTTCTTTGAGTATCGGCCTCGGCGAGAAGTCGCTTGAGAGTCGCTGCCGTGCCGCGCTTGCCGTAGCGGCCTTCCTCGGCGTACCAATCCAGGATGCACCAATGCCCTTCGGTCGGCTCGCTGCTGCCGACCGCGCAGACGATCCGGCCCTCGTGGAGGGCGATGAGCCACGCGAGGCCGTCGCGCGCCTGCACCGGGAGTCCCCATCGGGCGTAGCAGGCGTCGCGGAGCGCCTCGATCCCGGGCCAGTCTTCGGGGAGGGCGGAGCGGGCGATCACGCTATCGCCACCAGGTACGCGCCCGCCACGGGCATCGTGATCGAGAAGCTCGTACTCGTGCGCGAGGCCGTAGGCCAGGTGAAGGCAGGATACGGGTTGTTGCCGGGGTCGAGCACGATAAGCATACTTGGGATTCGGCCCAAGGTGTGCCCGACCGTGACCGCAACGCCGCCCGTAACCGTCGTCACGGTGAGGTACTGCCACCTTCCGGCACGCTGCCCGCTTCGCACGAAGGGAGCGCCGAGCGCCGAAGGAAGCGCCTGGCCTGATTGCTCGGTCATCTTCCAGCGCAGGAGGTGTTCGCGGCTGCCGTGGTCGTGTATTGCGTGGTCGTAGCGCCCGAGACAAGCGTTCCTTCGCAAATCGGAGCAACGTCGAAAGGCTTTAGAAAGTTAAAGGTTCCTGCAAAGGGCACACTCACATATTCGATGTGGGCGGAAGCCTGCGAAGTCGAAACCTGACCCGCGACATACACAGGCAATATCTGCTGTGCGCTGCCTCCTACGGTGCCATTGACGTACGTCGCAGCGACCGTCGTCGCGTTCGCCGTCGTCGTGTTGACCGTCGTCGAGGTCGCTGTCGTTGTGATCGTTCCATTCGGGAATGTGATCGGTACGCTTCCGCCGAACGTCCCTTGCCCCGTTGTCGTCGGTGCGATTGCCGAAGGATAGAGCCCCCCGAGGACCGCTGCGGTGAGCGTGCCTCCGACCGTAAGGTTATTCGTGAACGTATAGTTCTGACCGCCGCCAAACGTCGCCTGAGAGCTGTTCGTCGGCATCATTTGCGAAGCGAAGATTCCCGCTGCGCCGATGTTCGTATAGTCGATATTGCTAAAGCAACCGCTAAACGTAACCGGATTGCTATTCAGTACCGCCGCCGTGAGCGTCTGCCCGGTCGTAAACGTCATCGAGGGCGCGCACGGGGCCGCTTGCGCGAGAAGCGGTGCGGCAATTATGCCGAAGCCGAAAAGAAGAGCTGCGAGAATCCGTCTCACGATATGATTGCCTCCTGCGAGCTGACGTTGATAATGTAGCCAAGCGTGTTCCACGGATAGATGCTGCTCTCTTGAAACGAGACTTGCAGCACGTTTCCGCGCGCGTTGTTCTGCGCGTACCCGCGAGTAATCTGAAACGCCTGATTGCCGCCGCCGCCGCCGATAACCGCCGTTCCGACGACTGCCGAGCCGACGACGTTTCCCGTCCCCTGGAATACGGGGGAAGGGATTGTCGTCGCCGTCGAGTCGAACGTCTGCGCGTAATTCGCGGTGATCGCAAAGAGGAAGTTGAGCGTTTCGTTGATGACCGGATTGACAAGCGAGATCGCAAGCGCGACGTTATCGCAAGTCTTCACACTGTCGGGAGACGAGTCGCCAAGCTCTTCCTTGAAGAAGTCGGATTTGCCCGAGATAATCGTGCCAATCGGTTGCGCGAAGTCGCCGATCTGCGAGCCGAATAATCCGAGCCGATCCGTCGCCCCGCTTCCCCAAATGAAGTTTCCGGTATCGGCAGGCCCGCGCAGGGGTGCAACGCCCGCGACGGGCATGTTCCGAATCTCGCCGCAACACGGCAAGCCGTCCGCATCCTTGAAGAGGAAGTCGAACCACACGCCTGCGTTCGGATAGCCCAAGGGTGCAGCAATGTTCGGCTGCTGCGGAATGAGGATGCCGCCGTTATCGTAAAAGAGCAGATACTTGCTTCCGTAGCGTACGCCGACTGCGTTCGTGCGGTTGAGGATCGCTGCCATCGGACCGTCAAAGAGGTCGGGGTTGTTATCTGAGATCGGACGCTTGCTCACGCCGTTCTGGAGGTCAACGGTATACACGCCGTCGATGCCGAGAAAGCAGAGATACGTGTCGAAGCTCACCACAGACTGCGGGGAGTTCGTGCCGACCGTGCCGGAGAGAAGCACAATCGCCCATGGCCCGACGTCGCCATAATATCCGACGTACTGAAACGAGTAGATCGCCGACTGCTTGAAGACGATCATTGCGTTGCCGAGCGGAACCATCGCCGTGATATTCCCGCCCGCGATACCGTCGTTGTATCCGATGAAGTATGCGATGTATGAAGCGCCCGGAAGCTGCCCGCCAAACGTGAACGACTCGGGCGTGTTCGGGTCACTCACGTAGACGGCGGTCGGCTCTGTCGGCTCACCCGCATACCAAAGAGAATTGTTCAGCGTTGCGACACACGTCGGCGTTATCATCGCGCTTCCTGAGTGATTGAGCGGAGCCGTGCCGACCGTGGCGATACTGTTGCCGGGACCCTTCCACGTCTTCGGTACATCGACTCCATCAACGATGAAGGCCGCATTCGCGGAGAGAGTTGGGTCGTACATCTGCGCGACTTGGATAGGATTCGCCGAGCCGCCGATACTGCCGATGTTCGTATACGTCGTATCGACGCCGGGGCGGGCGGTATAGAGCGCGTTGTTGCTCTGCTCGATAACCGAGGTTACGTTACCGAAGCGCGCGGTCGCCATGCCCTTGCATGGCGCACCGCTCCCCGTCGCGCCCGTCGTACTGATCGCGGGCGTACTGCCGGGGCGCTTGCCGACCGTGTGGCCCGCGAACATCCATGTATTGATCGAGGCTGCAAGTTCGTTGCGCGCGAGCGCGTGCGAATCTTTTCTGGTGTTTCTGCCGCCGCCGAGGTCGGCGTAATAGACTTTGTACGGGCCTTTGTTTGCTTTTGCGGTTTCAGTAGCCACGAGTGTTACACTCCACCGAGCAACCCGCCGAACACGGGGAAGGTCGGGTCTCCGGTGAACTGCTGCACGTCGCCCATTGATGTTACGCGGTAGGTCTCTTGAAGCTCCAGGATTTCTTCTTTGTAAAGCGCCCGGTTGAGCTTCATGTCGTCGGTTGCGTTATTCTTCCAATTCAAGCGATAGCAGGCCCAATGCCCGATGGCATCCGAAGCTTCATCGGGCAAGAGAATCGTGTCCGACTGATTCACGAGCGTCGGCACCTGCGAGGTCCCCGGCGTCGGCACGGCAGGGTACGTAATCGTGATCGTATCCCCGCTCTCAAGCGGGTTCGGATAGATCTCAAGGGTCGTGCGCGAGGGGCCGATTGCCGCGCATCGAGGATAGAGCCCGGAGGAATTTGCGCGCAGGTAGCCCTGGCCCGTGAGACGCATGAACGCCTCCCACGAGACCAGCGACTCCCCCGGCTCGAAACGAATCGCGCTCGTTGCGCCAAGGGGCAAGTAAACGACATCAAAGACGCGCCCCGCCATCATCATCGGATTGCCTGCGGGCGGGATTGCGTAGGACGCAATCCCTGTCGTCGTCGTAAGGACGAACGTCGCCGTCGTAAGTCGCAAGGGCCAGAGCGCGGTGCAGACGCGCTTATAGCCTTCGTTGATAAAAAAGTCGATCTCGCCCTGAGAGATATTCGGATTCGTGACCCCGCCCCATTGCGGATACGCGCCCACGCCGAAGTTAATCCCCGGCTGCTGGAGGGCGGATAACACGATATTCTCAATGTCGCCGAGTGCAATAGCCATCCGTGGCCTCTCTCAATACGAATAGTGCTCCAAAACGTAAATGCTGCCGCTGCCGCCAACACCGCCCGCCGTTCCGGTCGTGCCCGCCGCTCCGGCGGTTCCGCCTGCCCCCACGCCGTACGAATATGTCGCCAAAGGAGCGACGATGATCGCGGCAACGCCGCCGCCAGCACCGCCGCCTGCACCGTCTACCAACGTCGCCGAACTGGCACCACCACCACCGCCGCCCGTGTTCGTCGCGCCCGCAGCGCCCGCAGTGCCCGACGCGCCACCCAACCCGCCGCCAGCGCCGCCGTAGATCCCGTTTCCGCCTACGCCGCCGCCTGCGCCCGAGCCGCCGGACGTGGTTACACCGCTGCCCGAGCCGCCGCTTAGCGCCACGCCAAGAGCACCGCCAAGAGATGCCGTACCGCCGAGCCCGCCGAGAACGCTGCTACTCGCCCCGCCGGTGCCGCCCACGCACGAAATGAGCGAGGTGCCGAACGTCGTCGTTCCGCCGGTCCCGCCGGTTCCTGCTGTGGTACCCGAGCCACCGCCGCCGCCGCCGCCGCCCACGGCCTTGACTTCAATCCACTTCACGTTCGCGGGGGTCGTATACGTGCCCGAGCCACTCAAGAACGTCTGTACGGTCGGCCCAGTCTGATTCTGCTGAATGGTTAATGGCATACACTCACCAGACTTTACAGGTATACGCGGAACTCGTCGTCGCGCAGAAGACGGAGAGAGCCGAGGTCGGCGTCGAGAGCGGCGGGCTCTCGTAGTACCCGCCGTTTGCAGGAACGAGAATCGAGCCGCTGCCCGCCGACGCAGAGGTCCCGTCGTCCCTGATATACATGGCGACCGTTGAGAGGTTCTGGAAATAAAAGCCGTGCAGTGCGGCAGCCGCCGCGAAGGCGTTCTGCGCCGTGCCGCCTGCGGTGATCGTGCCGCTCTTGTCTGTGCGCGCGAACTGCCCGCTTGTGACCGGCGCGGGATTCGTTTGCGAAATTGCCGTGCCGCTGACTTGCAGGTTCGCGGTGATCGTCCCACTTACGGGCTGCGTCGCCTGCCAAAAGGTGCCACTTACGGGCTGCGTCGTCTGGTAAAACGTCCCGGTAACGGGAATGCCGACGCCGCTCGGGGAGCCCTGAACGGTGATGAGGTTCGCCCCGCTCGTTCCTGCCGTCGTGAGCGAGGGGAACCCGATGCCCGCGTTCACGATCCCGATCGTCGCGGCTCCCGTCGTAAGGGCGGGAAGCGTAACGAGGCTTACGGGCTGCGTCGCCTGGTAGAAGACGCCGGAGACGGGCACGGACACGCCGCTCGGGGAGCCCTGGATCGTCGTGAGGAGGGTCCCCGAGGTTCCGGGGGCCGAAGCGGTCGGAAAGCCCGTGCCCGCATTTGCCGTGACCGTGCCCGTGGTCGTGAACGTGCCGGAGACAGGCACGGGCGTTCCGCCTGGAACGCCCTGGATCGAGGCCGCATACGCGCCGCTTCCGCCGGGAGCGAGAACGGCTACCTGGTTCGTGCTCGTGGTCGGGTCGGCGATCGTGACCGCGCCGCCGCTTCCCCCGCCGCCGCCCGCCTTCACGTTTACACAGAGATTTCCGGCTGCGTCGCATTGAAAATTGCGGTAGCCGTCTGCGGTGAGGTTGGGAGGGCCGCTTAAAAGAAACTGCGCTACGCCGAGAAACGCGCCTCCATCTGCGTACTTCGAATTAGAGGCCATTTATTCATGCTCGTGCGTGAATAGGCCGATGTCGTGCGCGCGTGGCTCGGGACCCATCTCAACCGGGCGGTTATCCGAGATGCCGATGCTCGGCGCACCGACCGAATGCTCGAAGCGCGGGTAGCCTCGATCAGGCTCGCCGACCGAATGATTGCCGTAGCTCGATTCGGGGATGCCGACCTCGATCTCGATTTCAACGCGATCTCTAGCAGTCATAATCAGGATGCCTTAGCGGGCGTTTTCTTTGAGCGGGCTTCGATCTCGTCGGCCATTGCCCGGAGTTGAGCCACGCTAAAAGTCTCGATTGCAGCAGGCGCAGCCTGCGCGTGCGCGGGGGCAATACTAACAACGTCATCCTGCCAACGAAACCATTCCCACGGGCGAAAATTGAGCTTGTCGGTCGTCTGCCCGCGTCCATCGACGCTTTGTATAAGCACATGCGGAACGGGCGGCGGGCCGATCTTCGTCGTGTCGGGGCCTTCCTCGCCGCGTTTGAGATGCGAGAAGCCGCTTGGCCCGGTCTGAGGAAATTTCCAATTTCCCCACTTCATCGCCGCGCGATTGCGCTCGTAGTTGTACGTCTCATCGGGGGGCGTATTCGGCGCGCTCTCTTTCGGGTAGCGCCAATCACCAAACCACAAGACGACGGCCTCCATCGGAACGAGCAGGCCGTTCTTCTCGGGATCGGAGACAAGAAAACTCCACTCGATTCGCTTGCCGGGAATGTATTGCTTGCGCGGACGCGGTACCGTGTCGATGTGCGAGCCGACATCGACGAGATCGTCGCCACTCACGGCCTCACCACCAATGACGATGTTTCCGCCGCCGCCGATCTCACGCGCTTGCGTCGAGCCGAAGCGAATGGTGACCGGCATTTCCTTGCCGGTCGCGTCAAAGGCCCAAGGCTTCTCAAGCGTAACGCGCAGATCCATCAACCGATACCGTTGAAGTCGGCGAAGACGACGGCTTGCGTGTTGCTCGCGCCGGGAACGGGAATGATCGCCGCGCCAACGGTACTCAATATGCCCTGCACGGTGAACGGCCCGGTATGCGCGAGGGTGAATGGAGCGGTGAAGGTCGTTGCGGTGATGCTTGCGACGACTACCGTCTCTTGCAAAGTCCCCTGGTCGATCACAAGCGACATACCCGCGACAATGCCGACCATGCTCGCCGGTGTGACGGCGACACTTCCCGCCGCACTATTCGCGGCGACGGTCGTGTTGACGGGGTACGCGATCACGCGCCCGATTGCCGTACCGAACGCGCGCGAGCCAACGGTTGCAAAAATATTCGCGTTTGAGATGACGAGAATCGAGCCGATGGTAACGGCGGTACCCGCTGCAATCGCACCCGCAAGCACGCGCCCGATACCCTGGAATCGACAGGGGGCCGGATAGTATTGCGCTGCGCCCGTGTTATTCGTGTAGGCGATGCCCTGCTCGCCGACACCTTGGAAGACGCCGAGAAGATCGCCCGCATTCGCGCTCGTCGCAAGAACGCCGTGATCACTCACGCGCGCGTTCTGGAAGAGTTTGCTTGGATTCACGTCCTGCGGAAGCAACCCGCCAGGCAACGCCGTAAGGTCGCGGCAGATCGGCGTTCCAACGGCAAGCACACCTGCGGCGGCAAGTGAGACGCCGACGAAGATGTCATCGCCCTGCACACCGGCGTTAAGGCCGTCCGTGCTAACGAAGTTTTTGTTGATGCCCATTAGCCGCGTTCACCCTTCCCGAAGAAGTGATTCGGAATGCCGTTGCCGCTCGTGCGCGGGCTCTTGCCGTCAAGTGTGCCGGAGCCCGGTTCTCCGTTCCCGCCGCGCATGCCGGGGAACGGAGGTGCGCCGGTTATTCCGTTCGCCATGAACGCAGGCGAGAATACGACGCCGGAGGCAGTCTCGTAGTAATCTTTGTCGGGGCCGTGCGCGTTGGTCGTTTCACTCTTTGCCATGATGCTTCTCCTTAGTAATTCTGGAGCCAGGCTACGAAATGAGCGGATGGCTTGAGACAAACGAGATTCGCAAACCACAAAATACGTGTGAAAATCACAAGGTTATTTTGACCGATCTGCCAATCCATCGTGATGAAGTTCACGTTGGGATTTACCACGAGCTTCATGTACGTCGAATTGATTCCGTAGAAGTATCCGCCGCTGTTGTTTCCCGTTCCAGGAGGCGTCCCAGGCGTCGCTATACCCGTAGGTATAGCGTTGTCGAGGAACAAGGGGCTCCCGTTGAACAAAAGATCTGAGCCTCCAACCGTGCGAGCAAGGTCGGGCTGCACATATCTGTCTTGCGGAAAGAGAGATTGTATCAGGCCCCCAAAGGCCGCTATATTTGTGAAGTAGGCATCGGGACGCGAGCCGTCAACGGAAGCCTGCAAGTCGAGCGTGTGCAGGTTCGCAATGAGGTTTGCGCTCGTGCCGTTCGCAACGCTGTAGTTGACCTGACTCTTCCACTTCGCGCCTAATTGTGCGCGAGAGAAACCTGCATACGTCGGCGCGACGGTACCATCGTCAATCGCTTCCGCAAGCCCGTCGAGGCCTTTCGGATTGATCGCGTTCGTGTTCGTGATCGTATCGGTTGAGACACGATCAACCAGCGACATCTTGGTTATGTCGAGCTGCACGTCAAGCAAGTTCGCGATTGCTTCCGGGCTGTCGTTGTTATCGAAAACATCGGTAAGCGGAATTGCGAGCGCGTCGGTATATCGCCGCCAGCCGAGGGCAGGCCGCACGATATTCCCGTTCATCGTCGCGATCGGAAGGTTGTCGTCGCCGTCAAACGTGGTCGTGTTCGGGCTTGTTCCGATGTTGATCGGCCACGTTAAGGCGGCGGTTCCTTTGACATCATCGACCATGCTTCGACTGCGAAGGTATTGGTAGAATTTCTTCGCCTTGAAAACGGTGTCGATGATCTTGCGCGTAACGAATCCCTCGCGGGTGAGAGATTGAAAGGCGTTGAGGTAGATGTACTGCGATGAAATATCAGCCATGATCTATCGTTGCATCCCTGCTTTACGCTGCTCGTGTTTTATGAGATCCGTCGCGCGTGCAACGAGATCAATGTTGTCGAGTTTTCCTTCGCTCGCACCGGGAACGCCGGGAGCGCCTGCGGTCGTGCGAAGCGTCGGCTCAACCGCTCGCTCGCGCTTGTACGCGGGCTCTAGCGCCGAGGCCGCATCCGCAAACGACATCTTGTTTTGGATGCCGTAGCTTGCGATCATCTTAATTCCCGCGTAGTCCGCTTCTGCGAGGTGCGGAAACTTCTCGATGAGCTGCTCAGAAAGCTTCGTGTTCTCGGAGAGCAGGCGTTGATTTACCTGCTGCTGCTGCTGCTGCCCGTACTCGTCGCTCTGCTTGCGGAAGGTTTTCACCTCATCGTAAAGCTCGTCTATCTTTTTGAGGTAGGGGTTGATCTCGGGATTCCACTCGTCACTGAGCTTCGGCTTGTTGCGCGACTGTAGCGCCTCGTAGCTCGCAAGGGAATCGTCAAACAACCTCGCCGCCGACTCATCCTCGACCATGCGCTTGATACGCGCAGAGTGCGGAGCAAGCTGGTCGAAGACGGATTGCGTCTCTTGCTGGTACTGCTGTAGCTCGTGCAGCTGCTGCTGCATTCGCGCGTACTCTCCCGCGTCAATCGCGGGGGAAGAGGGCGGCGTGAATCCGCCGCCTGGAGAGGGCTCGCCCACGCCGCCGTTACTCATCGGTTACTTCCGACGTCCGTGACGGCCTTTGCGGCCACCGTGATGTCTACGCATGACAACCTCCTTGTTAACCCGGAGGTGCTCCGGGCGACACAGGTCCGCTCGGCATTCCAGGGGCCATCCCTGGACCTGGCGGAGGTGGCATTGCGCCGACACCCGCTCCTGGTTTGCCTGGCATCCCTGCCGTGGGGCTTGGTGGTGGAGCTGGTGAAGCAGAAGCCTGCGCTTTCCCGAGCTGAGAAGCGGCACCGGCGAGAATCTCCTGCGGATCCACTTCCGCAAGGATCTTTGTCGTGACAGAGTGCATTCCGGTGACCAACGCTTTCAGAATCACTTCATCATCATTGATCGTGTTCAAGAGCTTTTCCAAGCTCACGCGCACTTGGTTTGCCGTCTGCAACCGCTCGATGCCCGGATCAATCCGGGAGTCGGGCGTCTTCGGATTCGCCGCCGGAGCTGATTGCTTCAGCCGCGCGAGTAACGCGGACGCATCGCCCTTGCCGAGCGCGCCGGGAGCTGGTGGGCCTCCGGGTGCGGCGACGGGGAATCCGGCCATGAACACTCATCCTTAAAAACAAAAATCCCGACCACGCTTGCGCGTGTCCGGGATCGCCGTGACATCTCACTAGGGGTATCGGCGCTTTCGCCGGAGAGGTTAGAGGGGTACAAAGATAAAGCGCAGTACGTTCTTGGCACGATGCCGAGGAAGCTCAAGACGAAGCGCGAGGTCGTGATAAAGAAAGCCCAGGCGCGAGCAGATCGCACGGGCAAGTCTGTCGATGCTTCGTACTTAGAGTCTCGTTACAAGCGTCTCAAGCGCCAGGGAATCTGCGTGACCTGCGCCGAGGCCCCGGCGATCCCGGCGAAGACGCAATGCGAGAGGTGCGCGCATAATCATCGCGTGATGCAAGCCGCGCTTCGCGCCTTGAAAACAAAGATCCCGGAACACGCTTGCGCGTGTCCGGGATCGCCGTGACATCTCAATGGAGGTATCGGCGCTTTCGCGGCAGAGGTTAGCCGGGGCGTTCCATCGGGCCAATCACGCTGAGCTTCCCGTCCTTCGCGCGAAGCAGCCAATCAAAAGCGCGGGCGAGCGTGTAGCTCTTACGCCCCTCGGTGTCCCGCGTGATGAACCCTTCGCGCTCAAGGCGCTCCAAGGCGCGATAAATCTCCTCTTGTCCGGCGAAGACGCAGGCGAGAACCGCATCCTCGATATGCGTGAGGTCCCTCAATACGTCTGCTCCACGACCTCACACCCGTTGAGCTTCCCTTCGCGCCACGAGAGCTTCACGCTGCCGACCTGCGGAGGATGCGAGATCACCGCGATGAGTCGGGCGGCTGCGCGCGGATTCTGCCCCGCGAGGTGAATCACCGCCGCAATGATGCGTTCCTGAGCGGAGAGCGTGAGAAGGCCCTCCGCATTGACGAGCGAGGCGTTCAAGCTACGCCGCTACCTTTTTAGCGTGATATTGTGCTCGCTGCTTTTCTCGACACGACAGACAGAAGAGGAAGCCTCCCGTCTCACCGTGCGAAGTCGCGTTCATGCAAAGGCCGTGCTCGCGGTTCCACTTCCGCTGATACGCTACGTGCTCGCGATAATACGCCTTGCACGCATCGCAGGCTTTTCCAATCGTCGGAGGACCGTGAGCCGCGCTATAGCTACAGAGTCCTTGTTCGGCGTTTCGGAGCCTTACCCGAGCATTTGTTGCGCGAGATTTCTCATAACAGTTCACGCAAAGAACGCCATGCGTTGCGGGCCCGTGCTTCGGCCCGTTAACGCAAACGCCGCGTTCCATATTTCGATAGTAATACTTTATACTCGAAGCCACTACGCCGCTACCTTGGGGACTTTGCTTGCATTCTTCGGAGCGGTGCGCGTACGAGGCGGTGGCGAAGCTGCTGCGCCGGATAGAGCAGGCGGTTGATGAAGAATCCGTTCTTGGATTTGCTGCCAATCCGGCGTATTCGTGCGCTGCCAATACGCCACTTTGTCAATAATACCGTTCTGCAATTCTTGCAGTAGTCGAGCACGTACGCTCGATTCGGACCACGCCATAGTGGATCCGGTGACGATATCGAAATTGAACGTCCCGAGCAAAAATGCGCCACCGAGTTTTTCTTCACTAATGTTTCCTTCAGAGTCCGTTACGGCGACGGCGTGTTGCTCGGTATAGCGGCGTTGCATGAACCAGGCGGCGATTCGCATTGCGTCGATGATGCTCTGCTCCATCCGCTTTGTTTCCGCCACGAGTCGAGATCCGCCGATCTCGGCCAACAGATCGTACCCCGCTGCCGAATCCACGCGGCCCGCAGCTTCACCCTGCATAATCCCGGTCGCACCGACAATCCGTTCCATGTTGCTAACCATAAAATTGCACCATTGGAACCACGTATCGGAAAGCTGCGGAAACTCAAACGGTTGTACTTCGCTAATCTTGCCGACACGAACCACCTGCCCCGGTTTCACTAAGAGAGTGTTCTGCTCGATGTTGCTTCCTTGTCCGGCGAGCACGGGCCGCAACGAGGACATGCGAAGGTTGTCCATCATGATCGAGAGGCTCACATTGAGCGACATCTGTATGTCTTCACAATCGAGCGCGCATCCCTTAACCCACGGCCCTTCAAGTGCTTCACCATCTGAAAATAGCGCGTGGGGCACTGGACCATCCCAAGCACGGTCGTCAACCAACGCGAGGTCGGGTAAAAGGAACGTCGTTCTCCGCCAATGCGGGTATTTCGGAACAAGGCGTTTCTCCATCACGGGTTCCATACGGAGCTTGAATCCCGGCAACGTAACGGTCGTGCCGTCCGGTTGCGGATGCTGCTCTTCTTCCGCCGGGTCGAATTGCGGAATGCCTTCGTCGTCGCGCGCGATCTGCTTGCGCGGGTTGCCTGAGACGTCGTAGACCTGCACGTCTTTGCGTATAAGGGTGCGGTCGCGATGGAACAGCTCGATGATCTGCACGGAGTCTTCGTTTGAGAATTGCGGCTTCGCACTTGGCCCCGTCATCGAGTACGCGCTAATCACCGGCTTGCCGTTGACGATAGTGCCGAGGTTTTGGTTGCTCGCCGCCATGCGTCGCCACGGATCGCCAAGCGGCGAGGTCGGCATGCTTCCGCCGGAATGCGTTTGTCCCCGCTTGCCGTCTTCGGCTCCGGCGTAAATCTTCTCCGCAGCGTCTTCGTAGAGCAACGCCGCCTCGCTGCGTTGCAGCGTCTCGCGATGCCCGATGAACTGCATGCGATGCGTCGTGTCCGCGCGATCATCGAGAATTAAGCGCCAGCCGGGAATCACATCGCACGTCACATCGCCGACGCCGCCGTTATCGGTCGGGTCCCAACTAATTTTCCACGAACAGGTGCGCGTTGAGTTTGCCAGAAGCTCCGCTTTACGGAGCTTCGTCTTCATGTTCTTTTCTCTCCACCATTTCATCATTACTTGGCGGAGGAGTTTGCTCGCCTTTGCGTCGCCGAACTCCGTTGGTTCAATGACGGGAATTGGGTCCTGTTTTGTCATGATCGCGAGCTTGTGTAAGATTAGCGCCTTCGTGAAGTTTACGGTGAGCGCGGCGCGCGTCGAAGGCATTGGCACGTTCCAATGCCTTCCATAGATCAAATTCGCGCCGATCCTGTCGCTCTTCCTCCGCGCGTCTTCGTTTGCGTCGGCGCGCGCGACATATTCAGCACATCGGAGTACGAGTCTCCTTTCCCATGAGGCATCTTCGTCGTCGCCGGAACTCGCCTTCTTACTCGCGCTTCCCGCGAGCGCCTCGTCTTGCTTTGAGATCATGCCGGAGCCCGGTAGTTCGATTCACGTAACTGCTGCGCGACACTCTTCACACCGCTCAGGTCGGGCGGCTCGATGAGCTTCGCTTCTTCCTTGCGGTCGAGCTTCTCGCCGCCGCTCTTGAGATGGTCGGCGTATTCCTTTGCGACCTTCCATTGGCTGGGCATGTCGCTTGGCGATACCGGCTCGATGCCCTTTTGGGCATAGAGCGCGTCACGCGAAGCGCGATCCTCGGGCATCTCGCATCCGAGCGTATCGGAGAAGCGCGTGCCAGTGCGCGGGTTGCGGAACATGCGCGTGCGATCCTCAACGAAATTGAAGTCGCCGAAGACGCGCCGGAATTGGCAATGGTGCAGCTTCTTGTCATACGAAAGAAAACGCGGAGCGTCTCCCATCGGGAAGAAAGCCTCGGTCTGCGTTCCGTGGTCGCACTCGTATCCGTACAAGGGCACGATCTACCCCCGGCGACCGTGTTCCTTGCGCTCGGTCTTGCGACCGTGTTTCTTGCGTCCGCGCTTCTTGCGCTTGCCGCCTTCCTCACGGTCGCCTTCCTCGCGAGTCGGTTCTGATTCTTCGCCAAATTCGCCAAATGCCATTACGCGCTCCTTGCTAAAACTTGCTTAGGTTCGCGGAGGCCAGGACCATTGTCCGGCTTCCGTGCCAAACTTCACACTCTGGTTGAAAAACTGCCCCGTCGGATTTAAAACGCAAAGCCCGACGTTTTCGGCGTCGTGAACCTCCGTTATGACGGCGGCGCGAGGGACACTCTTGTATTCACCCTTCGGCGTGCCGTAGCTCAAGTAATGAACGATCCGACCAACGATCGGGGTTTGCGTCGTAGCTGCTTCGCTCAAGTCTGTTGCTCCCTATTACTCCGCGAAGTCCATGAATCCGCGAATTGCATTCCACGGGAAGTCGATGGCATCGCTTCGCCCGAAGGCTTTTTCTATAACCTCATCATCGGCCTTATTGCGAAGGTTCTGTTCCTTCGCTTCGAGACTTGGCGAATGCGAGAGGCCGAGATCGACCGCCGTGGGGATGCGATCACGTCGCGCCTTCTCTATCATCATCAAGTATTTGGGCGCTTGCCGGATCGCGATGCAGGCCAGGCCCGCCGCGACTACGCGGTCATCGTGCTGGTGCTTCTTGGCCGTGCGGTACTCCATACCGTCGCGCTTAAAAGTACTCATCTCTCGCACTAAGTCTCTACTTGCAGGCTTGAAGTACCGCTCTTGCACGAACCATTGCAGCGTGCTGAAGATCATTGGGCGATTGCTCGGCTTCGTCTGGAAGCCGGGCTTGTTTTTCTTTACACCGATCTCGTCCCATTGCTCCTCGTATGCGAAATTCGTAAACCCCCACTCGCTCATACGTTTGAGCACGACGCTCCCGAGCCCGTTGATCTCCGGCAAGATCATGCACTTGTTATACCACTCACATAAATGCACGAGGTCATCGGCGAAGTCGATTGGCGCGATGGTACCCGCGAACTCCGCGACTTGGTTGCCGGTAACGAGGTCGATGATGACGCAAGTCGAGAGGTCGCGCCCCTGCTCGCCGCCCGCCGTGTCGGCGGCGGCGATGTAGAGGTGCCCCTTCTCCGGCGGCTCCCACACATAGAGATCACCGCTTTCGCCGATTGCGAACTTCGGGCGCTCGATCTCATGGAAGCTCATCATTGGTGAGAACGGAGAGATCATCGGCTTGTATCTGAGCTTGCCGCAAACGGGGCCGAGCGTCTCGATAGGGTTGCCGTCCGTGTCGTTGCGCTTGCCCCAGGCTTCCTTCGCGCGCATGTCGGCTTCGAGCACGCTGCGCGTGAGGTATTTCATATCAGCGGAGAAAACGGATTCAGAGCGCTGAAGAAAACATGTGGTGTCGTCGGCGGGAAATTCCATGTCCAGAGCATCCTCGTCGCCGTCGAGGTCGATGAGCTTCCGATGTCGCCAATATATCTGCGCGCGCGTAACCTTTTTCCCGTCGATCTTTTGTCGCTGTAAACTTAACTGCTCCTGTAAGGCTTTTTCGTCGGCGTCCATGCGCCACCCTTCGGGAGGGTCCATCGTATACTCGTCATCGTGAATATACCACGGCAAGAAAATCGCGGTCATCTCTGACTCGGGATTCTTCGCTAAATTCCAGAAGTCGTAAAAATCATTCTGTCCGTTCGGTGTTGACTCCCACGTTACGGAGCATTTCAATCGCGCCTTCGTTCCCATCGCCGGAAGCTGCGGAGAGAGAGCTTGCCAGAAGTCTTTAAGATTCGGATAGAACGCGCACTCATGCAATCCAATATGCTGCGAGGTAAATCCGCGCGGATCTAAGTTCTTGGCGACATACGTTGCCCCTTCGCACATGCGGTCGGCAAAGTATAATTCTTTCTTTGGTATCTTTGCGGTCTTCGAATCGCTTCTTGTCGGAGGTTTTATCGCCTTAATCACTTCGCCGTTCACATCTTTTACGACGGGAAGGTTATCGTAAAAGATGCGGAAGAAGGAAATGATTCGTACAGCAAGCGGTTCATCATGCGTCGTGTCGAGCGTTCGGATATTCTCTCCGCGCCATAATTCCCAAAAATGTTCCGCCGCATCAAAACACGTTATTCCTAATTGCCGCGCCTTAAGAATAAGAAAGAAAACCATCAACCCTTGGCGGCGGCGCATGACTTTCCTATTCCAGATAACTTGCTGCCCGTTGTTGAATATGAACGGCGTCTTGCTCATATCGAGTCGATTGACGATTTTCGCCATAAGCGCACAGAAGGTCGGGAAATCGCGTCGGCATATCGCAACGAGCCTCACGAACGCCTGCGGGTTCGTGTCGTGCAGGTGTTGCCACCACGCGTTACTTAGGCCACGGAAGACGGGCGTGAGGTCATCGCGCCTTCCCGGCGCAATGACGCCGCCGTTGCTCGTTACGAGTTCATAGGCTTCGGGTGTGATCTGGCGGTGCGTGCGGTCCTTCGGGTCGTAGGCTATGCTTGCGGTAGCCGAAGCCATTCTGCGACATCCTTTTCGCCGGGTCCGCCTTGGACGGCGGGTCGAGCTTCCTGCTCTTGCTGTGCGCGGGCCTTGGCTAACGCGGCTACGGCTACGTCGAGGTCGCCGGGCGGGAAGTCGCCGATGAAGGCCATCTCGTTCAACGTCGGCGGGGGCGTCTCACCGAAGAGGGTCTCCTCCGCTGCGGTCACGCTCGGGAAGGGGATCTCGTCGCGTTCCGGGTCAGGGCCGCTCACGCGCTCGGGATACGGGGGCGGCGCGGCAACGAGCGGGCGCTCGGCTTCGAGCACCGCTTCCATCACGCCGCGCATTGCGGCGCGGACGATGGAAGCTAGGAGTGAGGCGAGGCGCTCATCGGTCATCTTCGGGTGATCGGCAGGGGGAAACAAAAAAACCCGCTCTCGCAGGTTCTTCCGAAAGACTGTCGCAGTTACGGTATACCCAAACACCCCACCTACACGGCCTATGTCCGTCCTGTTACTCGGCGGGCGAGTTCAATCCTCCAAAATAAAAGAGAGATTGAGAACCGGCAAAGGCTGTAGGATTGGGGGGTGTTCCCTCCTCTCAGGTACATCCTGGAGGGACTCGACTACAGAAGAAAACTTCTTCTCTAAAAAGAGGAGAAGTTCGATTTAAGATTGCCGGAACGTCGTTTTCGGTCTTCTTAAAAAAAGAAGTTGGGTAGGGTGCGCCCTTCTTTCTTTGACGTGGAGGAACCCAAAGTCCCCGTGACACGACGCACACTAAAACAGATTATGGACCTGCAATCGCCGAGAGGGGGATGGAGCAGATCGAGCCTTGCGAGTCTCGGCGTACCTTGGCCCGCGCCGAAGGGATGGAAGCAAGCTCTGCTGCAAGGCAAGTCTGTGCCTATCTATCAACCGTCGAAGCCCAGGAAGTACAAAACGCACCCTCATACGTGGGACGGCACGCGGATTGTGATGATCGACCGGAGCTATCCCGAGGCGATCAAACGCGAACGCGCCCGCTATGCGCGGGCGTCCTTGCCGAAGGCGGAGCGGCGCATGGTGCGGGCGCTCGTGCAGATGGGGTTCGACCTCTAGGGCCTATTCCGCCTCGGGAGCGGCAGCGGTAACCTCCACCACTTCGCCTTGGGGATCGTCGGCGCTTTTGGGCTCGTCGCTCGGTCGCGCCTCACTCGTGGCATCCGTGGCTTCCGTGGGCTCCGTTGCCTCTATGGGTTCCGTGTCGCCCGTGGCTTCCGTGGCCTCACCCGGTTCCGTGGCATCCATGGGCGCGAGGCTCTTGTCGAAGTCCGGGCGCTCGTAGCCTGCGGCCTCGCAGCCCTCGCATCGGTAGCCCTCCGCCGGGACCGGAGGCGCAACGCCGTCCGCATCCGCCGAGACGAAGCAGACGTTGTGACAGGCGCGGCAGGTCTGCCGGACCTGCTGGTTCAGGGTGTCATGGAGCTTGCTCATCGTCGTCCTCGCCTTCTTCATCCTCAAACGGATCGCGGTCATCGGGATCTTCCTCGGGCTCGACGTCGATCACCTCGCCCACGGTCCGCATGACCTGCGCTTCCCTGTCGGTATCGGCATCAATCGTCTTGAGCATCTCGCCGATGTTCGAGTGTTCAATCTGTACTCGTGCGGTAGGAGCAGGTAGCGTGAGCTTGTGGTATGCTTGGAGCGCCTGAAAGGATGCAGGCATACGAAGTTCAACGACTTCACTACCGACCACGACCTGCTTCGTGTGCGTCCCCTGGATGTGCCCGATGTGGGC
>Ga0302326_10002631_pt1 | contig 43406 bp, 31 predicted proteins | sample Palsa_T0_3_FD_202264 | JGI IMG/M metagenome (GOLD analysis project Ga0302326, IMG submission 202264) | Peat permafrost microbial communities from Stordalen Mire near Abisko, Sweden - Palsa_T0_3 | ecosystem: Environmental > Terrestrial > Soil > Palsa > Peat permafrost | place: Sweden: Abisko...
CGCGCCCGCCCAAGGCATCGATGATCTCGCCCGACGAGCGGATCGTGGTATTGATCCGGTTCAGGCCGTCGGTCGCTTTTTCCATGGTGCCGATGCCGCTGTGGACCTCTTCCCGCGAACGGTTGGAAATGTCGAGCAGCACCTTGGCCGTGTCCGCCACGCGCTGGATGGAAGTCACCATCTGGTCGATCGAGGCCGAGGTTTCGCTGACGCTCGATGCCTGGGTCTGCGTGCTCTTCACCATGTTCTGCACGTTCACGCTCATTTCGTGCATGGTGCTGGTCACTTCATCGATTGCCGAGGAGGTCTGCAGACTGTTTCTGGCCGATTCGTCGGAAGCGGTTGCGACTTCGGTAGAGGCGGTGGCCACCTGAGAGGCGGCTTCGCGCACATTGTGCACCATTCCGCGCAGGCCCTCCACCATGCGCGTGAAGGCGTTTGCCAGCGTGTCGTTGGCCGAACGCGGACGGACTTCGACCGACAGATTCCCGCCGGCGATGGCCTCGGAAACGGCCGCCATTTCCTTCAGGTATTTCACCATCGAGTCGAAAGTCCTAGCCAGTTGCCCGATCTCATCCTGGCCGTGAATGTCAATGTTGTGTTCGAGATCGCCAGACTGCCCGATCTGCCCGGCCACGTCCATCAACCGGCCGAGCGGCCCGGTAATGCCACTGGCGGTGCGATAGGCAATCACGATGCCCAAGCCGACCGCCGCGAGCGAACTGAGCACCGCCGCCAGAATCGTAAAAGTCGCTGCCAGTTCGTCGGAGTGGCGCCGCTCATCGAGCAGTTTGCGGTTCTCCTGGTCGACTTCGTCGAGAACGTCGCTCGAACGCGAAACCCAGGAGTTCGGATCCTTCTGCAGATAGAAAATCTGCAGCTCCGCTACGGTTGCATTGCCGCTGTCGACGGCCCGGCGTTTGTCGACCAACGGGTTGGCGAAATCGCTGCCCCAACCCTGCTCCATCCCCTGCACTTTTTCGAGGCTGCTGCGCTGAATCGTGGAATTTGCCAGCTCTTGGGCATGGCGAACAGCTTCCGCCAGGCGGTGTTCGCCGTCATTCATCTGCTCCACTTCACGGGTGTCCCCGCTGAGCAGGTAGTTCTGCAGGTGAAGCCGGTTCTGCATCATCTCGAAGCGTACCGATGCGGTCGCCTCGGTCATGTCGATCGACCGCTGTGCCGCCGCCTTGGTCTCGTGCTCGCGATGCACACCGTACAGGTTGATCGCAAGCAAAACCAGGACTGTCGCCAGAATGATGCCGAAACTTAGATAGAGCTTTTTCCCGATATTCATGCTCGAACCTTCCTCAGCCCGCGCTTCGGTCCCCGCGTAGCTTTGCCGGGCGCGATCGAAACCGATACCACGATGCCGCATCGTAACCCCACGTCGTGACTGCATCCTCGCTTCCGGATTCCCCGGTGCCGCTTAAGCTCTTTGCTTTTCAAGTGATTTTCGTCCAGCCCCCGACTAAGGTAGCGTTGATTGCCGCCCCTCCGACAATCGGCGGCAGGCCGGACGCGAACGCACGGTTCAGACCTTGCACGGACAAGTTCCTTCCTTCTGACTTCTTGCCTGTGCCCTATAGTCCAGCAATTACGACACCCGCGGATAGCAAAAGTTCCTTGTCTGCATTACTTTGGTGATGGGCGTAAAGTGATGAAGAATCAATCCTTACGTGTCAGATGACGGGACCTTAGGGTGACCCGACAGTGTCTGGTTCTCTGGCGGCGATTCCGCGATCGAAACGATCACGCCACCACAAAATGAGACATATGTATCAATTTGGTGACGTTTCACAAGTCGGCACCGCCCCCCCCGTATTCGCTTGACTCAATTTGAGAATCCAGCGTAGGTTTTAAATGTAATTCAATTGTTTTCAACCGCTTAGCTAAGTGAATGGTGCTCGCTGACAACCTACACCGGAAATTCGGGGCCGGGCGATGCGTCTCAATCTGACGGGGCGTTCCAAAGGCTTCTTCTAGAGCTTTCCCGCGCCGCTTTTCAGAGCGGCGATCCCAGCCAGCTCATCCGGTCCTTTTGCGTCCTGACTCGCGCTTTCTTCCAGGCGAGCGGCGCCTATTACTGGAGTCGCTCCTCCGACGGCGAACTGGTCGGCGCCGAAGCCGACACCGAAGGCGAGGAATCCGAGTCCTTTCGGGGCATCCGCAGGCGAGTGGGCGATGCCTCGATCGCCATGGAGGCAATTCAGAGGCGGCGCTCTTTTTTCGTCAATCGGCTCGACGCCGCCCGTTATCCCTGGCTGGCCTCGAGTCGCGCGCACGCCGCCCTGGCCGCGCCGCTGCTGGTTTCGGGAGAAACAATCGGAGTCGTCACCTTCCTGAAGAGCGCTCCGGGCGCCGGCTTTGACGACGACGCGGTAGCCAAAGTCACCATTCTGGCCGCTCAGCTCGGCACCGCACTCGAAGCCCTGCGCTTGAACCAGCTTTCGCGCGAAGAGCACCGTCGCGCCAGCATTCTGGTCGAAGTCGCCAGCGCCGTGCATGGCTTGCCCGACACTGCGGCTGTAATGGAGAGCATCGCCGACCGCCTTCGCGTGCTGCTGCACTCGCCCGCCGTGCTCGTCCTGATTCAAGCGGACAACGTCCAGCAGGAGAAATTGTTCGAGCTGCAGGCGGTGTCGACCGAGGTCCCCAGACTCGCGCTCTCCATTCGTGCGCGTTTCGAGAAGCACCAACTCCGCTCTTCGCTCGAGATCGCCAGCCGCGCCGTCGCCGCCGGCGAACCCATTACCGTCAGCATCGACGGCGCCTCCCACTTCGGAGAGGATTCCGCCGCCGGAGTTCTCATCGCCGCGCCGTTTCGCACCTCGCGCTCGCACGGCGCAATTCTCGTCTATCCCCGTCCCGCGCAGCCCTTCACCCAGGAAGACAAAACCCTGGTGTCCGCCCTGGCCGGCTTTGGCGCCGTCGCCATCGCGAACGCCGAGCTGTATGGCATGGCCCGCGCCCAGGCTCACGAACTGCATGAAATCCTGGAAATTTCCTTCGAGCTTGGTTCGGCCGGAAAGCTCGACGAGTTCATGCAGACCTCGGTCGTCCGTGCCGCCAGTTTTCTCGGTTTCCGGCGCTGCTTCATTAGCCTGCTCGAGGAGGCCGCCTTCCACATTCGTTGGGGAGTGGAGAACGGTGTCGCTCGTCCCGTCGACATCCCGCTACCCGATGGGGTTGTGACCCGCACGCTGAAGCAAAAAAATGTGTTCTCGGCCGAAAACGCTTCCGAAACTCCGGATGCGGACCCGGATTTGATCGCCGCTTTCGAGATCCGCCAAATTCTCGCCGTCCCCCTGCTCGGTTCAAACGGCGACTTGCTCGGGATGTTCGGAGTGCTCGACCGCATCGAGGCCGGGCCGATCAACGAGGAAGATATCCGCCGCGCCCGAGCTCTGGCCGCACAAGTCGCAATCGCCCTCGAACTTACCCGTAACCTGCACCAATCCGAGGAACACCGCCGCCGTGCCGAAGCTCTGGTGGCGATGGCGCTTGAACTCAACACCGTCCTCCATCTGCCCGATTTCATGCGCAACTTCGCGCAGCGCGCATCGGGTCTGCTCGGAGGCCGCGTGGTTGCCCTGAAGGTCGAGACCTCGGTCCCGGATACGGTCCTGATCTCCGGTGCATCTGAGGTTGAGGACCGGCAACTCCTCGGCCGCTTCAGCCGGGCGCTGGCCGCGGCTCTCCCGAACTATCCCTCCGATGTTGCCTTTGCTCCCGCGAGCGATATCCTCGGAACCGCTCTCGCCTCCGATCTGGGATGGACCGATTGCACACTGGTCCGGCTGGCCGGATCCTCGGGAGAACTGGGGGTGCTCTGTCTTGCCGACCGCGGCGCTCCGCCGTCGAGCGAAGATCGTCTCTTGATTCGCGCCGTCGCCGGCCACGCCAGCATCGCGCTCGAGAATGCCTGCCTGTTCACGCGCATGCAGCAGGCCAACCGCCACTGGCTGGAAATCTTCGATGCCATCACCGACTTCATCGTCGTCCACGACGAGCAGCACAACATTCTGCGCGTCAATCACTCCCTGGCCGATTTCGTCGGCATCGCCCCCGACCAACTGATTGGCGTCAACATGCGCGCCCTCGAAGCCCTTTCGACCGGCGCTTCGCCGCACTCCTGCCCTTTCTGCCGCAGCGGCGAAGGTCTCGACGAATATGTGCACCCGGTCCTTGAGAGCACCTACCTGATTTCAACCTCGCGCATCCACGCCGCGAGCAGCGCCCAGTTGCAGATCGTCCACGTGCTCAAGGACATCACCGACCGCCGCGAAGCCGAGCGCCGCTATCGCGAACTGTTCGACAACATTCAGGAAGGAATTTACGTCTCTTCGCCGCAGGGCCGCTTCATCGAAGTCAACGACGCCCTGGTCCGCATCCTTGGGTACAACAGCCGCGACGAAGTCCTCCAGCTCGATATTCCTACCCAGGTCTATTTTTCCCCGCTTCGGCGGCAGGAGCTCGCCGAGCTGCTCAAACGCACCGGCGAAATGCGCAACCACGAAGAAGTCCTGCGCCGCAAGGATGGGTCGCCCGTTCACGTGTTCATGAACTGTCATGCGATGCGGGATGCGACCGGCAAGGTCATGCAGCACCGCGGCCTCATGCTCGATGTCAGCGTCCTCCGCCAATCGCAGACCGAGTTGCAGAAGGAGCGCGATTTTTCGAGCAAAATTCTCAATCACACGCAGAGCCTGATTCTGGTCATCGACACCGAGGGGGTCGTCAGTTACGCCAACCGGCGCTGGAGCGGTCTCGGCTTCCAGCAGAACCAGATCCTCGGGCAGCCCTTGCCGGATCTCTGTGCGCCGGCGCGGCGCACCGCCCTGCGCGACGCGCTGGCGGGGGTGGCGCGCGGCCAGCAGGTCGATAACTTCGATTTGCCGCTGCTGCGCGCGGACGGCGTCAGCGCCCATTTCTCCGCCAATCTCAGCCCCATCAGCGGCGAAGACGGCCGGGTCAGCAACATCGTCGTGGTCATGACCGATGTGACCGACTCCGCCCTGCTGCGCTCCAAGCTCATGCATGCCGAGAAAATGGCGGCCGTCGGACAGCTCGTCTCCGGCGTCGCCCATGAAGTCAACAATCCGCTCACCGCCATCCTCGGATTCACCGATCTCCTGATGGAAAACCCCGAGCTGCCGGAAAGCGCGCGCCGCGATCTGCGTGTGATTCTGCAGGAAGCGCAACGCACCAAGCAGATCGTGCAAAACCTGCTCAGCTTTGCCCGCCAGATGCCGCCGCAGCGCCAGCCGGTTCAGGTCAACAACATCCTGCAACGCACCGTGCACCTGCGCTCCTATGACTTCATCAGTCACGGCATTCAAGTGGTCGAACGCCTCGACGAGTCCCTGCCCCAGGTCATCGGAGATTCCCACCAGCTCCAGCAAGTGTTTCTCAACATCCTGAACAACGCCTACGACGCCGTCCGCGAAAGCTCGCGCCCCGCTCGCATTGAGATCACGAGCGCCCGTGCCGACACTTTCGTTGAAATTTCGTTTCGCGATAACGGCCCGGGCGTTCCCGATCCCGGGCCCATTTTTGATCCTTTCTTTACCACCAAGGACGTCGGCAAGGGCACTGGTTTGGGCCTGAGCATCTGCTACGGCATCGTCCGCGAACATGGTGGCGAAATTGTCTGTCACAACAATCTTGACTCTGAAGGAGCGACTTTCATCGTCCGCCTCCCGGTGGCGTCCGAGACGGCATCCTTTGGAGCAGTTGCAGGAGTGCATCCCCAATGACCCAGTCAGCAAGCCAGTCCGGAACCAAATCCGCAACCAAGCCAGAAACGAAATCCGCCCGCGCGCCCGTCCTTCTGATCGAAGACGAACCGGCCGTCATGGCTCTGGTCCGAGCCGTTCTCGAGGGTCACGGCTACGCCGTCGTTCCCACCGAATCCGGCGCCGAAGCCCTGCGCCTGCTCGAGGCCGGCGATTTCCACGGGGTCGTCTCCGACATGCGCACCCCCGGTGGCGTCGATGGCGCGCAGGTCTATGCCTGGATCGCCGACCATCGCCCTGAACTCGCCCGCCGGCTGGTCTTCATTACCGGCGATATCGCCAACGAGGAAACCGCCGCCACGCTACGCCGCACCGGCGCGCCCTGCGTGGAAAAGCCGTTTCGCGTCCATGACTTCATTGCCGTGGTCGAGCAGACCATGGGTAAGGCTGCCTGATGACTCAGACTCTAACCACCCAGAATTTGGCGAGTAACGACTTCCGCATCCGCTTGCTGATCGTCGATGACGAACAGACCATCCGCCGCCTCTGCATGACCATCGGCGAATCGCTCGGCTTCTCCTGCCTGGAGGCCGAAAGCGGTGACGCTGCTCTCGCCCTGCTCGAGGAGCAGCCCGTGCACATGGTGCTCACCGACATGGTCATGCCGCGCATGTCCGGCATCGAATTCCTGGAACAGGTCAAGCGCGCCTATCCCCGCATCGAAGTCGCGGTCATGACCGGCCACGGATCGGTCGAAACCGCGGTGCAGGCGATGAAGCTCGGCGCTTACGATTACATTGCCAAACCCTTCGCTCCGCTCGACGACTTGCGCCATTTCTTGCGCCGTATGGCCGACAAAGTGCGCCTCGTCGAAGAAAATCTCTACCTCCGCGAACGCTCCGAAACCGAGACCTCGCTCCACGGCATCATCGGCAATTCCACCGGCATTCAGAGCGTCCTGCGCCTGATCTCCCGCTTAAAGGACACGCGCACGCCCGTCCTGATTTCCGGCGAAAGCGGGACCGGCAAGGAATTGGTCGCTCGCGCCCTGCACTTTCGCGGCACCATGGCCAACCGCCCCTTCGTTGCCGTCGATTGCGGATCGCTAGTGCCCACGCTGATCGAAAGCGAATTGTTCGGCTATGAAAAAGGTGCCTTCACGGGAGCTCTTCGTTCTAAACAAGGCCTGCTGCAATCGGCCGATACCGGCACGATTTTCTTAGACGAAGTCGGCGAACTGCCGCTCGAAATGCAAGCCAAGATCCTGCGCTTTCTTCAGGAAAAAGAGGTCCGTCCGGTCGGCAGCAATCAGAAAGTCAAAGTGGACGTGCGCATCATGGCCGCCACCAACCGCGATCTGGACGCCGAATACAAGAAAGGCACCTTTCGCAAGGATCTCTATTTCCGCCTCAACGTGGTCACCATCTCTCTGCCCGCCTTGCGCGAACGCCGTTCCGACATCCCCATTCTGGCAGCGTTCTTCCTCGAACGCCTCGCTCCGGGACGCGGCGTCCAACTCTCCAGCAACGCCATGAAGGCCTTGCTGGCCTATGACTGGCCCGGCAATGTCCGCGAACTGGAAAACTGCCTGGAACGAGCGGTCGCTCTCGGCGATCAGCGCATTCTCGAAGTCAACGATCTGCCCTCGGCGATCGCGCACGCGGTAATCCAGGCTGAATCGCCGGGGACGCCGGAATCTTCCGGCCGTGCTACCGACCTCGAAGACATCGAGCGGGCCACCATCGAGCGCGTCTTTTCCCAGGTCAAAGGAGACAAAGCCCTGGCCGGCAAGATGCTAGGCATAAGCCGAGCCACGCTCTACCGCAAACTGAAGCGCTACAACATAGGAGCACGAGAAGATCCTCCGCAATCGACCACCCTGCAATAATTTGTTGACGGGGTGACGGGCGCTCTCGCCCGCCTCGGGTTCGCGTAGGCATAGCCGCCCGGCTGTAGAGCCGGGCGCAATTGGGCATTCGAAGACACGCCAGCAAGCCAATAAGCAGGGGAGAATCCAGCCCAGCCAAGCGCCGATGCGAGCGCAGATCCCGAGCGCCGAAGCGCCGGGGTAGGTTCGTTTCCCCTCACCCATTTCTCCCGGCCCAGTTTTTCCGGGCCGGTCTCCGGGCCAAGTTCTCGGGGATCCATCCGCGGGCTGCTCGGCGCTCTCAATCTAAACGGGTATCGGATTGGAGAAACTCAGGGTATCGCTCAACCGATACCCGGATACGAACCTTTTATGCGAATCGATCTATTCTTCGGATCCTTCGCCGCCGCCTTGCACTCGCTCGCTTTTTACGTCGGGTACGTAGATCGAGTGGATGTTTTGTTCGGCGGCTAACTTCTGGAAGCTCGCAATGCCCGCATTCCTTACCTGATCCCAGCTTGCCAGTAATTCATTGGTCTGCTTTTTCAGCTTGTCGAATTCCTCGTACTGGGCGGCGGTTGGAGCGGAGTCGGCGAAGCCAGCCACGCCCATGGCAAGAAATGCCAGCCGGGCGTCAATTCCGGGGGCGTAGGCCAGGGAGTCTTCGCTGGCGCTGATTTTAAAATTGATCAACGGGTTGCGAACGGCAATCAGCTTCGCGTCGAGCGCGCTTGCGCCATCGAGCAATGTCTTTGCGGAATCGCCTGGTACCAGGCGCTTCTTGAGACCCTCCAACTGCTCGCGCACGTCCTGTATCTGGTTCACCGCTTCATAGACTCGATTCAACTGCTCGCGCACGTCCAGTTCCAGTTGGAACTGCTTCTCCAGATCGGCCTCGGACGTGGTCACTCGCGGATCGATCTTCACTTCGAAGGGAGCGATGGCAGTCTTGCCCTGGATGGGGGTTCCGTTCGCGAGCAAAGTCACGCGCACCTGATAATGTCCGGGGATGGCCAGCGGACCTTTCGCGCCGTCGTTGTACTCCCACAGAAAGTAATTCGGGACCCGGTTTGCTTCCTCGTAGCGCAGGTCCCACAGGAAACGGTTGAGACCTTCCTCGGGCTTGATCTGTTTCTCCGGCTTCTTGTCGTCGGGGTCGAGCGGCTCATCGAGCGGCTCGGCTTTATTGCTGGAATACTTGCGGATTACAGTGCCGGCCGCGTCGAGGATTTCCATTCTTACTTCCTGCTTCAGTTCCGCTTTGGGGGCCTGCTTCAGGTAGAAATAAATCACCGCGCCGTTGGGAGGATTTTTCCCGTCAAAGGGCAAACGCGCCGGGGCCTCTCCGGTGTGCGTGCGATAGGCGGTCGCGGGCTGGTAGAGATGCAGGTCTTCTTGGGCAACGGAATCGGCAAACTGGCGCAGCGGCGAGACGTCGTCGAGGATCCAGAACGAGCGGCCGTGGGTCGCGACGACCAGATCGTCGTTTTTGACGACCAGGTCGTGGACCGGCGTAATCGGCAGGTTGATTTGCAGCGAGCGCCAGTGGGCTCCGTCGTCGAAGGAGACATAAATGCCGCGCTCGGTGCCCGCATAGAGCAGACCTTTTCTTTTTGGATCTTCTCTCACGGCGCGCGCAAAAGATCCGTCCGGGATGCCGGTTGAGATGCGGGTCCAGGTTGCTCCGTAGTCGGATGTCTTATAGAGGTAGGCGGCCAGGTCGTCATTCTGATGGCGGTCGACGGCTACGTAGGCGATGCCGGCGTCATGGGGAGAGGCTTCGATCAGACTGATGCGGCTCCAATCGGGGAGATCTTTCGGCGTGACGTTGGTCCAATGTTTTCCTTCATCGCGGGTGATCTGGACCAGGCCGTCGTCGGTGCCTGCCCAGATCAGGCCTTTCGCCAGCGGCGACGGAGCGATTGTGAAAACGGTGTCGTAATATTCGGTGCCGGTATCGTCGATTGTAATCGGGCCGCCCGAGGGCTGCTGTTTCGATTTGTCGTTGCGGGTCAGGTCGCCGCTGATCGCTTCCCAGTGCGTTCCACCGTCGGTGGTTTTGAAGATGCGCTCGCCTCCGTAGTAAATCGTGCTTGGGTCTTCGGGCGAGATCACGATCGGGGCCGTCCACTGGAAACGGTGATCGAGTGGCGCTGCGCCGCGCGCATCGGTCAGTTCGGGCCACACGGCGATGCTCTTCACCTGGTTGGTGCGCCGGTCAAAACGCGTGATGTTGCCCTGATAGTCGCCGGCATAAACAATGTTCGGATCGCGCGGATCGGGCGCGATGTATCCCGCTTCGCCGCCGCCTACCTGGTACCAATTGTCGCGGCCGATTGCGCCGTCATCGCCGCGGCTGGCAATGGCCACGGTCGAACTATCCTGCTGCGAGCCGTAAACGTAGTAGGGAGTTCGCGTATCAGTGATCACGTGGTAGAACTGCGCGGTTGGCTGGTTGTCCTCGCGGGTCCAGGATTTTCCGCCATCCAGGCTTAGAGTGACGCCGCCGTCGTTGGCGACGATCATTCGATTTGTATTCCTCGGATCGATCCACATGCCGTGATTGTCGCCGTGCGGCACTTTCATTTTGTTGAAGTTGCGTCCGCCGTCGGTGGACCGGAAAAATTCCACATCGGCGACGTAGACGGTGTTCGAGTCCTGGGGATCGGCGAACACGTGCATGTAGTACCACGGGCGCTGAAACAGCGAGTGGCTGCCGTTGACCAGATCCCAGGTTTCCCCGCCGTCGTCGGAGCGGTAGAGTCCGCCTTCTTTCGCTTCGATCAACGCGTAGACGCGCTCGGAGTTCGCGGCGATCGCCAGTCCGACGCGGCCGTAGGGTGCTTTGGGGAGACCATGCTCATCGAGCTTTTTCCAGGTGGTGCCGCCATCGGCTGAGCGATAGAGGCCGCTGCCCGGGCCCCCGCTCGAAAGCGTCCAGGGTGTTCGGCGCGCTTCCCACAGCGAGGCCAACAGGATGTTGGAATTCTGCGGATCGAACGCTACGTCGATCGCTCCGGTGTTTTCGTCTTTATAGAGAACCTTGTTCCAGGTCTTGCCGCCATCGGTGGTACGGAAGACACCGCGCTCGGTGTTCGGACCAAAGGGATGACCGAGCGCGGCCACGAAAACGATGTCGGGATTGCGCGGGTTCACGATCACTTTGCCGATCGCTCGCGAATCTTTCAGGCCGACACTCTTCCAGGATTTTCCCGCGTCCACCGATTTCCAAACGCCGTCGCCTTGCGAGATGTTTCCGCGAATGCAGGCCTCTCCAGTGCCTACATAAACCACGTTGGGATCGGACACGGCCACCGCGATGCTGCCAATCGAAGGCGCGCCATCTTTGTCGAAAATCGAGGACCAGGTGTTGGCGCCGTCGGTGGATTTCCAGACGCCGCCGCCGGTTGCGCCGAAGTAGTAGGTGGTTGGGTCGCCCGGGATTCCGACTGCGGTCAGAGAGCGGCCGCCTCGGAACGGGCCGATCGAACGGTACTTCATTCCGCGGAACAGCGGGTCACCCTGGTTCTTTTCGTTTTTGTCCTTGTCGTCTTCGGCTGAGGGCGTGGACGAAGCGGGCGGGTTGGTTTGCGCGGCCTCTGACTTGCGATTCCGTTCCCTTTGTTGGGAAAAAGCTGGGGTGGTTGACAGAAGGACCGAGCACGCAAGGATGACAACCCGCATCGGCAGTCTTTGGATCAGGAACTGGATCATGAATTCAATGGCCCCGTGAACAAGAATTTTCTCTGGGTAATGTTAATGCCACGCACAGGAAACGTACAAACGGAGGCCCTTTGGACCCTACCTCGCGCTCCCGCGCGAGGCGGAGTTCGCACGTTAAGTCAGGACGCTCCTCGGGGACTGTATTGCTTTGCTTCGACTTGGGCGCAGGAAGCCGAGCTGCGCTCGGCCGGATCGCCAAGCAGCGCTCTCCCTGCACGGGCGTTTCTGCGCGCGCGTCTTGCGGCTTCGCCATCGAGCCGGGTGTGGTTCGCGACGTATCAGCGTAGTCAACACTCGATGCGTGAAAGCTTGCTTGATTTGCTTGCTGGCCACCTAGAATGTTTCAAACATTTCTCTTTTTTGTTGTTTGAAACGGAATGGGCCTCGGATGCAACGAGAGTTCACATCGAACGACGTGATCGCACTGACCGGGATCAGCGCCCGTCAGCTGCAATGGTGGGACGAACGGGGCATTGTAGCGCCGGGCCGCCGCGGGCATCGGCGGATCTACAGTTGGGACGAACTTGTCACCGTGGCGGTCATCCGGCAGCTGCGGCGGCGCGGCTTTTCCCTGCAGGGCATGCGGAAAGTGATTCGCTTCCTGCGGCAGGAATTTGGCACCAGCCTGGCGGCTACGGTCCGGGCGGCCTCGGAGTATCACCTGCTTACGGATGGCACCCATCTTTATTTGCGGACCTCGGCACGACAGGTCGTGGACCTATTAAAAAACGCCCGCCAGCCGATGTTCGATATATGCCTGAGCGATGAAGTGCGTCGCGTGCGGGCGGGGATTGACGCGCGCAGGAAGACGGCCGGGTCGGAACGGGTTCGGCCCGTACGGCGAGCTCGAAGGGCGTAAGCGGGAACAAGAACGGAGAGCGGGGGAGGCATGATGATCGGTGAATTGAGCATTCTCAGCGAATGGATTCCAGAGCAGATGGAACCCGGCACCGTGTTCGTGCTGGAAAACGCGGGCGAAGTGGGAGAGCGAGAAGATCCCTATTGGGCGGTGCTGTCGTGCCCTGCGTGCGGGACTTTGGGCCTGATCACTCGCAAGCAGATGGCGGGATTGCTGCCGACGATTTGCGGGTCGTCGCTATGCTCGGCGCAGTTTTTCATTAAGGATGAGGAGATTACGACGCGGAAGCCGTTCTAGCGCGCTCGCAGATTGGGTTCCTCGACTGGGTTCCCCGACCCGGTTCCTCGAATGAGTGCGGTCTGACTTCGAGCCCTGGCAGATTGCCCTCTTAATCTCGGCGGCTAGGGCCGGACCAGAAAACAAGCAAAGTGCTCGCAGCGGGACGCCGTTCCACCCCATCACGCGAAAACCGAGCGCTTAGTGCAGAGGGCCCCGTTTCGTTTCGCTGTGAGCGCGGGCCGGCGCCGATGTTTGTTTGGCTCGAACCGGCGAGGGCCGCTGTCCCGAGGCAAACCTCCATGGGCAAACCTCCCTAGGAAAACCTGGACGAGGCGGAGCTCCGTCAGCGCACGGGCATCTAGGTTTTCGGGACTGAGAATTTTACTGGGACCTGCTCCACGATCTCTATGTCGAACCCTTCGAGCGCGGCTACCCTTTTGGGGTGATTGGTTAAAAGCCGGATTCGCTTCAGATCCAGGTCGGACAGAATCTGTGCTCCCAGTCCGATTTCGCGGTGAATCTTGCGCTCGCTTTCTGGCAGCGACGGGAGACGGCGTTCGCGGTGAAACGTCAGGAATGACTGGTCTCCGATTTTTTCTGACGAGAAGCCCTTGGAGGTCTGGTGCAGATAGATCAACGCACCTCGATCCTGCTCGGCAATCATGCGCAGCGAAGCCTCAAGCGTCTGATTGCAGTCGCAGCCGTTCGCTCCGAAGACGTCGCCCAGCAAGCAGTGCGCGTGCATGCGGACCAGCACGGGCTCGGACGAATCGCCGATATCGCCACGGATGAGCGCCATGTGGGAAGCGCCGCCGTCCACTTCGCTTTCGTAGGCGATCAGGCGGAATTCCCCGTGCCTGGTGTCTACCATCGCCTCGCCGACTCGATGGACGTAACGCTCGTGCTGCATGCGGTAGCGGATCAATTCCGCGACGGTCAGCATTTTCATTTCGTGGGTGCGGCAGAATTCAATCAGGTCGGGCACGCGCGCCATGGTGCCATCGTCTTTCATGATTTCGCAGATGATGCCGGCGGGGACCATGCCGGCCAGGCGGGCCAAATCGACCGACGCTTCGGTCTGGCCGGCGCGGACCAGGACTCCGCCCTTGCGGGCTCGCAGCGGGAACATGTGGCCGGGTCTTGCCAGATCCGACGGGCGGGTCGCTGGATCGATGGCGACTTGGATGGTGTGGGCGCGATCATGGGCCGAGATTCCCGTGGTTACGCCTTCGCGGGCGTCGATTGCTTCGCAGAAGGCGGTGCCGTACTGCGAGGTATTCTCGCTGGTCATGGGACCGATGCGCAGGTGCTCGAGGCGCTCTTCGGTCATGGCGAGGCAGATCAGGCCGCGTCCGTGCCTGGCCATGAAGTTGATGGCTTCGGGCGTGACCTTTTCGGCGGCCAGGGTCAGATCGCCTTCGTTTTCGCGATCCTCGTCGTCGACCACGACGATCATGCGGCCGGCGCGGATTTCTTCAATGGCGGTGGGGACATCGGTGAAGGGGGTCATAGCCGATTGCTCCAGTCAGCGGTCAGATAAAATCAGTCTTCCTTCGGGGACTCGGAGTCCCTTTTTCGCAATTTTCACCAGGCGCTTGCTGGCACAAACCTTGCAACGATACAAACCTTAAACGACACACAGCTTAGAAGATGCAGCGCCAAAAACGAAAGGGTCGCTGGTGGCGACCCTCCCGGCAAAAGCCATTCCCTTGGGTTACAGGGTGGATTCGATTTCAAAACCCCATGCCTCAAGCAAAGGCTCGGGGATGTATTTGGAATTCTTGTTGCGGCGTGCCCACTCTCGCAACCTGGTAGAGCGCAAATACTGATCGGGGGAGAGCTTGTACTCGTGCACAACCTGCTCGAATTCTGTGACGGTGGGGATGACTGGGCCGATCGGCTCGGGCTTGCCCCAGTTCGGATTTCCGCGTCGCTTTGCCATGAAAAATATACCCTCTAGTGGAATAAGGACCCTTAAGTCTCTCTATCCTTTGATTCCACGGAGCGCCTGGGGGATTCGAGCGCAACCAGGAAAATCAGTGCCACAGATTCTAGCCCCTCGGCCTCTATGGAAACTATTGATAATAATAGGTTTTTCTATGTAAGTCAATAGAAAAGTTGATCTCATTGCGGCCTTTGGCGTATCCCCTTTGGGTAGAGCCACTTGCAGGTTCGAAGGAGCCTAGGTGGTGACCCTCAGAGCTAGACCCGCCGCGGAGAGGGGCGCAAGAACCCGGTCGTCCCCTCCGGGACTCAATCATTTGCACTGGTTCTGAGGTGGTTCGACCCCCGGGGTTCTGTCGGTTCGGCCCGATTGCCCCTAATCCAAGCTCTCACGCACCGTTCTCACGCACCTCTCCGAGGGGCGATTGATTCTAAGGGGCGATTGATGGGAAAGGACTTGCGGCATCGCCGCGATGCCCTCGATACGAAACCGGAATTTCCTCGGCCGCTGTTTTTTGATACGAAACCTGAGTTTTCCGCAAGTTTCCAGGCAGCAAACCTCGGGTGACCAGAGTAACTGAGCATCGCGCCATGTCGTTGACCGTGGAATCGCACGGACTTACAGTGCGAACAGAGGGTGAAGTGCGATCGCTCGCTGGGGCCGCTGACGATCCTCTCCCACCGAAGCGATCTGAAGCGCGATTAAGGGCATGAACTTAAAGACCTTACTGCTGAGCTCCGACGAAAAGACGGTGCGTATTCTGCGTCGCGTGTTGGGAGATCTGGAAATCGACGTCAAGCATTGCTCTACGGCGGACGACGCCATCCGCCAGATCACGCGCCAGCGTTTCGAGGGCATTATCGTCGACGTTACAGACATGGAGGAAGCGAGCAACGTGCTGCGGGGCACCAAGGCCGCTCCGGTCAACAAGCGAGCACTGGCGATCGTGCTGGTGGACTCTTCGGTAGGAATGAAGGGTGGTTTCGAGATGGGGGCACATTTCGTGCTCCACAAACCGTTCGCGGTGGAGCGCGCCAAAGCCAGCTTTCGCGCGGTTCGAGCCCTGATGAAGCGGGAACGGCGGATGCAGATGCGGGTTCCGGTGCAGGTTCCGATCTCGTGTTTCGGCTCCGCGAGTTACAAAGCCAACACGCTGGACCTCTGCGAAGGCGGGATGGCAATCAAGTTTTCCGGCCGCGTCCCGAAAGAGAGCCCGCTGCGCTTCTCACTGGAATTGCCGGGCATGAACCAGGTGCTCGAAATCCAAGGAGAACTGGCGTGGGAAGGCAACAGCGAGCAGGCCGGCGTACGCTTCAAGGACGCCACCGACGAGCAACGGAACCTGCTACGCCAGTGGTTGAGCAAACAACTTTCCGAGCCGGAGGAGAATGACCCGCCGGTGAATTGCCAGGTTACCGAGCTAAGCGCCGGCGCTTGCTATCTGACGACCAACTCGCCATTCCCGCGTGGAACGCGTGTCATGCTTTCGATCAAGACCAGCGGCGGCGAATTCCGAGGCAAAGGATTCGTACTGGTGGCGCATCCAGAGCTTGGAATGGGCGTGGAGTTCCTTCAGAAAACCGCCGAGCAACGCGAACAAGCGCAACACTTAGTCGCGACTCTGCGCGGTCTGGGCGATGGTCCCGAGCTTCAGGTTGAACCCGAGGAACTGGAAATGTCGCCTGACGATCGCCTGGCGATGGCGGTGGCATCGAAGAGCGAGGGCTCAAGAAGCGAAGACGCACTGGTCGATCTGTTCCGGCAGAAATTTCAGATACCGGTCGACGCCTTCATGGAGCAAATGCGCGAAACGCGCCAATCGGGCGAATCACGCTCGCTCTCGGCCAAGCGGTAACGTTATCCGGCAGCGCCTGCCAAGCTTGCGCTCGACCGCCGGGGCGGCCCTTCCGTACGCGACGGTTCAGGCGGCGTTGGTAAAGCGATCCCTGATACGAATCCCCTGTTGCACGAAGGGCTGTTCCAATCGGCGAGGGCGGCGGTTGGCTAGACTTCGTCCTGCTCTTTCAGCTTCGCGATCACTCCGAAATCCTCAAGCGTTGTGGTATCGCCTTTCACTTCTCCGCTGCTCGCCAGTTCTCGCAGCAGGCGGCGCATGATCTTGCCGCTGCGCGTTTTTGGCAGCGCATCGGTAAAGCGGATGTCATCGGGCTTGGCCAATGATCCGATTTCTTTCGCTACCCATTTCTTCAGCTCTTCTTTTAGAGCATCGGTTGGCTCGACGCCTTGTTCCAAAGTCACGAACGCGGAAATGGCTTGACCTTTGATTTCGTCCGGCCGGCCTACGACTGCGGCTTCGGCGACTTGTTCGTGCGCTACCAGGGCCGACTCTACTTCCATCGTGCTTAGCCGGTGACCGGAGACGTTCAGCACGTCGTCCACTCGGCCCATGATCCAGAAATAGCCGTCTTTATCTTTGCGCGCGCCGTCACCGGTAAAGTAGGTGCCGCCGGGAATCTGCGACCAGTACTGCTGCACGTAACGATCCGGATCGCCGTAGATCGTCCTCAGCATGGCGGGCCAGGGCTTGCGGATGACGAGATAACCACCCGAACCCAAGGGCACCTCTTTGCCTTCCATGGTCACGATCTCCGGAGCCACGCCGAAAAATGGCTTGGTGGCGGAACCGGGCTTGGTCGCGATCGCGCCCGGAATCGGGGTGATCATGATGGAGCCGGTTTCGGTCTGCCACCAGGTGTCGACGATCGGGCAATTGTTATGGCCGATCATCTCGCGATACCACATCCAGGCTTCGGGATTGATCGGCTCGCCTACGGTGCCGAGCAGACGAAGGCTTTCGAGTTTATGCTTTTTCGGCCACTGGTCGCCCCACTTGGCGAAGGTGCGGATGGCGGTCGGGGCGGTGTAGAACACGTTGACCTGATGGCGGTCGATGATCGACCAGAAACGATCGGGCTCCGGACAATTCGGCGCACCTTCATACATGAGGCTGGTTGCGCCGCACTGCAGGGGACCGTAGACGATGTAGCTGTGACCGGTGACCCATCCGATGTCGGCGGTGCACCAGTAGGTATCCTCTTCGCGGAGATCAAAAACATATTTGGTGGTCAGGTACGTGCCCACGGAGTAGCCGCCGGTGGTATGCACGATGCCTTTGGGCTTCCCGGTTGTGCCGGAAGTATAAAGGATGTAGAGCGGATGTTCGGCATCGAGCGGTTCGGCGGGGCAGTCATCGGAAGCTTTCGCCATCAGCTCATGCCACCAGTGATCGCGGCCCGGGGTGAGGTTGATGGGCGTGCCGGTGCGCGCGTAGACGACCACATACTTGACCGATGGGCAGGATTTCAGCGCTTCTTCGACGACCGGGAACAGCTTGACCTCGGTACCGCGGCGATACGATCCGTCTTGGGTGATGACGGCCACGGCGTGGGAATCGTGAATGCGATCGAGGAGCGCGTTGGCGGAGAATCCGCCAAACACGATGGAATGCGGTGCCCCGATGCGGGCGCAGGCCAGCATGGCAATCGGAAGCTCGGGCGTCATGCCCATGTAGATGGCTACGCGGTCCCCTTTGCGGACGCCCAGATCCTTCAAAACGTTGGCGAACTTCTGGACTTCTCTCCACAGTTGCTGGTAGGTGTAGGTGCGAATTTCGCCGGGCTCGCTTTCCCAAATCAACGCGGCTTTATTCTTGCGCGCCGTCTTCACGTGGCGGTCAAGACAGTTGTAGGAGAGATTGATCTCTCCGCCGAGGAACCACTTGGCCCAGGGGGCTTTCCACTCCAGTACCTTGTCCCATCTCTTGAACCAGTGCAGCTCATCGGCGGCGCGGGCCCAGAATCGTTCCGGCTGCTCGATCGACTCTTGATAGAGGGCTTCATATTCAGCCAGGCTTTTGATGTGGGCCTTGTTCGAAAACTCCGGCGGGGGCGGAAAACTGCGTTGCTCGTCGAGAATCGAATCGATGTTCACTTGGGGGACGGTGGCTTCGGCCATGGATCAACCTCTTGTCGAGATCTTTATCCTTACTGCGATTCCCTTCGTGCGGCGGGGAACTGAGTATTCTACCGCGCAGGCTGGACATCGCCGTCAGGTATTTATTGCATCGGCTGTCCGGAGGCCAGCACACCTTTGCCAGCGCCCCAGGGATGGATTTCTGGTTTAAAGAGGCCGGCTTTGACGATTGGATCGTCCTGCGTCAGCTTGACGGTCTGCTCGGCTCTGACACGGAAAATCCCGACTCCGAGCAGGTCGCCTGGATCGGCGGTTGGATCGCGTGCCGGGTCGCTGAACGGGAACGGTCCGGCAATGGCCAGGGTTCCTTGCTCGGTCATTTGCTTGACGAAGGCGTGATCCAGCTTCATTAGGTCGGCAAACTCTGGCGCTTTAGGGTTCCAAGCATCACCAGGTTTCATCAGAACCAGCGAATACTGTTCGAACGCCGGAGGCTCAGCCGGACTGTGAATGGCGCCTGGGTCGACTAGCCACGGGCCATGCACCTCGGCGGATAGCCGACCTGCTCGGATCGCTGGATCGCTATTGGCCCACTCTTGCGCCTGCGCTGCTGAGTCTGCTTGCAATACGAAGATTCCACGAAGAGGCGTGTCGTCCAGGAACGGGCCGGCAATTACGAGCTTGTGTTCGGCCGCCAGCTTGCGGATGTTGGCCATGTGCTCATCCTGAAGTTTTTCACCCGCTTCTTTGCTCAGCGGGACAGCGTTCGCGGGACGGCGCAGCAGCACGAGGAAGTAGTGCGGGGTCGAGTCGGTCTGGGGCTGAGCGAGGGTCGATCCCGCGAGGGTGATCAGAGTCAGCAGAAGCATTCCGCTGGAGATTGTTTTCATCGATGCCTCCATGCGCAGGATTCTCGGGAGTCGAGTCATCATAAACCGAAGGTATCGCAGCTGGCTTCTTTCGGGGGGGGACTTTATAACTTGACCTGCATGGCGCGGGTCGCTTCGTGGAATGAATACCCGAGTGCGACTGGCCTTGAAAAGACTTGAACGATGACACCCCACTCCGGAGGGAGGACCGGGTTCTCACCCACACTCTTAGGGGAAGCCTAAATAAACATCTCGTCCTGCGGCGAGCTTCCGCCGTTTCTCGGATGCCGTCTCTTCTGCCCAAGAAAAACCTCAACTCCCGTGCTGATCGCCGCCATTAGCCCATTGACCTGGCGCAACGGAGAGACCACCGTCTTGTGGACGATTTCAGTCGTTTCTTCCACTTTATCCATCGTCCGGTTCAGCAGTTCATCGGCGCGGATAACCTGCAGCCGGGTGCGGTCGAGGGCGTCGGTAAGCGTAGCATCGATGCGGGCAAGCTGATTGCGCACCAGGTTGCTCGATTCTGAGAGGTTGACGGTTATGACGTCGATCTTCGGCCGCAGTTCGACCAGCATGCTCTGCACCGTCTCCACCGTGGGCAGAGCCTTGGTCGTCACTTCGGTCGCGAGCGCTTCCATCCGCGCGGTGCTCTTGCGGACCGCGAAGTAAAGGCCCGCCAGAATCAAGGTCTGCAACACCACCGCGCCGGCCGTCACCGCGATAAAAACTCTTAGGAGGGTGTCATCCATAGCTGCTCCTGCTCTTGCCGCTAGAGATTCTTGGGCGGTTCGACTCCGGCAGCGGTTGTGTCGTTATAAGCCTGGCGGCCGGCCTCGTAAGCCGAGCGGAACCGCTCTTTCTGCTGATTGATCACGTCGCTCCCGCGATCCACCCACTCACTCGCCTGTTCCCGTGCCCGGCGAGCCTGCTGGCGCGCTCGATCGCTGCCTTCCTGCGCCTTGGAGCGAATCGCATCCCGCATCTCATCGCCCGATCGTGGCGCGTACAACACTCCCACCACTGCGCCCACACCAAGACCTGCCAAAAACCACAAAAAACCGCTGCCGTCACGCTCCGCCATAACTACCTCCTCAAAAACATCTTCCACATATCGGATGGTAGCACCCCAATATGTGAAACACAATTCACCGAGCCCCATCCGCCCCAGCCCGCGTTTCGTTTAGAGCATGCTTTTCGCACCAGGGTTGTTTGGTCGTAGAGACGGGCCCGCTCAACACCTCGGTTCGCTTCGCTGTTGCCATCGACAGGCGTCCAGTCGCCAAAGAAACTCTTGTGCCGCGCCCGCCAAAAGCGGAGAATGAGGCGTTTTTCAGGAGGTGCTTTTGTCCGACCGTAAATATCGGCAACGCGGATACCAGGATTCCGGCAGCGGGCCGAAAAAAGAGTTCGAAAAGTCAGCGCCCCCGAAAAAAGAAAACACCTTCGGGCCGCGGCCGATGAACATGCCTGGAACCCGTACCGTTTCGCGCTGCGCCGAATGCGGCGCGCTGCTGCAGAACCTCGCCGATCCCGTCGGCCAATGCCCGAAGTGCGGCTTCGATCTGCACGCCTGCAAACAGTGCGAACACTTCGACCCCTCCAGCCGCTTCGAATGCAATCAGCCCATCCCTGCCCGAATCTCACCGAAAGACAAGCGCAACGACTGCTCGTTGTTTTCGATCCGGGTGATGATCGAAAAAGAAACCTCCAGCAAAGGCAGCCAGCGTCCAAATGATGCAAGAGCGGCATTCGACAATCTATTCAAGGATTGAAGGCCGGCTTTCACCTCCCCAACCCAGTTGTTGTCCTCTGCGGAGCAGAGAGTTCGCGGACTGAAGTCGCGGCCGAGCCGACGGACCCCTTTATCTTTCGAACGGCAAGGACGCGCCACCGAACTTGAACCGTGCAGCCGAAATTGAAACCGTGCCCCAGCCGCGGCGCCCCTGATAGGGGTTTAGGCCGACCGAGGCTGCGACAACCTGGAAGCAGCCGGGGTTAGGCCGGGACGTCTAGGACCCGGGAAACGCAAGCCCCGGACGCGGAAGCGAAGCGCCTTACCCGAGAGCCGGGAGCGGATCTACGGTTTCTGCGTCGGCCGCAGCAAGATTTCGCTGGCAAAAGATTGCGGAGCCTGAGTCACGATCATGGCCACGACGTGCGCCACATCCGAGGCTTGCAGCATCTTCTCGGTATTCATTCCAGGATGCGCGCTGAATTCGGTGTGCGTAGATCCCGGGCAGATGACCGAGACGCGAATGTTGTGGGCGCGCAACTCTTCGGCGACCGAGTAAGTCATTCCGTTCAAGCCCCATTTCGAGGCAGCATAGGCGGCCCCGTTCGGCAGCGCGTTCTTGCCCGCCAGGGACGAGATGTTGATGATGTGTCCGCCGCCCGTTGCGGATTGAATCATGAGCGGCGCCAGGCTGCGTATGCAGTAGTAGACGCCGCGCAGGTTGGTGTTCAGGATGCGGTCCCAACGGTCGGGCGCGAGTTGATGCAGAGGCCCTCCCATCCCGCCGATGCCGGCATTGTTGACGAGAACATCCAGACGATGGAACGTGCTCTCGACCTGCCCGGCGAGCGCTTCGACGGAACGCAGATCGGTGACATCACATTCGATCACCGAACTTCGGTCAGGCCTGTTTTCAGAGCCGCCGCGATTCCGGATGGCGGTCGAAGTTTGTTCGAGCGCCGCCCGCGCGCGTCCGCAGAGCACGGTATGCGCGCCCAGTTCGGCTAGCTTCACAGCGATCGCCCGGCCAATGCCGCCTCCGGCGCCGGTGATCACAGCGATTTGGCCGGCCAACGGCGGTCTCGATTCGGTTTTCGTCAAAGGGTCTTCTCCCAACAGACATTATTGTATTTTCGAGCGCTTGTGTCGTCCACGCGTTGTGCATGGACGCGACTGGCTGAACGGCCTCATAAAACAGGCCGGAGCTTTTCCGCATCTAAGCTTGGCGGCAGGCTGGCAAAAACGGTATGGAGCGAGCAAGCCGCTTGCCTTAGCGGGAGCACATCCTTATAATCCGCTCACCGAAGAGTTAAGGAGCCACAGGAATGAACAAGATCTTTCTCGCGATGTTGCTGGTAGCCGCAGTTACCGCCGTCGCCCAAACCGCTTCCGCGCCCGCGCAAGCCCCGCCCGCCCAGGCCCCGCCCGCCCAACCAGCGCCCGCGCAAGCCGCGCCGGCGCCCGCGCAACCGGCCCCGCAGAAAAAAGAGATCAAAGACCCGGCCGAGTATAACGCCTACGTCGGCGCCGTGCAGCAGTCCGATACTGCCGCCAAGATCAGCGGTCTGGAAGCGTTTGTCACGCAGTATCCGAACAGCGTGATGAAAGAAGATGCACTCGAGCAGTTGATGACCGCTTACCAGCAGGCAGGCAATACCACCAAGATGCTGGACACGGCCCAGAAGGTTTTGCAGGCGAACCCGTGCAATCTCCGGGCACTGGCGGTGGTGGCCTTCACCAAGCAGTCGATGGCGACCGGCGCGAACGCGCAACAGAATCTCTCCGACGCCGGCCAGGCCGGTGAAAAAGGCTTGCAGTGCTTGCCCACCGCCGCCAAGCCCGAGGGCACGACCCAGGCGGAGTGGGACAAGCTGAAAGCGACGACGACCGGAATCTTCAACAACTCCGCCGGCATGAACGCGTACGCTGCTAAGGATTACGCCAAGGCTGAACAGTTTCTCCGCGCCGCAGTGCAAGCCGATCCGACCAACCTGACCGAAGTTTACTACCTGGCGCTCGCTGACCTGCAGCCGGGATCGGCCGAGAATGATGTGGAAGGACTCTTCTATGTCGCTCGCGCGGCCAATCTGCAAACTAGCGCCCAAGGTAAGGATCAAATCGTCAAGTTCGGCAAGAGTAAGTATGTCAAGTACCACGGCAGCGAAGACGGATGGAACGATTTGCTGGCGTTGACGGCCACCGCGCCCGCGCCTCCGGCCAATTTCACGATCAAAAAGTACGTGCCGCCAACTCTCGCCGAGCAGGCGGCGGCGCTCGTTAAGAGCAAGAAAATCGAAGAGATGAGCTTTGCGGAATGGCAATTGGTCCTTTCCGAAGGCACGCCCGAGGATGCCGACAAGGTCTGGGGAGTCCTGAAAGGGAAGCCCTTGCAGATGGTCGCCCAGGTGATCAGCATCGAGCCCGCCAGCAAAGTAGATGTTAAAGGCAAGAGTGTCGATGCCCCCACCAAACTGACGCTGGCCGGCAGTTCGGACGATATCGACGCCAAGCGTGGCGACATCGATCTCACCATGACGGCCGCGATTCCGCCGAAGGATATGCCAAAGGTGGCTGCCGACTTCCAGTTCCAGGGAACGCCCGTCTCGTACGTGGCCAAGCCCTTCGTGATGACGATGAGCGATGGGGCCCTGCTGGTCGCTGCGAAGCCAAAACCAAAACCAACCGTCCACAAGAAGCCGGCACAGTAAGTTAACAGTGAATGGAGCGCCGGCCGCCTGGCCTCGTTATCCGGAAAGCAATGTCCAACAATCCAGCCCCGGGTGAATCCAAACCCGGGGCGGCGTCCAAGCTTTTCCCGGCGCTCAAGCGCTCGGGAAAAGAGAACGAGACCATTCAAGTCCCGGAGGGACGACTGAGTTCTCGCCACAGTCGCCAATGCAAGCTATCTTGTGAGGAAATCCGAGGCGGTCCTAATTGGGATCGCCTGTGGTCGCGTCCGTTGGCGGCTTCCGATACCCTGACGCGCGCCCGAACTAGCGAACTTGTTTTCTTTCGAGAGTAACCGGACGCGCGCTGTGAGGCGGACGCTTCGCGCCCGCGCGCAGCGGGCGAACATCAATCTTGAGTTCCTGCATGGTCCGGCTGAGCGTGTTGCGGTGCATGCCCAACTGCCGGGCGGCCTTGCACTGATTGCCGCGGTTTTCTTCGAGCACGGTTATGATGAAACGCTTCTTAAACTCACGAACCGCCTCCGAATAGAGGATATTGCTTTTGTACATCTGGAGAATGAGTGCTTCCAGTTGATCTTTCACTTGCTGCCTCGTTTCCGCATTCTCAGAAATCTTTCAGTGACCGATTCGAACGACCAATCACTTGTTCAGCGGCCCGGACGATTGCGGTCGACCCACATCGGTTGCCGAGCGCGCCTGACGCATGTAATCCAGGCCCTGGTAGAAGCGGTGCCGCAATTCTGACGGTGCGACCCAGATCGCTGCCCTTCCGCCTACCAGGAAATATGGCGCCAATTGAGATCCCTCCAGCCACTCTGCTGCGGGCGCAAAAGCCGCGACCGCGGTGAGCACGATGGCGACCACCAGGACGCCTCGCAACAAACCCAGCAACGCTCCCAGAATGCGGTCGATCGTGCTCAGACCGGCTTTCTTCATGGCCCAGCGCGCGATCCGTCCAGCAAAACCAGCAACCATCAGGACCGCAAAAAAAATGATAAGGAAACCGGCGATCTCGCCCACCCAAGGCGATTTCAAATGAGGCGCGAACCAGTTCGCCAGGCGCTGATACTGCCAGGCCGCCAGCAAGTATCCCGCCACCAAGCCAGCCAAGCCGAACGCTTCACGGAAGAAGCCTTCGATCGCCGCCCCAGTCACGGAAAACGCCAGAAAGCCAATGATGATCCAGTCCGCAATGCCCATGGTTCAACAACCCCAAGCTCACGGATCCGAAGCTCGCGATCCGAAGTCCAGGATCCGAATTCAATGACACCAGCGCACGCGGTCTAAATCTCCAACTCGCGTCCCGTCAACTGACGATACGCCCCGAGGTACTTTTCGCTCGTCCGCAGCGCAACTTCTTGCGGCAACGCCGGCGCCGGCGGTTGTTTGTTCCAGCGAATTTCTTCGAGATAGTCCCTTACATACTGCTTATCGTAGGAATTCTGCGCCTTGCCCGGTTGATAGGTGTCGGCCGGCCAGAAACGCGAGGAGTCCGGAGTCAGAACTTCGTCCGCCAAAGTGATGCCTTTGGCGGTTTTTCCAAATTCGAACTTGGTGTCGGCGATGATCAGGCCGCGCTGCCGCGCATAATCGGCGGCTTTCTTGTAAATGCGCACGGTGAGGTCACGCAGCTGACGGCTTAATTCGGGGTCAACCAGCTTGCACATTTCTTCAAATGAAATGTTGATGTCGTGCCCAGTCGTGGCCTTGGTCGCGGGCGTGAACAAGGGCTCCGGCAGCTGGTCGGATTCCTTCAATCCGGCTGGCAGCTTGATGCCGCAGACCGAGCCCGTCGCTTGGTACTCCTTCCACCCGGAGCCGGAAAGATACCCGCGCGCGACGCACTCGACGGGAAACATCTCGGCGCGCATCACCATCATCGAGCGCCCGCGGAGTTCCTCCGCATGACCGCGAATGGCCGCGGGATAGCGGTTCACGTCGGCGGTGACGAAATGGTTGGGGACGATGTCCTTGAGAAAGTCGAACCAGAACAGCGAGATCTGGGTCAGCACTCGGCCCTTGTGGGGAATGCCGGTCGCCAGCACGTAGTCGAAGGCCGAAATGCGATCGGTCGCCACAAACAGCAGGTGATCGTTGTCCAGGTTATAGACGTCGCGCACCTTGCCGCTGGCGTGCAACTCGAGTTCTGGGTAGTCGGTGCGGAGCAGAACAGTGTCTAGGATTTCGGGGCTCATTTTTGAATTCACGGATAAAAAACCTTGCGTATTTTAACTGCCGCGAAGAATTTGTCAACGCTTTCCATCATCGGCCCCCGGCCACGCCGATCGCGCCTGGGTGGAAAAGGGTTGACAGTTCCAGTGTAAGCCAGAAGCCTTGTCCAGTAATGGTTTTCGAGAGACCGCGTTGTGGAAAAGCTGAGGAAAGCTCTGGAAAAAAGGGCAGCAGTTTTTCGGAATCAAGAAAGCAAAAGCCTTGCTTCTGTCAACGCAAGTTATTCGGAGCTTCCCGGACGATCGACGATTGCGGTTGCTTCGGGATTCGTTAGGTTCTCGGGCTTCGTGCCTTTGCGAAGGGTTTGGCTACCGTTGCCAGAGTTGTTTTCTCCGATTGAGGCAGATCAGGCCGCCCCGAATCGCACCGACACCAGCTTCGAGACGCCCGGCTCCTGCATGGTCACGCCATAGAGCACAGGCGCAATGCTCATGGTGCGCTTGCTGTGCGTGATCAAGATGAACTGGGTCTGCACGCTCAACTCGCCGACCAGCTCGGTAAAGCGCGCGATGTTTGATTCATCGAGCGGAGCGTCAACTTCGTCCAGAATACAGAACGGACTGGGCGTGTACTGGAAAATGCCCACCAGCAGCGCAAGCGCCGTGAGCGCCTTTTCGCCGCCCGACAACAGCAGCACATTCTGCAGTTTCTTTCCGGGAGGCGACGCCACCACGTCAATGCCGCTCTCCGCGCTATTTTCCGCGTCGGTCAGCCGCATGAAGCCATGTCCGCCTCCGAAAAGCTTGCGGAACGTGGCCTGGAAGTTTTCGTTGATGCGGTGGAACGCTTCTTCAAATTTCTGCCGCGACACTTGGTCGATCTCCCGAATCGTGGCCGTGGTATTTTCGATCGCGTCGAGCAGGTCTTTCCTCTGCGTTCGAAGAAACTCGTGGCGCTCGGCGGTTTCCTTGTACTCTTCAAGCGCCATCATATTGACCGGACCCATGGCGTCGAGTCGCGCGCGCATCTCGCGCTGAGCCTGATCTTCGGCCGCCAGTTCCTCGGCAAGGACCAGCGGAATGGTTGCCCCGGATGCCACCTCGGCCATCAGGAGCGGGCGTTCGACGCCAAGTTCGTTCAGGCAGGTATCGGCCAAGTGTTGGAGATCGGACTGCAGTTTGGCAGCCGCAGCCGATCGTTCACCCCGGCGGTCGCGTGCGAGATCGAGTTGCTGGCGCGTGCTGCGCAGAAGCTCGTCAATTTCGGCGAGACGCGTCCGCACTTGCTCGGACTCGAGTTGGAGCAAACCTTCCCGCGCTTCTCCTGCATTGCGTTCGGCTTCGAACTGCACGAGTTGCTCGGCCAGTCGCACGTTCTCGGCTTGCCGTTGCGCGATTTCCGAGCTCGCCGATTCCATCTGAGTCTCGAGAGCGCCCGCCCGCTCGCGCATTTCCGAGACAAGCGTCTCGATGCGCTGAAGCAGCGCTGTGGCCGACCGGTGGCGCTCTTCGAGCGTGGCCACGCGCGCGGCCCGCTGCGAGGTGGTTTCAGCGGCTACGTCCCGTTGGCTGCGCAGAGCGGTCAGGCGGTCTTGCCCGGCTGCGAGCAGAGTTTCGAATTGGCTGCGCGCTTGCTCGATCGCAGCCAGCTCCGCTTGCCGGGAATCGATCAGGCTCTCCTGCTCCTGTCGTTCTGCCGCAAGCCGTTGCAGTTCGCTTTCGCTGATCGCGATCCGTTCGCGCACCCGCGACATCTCAGTTTCCAGTTGCTGCAGCAAATGTCCGGAAGTCATCGCCTGCTTCTCGGCTTCGCGCTTTTCGTCTTCCAGTCGATCGAGCAGGGAAGTATGCTCCTTGATTTCGCGGCCCAGGGTGAGCGCGAGCATTTCCTTTTCCCGCAGCGCTCGCTCCAGTTCCTCGAGCAAACGGAGCACGTCGCGCAACTCACGCTTCATCGACAGCGGCCCCTCGCTGCGCTGCTTGCCTCCGGTAACGGTCACGTTGTGGAAACATTCACCGGTTTGAGAGAGGAAAAACGCATCGGGACTGGAGAGCGCAAGCTCGCGCGCCGCCGCCGGATCGGGCACGATGTAGCCATTGCCGAGCTTCGGGAGAATCACTTCGAGCGACTTGCCGAATCCGTTCAGCACGCGAATCGAATTCTTGAGCGGAACCACCGTATCGTTCAGCGGAGCGTAATGCTGGCTTTCATCGGCGGAAAATGAAAACTTCGCCTGCGAATCCTCGGGATGAACGAGGAACGTGGCGCGCCCGTTGACGTCTGAGCGCAGCAGGCGCAAGCCTTCGTCAGCCGCGTCCCACGATTTGACCACGACAAAGTTCAATTCATCGCGCAAGAAGTCTTCGACGACGCGCTCATAGCGGGGTTCAACTTCGAGGAAATCGGCAAGCACGCCGGCAGGAGTGTTTCCTCCCTGCATTGCGCCTGATTGAAATAGCCGCCGTACCGACTCGGTCGAGTAGCCGTGCTCGGCGATGACCGCTTCGAGCGATCCCTTCTTGCCGAGTGAGGTGGCGTACTCGGAGCGGATCGAGTCCAGATGCTTCTTGGTTTCGCTCTCGCTCGATCGCTTGGTCTCGAGCGCTTCACGCAAGCCCGCGATCTCGGCAGTCAGGCCGCTCGCGCGCTCGGAAACGCTTTCGAATTCGAGAGCAAGCTGACCGCGTTGTCCGCCAAACCTTTCCGATTGCACCCTGGCGGTCGCGATCTCGGCCCGCAGACGCTGCTCTTCGCGGCCGAGGCCCGCCAACCGCTCCTGCGACTGTGTGAGCTGATTGCGCAGACTGGAAGCTCCGCCGACCGCTTCCAAAATCGCGGCGCGATGCGATTCCTGCTCCTGTTCGAGCATGGCCAGATTGGCGGCGGCACAGGCTGTTTCCTGCTGGCTGAGCGCAAGCTCCTGCTGGGCCCCTGCGAGATCTGCCGCGGCCGAGTCGAGCAACTGCCGGTGCTCGTCTCGCTCTTTCCCAAGCGCCGTGAGTCGGGTTCGAGCACCTGCGAGCTCCGCTTCCGCCGACGCCGTGCGCGCGACCAATTCCGTGCAGCGCTCTTCATTGGTTCGGACGCGCGCTTTCCCGCGGTCGCCTTCGATCGCAATCTGGTTCAGCCGCTCGCGATTGTGCCGCGTTTCGGTCTCGATCGCGTAGCCACGCTGCGTGCGCTCGGAGTGCTCGGCTTCGGAGTGCTGCACGCTCTCGGATTGCTGGCGGATTTCTTCGCCCAGTTGATGGATCTGGGCATCGAGGGTGACGCTCTCCTGGTCCATCTGGGTGAACTTGCTGGCGAGCACAACCCGCAGCTTGGTGCGCATCTCGTCGCGCAGTTTGGCATAGCGCTCAGCCTTGCTGGCCTGGCGTTTGAGCGAATTCATCTGCCGCGTGACCTCCTCGAAAATATCGTTCACGCGGTTCAGATTGGTTTTGGCATCTTCGAGACGAGCCTCGGCAAGCCGCTTCTTGGTTTTGAATTTTGTAATCCCGGCCGCTTCTTCGAGAATGGCGCGGCGATCCGTTGGGCGGCTGCTCAGAATCTGCCCAATGCGTCCCTGTTCGATGAGCGCGTAGGACTCCGGCCCCAGGCCCGTTCCCATGAACAGTTCCTGGATGTCGCGCAAGCGGCACAGTTTTCCGTTGAGCAGGTATTCGCTGTCGCCGCTGCGAAATAGCCGCCGCGTCACCGCAATTTCCCCGGCATGGTGTTGCTGCTGATTGAACTTGCGCCGCCGGATTTTCAGAACCACCTGCGGCTCCGCCACTGCCACGGCAGCGTCTCGAGCAGTGTCGCTCGCTGGAACTTCGGCTCCCGCTGCCGAGCTGATCTCGCCTTCTACTTCCTCGGTCTTTCCGGGCTGAGCCTCTTCGACCGCCCGTTCCGTTTCTACGGCGGCCTGGGCGCGGATCTCCGCTTCATCCCAGTGTTCTTCGAGCTCAGCAAGGTCGTCTTGAATTTCGATCTCGGTGGGCTGGTTCGTGTCTGGCCCACCGTAGATCTCCGGGTCGATCAAAGTCAGGGACACTTCCGCCATGCCGGTCGGGTTGCGGTCGCGCGTGCCGGCGAAGATCACGTCTTCCATGCGCGAGCCGCGCAGCGTCTTGGCCGACTGCTCGCCGAGCACCCAGGAAATCGCGTCGGCGATGTTTGACTTTCCGCAGCCGTTCGGCCCGATGATGGCGGCAATACCATCGCCGTGGAATTTCAGCTCGGTGCGATCGCAAAATGACTTGAATCCCAGGATTTGCAGCTTTTTGAGTTTCAGCAAAGTGACTCCTTCGTAGGCGGACACCCTGGTCCGCAGACTCGGTTTTCGCTGGCTGGAGTGCGCTCGAAAATCCGGAAACCGCCTGTTAACTGCCGAGGTTCCTCGCTCGTCGCACCGTGTGATGCCGTCCGCTCAACCGAAGAACGTCACCACGCTTTTGACCAACTCTACGGCGAATGCCGGTACGGGTCAAGTGATAAAACACCACATATTGGGGTACTGTTCGACCGACCGCCTTTAGTTGCACACAACATACAGCAATTACGCGCAAGTTGTCGGTGAGGAATGAGAGGGCGGGAGAATCGAGAGCATGTTAACTCTACCGCCCGACGGGGGGAGATTCAAGGGCCGATGCCGCGATTCTCCGTAGAAACAACGCTCGCCGGCATGACATCGATAGCGATAGGAAGTTCATTTCTTGCGCTCGACCAGGTAGCGCGCCAAATCCTTCAACGTCGTCGCCGCCTCGCCGTATTCGTCTAGTTCCGCGCATGCTAGATCGACCAGGACATCGGCCTTCCGCAGCGACTCCTCGATTCCGAATAATGCCGGATACGTTGTCTTCTCTGCGGTCATGTCTTTACCCGCGGTTTTTCCCAGTTGCTCGGAGGTTTGGGTCAGGTCGAGCACATCATCCACGATCTGGAACGCCAAGCCGATCGACTGCCCATAGGTTCGGAGGCGGTTCATATCCGCAATCGTTGCCCCCGCGTAGATTCCGCCGCTAACCACGCTGGCGGTAATCAGCGCTGCGGTCTTCGAACGGTGAATGTATTCGAGCGTGGCCAGGTCCGGCTTTCGGTGCTCGGCCTCGAGGTCAACCACCTGGCCGCCGATCATGCCGTCGATGGTGCCGGTGGCGTGGGCGATTTCGCGGATGATCGCAACCCGCGCCTCGGCTGGGCAAATCAACTGAGCGAGCGATTCGTAGGCCTGTGTCTGCAGGGCATCTCCGGCGAGGATGGCAATGGCCTCGCCGTAGACCTTGTGACTGGTTGGACGTCCACGCCGCAAGTCGTCGTTATCGAGCGCGGGCAGATCGTCGTGGATCAGGGAATATGTGTGAAGCATTTCGAGCGCCGCGCCTACCTGCTCGATGCCGGCGGGCAGAGAGTCGATTTTCAAACGACCGGCATGCGAACGGCTTCCCGATGCCGCTGCGATCATTCGTCCGGCTTCCATGCAGAGGATGGGCCGCAGGCGCTTGCCACCGGCAAACACGCTGTGCCGCATGGCCTGATGAATGGAACTCGGATACTGGGTGGCTGGCGGCAAGAGTTGCTCGAGCGCGACGTCCGCAGCCTTCAGTCCCTGCTCCAGAACTTGTTTCAACATGGCATCGCATTATAAAAGCGGGAAAGGCGGGTCTCAGGTGTCAGGAACCCCGAAGGCCATCGGCGGTCTCAGGAACCCCTGTGTTGTGTGTTTTCCTGCGACCTGACAGCGGACGCCTGACATCTGAGACCCGGGGTCAAGCAGCCGCTGAGTGCGTGAGATGCTGCAACACCGAGCGCACGACGTCATCGGTACGCGGCTCACATATGTCGGCCGCGCCCAAACTCATCGCTTCTGCCCAGAGTTTGTCGTCCGCCAGCCGATGGGTGCCGACAATGCAAAGGCCGGGAAACTCACGATGCAAGCGCTCGACTTCCCCCGGCCCCAACGTTTCCAAATCCAGCACAACCGCTCCAACGTGATGCCCGGCTACCTCGGCACGCATCTCGTCGTAATCGCGGGCCAGATAAACAGATTCAAAATGTTGTGAAAGACTAACCGCCAGAATTTGCGCAGTTCTGGGGTCATTCTGATAGAGGACCACACTGAATGGTTCCATAGTACCCCCTGACTTAGCCGCAAGTTCGCGGCGACCTTAGGTTGCGACAGCGGTAGCTGGCGCAGCCGTCGGCGTTGTCATTGTTGAACCCGATCCGAGTCGTGGCTGCGCTATTTGCGCAGCGCCTTCTCGGCTGGGGGCTCGAACGGTTCAGTTTGCAGCTTTCCGTTCTGTTTTAACAAAATCTCCACTTTACCTTCCGCTTCCTCTAACTGCTTCCTGCAGGTCGCGGAAAGCTGCATGCCTTCTTCAAACAGCGTCAGAGACTTCTCGAGAGGAACCTCGCCTTTTTCCAGTTCCTGAACGATCTTTTCGAGACGCTCGAGGCATTCTTCAAACTTCACCAATCCAATTGCTCCCACGCTCTATTGTAATGCCGCTTCCTGTGCAAAATGTCCAGTGAATTATTGTAATTGATGCAATTCTTTGGAGTCATCGGTTCCCAAATCTAAACCGATGCCCGCGGCTTCGAACCAAGAGCCTCCAGGACGTCGACCGCCGAGGTATATCGGCCCTGGGGAGCGCTGATCTGGGCGCCCTGAACCCGATCGCGGAGCGCCCCCAGCATTTCGCGGGCGATGGCCACGCCCTCCTCGCGAGCCGCTTCCGGGGTTGCGGCCCTGGTCATCCGGTTGAGAATTTCATCAGGTACAGACACCCGAAGCTCGTTCTTCATGAACTCGGCGTTCCGGGCGCTTACCAGGGGCCAGATTCCGGCAATGACGGGAATTCGGCAGTGTTCGATCCGCTTCAGGAAATTCTCGAGCAGCGTAAGGTCGAACACCGGCTGGGTTACGACGTACTCTGCGCCTGCCTCCACCTTGTATTCAAAGCGCCTGATCTCTTCGTCCAGGTTCGGCAGTCCCGGATTGGCACCCACCCCGATGACGAAGCCCGTCCCTGCTCCGATCGGATTCCCGCCCAGATCCAGTCCCCGATTCAGGTTGTGGACGATATTCACCAGCCCGATCGCATCCACGTCAAAAACCGCCGTGGCGTCGGGATAATTCCCCATTTTCGGAGGATCCCCGGTGATGCAGATCAGGTTGCGGATCCCGGTTGCCGCCGCGCCCAGCAGGTCTGACTGAATGCCGAGTACGTTTCGATCGCGACAGGTGTAGTGCAGGATGGCCTCGATTCCAACCGCCTGTTGCATCAGGAGCGACAAAGCCTGATTGCTCATGCGGGCCGAGGCTCGTGGGCTGTCGGGAATATTGATGGCATCCACGCCGACCGATTTGACGAATCTCGCGCCCTCGATTTCTTTTCGGATATCGATGCCTTTGGGCGGAACGATTTCGACCATGGTTACAAATTCGCCGGCCGCGAGTTTTGCTCCAAGGCGTGAGCGCTCCGGAAGGGGAATGCCTGCCGGAGCTGAAGGCGCTGCGGCGGAATGAATCCCCTCGGAAATCGCGCTCTTGCCGCGCGCTTCGCGCACTCGCAGAGCCGACTTCATGGCGCGGATATGATCGGGCGTGGTGCCGCAGCATCCGCCGATCAGTTGCACGCCCGCCGCCACGAATTTTCGCGTGTAGCTGGCCATGTATTCCGGCGAACAAAGATAGATGTTTCGGCCTTCGACCGAGCGCGGCATGCCGGCATTCGGTTGCGCGGCCAGGGGCAGGGAAGTCGCGGCTCGAACCCGCTCGATGGCGTCGAGCATGGCAACCGGTCCCACGCTGCAGTTGATGCCGAGTACGTCTACGTTCCATTCCGTCAGTCGCGCCGCGAAGGCCTCGGGATCGGAGCCATCGAGGCAATTGCCGTCTTCGTCAATCGTGACTTGGGCGATGATGGGAATCTTCGCATCCACCTCGCGGCAGGCGAGCACGGCTTGGTGCAACTCTTCGACGTAGCCGAAGGTTTCGAGCATCAGCAAATCGACGCCACCCTCGACCAGGGCTGCGACCTGTTCGCGAAACGCGGTCCGAGCCTCCTCAAAGGAAGTCTTGCCGAGCGGTTCAATCCGGACACCCAGCGGACCAATCGATCCGGCCACCCAAACATCGAAACTCTTGGCCGCTTCGCGGGCCACGCGGGCGCCCGCCAAATTGATGTCGCGCACGCGGTCTGACATGCTATGACGTGTCAGACGAAAGCTGTTTCCGCCGAAAGTATTGGTTTCAATAATCTCGGCGCCAGCCTGCAGATAATCGTGGTGCACGGCGCGAATCAGCTCCGGCTGCGACAGGTTCAGCTCGTCATAACACCGGTTGATGAAGATGCCCCTGGCGTAGAGAAGCGTTCCCATAGCCCCATCGCAGAGGACCGGAGATTGCTGCAGACGCTTAATAAAGTCTTGTGCCATCTATTTGAGAATACAAGAAGGACCGAATTGTCTGCACCCGCGAATGGGCCCACCCTGCAACCGCCCTTCCGGAAATTACGCCTCTGCCATACCGAGGATGGTCGACGTCTGGCTGATTTCCCAGATTTGCCACTTTCGCTCCGCGGCGCCCGGCCGCGAAGTTTTTGAGGAGTTTCGCCGCAAGCACGGCATCGCTCGTTGACCTTGCGGCCGGCGCCCGAATTTGAAATTCACGCTTCGGCCATCTGCCTTGACTTGCGTCCGGAATCGCACTAACGTAGCAGACCTTCCCCTCCATTTATCCGAGTGCAGCGCGCCCCGAGGAGATCATGGAGAACAATCCGAACGCTGTGACGCGGCCAAAGCGTCTCCTGTCGATCGATGGCGGTGGCCTGAAGGGGCTGATCCCCGCCGAAGCTCTGATTGCAATCGAAAGCCAGCTCGACACCCTGAGCGGCCAATCGCGGCCGCTCTGCGAGCGATTCGACCTGATCGGTGGTACCAGCACCGGCGCCATCCTCGCGGTCGGGCTCGCTCTCGGCCTGAAGGCGGCCGAGCTTCGAGACTTCTACCTCGAGTTTGGCAAGAAAATCTTCACCAAGGTTTTTCTGCCAGTTCGTTTCTGGCACAAATATCCAAGCGGTCCGCTCGAAACCGAGCTGCAAAAAGTTTTCGGAGCAGACAGCACGCTTGGAGGCGGCAAACTACGCACCAATCTCCTCATCGTTTCTACCAACGCCACACTGGGAGCAACCTGGTTCTTTACCAATAATCCGAAGGGAAAGTACTTCGACACCAATCGCCAACTGCCGCTTTGGCAGATCGTGCGCGCCAGCAGCGCCGCTCCCACATACTTTCCGCCGCAGACGATTTCGGTTCCGGCGAACGGCCAACCTGAGGAGTATGAATTCATCGACGGCGGTGTCAGCAGCTACAATAATCCGTCGTTGCAAGTGTTTCTCGAAGCCACCAACCCGAATTATCGATTGGGATGGCCCGCTGGAGCCGACAAGCTCTTGCTGATCTCGCTTGGCACCGGCTTCGATGCGGTCACCATTCCCGCCGGCAAGGCCGCTTGCTACAACCTCCTGGAGTGGGCTGGCTACGCGATCGAAGCCCTCATGGAAGACGCGAACCTTCAGCAGAACGTGCTGATGCACCTGATCGGCCAACCGCCGGCGGGTAAAACTCCGACTGCGGCCGCGGAAGCAAAGGTCGCCCGGGCCGCGGGTGCGCCGCCCGCCGATGCCCTTGATTTCATCGGCTTCGGCTCGGGGGCGGATAAGGCCCTGACCTACCAGCGAATCACGGTCAGCCTCACGCGCGAGCGCCTGGCTGAGCTCGATCTCGGCGACATCGATCCGGCTAAGGTGAGCGAAATGGATGCGGTCGATCAGATCCCCAACTTTCAGCGCATCGGCCAGGCGGTTGCCAGAGAGCAAGTGAAGATGGATCTACTGAAACAGTTCTTTGTCTAGAGTCTTCGAAGAGCCCTCGGCGCCCCTCAACCAAAATTTATCCCTTTGCTATAATCCTGTTCTTGCATCCAAGTGATTATCCTGCATGAGGTTGGAGTTCCAGGTTTGAAAAGGATCCTGATTCTTTTGTTATCCCTGCTGCCGGCCAGTCTGACGTGGCTGAGCTGTGGAGGATCTTCGGCGGGGACCGCGGCTACCTCCGGTCTCAAGTACCGCGCCTTCATCACCAACAGCGTCAGCGCCGGCTCTGCGGCTGCCGCTGTGTATATCGTCAACGCTCAGGACGATGTTCGTCCCAACTCACCTCCAATCTCCGTTGGCAACAATCCCGAAATGATGGTGGTCTCGCCCAACCACGCCCAGACCCTGGTCTTCAGCGGTAACGGCACGCAATCGTCGGACAACCAACTCAGCTTCATCAACAACGCCAGCGAACAGGGCGCCGCTCACTTGACTTTGCCCGGTATGACGTACAGCTTCGTGGTTTCCCCCGACAGCTCGACCGCCTACGTCGCCGTGCCGACGGCTCCGGTCGTCGGGCAGTCTCCCGGGGTCGTGCAGGTCCTTTCGATGAGTTCGGGCGCGGTCGCCACCACAATTAGCTGCCCGCCTGGAAATCCGGTGCCCGCCGTCTGCGTTTCGACCGATCCGAATCTGGTCGGAATCAACGCGGCTTTCACGTATCTTTCGATCGGCAACACCGGCAATCGTTTGCTCGCTTTCAACCAGGGCTCCGGTCAGAATTTTGATTCCGTCGCGAACGTGGTTGACGTGATTACGCCGTCGAGCGTCCAAACCGCGAATCCGGTCGTGACCTTCGTGCCGGGCTTTGACCATCCCATCTGGGCTTACTTCAATAGCGATGACACCACCGCCTACGTATTAAACTGCGGCCCCGAGTGCGGCGGAATCCAGGCCAGCATTCAACCTCTCGATTTGACGACCAACACCCCTGGCGCGCCCGTTCCGGTTCCGGCCGCCACCGTCGCTTTGGTCGACAATTCGACCCTGTACCTGGCGGGCACGCCCTATTCCGGCGGAGTCCCCTCTCAGCCCTGTGCCCCTTACGAAACCACGGCCGCAACCACCTGCGGGGTGCTCACGATTTTCGATCTCAACACCATGAGCGTGGTCCAACCTCCAGTCGAGCCTCCGAATTGTCCAGCCGGCCAGCAATGTCCGATCATCATCACCGACGGGTACCACGACCGGATCGCGCTCGGATACAACGGGCAGCTCTACATCGGCGCGAGCCGTTGCACCGAGATTGTTGCGCCCGTGCCGCCACCGGCCGGTGCCGAAGTCCGCGGCTGCCTTTCCCTCTACAACACGCTGACGAGCGAGGTCGGCAGCGTTCCGGGTGGCGGCGTCTTGATTCCTCCCATGAACGGAGACGCCACCGGCATCCAGCCGATCGCGACCCGTCAAGTGGTCTATGTGGTCCAGGGTGGATCGCTCCGCATTTACGACGACACGATCGATGCTTTGGAATACAACCCCAACGACTCGAATAACCCGGGTGAGATCAGCAACCTGGTCGGCCAGTTCTTCGACGTCGTGACTGTCGATTTCTAGGTTGGGAGTGCCTTTGTGTGACGGAGTGGAAAGCCTAGCGCGGCACCAGCGTCATCTCGTGCGCCCGTTGTTGCTCGACTGCGGCCCCTGAGAAGGGAAACGGGAACGTCCGACCTCCGTACCACGCCGCCCACTGGTCCATGTAATAAGGGCTGAGGAAGATTCCGCTTTCACCCGTTACCAGATTGAGCGTGCTTTCGTCGAAGTTCTGGAAGTCGAGCGTCAGGCGTTCGGATGGTCCAAACCCGCGTCCCACCGCCTTCACCGTGTAATTGCTCCCGCTCAGCGGATGCAATCCCGGCCCCGTGAAACGCCCAATCAGCGGAAGCTGGCCGAGCACCAGGTGATCGATTTCAACCGGATAATTCTCCCCCCACTTCCACTGACTAAGGTCGGAAGGCGCGAGCGAATGGTCCTCGGAAGCTTTGTCTGCGACCGGTCGGTTCTGCCGTACCACGTTCTCAACCGCAGCCGTCAGCAGACTCCCGTAGTCGGAGTATCCCGGCGGCAGCCAGCGCGCCGGTTGCTTGGTAAGCACATTTTCCAGCCAGACCGACGACATCGCCCAGTGGTAGCTGTTCCAGTTCAGCTCGCCTGACTGCGCGCTAAGATTCGGTCCGGATGCCGCCGCGCCCAGCTTCGGCTCGAGCAGCAAACGCGCCAGTTCCTGGCGTGCTTTGGTCTCAATCGTCGGCGCCGCTGAATCCGCCGACATCCGTCCATCCCAGTCGCGCAGAATGTCCGCTGCCTGCTTCACTCGCGCCGAGCCACTCGCGGCATGATCGATCGCGTACACGAACTTGTCGGCGCAGAACCGGTCATACGTTGACGACACGTCCATCTGCAGCGCCAGCATATCCGCGGGCGCAAATTTCTTTCCTGATTCGAGCACCCGGTAAATGCGATCGGTGCGCCAAGGCGCTTCCCATTCGGTGCTGATCGAATATTGGTAGCCGTTCGGAGTGATGCGCCCATTGGCGGTCGCCAGGATTCCCTCCGGCGGATCGTAAACACGCGGCAGGTCGTCGTAAGGAATCCAGCCTTTCCACTCGTGCGCATCATCGCTGCCGCTCACCGGCAGGCTGCCGTCGCCCGCCGCCCGGATCGGCACGCGCCCCGTCGCCTGATAACCAATGTGACCATCCACATCGGCGTACATCACGTTTTGTCCGGGCGCGTCAAAAGCTGAGAAGGCCTGGCGAAACTCATTCCAGTTCCGCGCGGAGTTTACGTCGAAGAAAACCAGACCCTCGCCGTCCTGCAGCGTCCAGCGCAGGGCGATCTTGCGCGTCTCGCCCGGAAGCAATTCGGTGATGATTGGTCCGTGCCGTGTTGTTACCACATCAAAGACCAAGTCGGGCTGGCCTTTGACGTGAATCGTCTCCTGGCGATGCTCTGGTTCGACCCATCCCGCCGGGGTCTTGTACTGCCCCTGCGCATTGAACTCCTCGATGAAATCGTCCTCGACGGTTGGGCCTACGTTCGTGAATCCCCAGCCGATGCGTTGATTATGGCCGACAATCACGAACGGAACGCCGGGCAGCGTAACCCCGGCGACGTCGAAGCTGCCGCCGCTCACCCTGAGGTGCGCCGCAAACCACAGGTTCGGCATCTGGTGATCGAGGTGCATATCGTTTGACAGCAGCGGTTTCCCGGAAACCGTATGCTGACCGGAAACGACCCAGTTGTTCGACCCGGGCCGGAAGGAATCGTCGGAGTAGCCTGCCCCGGATGGGGATTCGATGGCGGAGGAGAATCGAGCCCCCGAGGGGCGCGCGAGCCGAGCGAAGCGCTTCAACGCCTGGGAAAGCGGAGCGGATGAATCGAGTTCCGGAGAGTCTGGCTGGAGCGATGTCGAAGAGACCGAATTCTCACCGACGCCCTTCAGCCCATGGGGGGCATGTCTGCCGGGTTGAATTCCGTGGACGGGACGATCGGCGCCAGGAAACGCAGAAGTGATCCGTCCCGCCCCGCCCGTGGGATCGACCTCTTCGTCGTCATCGTCTTCTTGATCGCTGCGATTGGCGGCGGGTTCATCGTTCATCCGCCGCACTTCCGTAGGCGGACGGTCGCGCCAGGAAGAATTCACGTACAGGTCCGCGGTCAGCTCCGGTCCCAGTTTCGCCAGAATTTTTTCTCGCGTCATCGCCGGCGGATTGCTGTAGTGATTCAGATCCTGCACCATGCGCGCGCCGACCAGCAAGCAATCGGTCACCGTCCAAGGGCGTGGCGTGTACTTGAGCAAGCGGAATTCGAGCGAAAGCCGGTCGCGATGCGATTCGAGAAACGCATTCACACCACGAGCGTAAGCGTCAAAATAAGACCGATCGCGCGCGGATATGTTTTTCTCCGCCGCCTCGGCGGCGAGCCGCAACCCCAGAATCCGCTCCTCGCGGTCCATCTTCACCGTGTCTTTGCCAATCACCTCCGAGAGTTCTCCGGCGGCGGCGCGCCGCATCATGTCCATTTCCCACAGCCGGTCTTGCGCGGTGACGTAGCCCTGGGCAAAAAATAGGTCTTCGAGCGTAGCCGCCTCGATCGTCGGCACACCCCGCCCATCGCGCACCACCCGTATCTTCGAGGAAATTCCCGGCACCGCGACGCTACCGTCGAGCCGTGGCAGTGGCGAGCGCGCGATCCAGTAGAGCCACCAGACGGCGGCGATCAGCGCCACCAGCAACAGGCAGAAGGCGTAGTACAGGGTGCGCAACGCTCGATGGCGCCGGCGAACCTCGGGCAAGGAAGCCGTGACCGACATTCTCACGATTGTAGGTGCGCTCTCCGTACCTGACAACCGTGCGGCGATTGGGTCGGCCGGGTTGGCTCGCTCGGTTGGCTTAACCCGTGCTCACCCAGTATCATGTTTCGTACCCCTTGGCGTGCATTATCATCTTGAGTGTCCGCACCACCCAACATGCTGCAGAACCGAATCGACGATCAGCCAACCATTTCACGGGAAAACATCCGCGAAGCGGAAGGAATTTTTCTTCGACACTTGAAACGCGTCGGCTTGAAGCATACCGAACAGCGCAGCGCCATTCTGCGGACCTTCCTCGAGACTCGTGAACATCTCTCGATTGACGAATTGCATCGGTTGGTCAAAAGAACCGACCCGCGCATCGGGTCTACGACGGTTTACCGCACGCTGAAGCTTCTCGCCGGATGCGGACTGGCGAACGAAGTCGCTTTTCACGACGGCATTGCGCGCTACGAGCATCAGTACAACCGCCGCAGCCATCACCACATGGTTTGTACCGAGTGCGGCGCTTCGGTTGAATTCTTTTTGGAGAAGGTTGGAGAAATCGAGCAGGAGATCGGACGCAAACACCGTTACCTTACCACCCGCCACACCTTTCAGATTTACGGCATTTGCGAACAATGCCGCAGCACCAAGAAGACGAATGGACGCCGAATTGTCTAGTTTCGAGGAAGGTCCAGCGAATGTTTCCGCGAATAGCCCTGCGAATGCGGCGGACGCTTCCGTAAACTGTCCGCATTGCGAAGCCCCAATGCCGGCAAACACGGCGTTCTGTCCGGGATGCGGAGGGTCGGTAGCCCCGATTCCTTCCGCCCAGCGCGCGGCCGCGGCGATCGCCTATTTCACCTTCTTTCCCGCCGCGGTGATCTTATTTCTGCCGGCATTTCGCAACCACCGTTTCGTCCGCTTTCATGCCTGGCAAAGCGTTTTGCTCTGGGGAGTCTTTTTCGTTTTGACCATCGTCGCGCTCTTGGTTTCAAATGTCGCTGCCGCCATGGTTTTCCTCTTGTTTGGAATTTTGATTTCGCTGGCCATGTTGTTCTTGTGGATGGTGCTGACGCTCAAGGCATGGCGGGGCGAACGCTTTGAATTGCCGCTGTTCGGCCATCTGGCGGAACGGATGAAGTAGGGGGCCGGGACAGGTGGCAGGAAAACCGTGCAGGTGAGGGGGAGTTGATTTTATCTTTCCCGCCACCCCGTCACCCTGGGACCTTGCCGTTCCGGGCCTCATCGTTCAGAATAATCAATTCAAAGTGCATCGCACCATCCGAGGAGACTTCATTGAGCCAGCTTCAGCGCGTTAAGATCAGCGCTCTCGGCACCTACGTTCCACCTCGCCTGCTTACCAATGCCGACCTCGAAAAACTTGTCGATACCAATGACCAATGGATCATGGAGCGTGTCGGTATCCGCGAGCGTCATCTCGTTGAGAAAGGGGTGGCGACCAGCGATCTTGCGGTTGAAGCTGCGAAACGAGCGCTTGCCGAGCGCGGCATCGACCCCTCCGACCTGGACGCGATTGTCGTGGGGACAGTTACGCCGGACATGTTCTTTCCTTCGACTGCTTGTCTCGTGCAGCACAAGCTGGGCGCGAAAAACGTCTGGGGGTTCGATATCTCAGCCGCCTGTTCGGCGTTTCCCTACGCGCTCCAAACTGGAGCGCAGTTTGTCGCCACCGGATCGCACAAGAAAGTGCTCGTGATCGGCGCCGACGTCATGTCCTCGATCATCGACTACACCGACCGTGCGACCTGCGTCATCTTTGGCGATGGAGCAGGCGCGGTCCTGCTCGAACCCACCGAAGACGCCCTCGGCCTGATTGACTTTCTCCACGAAGTGGATGGTGCGGGCGGGTGCTCTCTTTACATGCCGGGTGGCGGAAGCCTGAACCCTTCGACTCACGAAACCGTCGACAAGAAGATGCATTTCGTGCATCAGGACGGAGGAGCGGTCTTCAAGTATGCAGTGCGCAAAATGGCTTTGCTCTGCGAAGAGATTCTCAAGCGCAACAATATCAAGGGCAGCGAGATCGACGCCTTCATTCCGCACCAGGCGAACAAGCGCATCATCCTCGCTACCGCCGATCGTCTGAGCATGCGTTCCGAAGCCGTGATCATTAACATCGAAGAGTACGGAAACACGACAGCGGGAACCATTCCGCTGGCGATGGAGACCGCGCGCCAGCAAGGCAAACTGAAGAAAGGGAGTCTGGTTCTGTTGGCATCGGTGGGTGCGGGATTTACCGCTGCAGCCACGCTTCTCCGATGGGCGTACTGAGCGAGCTCCCAGGTGTTCGGGACCAGCCGAAACCTGACACCTAAGACCTAAGACCTACTTCGGCTCCGACCAGCGACTCGAAAATCTTGAAACCATCGGTGCCCCCAAGTTCGGCTTCGGCGGCGCGTTCGGGATGGGGCATCATGCCAACCACATTACCTCCCGGGCTGCAGATGCCGGCGATATTTTCGAGCGATCCGTTCGGATTTGCTTCGGGCGTAATTTCACCTTGCGGGCTCGCGTAGCGGAAGACGATGCGGTTCGCGCGCTTCAGTTCGGCCAGCGTCGCGGCATCGCAAAAATAATTGCCTTCCATGTGGCCGATGGGGATGGTCAGCACTTCGCCTTTGCGGCAGCCGCTCGTGAACGGCGTCTGGTCGTTCTCAACCTTTACCTGGACTGGCTTGCACACGTATTTCAGGCCGATGTTGCGCATCAGCGCTCCGGGCAGCAATCCCGACTCACACAAAATCTGGAAGCCGTTGCAGATCCCGAGCACCAGGCCACCGCCGGCGGCGAACTTGCGGACCGATTCCATGACAGGCGAAAATTTTGCAATCGCCCCGGTGCGGAGGTAGTCGCCGTAGGCGAACCCTCCCGGCACGATGACCACATCACAATTCTCAAGGTCGTGCGAGTCGTGCCATAAGAACGTCGCCTTCTGCTTCGCCACGTGCTCGACGGTCCAATAAGCATCTTGCTCGCAGTTCGAACCGGGAAAAATTATGACCCCAAATTTCATGGAACGCCTCGCAAGGTCGCTATGGCCATCGTGGCAAAGGTCTCAGGTTCAGGTCAAGGACAAAGAGTCTGCGCAGGAAGTTTGTTAGGCAAGTTGCTAGCTTCGCGAGTGTTCGGCCGAACTGCGGGCAATCGGCGGCCGATGGAGAGTGGGCGCGAAAGTTCGAACCTGGCTGAAGCTAGCAAATACTCGCCGTCTATCGTCTGTCGCCTGTCACCTGTCGTCCCCTCCGCCCAGTGTTCCGCCTAGCCCACCCGTCCTATTGTTGGCCGACCGTGGGCGGCTCCGGGGTGTTCACGACCACAAGACTCGGCGTGCCGGGCGCACTCGGGTAGCTTGCTG
>Ga0302326_10002632_pt1 | contig 43382 bp, 43 predicted proteins | sample Palsa_T0_3_FD_202264 | JGI IMG/M metagenome (GOLD analysis project Ga0302326, IMG submission 202264) | Peat permafrost microbial communities from Stordalen Mire near Abisko, Sweden - Palsa_T0_3 | ecosystem: Environmental > Terrestrial > Soil > Palsa > Peat permafrost | place: Sweden: Abisko...
TCAAAACCGTCTGAGAATATCTTAACGATTGCCCGCTGTCTCGCATGGCAACGATCTCTGGCAACCACAGGGAGCGGTGCATAGAATGTATTTAAGGATATCGAAATTATGGAAACTGAAACACTTCTGGCCGCGATGGAATTCAGCAGAATGCGGTTGCTTGGATCTTTGGATACGATTGAAAAAAGCGGTCAGGATCCCGCGAAGGTGTTGTCGTGGCGTCCCGGTCCGGGGCGAGCGCATATCGCCTGGCAGGCGATGCATTGCGCCGCCACGCATGACTCGTATCTGAACAAGGGACTGCTGGCGGGATCGCCCAAAGACCAGGAATTGATGGCGAATTTCGGGGGCGGCACCACCCCGTCGGACAGTAACGTGCCGCCCTTGGCGGTGATTCGCCAAAAGTTGATCGCGACTTATGAACCGCTGAAGAAATTCACTGCCGAGCAAACCCCGCAATCGCTGCTGCGGCAAGTGCCGGGACCGGGCGGAAAGACACGATCCGTCGCGGAGGCGATCATTCTCCTCACCTGGCATGAGTCGCATCATCAGGGACAGATTCATCTCACCTGGAATCTGTTCAAGGCCGCCCATGGGGTCGCCTGAATCATATCGAGATTCCGGATTTATTCATGGAAATGATCCAGGGCGGAGTTTGGGCGAGGTATCGCTCCAGATGCGCTCCGCGCGAATGATAATATGCCGCCATCCCCGCCTCCGCGCCGGCGGCGATGATCATCGAGCCGTAGAGCAGCAGCATGATCTCGTGCGTGATGCCCATTGTCGATGAGTCCATTTGTCCGAGGGCTTGAGCGTCGGCGGGAGAAAGATCGGGCAAATCCGAAGCGGGGTGTGCCGCTTCAGCGTGCAGATTCCATATCGCATACAGCAGGATCAGCACGGCAAGGCATAATTGGTTAACGGTCAGAACGCGGACCGCTTTCGTGTCGAGCCGGGCAAGCCGGCCGGCGCCGGTGATTTCGACGACCCCGATGGCAGTCAGCACCATGCCGCCGAGCATGTTTCCGATGTTGCCGAGGCCGGACAGAAATGTGATGCCTCCGCAGATGGCGATGGAGTATCCTTCGATTTTCGCCGCCGTCGCGGCCCGCCGAATTTTACGCAAAGATTGCTTGGCCGCCTGCAACTCACGCAGATTGTCCGTGCTGAACTGGGGAGGATTGGAGCCGAGCGAAGCCATGCCAATCTAATCGGCTCGAACCGGCGAGAGAGTTTGAGGCAAACCGCTGGATAACTCTTGAAAGACCCGGTCCACCGGCAAGGATGTCAGCGGATCGGCTCGAAACGCCCGCACCCGCGGACCCATCGGCTTCCATATCGCCGGGTCGGTAGGGCCAAAGAGAATGACGCTCGGCAACCCGATGATGCCGGCCAAATGACCGGGGCCACTGTCGTTGCCGACGAACGCCGAACATCCGGACAACTCGCGCAGCAAATCGACGTATGTGGCCGGATGCACTGTTTCCTCAGCCGACTGGAGGCGATGAATCTGCTCCGCCGACCAACGTTCCAGCTCCACCTCTCCAAGCAGAATCCGGCAGCGATGTCCCGCGGCGTGCAGGCGATCGATCAGAGCCAAAAATGAATCGATCGGCCAACATTTGTCCGGCGATCCGCTGCCGGGATGGATGGCAATCGGGCCGGTCTCGGTCGGCCTGGACAGGCCGATCCCCCGATCCGCGATGGAGGCCAGTATCTGGCTCATCGCCGCCTGCACGGCCGGCAGGGTGTTCATGGATTCAAGAATCTGATGCCAGGCCCCGGTGCTGATTCCCGTCACCTGCGCATGAGGCGCGATCGACGCCACCGCATTCATCCAGCCATCCCCGGGCTTTGCGATGAACGAGAAAATCGAATGCGCCGATGCTAGCTTGCTTCGGCAAATTTCCGGCAATCGCGTGGCATCTCCGAACAGATGGTGCCAGCCCGATTCCACGTTCGCGAACTCCAGCCGCAGAGCTTTCTCGGCCAGCAGACCCTTCTGGCGCTGCGTCACATAAATCACGCGGCTTTGGGGATACAGCCGTCCCAGCGCCAAACCCAATGGCCAGGTTTGCACAAAGTCGCCCAAAGCGCCGGCGTGGAAAATAAGCACGTTGCGGAGAAACATCATACTTGGTGAGTTTCCTAATCCATCCCCTTTTCGATCCATCCCCCTCCGAGCACAACATCACCATCGTACAGCACGACCGCTTGCCCCGGGGTAACGGCCGTTTGCGGCTCGTTGAATCGGACGATGATCTCGCCTCCGATGTCGGTCACCGTCGCCGGCTGGGGATCGTGGTTGTAGCGGATCTTCGCCTGGCACTGAATCGGCTGACCAACACCGCGCGGGCTGTCCGTGAGCCAGTTCACTTCGCGCGCAATTAAAGCATTTCGGCCAAGCGCCTGTTTATCGCCGAGCATTACGCGATTAGCATTCGGATCAATATCGACAACATAGATTGGCCGGCCGAAAGCGACGCCCACGCCCTTTCGCTGGCCGATTGTGAAATTCTGATGACCCTCATGCCGGCCGACGACCGCGCCATCGGAAAGAACCAGTTCGCCCGGACGCATGGACTCCGGGCTTCGCCGCCGCACCAGGGCGGCATAATCCTGATCCGGCACGAAACAAATCTCCTGCGAATCCGGCTTGTTGTACACGGGCAGCTTCAAATCTTCCGCGATGGCCCGAACCTCGTGCTTTTCCATATCGCCGATTGGCAAAAGCGTGTGATCCAGCGTCTTTCGGCTCATGCCGAACAGCACATAACTTTGGTCCTTGCGACGGTCCCGGCCGCGAAGCAGCGATCGGCGACCGGAGACCGCATCGACGCCGATCCGCGCGTAATGGCCGGATGCGATAAAGTCCGCCCCCACGGCCTCGGCATATTGCGCCAACCGGCCGAACTTCAGCCAATCATTGCATCTCACGCAGGGATTCGGCGTGCGCCCGCGGTTATATTCATCCACAAAGTAGTCGATGATCTTCGCAAAATCTTCCTGAAAATTGAGCACATAAAACGGCACGCCGAGAATCCCGGCGACGCGACGGGCGTCCCCGGCGTCCAATACCGAGCAACATCCCTGCTTGCTCTTGCCGGCATTGGCGGCGGCGGCTTCATCGGGGGGATTTTCCACGCCGTCGGGTGAACCCAACCGAAGAAAAACCCCGATTACCTCGTATCCCTGGCGCATCAGAAGCGCCGCGGCTACGGAGCTGTCCACACCGCCGCTCATCGCGACCACAACTTTGCCAGGCTTTGACGGCATGCCGCGATTATAGGTGGCAATCGGCAATGGCCGCAAATCATCCCCGCGCCCGAGTCCCCGATCTTTCAGTTTTTGCTTTCCCGTCTCCCACGGTATTCTTCGCGGTAATGAACATGGACGTGACCGAACCGGCTGCCCGCTTGCGCGGCGCTGTGACAAGGTTTCTCTCGCGCTGGGGCTTCAAGGAAGATTCCTTTATTCTCATCCTGGCCGTTGTCGTGGGAATTGTCACGGCGGCCGCGGCGGTGGGGTTTCATGAACTGATCCTCCTGGTCCGCAACATGCTCTATTACCGGACCGGCGAGGACGGACTTTATCGCGGCGTTGGAATGACGCTGCTGGTGGCATTCCCTACCGCGGGCGGCTTGCTCGTCGGACTGGTAAGCGTCTATCTTTTCCGCGTCCGCGAGGGTCATGGCATCGTTGATGTCGTCGAATCCGTCGTCCGAACCAGCGGGTTCCAAAGCCCCCTCGTCGCCCTGGAGAAAATTATCACGGCCGGCATCACCATCGGCAGCGGTGGATCGGCGGGCGCGGAAGGACCGATCGTTCAAATCGGAGCGGGAATCGCCTCGGGAATCGGTCAGTTTTTTCGCGTCGCGCGCAATCAGATGCCCGTGCTCATCGGCTGCGGAAGCGCCGCGGGCATCAGCGCGATCTTCAACGCGCCGTTCGGCGGCGTTCTGTTCACCCTTGAAGTGATCCTCCAGGATTTTTCCATCCGGGCGTTCACGCCCGTCGTTGTCGCCAGCGTCATCGCCCAGGTCAGCGAGCTGCTGCTCTTCAAAATGATCCATCACGCGCAGGAATTCCATCCCATTTTCGATATTTCTCCGGATGCCATCCGCAACCATGAGGCGTTGAGATTCGGACAGGTCGGGAATTTTGTCGTGCTTGGATTGATCTGCGGCCTCGTGGGCCTGTGCCTCACGCGGATGATGACCAAGGTCGAGGACGGGTTCGCCCGGGTAAAGATGCCCTCCGCGCTGAAGCCGGCCATGGGTGGGGCGCTCGTCGGATCGATGGGAGTGCTTTATATCCTCATTTTCGGCCGCCTTTTCCTCCATGTGACCAAACCCGTTCCCTTTTCGGCGTATCCAATGCCGGCATTTTACGGGGACGGATACGGCTTTATCGAACAGCTTCTCTCCCCCGCTTACTATTTGTCGCATGGGGTCAATGAGGAAAAACTCCTGATTTTGCTGACGTTTTTGTGCGGCATCAAGATTGTCGCCACCTGCTTCACCCTGGGCAGCGGCGGAAGCGGCGGCGTGATCGCGCCGTCACTCTTCCTCGGCGGCACCGTCGGAGCGGTCATGGGCTCGCTCCTTCAGCACTCGCACTGGTTCCACGATGTTCGTCCCGAGATGTATGCCCTGGTCGGAATGGGCGCCGCGCTCGCGGCGGTGGTTCATGCGCCGCTGGCGGCCATCCTCATCTGCTTCGAGGTAACCGAGGACTACAAAGTCATGGTCCCCGCCATGCTCGCCTGCGTCGTCGCCACCGCGACGGCACGGCTGCTTTATCAGGATTCGATTTACACCATGGGCCTGCGGCGCCGCGGCCTACGACCGGGCGCTTCCAGCGATCGCGCCATTCTTCGCAGGCTCACCGTCGAGGATGTCACTCTGGAACCCGCCAGCGTGGTTCGCGCCGATGAGCCGTTCCAGAAAATCCTCGATCTCAGCGCCGTCACCAGCATCTCCAATTTTGTGGTCGTCGATGAAAGCGGCGCCTATCACGGCCTCGTCGCTTCCGATGACATTCAAATGGCCCTGCTGGAACGTGAAGCGATTCCTCTGCTCGTCGTCGGCGAACTGATGCGCGTCGATGTGCCGCTGGTGAAACATACCGACGACCTTGGTTCGGTTCTCGAAGCCTTTTCCAGGCACGAATTGAGCCACCTTCCCGTCACCATGAACAGCCGCCCCAACCATGTGATTGGGTTGATCAGCCGGGCCGGATTGATGCGGAAGTATCAGCAGGCATTGGCGGAATCGGGGTGAGTGAACCGAGATAAATGGAGTATAATGTCATCATGAGCAATAAGGAAATTAGCGCGGCCGCCATGAAACTTCCGCCGAAAAGCCGCGCACAGCTTGCCGAAGAACTGCTCAACAGTCTAAGCAATGATGCTCATCGCGCGATTGACGCCGCATGGGCAAGAGAAGTCGAGGCGCGTATCGATAACCTTGATCGCGGAAAGTCCAAAACGGAGCCATTTGCCAGGGTTCTAAAGCAATTGCGTGCGCGGCGGCGAAATGCAAATTGAAGTCGATGCCGCAGCTAAGAACGATCTCCTCGAAATAATCGCATGGTACGACCTGCGAAGTTCAACCGCCGCCGAGATGTTTTTGCAGGAATTTAGTTTGGCGGTTCAACGAATCGCCAAATTCCCCAAGGCATGTCCGAAAGTATCCCGCAGGGCTCGCAGATGTCGATTGAGCCGGTTTCCCTATGGGCTGATCTATCAAATTCGTAAAAATGAGATCGTCATCTTTGCGGTGATGCATCTTCATAGAAAACCAGGATATTGGAAAGGTCGATTAAAATGAGCCGGGTGTGAAGGATTTTCCGATTTGATTTGTCTGAATTCTTATCCGCTAATCATACCTGTGCGCCTCATCATCCTTAACCAATCCGTTCCCGCCCATTTACATACGGCCGCAGCGCTTCGGGAATCGTCACCGACCCATCGGCATTCTGATAATTCTCCAAAATCGGAATCAAAATCCTCGGACTGGCGACCACGGTATTGTTTAGCGTATGCACGAATCGAATCTTGCCATCGGAGCTTTTGTATCGCAGATTCAATCGGCGAGCCTGAAATTCGTAAAGACGGGAAGCGGAATGTGTTTCGCCGTAGCCGCTGGCGGCGGTTTTGCCATCATGACGGCTGGGCATCCAGGTTTCGATGTCCATCATTGACGCATTTTTAACGCCGATGTCGCCCGTGCAGCATTGGATCACGCGGTATGGCAACTTCAAGCGGCGAAGGATTTCCTCGGCATAGCCGAGCATTTCCTTGTGCCATCGCTTTGATTCCTCGACATCGTTTCTGCAAATGACGACCTGCTCCACCTTGTCGAACTGATGCACGCGATAAAGCCCGGCCGTGTCTTTGCCGTAGGTTCCCGCTTCACGTCGAAAACAGGTGCTGACGGCGACGTATTTCCGGGGCAACGCGGATTCTTCCAGAATCTGATCCAGATGGTAGGCGGTCAATCCCACTTCCGCGGTCCCGGTGAGGTAGAGATCGTCTTCGGTGACATGATAGGCCTGTTCGCGGCTGGCCGGGAAAAAACCGGTGCCCTGCATGGCGGCATCCCGCACCAGGACGGGAACGGTCATTTGCGTAAACCCCTTCTCGCGGGTCATCATGTCCACCGCTAGACGGAGCACCGCCTGATGCAGATCGGCCCCGGCGCCCTTCAGGAAATAAGATCGCGAACCCGCCAGGTTCACACCCGCTTCAAAATCGAATAAGTCGAGCGCCTTTCCAATCTCGATATGATTCCTGGGTTTGAATTCGAAATGCCGCGGCTCGCCATGGGTATAGAGAACGACATTATCCGCCGCATCCTTGCCGGGCGGAACATCCTCATCCGGCGGCTGCGGAATCTGGAGCAACAACTGGTCGCGAGCCGACTCGGCGGTCTTGCGCTTCTGCTCCAACTCCTGAAGCTGCGGCTTCATGGCCGCGGCCTTTAATTTGATGGATTCCCGCTCTTCGGAGGTTTTGGCTTTGCCGATCTGGCGGGACAATTCGTTTTGATCCGCCCGAAGACGATCGAATTCCTGTTGCGAGCGGAGAAACTGCCCATCCAGATCGAGCACCGCCGGAATATTGACGGCGACGTTTTTAAGCTCCGCCCCCCGGCGATATTTTTCGGGATTCTCGCGCAGGTCCTTGATGTCGATCATGGATCACCACGCGGAAGATGATTTACCCCAACATGATTTACCACGCGAAGTGCGCGAACGCCTTGTTCGCATCAGCCATGCGGTGCGTGTTTTCGCGCGTCGCCATGGCCTTGCCTTCTTTTTTGAACGCGGCCATGAGTTCATCCGCCAGCCGATCGGCCATCGGCCGCCCGCCCGCCCCCCGGCACGCCTCCAGAATCCAGCGGAACGCCAGGCTTTGCTGCCGGCGCTTGTTCACCTGCATCGGGACCTGGTAATTGGCCCCGCCGACGCGCCGGCTTCGAACCTCAACATAAGGCTTGACGTTATTCACCGCGGTCTCGAACAGTTCCAGAACCGGAACATCCTTGACCTTCTTGGCCACCTGGTCCATCGCCCCATAGACCACGCGCTGGGCGACGGTCTTCTTCCCCTGCCACATCAGGCAGTTGATGAACTTGCTGACCAGCTTGCTGTTATAGCGAGGGTCGGGTTTCAGAATATCTTCGCTTGCCGTGAATTTCTTGAATGCCATTGAGATTAACCCGCTACGGTTTCCTTTTTATTTATCCGCGTCCAACAGTCGCATGGAATTTACTTTCCAGCCTTCGCTCCATATTTGCTTCGCGAGCGTTTTCGCCCTTCCACGCCCAATGCGTCGAGAGTTCCACGGACGATGTGATATCGAACGCCCGGCAGATCGCGCACCCGTCCGCCGCGAACCAGCACGATGCTGTGTTCCTGGAGATTGTGTTCTTCACCGGGAATATACGCCGTGACTTCGCGGCCATTGCTGAGCCGCACGCGGGCGATCTTCCGCAAAGCCGAATTCGGCTTCTTCGGCGTCATGGTTTTGACCTGAAGGCACACCCCGCGTTTCTGCGGGCAGGCATTCAGGTCCTTCACCTTGTTAATCCGCGGCAATGCTCTTCGCGGCCTTTTAATCAACTGATTAATCGTTGGCATCTTGCTTAAATTCCTCGTTGCAAAAACTTGATCTCCCGCCTATGGGAAACGGGTCATCATACGGGCAGCGTATGGAGGGTTCAAGGGGCGATAAAAGTCGGTAGTGGGTTCCTTTGAATATTTATGGATTTGTCGGCACAGTTCCACACTCCGGGCAGCGCTCGGGCGTGGCGCGGAGGTCATAGCCGCAGTTCCGGCAATATCCGATTCGTTGAGAACTTTTCTTTAGGGGGCGGTGGATCAGGCGAACCGTCCACATCACTGGGATAATTAAGGTAAGGAATAAGATCGCCAAAACGGCCAAAATAAACAAGAGGTCAGGAACATGAATACCGAATCGATTAGGCCCCGTGGATATCCATGTGCTGCCATCAAATTCCGTGGGAGCAAAGGGGCCATGAGTTAAGCTATATGAAAACAGAGCGCAAAGAGAAACCGAGAGCAATGCAAGTCCGTTGAACAGCCGGTGGCGCAAGCGTTTCCTCCATTCTGTCGTCGCGGGCGTCGTTGCGATTGCCTCGCGTGCTCCGGACGTAATGGCCACATGATAAAACGAAACCGTCGAAGGTTCGCGAATTTCAATAGCAGCGACAGGACTCGAACCTGTGACCCGGGGCTTATGAATCCCCTGCTCTGCCAACTGAGCTACGCTGCCGGATTGCGTTGCCGATGATTTTAGGCGGTTGGCGGAGCGGGTCAATGTCGATGGCCGTAGGCGGAGACTTCGGACGGGGTAATCTGTTCCTGCGACATATGACTGACGAATTCCGGATACCCGGGCGCGCCCATTTCGTGGATGTCCAGCCCGGCGACTTCAACCTCGGGGCGCACGCGGTTCGGTCCGACCCAGCGGCCGATCAGATGGAAAACCACGCCGGCGACGATGATGTTCCATGCGATGCAGGATGCCGCCGCGATGAGCTGGGCGAACAATTGGCGGGGCGAATGATTGCCGTAGAACAATCCGACGACGTTGCCGGAGACATGGTTGTAGCCATCGCCCCAGGTTCCATCGGCGAATAGACCGAGGGAGATGATCCCCCACAATCCGGCGACGCCGTGAACGCTGATGGCTCCGACCGGGTCGTCGATGCCCTTGCGTTCCATCCACAGAACGCTCCAGACGACGATCAGGCCGGCGACGACGCCGATGAAGAACGCGGCGACGGGGCTGATAAAGGCGCAGGGGGCGGTCACGGCGACCAGGCCGCCGAGCATTCCGTTGCACATCATGGATGGATCGGGCTTGCCGTAGACTTTCCACATGAAGAAGCAAGCGGCGACGGTGGCTGATCCCGAGGCGAGCATGGTGTTAACGGCAATTAGGCCGATGCGGTTGGTCATGCCTGAAAGTGATGAGCCGGCATTGAATCCGAACCATCCGAACGCGAGGATAAATGTCCCGACCATCATCATCGGGACGTGATGACCGAAAATGGGGCGTGGATTTCCGTCCTCATCATATTTTCCGATTCTGGGGCCGATCATGAGCGTGAGAACGAGCGCCATTGCCCCGCCCTGGAGATGAACGACGGACGATCCGGCATAATCGACCGCGCCGTGACCGAGTCCGGCATTGACTCCCAGCGCCGCCAGCCAGCCTCCGCCCCACATCCAGCAGCCATAAGCGCTATAGATGAAAGCTCCAACACAGAGGCTGAAGACTGTGAAGCTTTTGAAGCTCCATCGCTCGGCCAGCGCGCCGGTGGGAATGGTGGCGGCGGTGTCCATGAAGACCATCATGTAAAAGAACAGGACGAGCGCGCCGGGCGTGATGGAGTGTCCGCTGAGAAAAAAGCCGGAAAATCCGCAGATGCCCCAATGCTTTCCGGCAATAGGGAGGTAGAGCATGTGATTGAGGACTGAAGGGTCGAAAAGGTCCAGGGAACGGGGCCCGCCGATCAGGGGAGCGCCAGATCCGGTCGGTGCGCCGTTGACGCCACCCATCATGAAGGCGAATCCGCAGACGAAAAATCCGATCATCCCCAGGGAATAGACCAGGAAATTCATGCTCATCGTGTGAGCCACGTTCTTGGCCCGGCACATCCCGGTCTCGACCAGCGCGAAACCCGCCTGCATGAACATCACGAGGAAACCGGCGAGAAGCGTCCAGATGAAATTGATCGCTCTTCCGTGATCGGCAACCTCGGCGGGAATGGGGAGCATAGGTGTGGTCAACTTACAGGCACCGGCAGAATCGAACAAGAAGGAGTCCGACGGCAAAAAAAAGGACGGCCACCGTGAGGGCGGCCGTCCGCGAAGAATCATTCGGATGAGGATCGACTCCCGCTATGTTGGGGTCGCGATCGCCGGTGGTTTACTCAGTAGCACCTCGCGGCCCATCTTTTTGCTGTTGCGCAGGAACCAGATGGCTCCAACAATGCCCCAGAAGGCGCAGAAGCCAAGAGCGTAGAACGGCTCCTTTTTGCTCATGCCGGGCACCATGAACGGGCCAATGACATAGAAGCTCATGCACGCCAGGTTCGCAATGATGCCAAAGCCCGGAATCAAGATGTGCTTGATTGGGCTGTACAGGTGATGCTCATGGAAAGCCACCATGGCTACGATACAACTCATCATGTAAAGGAGGAACGTACCGAAGTTGCTGATGAGCGTGATCATGATGAGGCTGTTGGGAATGCCGCTGGCCTTGGCGAAACTGAATACGCCTGCATACCAGATGCTGTGGGCCTGGTCGGCGGAAAGATTGGTATCCAGCGCGGCCGAGGCGGCGGGGCCGCACAGGTAGAACACGACTCCAAAGATTCCAATGAAGATGGAAAGGATGGCCAGGGTCCAGATGCAGCGGTGGGGCGTGTTGTTCTTGCCATGCAACAGGCCGAAGTGGGTGGGCACTTCTTCGTCCCGGCCCATGGCGTAGGTCACGCGGGCACCGGTGTTGATGCAGGACAGCGTCGTTCCGATCATGGCCAGGAAGACTGTGATGGCTTCCCAGAACATGAACCACCAGCCGGCGTGGGCGCTACCGAAAACCCAGGCGCCGCAAAGCTGCATCATGTCCCCGATTGGAGCGGACGATGATGCCGCGGTCACGTTGGTGTAGCTGGAACTCTGGAAGTAATTGGCGGCGAAATATTCAAACAGGTAACAGAAACCGCCTTGAATCAGCAAGGAGGCGACGATGGCAATGGGAATGTGCTTCTTGGGATTCTTGGCTTCCTCGCCCATGGACGAGACAGATTCGAAACCGACCAGACACAAAATCGCGATACATCCCTGGATGACGATGTACATGGGGGCGTGCCAGTGGACAACGGACTTGGCGCTGTCATGGTACAGGAAGGTCCATACATGGGTCGTGGGGTCCTGCAACATACCCCCCTGATACGAAGTGGTATTTATCTCGGGAATCGCCTTGGCGGTGCCGGTTGGCAGCGCGGCGGGCAGCTTTCCGCTTGAATCCGTGGGAATCACGATCGGATTTCCCTTGGCATCATTGATCACATTCCCCTTGGCATCCGCCGCATAGTAAACGGGGACACTATTGTTATCCCCATCGACTTTGTTTTGCGTGGTGGCTCCGCTGGGATCCACGATCTGCTTGGTGGCATCCTTCGGATCCGGGATCATGTTGGGCGTGGAATCCTGCACATACTGGGTCGGCACCCCGTTGGAGTCGAGCGTCCAATCCGGATCGCCTTCATGAACCTTGAGTCGATGCGTGATCGCCATGCAGGAGAAGATAAGCAAGGCGGTAATCTGAATGATGTTGATCGCCACGTTGACGCCGGTGGCACCCACCACGCCACGGTAGGCGATATACGAGACGCCGATTGAGAAGACGACCGAGAAAAGAATCATCAGGAGGGGGCTATTTTCGGCGGTGGTAAACTTGGAAGGCATCAACTGCCCGGCCATGTATCCTATAAAGATCGACGTGACGCAGACCATCACGCCCGGATAAACCCAGTAGTAGAGGTGACTTGCCCATCCAACCATGAATTTATAAATGCGTGCCCATTTGAACGCTTGTTTTTTGGAGAGGAACGCCTGCTCGGCAAAGAAGTAGCTGGAACCGGCTCCAGGATAGAGCTTGGACAATTCCGCGTAAGAGACGGCCGTTGCCAGGCAAAGGAGGGTCGCCAGCAACATGCCCATCCACATGGCCGAGCCGGCGGACGGAGCGCCATAGGCCGATTGCTCGGAAAACGTCAGCCATAGGAACGCTCCAGGCGCAATTAGCGCCATGGCGTTGCTCGTCAGCCCGGTGAGGCCGAGCGTTGGTTTCATCGTTCCTTGAGCACTGCCGGACGTTGGTGGGGGAGTCTCAGTTGCCACAATCACTCTCCTTTAGACCTAGAAGATGGAAGAACACGGTTGAATTGCAATTACAAAGGATGTGCCAATTGTACGCGTATTGCATTTTGCAACGTTTGGACTGTCGGGGAATGCAGTAATAATCGGAGTGGGGCGATTGTGAACAGGATGACAGGTTTTCAACTGCCGCTTAAAAACTATGCAGGTCGGTTTGAAGTTGAATCACCTAGCCACAAACTTACGCGAAGTGACGGATTGGAACGGAGCAAGCTTGTATTGTTGATCGGGGTATCTAAAATTCACGTCTCAGCCGCGTTTTCGATCAGTTATGCAGATTTCTTACGGCGCTCTATCAACAACAGGTCCGGTGCGCACCAACAACGAGGATTACCTCACGGTCTGGCAGCCGAAAGACCAGGCCGACTGGCGAAGCCGCGGGGCCATTGCGGTGCTTGCCGACGGGGTGGGGGGCCAGGCCCACGGTGAAATTGCCAGTCAAATGGCGTGTAAGGCGGCGCTGGCGGCGTTTCTTGAGTCCAAAGCGCTGGCGTCGCCGACCCAAACGCTGTTCCAGATGTTCCTCGCGGCCAACATCGCGGTCTATGATGAGAACGTTAAAAATAATGGCTCCGGGCGCATGGCCACGACGCTGACCGTGAGCCTGTTCCGCCATAACGAAGTCAATATTGGCCATGTGGGTGATTGCCGGGTCTATGTTGTTCAGCAGAATCGCATCCGGCGGGTCACTAACGATCATTCCTACGCCGGGGTGCAGTTAAAGCTCGGCTTGATCACGGTGAATGATGCGATGAACAGCCAAATGCGCTCGGTGCTGACCCGCACGGTGGGTCAGGACCCGACCATCCGGGTGGATTTTCATACGATCACGGTGCATGGCGGCGATATTGTCGTGCAAATGTGCGATGGGGTATGGTCTCAGCTCACGGAGGGCGAGATATTCGACGCCGTCACCCGGCAACCCCCGGACGAAGCGTGTAAATCGCTTGTTCGTATGGCCGAGCGGCGGGGGGCGGAGGACAACCTTTCGGTGCAGGTTATTCAGGTTCAGGCGATCGAGCGGCTGAGCTATTACCGTGGCTTACCAACGTTTCAGAAAGAGAGACCCGCCATTATGGGCAGCGAACTAGAAGTGGGCCAGGTGTTGGACGGCCGGTTCAGGATTACCGAATTGATCAGCCGGTCGGGCATGGCAAGCATCTTCAAGGCGATCGATCAGAAAGACGACAGCGTGGTAGCGCTGAAGGTGCCGTTCATGCAGTTTGAATCGGATCCCGGATTCTACCAGCGATTTCAGCGCGAACAGGCCATCGGTAAGGCGCTGCAGCATCCGTACATCCTCAAAATGATCGACGATGAATCGCTCAACAAAAGCCGGCCGTACATCGTCATGGAATATCTCGAGGGCCAGACGCTGGGGCATCTGATGCACACGATCCGGCCGATGCCGGAGCAGGATGCTCTGAAAATCACCAGCCGGATATGCGAAGCGCTGCATTACATGCACGAGCACGATGTGGTTCATCGCGATCTGAAGCCGGACAACATCATGATTTGCTACGACGGCAGCATCCGGATCATGGATTTCGGCATCGCCAAATTCGAGGGCCAGCGGCGGTTGACGTTCGGAGGTTTCACTCCGGCGATGGGCACGCCGGATTACATGGCCCCGGAGCAGGTCAAGGGCAAACGAGGCGATGCGCGCACGGACATCTACAGCCTTGGGGCGATCCTGTATGAAATGGTGACCGGTTCCGTCCCGTTTGAAGGGGCCAACCCGTTCATCATCATGAACAGCCGCCTCAGCGGCGATCCGGTGGCGCCGCGGAAGAAAAACGACAAGATTTCCCCGCAGGTGGAAGAGATCATTCTTCATGCCATGGCTCGCAATCCGCAGGACCGCTATGCCACGGCGCTGGAAATGAAAAATGAGCTGGATCATCCGGAGGCCGTGCAACTCACCGGGCGTTGCGACCGGCTGGTGGTTCCGGACCCGGTGACGGGGAATATGCGGCGCTACCGTCTCGTGGCGGTTTGCATCCTGATTCCGTTGATCATCTTCGCGGCGGCATGGTTCTTCAAAGGTCATGTGAGCATCAGCGTGAAGTGACCCAGCGCTAAGCCGGGTTCTGGCGCGACTTCAGCGGTGGCCGCGGTTTGAAACTTCGTTTGCTTCCCCTTGATCGGCCATGTCGCGTAAAATCATCCCATGATCAGAGGCGGATTCGGCCAAAGCGGCGGCCAATGCCGGCCGGGGTTGCGATGAGCCGCGCCGTCGGCAATCGCGTTTCCGAATCCGCCGCCGAGCGCGACCCCGCTGGATGGTCTTCGTTATTCACGGCGTCGCGGATTTTTTTGCCCTTGGCCTGGATTTTCGGGACGCTGTTCGCGCTGATCACGCCCCCGTTTCAGGTTCCCGATGAGTTCCAGCATTTTTATCGCGCCTATCAGGTTTCCGAAGGCCGATTGACCGCGTACCGGCAAAACGGCGAGGTGGGCGGCGACCTTCCGATCAGCCTGAAAACCTTCAGCGAACGGGTATGGGGAAATCACCCGTTCGATCCGAGTTCCAAAGCCGACATTCGCAATGTCTGGGCCGCGCGCACGATCCCGCTTCAATCCCGGACAAGGGATTTTTTTGTTTTCGGGAACGTCTCCTGGCATTCCCCCACCAATTATTTCCCCCAGGCGGCGGCGATCGCCGTCGCGCGGCGAATCGGCCTGGGGCCGATGGGGATTTTTTACGCCGGCAGGCTGGGGAATCTTTTCGGTTGGAGTCTGCTTGTTTATTTTTCGCTGCGGCTGATTCCCATCCTGGATTGGACCATTCTGCTGCTGGCGCTGACGCCGATGTCGCTGGCGCAGGCGGCATCGCTTTCGGCGGATGCGACGGTCAATGGCGTCTGTTTTCTCTTCGTCGCGGCGGCGATGCGATGCGCCATGATGGATGGATTCATTCGTAAGACGCATCTGATCGGCCTGACGCTCTGCGGCGCGGCAGTGGCGCTGGCGAAAACCGCCTATCTCCCGCTGACGATTCTGTTTCTTCTGATTCCAGAACGCAGATTCTCCAGCCGCGGCCGATACTGGGCCGCGTTTGCGAGTTTCATGCTGATATGTCTGGCGACGATCGCCGGCTGGTCGCTCTGCACCTTCGGCAGTGAGAGCTACAGCATGACGGATGTTTCGCCACGCAGGCAATTGATCTACATGCTGCACCATCCGTTTCTCATGCTGCACATGGAGGTGGGGATGCTTCTGGCGGTCCCGTTCATTTCCTCCATCATTGGGCAACTCGGCTGGCACGAAATTAAACTCTGGTTTCCGCTGACGGCCGCTTATTTCGGCGTGGTGTTCTGGACGACGCGAATCGCCGGGTGGCCGGATCGGACAATGACCATGCGCCAGCGCATTGTTCTCGTGGCCGCCGCGGTGGGTTGCTGGGTGGCCGTGTTCTCGCTGATATATTTGACATTCACCCCTGTAGGCGGAAGAAGCATCAATGGACTGCAAGGCCGATACATGATCCCCGCCACCGGGCCATTTTTCCTGATGTTTTATCCCGGCCCCGGGCGGCGGCGCGGCAACCCCGGCGCGTTCATCACCGCGTTCGCCGCCGGGTTTTCGATGTATGCCCTGCTGGTGCTTGTGCGGGCATTCTATATCTGGTAGTGAGCGATGAAGATGGACGATGCCACCATTGCCGTCGCCGATCCCGCCGCCCAGATTCATCGGCAAAACCGCGTCGCGCATTGGGATGCCCTTGCCCAGGCCCGGGATACGCGCAAGGGACTCGGCGGCGGTTATCGGCGGCGGCTGATCGAGGTCTACCAGTACCTTGTCACGCCGGGCCTGCGCGTGCTGGAACTTGGCTGCTCCCAGGGCGATCTTCTGGCAGCGCTTAAACCGTCGATCGGTGTGGGAGTCGATTTCTCCGGTGAAATGCTGGCTCGCGCCCGCGAGCGCTATCCCGATCTCTATTTCGTTCAGGCGGACGCGCACGAACTGGTGCTCGATCAGGTCTTCGATGTCATCATTCTTTCCGATTTAATCAATGATCTCTGGAATGTGCAGACGGTCTTCGAACATTTTCGCCTGCAATGCCATCCGCGCACGCGCATTTTGTTGAATTTCTACAGCCGGCTTTGGGAAATTCCGCTGCGCGTCGCGGAGCGGCTGGGACTGGCAAAGCCGACCCTTCAGCAGAACTGGCTCGATGTGAACGATGTTGCCAACCTGCTGTACCTGTCGGGATTTGAAATGATGCGGCATTGGAACGAAGTGCTCTGGCCCGGAGAGACGCCGCTGGTGGGGCCGGCGCTCAACCGATTTCTGGTGAAGCTGTTTCCGTTTCGGTCGCTCGGGCTGACGAATTTTGTGGTGGCGCGTCCGATGCCGGTGAGAGATGCTGATGGAGGCTCTCCGCGAATTTCGGTGATCGTTCCCGCTCGAAACGAGGCGGGGAATATCGAACAGTTGATCCGGCGCGTGCCGGAAATGGGCGGGGGGACGGAGATTATTTTTGTCGAGGGGCATTCCACGGATGACACATACGAAGCGATCCAACAGGCCATTTCCCGGCATCCGGAGCGTTCGTGCCGGCTTCTGAAGCAACTCGGCAACGGCAAAGGCGATGCGGTCCGATGCGGATTCGCGGCCGCCACGGGCGATATCCTCACCATCCTCGATGCCGACCTGACCGTCGCGCCGGAAGACCTGCCGGTGTTTTTCGAGGTCCTTCGCAGCGGCAACGGCGTCCGCCTGATCTATCCCCGCGAAAATAACGCCATGCGCATGGCCAACCTGATCGGCAACAAATTCTTCGGCTTCGCATTTTCGTGGATGCTCGGCCAGCGCATCAAGGACACGCTCTGCGGCACCAAGACGATCTGGAAAAAGGATTACGAGCTTCTGGCCGCCAACCGCGCTTATTTCGGCGATTTCGATCCGTTCGGCGATTTCGATCTGCTGTTTGGCGCGGCCAAGCTGAGCCTGAAAATCCTGGATGTCCCCATCCGCTATCGGCAGCGCGTGTATGGAACCACCAACATCCAGCGCTGGCGACATGGACTATTGCTTCTGCGCATGGTCGCGTTTGCGGCGCGAAGGATGAAATTCATTTGATCGAGTGTAATTTTGAATATGACGACGCCCCCTGACCGTCCCAAGTTGAAGCTTCTTCCCCGAAACGAATACGTCGGGGTGAACAGCCTCGATCCAATCCGTTTTTATCACTGGCCGATTTTCGGCGCGATGTACCGGAAGCGCGTGGAGCTTTGCCTCGGCGAATGCCGCGGGGGCGAGCGCATACTGGAAATCGGGTTTGGGACCGGACTCACGTTCCTGAATCTGCATGAGATATACCGTGAGATTCATGGACTGGATCTGACGGCCGATACATCAGCCGTTCAGGCGGCGTTCGCAGCACGGCAAATCAGCACCGACCTTCGCCAGGGCGACGTGTTGCAAATGCCCTACGAAAACGAGTTCTTCGATACCGTTCTGCTGATCAGCATTCTGGAGCATCTGAAACCAGCGGAGCAGTTTCAGGCGTTCGCCGAGATTCGCCGGGTTCTGAAGCCGGGCGGTCAAGTGGTTTATGGGGTGCCGATCGAGCGGCCGCTCATGGTTTTCATGTTTCGCATGTTGGGCTGCGATATTCGCAAGGAGCATTTTTCGACCGAGCGGGATGTCGCCGCCGCCGCGGACAAGACGATGGATCGGGTGCGTATCCTGCAAATGCAAAGCCGGCCCCCGATTTTCGGGCCGGTGTATGAGGTGGGGCATTTCGCGCGCGGGTCGGATAGGTCGGTGGGTCGGCCATAAAGTAGGAGATTGTTGCGGAGTCGATCCGAGGGACGTATCGTAAATAGCGGGTTTGCAGTGAAACTATCTCGCAATCAAATTCGGTCTATCGTGCGCGGTGCGGGCCATTACGCGCTGGCCCTGCTGTTTGTTGCAACCGCGGCAGGAGTCGCGTTTCTGATCAATCCCCGCATCGGTGAAAGCACCGCATCCCTGTTTTTCGCGGCGGTGGTGCTCAGCTCCTGGACAGGGGGGCTGGGCCCGGGATTGCTGGCGACGGTCTGCGCCGCGTTTCTGGCGGGGAATTTCTATCGCTTGAATCCCGTGGGTTCGCTCGGTTTCGGCTGGGACGACTGGCTGCAGGCGGTGGTGTTCGTGGTCGTGGCGGTGCTGATCAGCTCTTTGACGTCGCTTCGCCGCCGGGCGGAAACGGCGCTGAAAAAATCCTTCGACGAGCTTGAGGTGAGAATCGACGAGCGAACCATCGAGCTGCGGCGATCCAACACCTTGCTGCGCGACAGCGAGGAGCGGTTTCGCCTGATGGTCGAAGGGGTGGCGGATTACGCGATGGTGATGCTGGATTCGAAGGGAGCCGTGATCGGCTGGAATCCGGGAGCATATCGGATATTCGGATTTTCGCAGGAAGAAGCGATTGGGCTGAACGCATCGGTTTTTTATCCTTCGGAGGAGGTGGCGCGCGGGAAGCCGGAGGCGGAACTGCTGGATGCCGCCCAGGCCCACCGGCGCGAGGACGAGGGGTGGCGCGTCCGCCGGGATGCCACGCGGTTCTGGGCGAACGTCATTACCTCCAGCTTGTGGGATGAAGCGAGAAAGCTGCGCGGCTTCGCGCAAATCACGCGGGACGTCAGCGAGCTGCGATCCCTCGAAAAAGAGGTGCTGGAAATCAGCGAGCGCGAGCAGATGCGAGTCGGGCACGATCTTCATGATGGCGTCGGTCAGGAATTGACCGGGGTTGCCCTGCTGACGCAGAACCTTCGGCAGCGGCTGGCGCAGCAGGGATTGCCCGAAGAGGCCGAGGCGGCCCGTATCGCCGGTCTGATCAATCGCGCCCTGGAACAGGCGCGCAAATTGGCGCGGGGGTTTTCTCCCGTGGAGCTAGGGCCACAGGGTCTGGAGACCGCGCTGCGCGATCTGGCGGCCAAAGTGCAGGCAACGATGCAGCGGGCGTGCGGTCTGAATTGCCGCGGGCCGTTGCATATTGCCGATGATGCGACCGCTCTGCATTTGTTCCGTATCGCCCAGGAAGCCGTCAATAACGCGGTCAGGCACTCCAAAGCCAAGCGAATTCGGATTGAACTCGATACAATTGAGGGCGCGACGACGCTGGCGATTCATGATGACGGTGTGGGAATGCCCACCGCCAAAGCAAGGGGCAAGGGCATGGGAATCAGCGTCATGCAGTATCGATCACGAATGATCGGCGGATCGCTGGAACTTAAAAGCTCCCCGTCAGGAACCTCGGTAATATGCACTTGCCCGAGTTTGCAAAACCATGACTCATCCACAGACTCACCCACAAGCCGCGGACAGGAAGCGGCCGGCATCCTCGGCCGGGGCGCGATGGCGCGTCCTGCTGGTCGATGATCACCCCATCGTCCGCGAGGGCCTGGCCGCGCGGATCGAAATGGAGGGGGACATGATCGTCAGCGGAATGGCTGAAACCGCTGACCAGGCGATCGATCTCATCCAAAAATCCGAACCGGATATTGTGGTCACCGATCTTTCCCTCTCCGGCCGGCCCGGGCTGGAGCTTATCAAGGAAATCCGCGCTTCCTGGCCCGCGTTGCCGGTCCTGGTGCTTTCCATCCATGACGAGGAGCTTTGGGCCGAGCGTGTTCTTCGCGCCGGCGCCCAGGGATATGTCATGAAATCCCACGCCACCGAAAAGGTGATGGAGGCCATGCGAAGAGTGCTGGCCGGGGGACTATGGCTCAGCGATCAGATGAATTCATCGCTTCTGGGCCGGCTGACGCATAAGCGCCAGCCAGCCATACAGGGAATGCCGCTTTCGACCCTCAGCGACCGTGAACTGGAGGTATTCCAGATGATCGGCCGGGGATTGTCGGTCAAGGAAATCGCCCAGCAATTATTTCTGAGCGCCAAGACCGTCGAAGTTCATCGCGAACATATCAAAGAAAAACTGGGCCTGCGAAGCAGCGCTGAACTGCTGAGATATGCGGTGGTGCATACGTTGGAAGAGCCGAAATGAAAGCGGGGTGCTGAACGATTGGTTTTGGCCGGTTTGGATGAATTGCGATCGGGAATAGAACGAGTACATCGAAATGCGGTGCGAGACGTCGGAGAAAGACGCCTTCAGTGCCGCAGCGGAAGCCGCAGGATTGCCGCTGAGCGGCTGGATAAGGCATAGGCTGCGCCGCGATGCGCGGAAGGAATTGGAGGATGTAGGATTGCCGGTGGCATTTTTGGATCGGTTGTCGGCTTAATCACTCAACGAGCAGTCCACAATGGATCAGAAAGATAGTCATGACAAAAATCCCGACGACGAGGCCAATGAGTATCGCGATAATGATCGCATCCCCCACGCGAAGAAAACCAAATGGATTTGGGATTATTGGAGTGGACATCCTGAACCCATACTCCTTTTCTTTGCGGCGGCCCTATTTCTTGCCCCAATAACAGACTTTATGAGCAAGCAAGTTAAAGTTTGGTCCATCGGCTTTGGCATTTGGCTTGTTTGTGCAGCGATAATCTGCTTCGTCTGTAAGAGCATCACGGCGTCGATGGCTCTTTCCGGACGCTCCGACCAGAAAGAGACGCCGAAGTTTTCCGTTAGGCTTATCTCGCAGATTTCGAGTCAAATAACAGGAATTCCTACAAATTTTCGCGTTGTTTATAGAATGACTGATGGACGCCTTGTGGCCCATCGGGTTTTCACGATGCTCTTCGTCAAATTCGCAAACAGTGGGACGATAGACGGACAAATAGATTCGTACACGATACAGGGTCGCTTGCGATATGATTTCGGTGAATGGGAGGAAATTAATCCGCTGTATGTTTCCCCTATGGGCTTCATTTCTTATGCGCCCGATCCAAAAAAATCGACTTCGATGGCCTGCGCCACGCCTTGTTTTGACGATGCCGTTGCGAATAAAATATTTCATCCGGGACAAGAAACAATGGCACTTCTGATCCTTCCGATGCCGAAGGGTGGATACGCTACACAACTGCGCATTACCTTGGTCGATAAGGGGGGCAATCAATCCGTCTATCCGCTCGAATCGACGGCCACCGCAGGTCCGGCGAGCGCCCCAGCGGATATTCCGGTTAGTATTAGCATGTTCCGCGTTCTTAATAAGGGTGTTGATATAAGCGCGATCCCAATAGAATCTCCTTAGCGGCCCACTTTTCGAATCGCCAGCCTTCCCCCCATGATCCGACGTTCTGTTGTGCAGCACGCGACCCGTTGTGCAAAAGCGTTCTGGTGTGCAAAGCCAGAAGCATAGGCTTTGCACAAAATCGCACTCCTGCACAAAAAAGCCAGATCGGCAGTCGGGCGATTAGCCTATTTGCCTCGGCATCTGGGAAGGGGTTACGATGACCCTGCTTCTCAGGTCAATTCTTATGGCTGATGAACTCCCTACGGGTGACAAGGCGGTATTCGCCTTTTTTGAACTTCTTGCAATTGGCGCGGCCGGCGAAAGTTTCGCAAAATTCAGCGCCTCTAATCCTTGGCAGGGAATACTGCTTCTAGCGATAACCGCAGTCCTTTTCCTTTTTGGACTGAAATGGGCGGCAATTAAAAAGTCGATCGGAACTGGGACTTCCGCCACTATAGATGCAATTATAAAAGACTATCGTTGGCGACTCATCATTATCGCCGCTAGCCTCGTCCTCTTTTATTTCATAGAACACAACTAGAACCTGTTTCAAAACTGCCTCAAGGTAATGAGCAGGCAGGCGACATGGAAGAACGCCTGGTAAATATTGATCTTATGTTCATAGCGAACGACCAGTCTTCGGAAGTTTCCGACCCAGGCGATGCTCCGTTCCATCTTCCAGCGGTGTTTGTATCTCCGCAGTTTCCGTCCATCCTGCGTCGGCGGTTTGCGGCGGTTAGATTTGTGCGGACAAATCAGGTCGATGCCTCGCTTCTTCAGCCGCTTTCGAAGCGGGTCGGAGTCGGCGGCTTTGTCATAAATCAGCCGCGTGGGATTTTTGCGTGGCCTGCCGCGGCGCCGCGGGACCGACACTTTCTCCAGCATCGATTCGATCAGCGTCGCTTCGTGCGGGGACGCACTGGCAAGTTGAACTCCCAGAGGAACACCTTGGCCGCTTGCCACCACCATCCACTTCGTACCCTTTCCGCGTTTGGTTTTTCCGACGCAGTCGCCCCTTTTTTTGCCGGGGCGAAGGAGCCGTCGGCAAAAGTCTCTTCCCAATTCAAACGTCCCAGTTCATCCAATTCACCCAGGAATTTACGCCAGATGTCCAGCCAGACATCCTGCTCTTCCCAGTCCCGCAGCCGTCGCCAGCAGGTGCTGGGAGATGGATATTGCCCCGGCAAATCTTTCCAACGGGCACCGGATCTGAGCACCCATAAAATTCCTTCAAAACATCGCCGATCATCGACGCGGCGTCGCCCGCCAGTGGCGGACGGCTTGATCTTGGGTAACAACGGTTCGATCTTTTTCCACTGCTCATCCGTGAGCTCCGAGTTGTGTCGTGACATGAAAAGGATTCCTTTCCATGGCATATTCAATCATAAACGGCTCAATCGCGCGAATTTATATTCAATAGGGTTTTGAAACAGGTTCTAGCCAAATACTGGCGTCTGGTTCGGGGTGAGCGCGAAAATTCAAATTGGGACATTACCGTTTTCTCCGATGAGTACGAAACGGAATTGGAAGATTTTTATCGTTGCGATTCTCGTGCCGTCCGAGTTCCCTGGCTCGAATATCACGATTGCGCGCGAAGGTTCCCCAAATTCGTGCTAAGCAGTGAAACAGTCCATACTTGCTCCACTTTGTTAGCTGCAAAGAAAGGAGACAAGCATGGACTGCAATCTCGATCGGGAGGTGTGGCGGGTCGTTTGCGAATCGATTCAACGCGCGGCTCGCGCCATTCGCACGTCAGGACGAAAGCCAGTTTACTCAGCACGGCTCATCGTCGCCATGTATCTCTGGTCCGTTCTGCACGATCACTGTCTGAGCTGGGCCTGCAATCCAAAGCATTACAATGCGTTGTTTCGGCCGCGTCGCCTTCCCAGCATCAGTCAGTTCACCCGACGCATCAAAGGCCATGTGGAGTCTTCAATCCTTCAACGGGTCAATGATGATCTGGCCGGAGGCGGCGTGCCGTTGCCGCTGCACTATCTGGACGGCAAGCCGCTGCTGGTTAGTAACGTGAGCAAGGATCCCGATGCGGGCGTGGGTCACATCTGCCGCGGGTTTGGCCGGGGCTACAAGCTGCATGCGTACGTCAACGAGAACCGACGCCTTCGATTGTGGTGCATTACGCCGCTGAATACGCACGAAACCATGGCGGCGCAGGCGTTGTTGAGTCAGGCGGCTCCGCCCGGCGATCGGGGTTGTTCATTGACTCTTGCTGATCGCGGCTACGACGCCGCTCCGCTTTACAAACTTCACGCCGCCAACGGCCACGCGTTGCTGACGCCGTTGCGAGCAGTGCAATGTGTCAAGTCCGAAGATCGAGCGCCCAAGACTCTGCAGGCGATGGGGCCGGCACGACGCGAAGTCTTGAAACTCTGGGCGGAGCATCCGCATCTGGCTCGGTATGTAATGAAGAAGCGGTTCAATATTGAAAACGTCTTTTCGGTGCTGGTGGTATCGCTGAAGCTGCACGCGTTGCCCGGCTTCGTGCGTCGACTGAGTCGAGTCAGACGATGGGTCGGCGGCAAAATAATCCTTTACCACGCTCGACTTGAAGCCCAAGAACGGCGGCAAAAAGGCACCGCACCGTGAGGCTTCATGCAAAAGCGTGATATGTGAACGGGCTGCCGCTGCGAACATTGCTGGCTGGCCTGATAGGATTCGCGCTTGCCTTCTGCAATCAAGCGAAGATAGAGTCGCCCCGTGCCGCGGTCGGTGCGGCGGAGTTTCGAGCAACGTGCTCGACCTCAACCGTCCGCACAGCCCCGCTTCCCGACCTCCCGCGCCCAGATGTGCAGCGGCCGCGTTGTCGCAAGTCCAAGGGCAGGTCGGACAAGTGGGCGTGGCTTTGGACGGTTGAGGGCGAACTCGAGTTCGAAACTCCGACATACCGGCCGCCGAAGGCGGGGACTCGTTTGCTATTCCGTTTGCAGACGGCAGGCGCGAATCCTATCGGGCCAGCCAGCGGCGCTCGCAGCGGCAGCCCGTTCACGCATTCGAGCCAGGGAACTCGGACGGCACGAGAACCGTAACGATAAAAATATTTTTCTCTTGGATCCGCCACTTCAAACAGTTGCGTTCCGGGGAGATTGTGGTAGTCAAACCGGGTATTTCATAACATGGCAAGTAATTCATAGAGGAACGGAACACCATGCACCAGGATCCGGGATTCAAGACCATCGTTCAGATCGCCGTGGTTTGCCGCGACATCGAAGTCACCGCCAGACGATGGGCGGCCCTGCTGGGGGTCGAAATGCCGAAAATCGTGACCACCGATCCGGGGCATGATTGCGGTATGGTCTATCTTGATAAGCCGTCCAATGCGCGGTGCAAGCTGGCGTTTTTCGAGACCGGCACTTGTGCCCTGGAACTGATTCAGCCGCTGGGTCCGGGCAGCAGTTGGCAGGATGGCCTCGATAAAAACGGAGAATCCATCCACCATGTCGCGTTCACGGTGAAGGATCTGAACGGCACGCTGCGCGCCTGCAAGGAACAGGGAATGCCGCTGGTTCATCAAGGGCATTGGGACGGAAAAAACGGCACCTACGCATACATCGACAGCGAGCGGCAACTCGGCGTCATGATCGAGCTGCTGAACTGGGAAAAAAAGTAGGCATCCGACTTTCTGATTATCTGGTGAACCGATGCCTGAATCTTCTTATTCACGCCGCCGATTTTTAGCCTCTTCGGCGGCCGCATTGGGAGCGGCGTCGCTGGCGACCATCGGCTGGCCCAAATCGCTGCTCGCGGATGAGCCGGCAAAAACGCTCGGATTCGCGTTCGTCGGACTCGGTGAATTCGCCGTGGGACATCTTCTCCCTGGAATCACCCGCTGCAAATTCTGCAAGCCGGTCGCCCTGGTCAGCGGCCATCCCGAAAAGGCGGCCGCCGTCGCCGGGCAATACGGGATCGATCCACTGAACATTTACAATTACGACAACTACGATTCGATCAAAGATAATTCGCAAGTCGACGTGGTCTACATCGTGCTGCCCAACGGCATGCACGCGGAATATACCATCCGCGCGTTCCAGGCCGGCAAGCACGTCATGTGCGAAAAGCCGATGGCCAATACGGCCGACGATTGCCGGAAGATGATCGCGGCCGGCAAAAGCGCCGGAAAGAAATTGCAGATCGGATATCGGATGCACTGGGATGCGCCGACCCTGGCATGCATCGACGCGCTTCGCCAGGGCCAGATCGGCCCGGTCCAGATCATCGCGGCGGAAACGGGATTCACCATCGGCGACCCGACGCAATGGCGCCTGAACCGAAGACTCGCCGGCGGCGGATGTCTGATGGACATCGGAATTTATTCCCTGAGTGCCGCGCGATATCTCAGCGGCGAAGAGCCGACCGAGGTTTTTGCCCACACCTATGCCGATGCGGGCGATTTACGTTTCAGGGAAGTCGAGGAGACCTGCGATTTTCAACTGAAATTCCCCAGCGGCGTGCTGGCCAGTTGTCTGTCCAGCTATGGCACGAACCTGAACCGATACGCCGTTCACGGCCAGCGCGGCGAATGCGTTTTGCAACCGGCACAGGCGTACGAGGGCGCGAAATTCTATATCAACCGCGGCGGCGGACTTCAGGCCGTCGATATCCCCCCATCCGACCAATTCGTCGGCGAAATGGACGGCTTCGCCCAGGCCCTCGCCGGCAACGCGCCGTTCAAGGCGACCGGCGAAGAGGGATTGCAGGACATGCGGATCATCGAAGCAATTTATGAATCGGCGAGGATGGGGAAAAGGGTGAAGGTTTAGCGCTCGTGGCATTTTGTGGCATTTATTGGTGCAGATGGATAAAATGGCCCGCATGCGCACGACGATGAATATTTCGCTGCCGGCATCTCTCAAACAGTGGATCGAAGAGCAAGTTTCCGTGGGGGGATATAGCACGGCAAGCGAATACATCCGTGACATACTGCGTCGCGAACAGAACTCCCGGTCGAAAATAGATGCTCATCTGATGGAGGCGATCAAAAGCGGTGCATCGACGCCGATGACGCGGAAAGATTGGCGCCGGATACGGTCCGAGGGCTTGAAACTTTCCCGGCGGCGCGGCAAATGAGCAGAGAGATTTTCAAGAAGCCTCGCGCCAGTCGCGACTTAATCGAATACTTTGCCTATATCGCCCGCGATAAAGTGGCGCCGGCGGATCGTTTTCTGCGAGTGGCGGAGGAGACGTTTGAATATCTGGCCCGCATGCCGACTGTCGGCCGGATTTGGGAATCCCCTTTGGCCCAACTTGATGGCGTCCGGGTCTACCCGATGCCCTCTCCGTTTCGGAATTATTTGATTTTTTACCGATTTAATGAGACGACGCTCGAGGTGATCGCGGTCATCCACGGTGCCCGCGATGTGCAAGCCGTGATAGCGAGTGCCGGGACGGAAAGGCCGAAAGGCTGAGCGACATACGAGGATCACACCGCCGACGCCTGCTGGAATTCCTTGCGGCGGTCGGCCATCTGGGCTTTCAACCTTGCCAGGATTGAGCTGTGCATCTGGCTGACGCGGCTTTCGCTCAGGTCCAGCGTCAGGCCGATCTCTTTCATCGTCATCTCTTCAAAATAATAGAGGATGATGATGAGCCGCTCGGCCCGCGACAGGCCCTTGGTCATCAATTCCTTGAGGTCCTTGCGCTGAATTTCGCGCACGGGGTCGGCGCCGCGCTTGTCTTCCAGAACGTCGATTTCGCGGACGTCCTTGTTGCTGTCGGTTTCGAACCATTTGCGGGAAAGCGAGACGACGCCGACGGCGCTGGCATCCTTGGCCATTTTTTCGAATTCGGGGATGGAGACTTTGAGGCGATGGGCGATTTCGTTGTTGGTCGGTGATCGGCCGAGTTCGGCTTCGAGGCTCTTGGCGGCGGTGTCGAGCTTGTGGGCGCGGGAGCGGACGAGGCGGGGAACCCAGTCCATCGAGCGAAGCTCGTCGAGGATCGCGCCGCGGATGCGCGGGGCGCAATAGGTCTCGAATTTCACGCCGCGGTCGAGATCGTAGGCGTTGATGGCGTCCATCAGGCCGAAGATGCCGGCCGACATCAGGTCGTCCAGTTCGACCTCATCGGGCAATTTGACGTGTATCCGCTCGGCGTTGTAGCGCACGAGATGGAGGAAATTTTCCATCAGGGCGTTACGCAGCTTTTCGGATTTTGTTTTCTTGTATTCGATCCAGACCTGTTTGATGTCCTTGAGGGGTGTTTTGGCCATGAAACCTCCCGGTCCGTGGGTCTTGAACGCGGTTCGCATTTTCGGCCTCTGCAAAAAGAGTAATGGATAGGGCCCGTGAGCGGCCAAATCCGGAATAGATCACTTTCGTTTATCGGTCATCCTGGGGTGGGGTGGTCCAGTTTTTCTTTATTGTTTCCGCCTGGGACTTAACATTTTCCTCGAGCATTTTGCGGGCCATGGCGCCGAGGATAAGTCCGATAACCAACGTCGCCGCCATCGCGGCCAATGCCCGCTCCACCGTCGTCTCAAAGGTATTGTCAGCGCCAAGGCCGCCGACAACCAGACAAACGGCGAACACCAATAATGCGCAAACACCGGCTATTCGATTGACCATGACAAAACTCCTATTTTCTGAACCATCGGCTCATACGGTTAAAGAATCCACCTCCGGCGACATCGGCGCTGGGGGCCACGCCGCGTTCCAGACGCATCGCAAGCTGACTGATATAACGGCTTGCCGGGCAGTTCGGGCTGGCCAGAAGAAACGGCGTGCGTCGCCGCACGGCGGCGGGGACTTCCGGATCAGCCGGCACAAACCCCGCGTCCAGCACATGCACGCCCAGAAATTGCTTGGCCACCTTGGCAATGCGATCGTAGACCAACTGGCCCTCGCCTTGCACGCGAACCTGATTGACGAGCAGGCTCAGCGGCCGGTCGGGAGCATCGCGGCTAATGACCTTAATCACCGCGTAGGCATCGGTGATCGCGGTCGGCTCGGGGGTCGTCACCACCAGAACCTGATCGGCGCAGCGCGTGAAACTCAAAACATTGGGGCTGATTCCCGCGCCGGTATCGATCAGAATGATATCGGTGCGGGCTTCCAGTTCCGCCAGGGCGGCGACGATCCGCTGGCGGTCGAAATCGCTCAGGTCGGCCATTCTGGCAAGCCCCGAAGCGCCGCCGATCAGTTTAAATCCTCCCGGCCCATCCACCATCACATCCGTCAACTCGCGTTTCCGCGTGATCACATGCGACAGATTCGAAGGCAGATCGATGTTGCACAGCACATCCGCGTTGGCCAGCCCCAGGTCGGCATCCATCAGCACGACGCGTTTGCCGGCCATCGCCAGCTTGATCGCCAGATTCACGGCGATATTGCTTTTTCCCACGCCGCCCTTGCCGCTGGTGACCGCGATGACGGTCGCGCGCGCGGCCTGGCGGGCGATTCGCCGCAGTTGTGTTGCCTGATCGATCACGACGGACATGGCGATTTCCTTGTTCCTTGGTAGAGCTACTGCGGCCTTTCCATAATCAATTGACGGCCCGGCGGAGAAAGAATCAGTTCCGCCAGTCGCCGCGGCTGACCGACTTCAATGTCATCGGGAACATTCTGGCCCGTGGTGACATACGACAGGCTCTTGTTCACCTTATGAACGACATTCAGCACCACGCCGATGTGAGCGGCTTCGTCGAGCTTGGTGAAAATAATCTTGTCGACGCGCACTTCACCGAACCGGGCGATCGCCAGCTCCACGCATTTCTGGCTGGAGGTGGAGGAAAGAACCAGATGCACCTCGTCCGGCCCGGCGGCCGCCAGCAGTCCGTTAAGTTCGCTGAGCTTGAGTGCGTCATTGGGGCTGCGGCCGGCGGTGTCGATGAGGATGAATTCGCAATCCTGCATGGAGCGGACGGCCGCGGACAATTCCTCGCCGGACGAGACCACGCGCAACGGCGAGCCGAGGATGTCGGCGTATTTTTTCAGTTGGTCGATGGCGGCGATGCGATAGGTATCGAGGGTGATCAGACCGATGCGGCGCTTTTCGCGGAGTTTGAGATTGGCCGCCAGCTTGGCGAGCGTAGTGGTCTTGCCGACGCCGGTGGGACCGATCAGCGCGACCACATGCGGTCCGGAGGTTTTTATTCGCACGATCGGCCCGGCGGCGGGAAGAAGTTTTTCAATTTGCTCGGCGAGTTTTGACCGCACGAAATCCCCTTGCCGCGCATGTTCCGGCCGGATTTGCCGCTGCAGGGTTTTGATCATGTCGGACGCCAGTTCCTGGGCAACCTGATTTTCAATAAGCTGGGAATAAAACGAATAAAGATCGTCGGGAATGTGCGGACAGGTGTTGCGATTCACATGGACGACCAGTTCCTGCACGACCGTCTTTAGCCCCGTGACTTCCTGAAATATCCCCGCGATGGCGGCGTTCTGGACGGCCGGGCTTTCGAGCAACTGGCGGCGTGGATCGGTCGGCGGCTTGACCGGCATCGTCGCGGGCCGGGCGATCAGTTGCCGCTGCGGGCGATTGTTGCCGCGGGCGTCCCGGCCGGCGGTGATCTCGAAAACCTCCTGCCGCCGCAACCCCAGCCAGCGATTTTTCGTGAAACTTCGCGTCTGCAGGATGACCGCGCTGGGGCCAAGCTCCTGCTTCACCACCGCCAGGGCAGCGCTCATCGTGGTCGCTTGAAATGTCCTGTAATCCATGACTGTGTTACCCACTCATTCCCACCAGGGCGACGGCTTCGACCGTGGCCTCCGGCACAATTTCGTTGTATCCCAGCACCGCCAGATGAGGCGCGCCGGCCTCGATCATCTTCCGCACCGCGCCGCGAATCTGTGGGCCGCACAGCAAAACCGCGGACCGTCCCGCCTGGGTCAGCTCCGCGCTCTTGGCGACGATCTGCTGCACGAGCTGCTGCGCGGTCTGCGGTGGAAGCGTGTTGTTCGTGCCGCGATCGGTGCGCTCCAGATGGCTGTTGACGAGTTCTTCCACGGCCGGATCGAGCGTCAGGCACCAGAGCTTGTCGCGCTCGTCGACGTATTGTTTGCAGATGGTCCGCGCCAGTGAATGCCGGGCGTATTCGCTGAGAACCTCGAGGTCCTTGGTTCGGGAGGCGTAATCGCCGAGGGTTTCCAGGATCGTTTCCAGATCGCGCACCGGAACGCGCTCGCGCAGAAGATTCTGCATCACCTTCTGCAATTCACCCGGCTTGACCTGCGTGGGAATCACTTCCTCGATCAGGGCCGGCACGCGGATTTTGAGGTTGTCCAGCAGATTCTTCACCGCCTGCCGAGTCAGCAGTTCGTGGGCATGGCTCTTGATCAACTCCGTGAGATGCGTCGCTATGACAGCGGTGGCTTCGACGACGGTGTAGTTATTCAACTCGGCGGCTTGCCGCTGGGATTCCGTGATCCAGTATGCCGGCAGGCCGAACGCGGGCTCGGTGGTTTGCGTCGCCCCGAGGATCGGGCCGGTCGTTGCGCCGTTGTCCATCGCGAGGAACTGATCGGGATACGCCACGCCTTTGCCGACGATCTGGCCCTTGATGCGGACGGCGTAGTCGTTGGTGGAAAGCTGAATGTTGTCGCGGATGCGCACCGGCGGAACAATGATTCCCAGATCGAGGGCCACCTGCCTGCGGATCAGGCTGATGCGGTCCAGCAGATCGCCCCCCTTGGATGCATCCACCAGCTTCACCAGTCCGTAGCCGACTTCCAGTTCCATCGTGTCCAGATCGAGGAATTTTTCGACCTTCTCCGGCTCCCTTTTCGCGGCTCTTTCCTTTTCACCGGCGGCCGTTTTGACGGCCTTGCGCTGCTTGCGCGACAAGGTAAACGAGAGCATCCCGCAGCATGTTCCGAGAATCGTCAGCGGAACTTTCGGCAGACCCGTGAACATCATCAGCCCGATGAAGATGCAGGCGATCATCAGCGCTTTGGGCTTGGCGAAAAGCTGGCTGAGCACTTCATCGCCGAGGTTGGATTTGCTGCTGGTGCGGGTGACGATCAGGCCCGCCGCGAGGGAGACGATGAACGCCGGCATCTGGCTCACCAGGCCGTCGCCGATGCTCAGTTTGGTATACAGAGACAGGCAGGGAAGCAGGCTCCAGCCATGTTCGAACATCCCGACGTAGAGGCCGCCGAGGACGTTCACGAATGTGATGATGATTCCCGCGATCGCGTCGCCGCGGACGAATTTGCTGGCGCCATCCATAGCGCCGTAGAAATCCGCCTCCTGGGCGATTTCCGATCGCCGCCGGCGGGCTTCGGCTTCGTTGATGGTTCCGGAGTTCAGATCGGCGTCAATGGCCATCTGCTTGCCCGGCATGGCATCCAGGGTGAATCGCGCGGCCACTTCCGAAATTCGGGTGGCGCCTTTGGTGATCACCGCGAATTGAATCACCACGATGATGATGAAGATGATCACGCCGACGGCAAGCGAGCCTTTGGTGACGAAATCGGCGAAGGTGTGAATCACCTCGCCCGCGCTGGTCATGGCGGCGGTGGGGTCTCCGGCGCGGTCGCCGGCCGTGAGAATCAAACGCACCGTCGCGACATTCAAGACCAGGCGAAACAGCGTCAGCGCGAGCAGCAATGACGGAAACACCGCCAATTCCAGGGCGCTGGAGACGTAGATCGTCGTCACCAGCACGATGATCGACAGGGTGATATTGAAGCAGAGCAGGATGTCCAGCACGCTCGTCGGCAGCGGAATAAGAATCACCAGCACCAGGCTGATGAACGCGATGGGGAATACCATTCCGCGATTGTCGTGCAGCTTGATGTACAGAGGATTGGAAGCGATCGTGGCCATTTTTTCAGTTCACCGCGCCCGCGGGCCTGACGGCCACCAATTGTTTGCCGGATAGTTCGTAGACGTACGCAAGGATTTCAGCGACGGCGGCGTAGAGTTCCTCGGGGATTTCCTCGCCGACCTCCACCATGCGATAGATGGCGCGGGCCAGCGGCGGACGCTCGATGATCGGAATGCCCGCATCCGATGCCAGCGCGCGAATCCGCAGGGCCATGAAATCAGCCCCTTTGGCGACGACTTTGGGAGCGCGCATTTTCGTCTGCTCGTATTTCAACGCCACCGCGAAATGGGTGGGGTTGGTCACGACCACATCCGCTTTGGGAACTTCTTTTTTCAAACGCTGCATGGCGCGCTGCAGGGCGACCTGCCGGCGGCGGTTCTTCATGACCGGATCGCCTTCCATGCTGCGCATTTCATCTTCCACTTCCTGCTTGCTCATGCGCAGCGATCGTTCGACGCGCGACCGTTGATAGATGTAGTCGAAGATCGCCAGCACCAGCAGCAAAACGCCGACGCGAATGCCGATGGAAAAAACCATGTCCGCGGCGAGTCCGAAGATCTGAAGGTACGCGAGTTGCTGAACCGCGATGATCTGTCCCAATCGGCCCGCGATGGCCGACCAGCCGACGAGGGCAACCAGCGCCACCTTCAGCATATTGAGGAGCAACATGGGTCCGCTTTGCCTGAAACCAAAAATTTTATTGAATCCGCGCGTGGGGTTGAGCGCGGCGAAATTGATCGCCAGCCGCTGCGGGGTGAAATTGATGCCGACCTGCGCCAAATTAGCGGCGATGACCAGCACCATGGCGCCGATCAGGAGCGGCGCCAGCGCCGTGCATACCTTGCCCAGGCAAAAAAGAGCCTGCGCCCCGACGTGCTGCGTGCTCGGATCGGCCAGCGACTCGCCGGACAGGAAATGCAAAACAATGTCCCGAAGCGCCAGGATGAGCGACGGTCCGAACCACTTCATGAGCAGGAGACTGCCGATCAGCAGAACGGCGCTGGTGAGATCGTGACTGCGCGCGATATTTCCCTGCTGGCGGGCTTCCATTCTGCGCCGGGGCGTGGGGGCTTCGGTTTTATCGCCGTCGTTTTCTGCCATGATCGAATCTGCCGTTTAATGCCCGTAGGATTTCCATATCACGCCGACCGCGTCCAGAAGCCGGACGCGGATGATCGAGCTGGTCAGACCCAGCCCGACGATCAGGACCATCATTCCAGCCAGTGCCCGCACCGAGATGCCCGCGGTCATGATGTTCAACTGTGGAACCGATTTACCGACGAAGCCCATCACCAAGTCAACGACGAGCATGGTGACGAGGATCGGCGCAGCGAGTTGCATGGCCAGCACCATTGCTCCCTGAAACACCGAGACGATCGTGTCGAAGAGCGGGCGATTCACTGAAACCGTGAGCAGCGGCAGCGCGCTGAAGCTGTCGAAAACGCCTTTCACCAACGCCAGGTGGCCGCCGACGGAAAGGAAAACGAGCAGGGTCAGATAAAAATAGAGATCACCGACGACCGACCCGCCGCCGCCGTATTGCGGGTTGAGGGTTTGCCCGAGATTCAGTCCCATTTGCTGTCCGATCATTTCCCCGGCCCATTGCCCGGCGACGAAGATCAGGCTGAGGATCAGCCCCATGGCCCCGCCGAACATGATTTCACCGCCGATGGCCAGGGCCAGCGTCCATGGGCTTTGGGGAACGACGAGCCTGGTGGAAATCGTCGGGACGATCGACGCCGCCAGAACGCACGCCATCATCGCCTTCACGCGCTTGGGAATCTGCGTGCTGCCCAGCAGCGGGGCCCAGATCATCATGCCGGCGATGCGGAAGAGCACCAGCACATAAATCGGAATGAAATTAAACGCTGCGTCAAGCATCGGAAAAGGTCACCGCACATGGCCGCTGGTAAACATGTCGAACGTGTATTGCATGAGGCGATGGCTCATCCACGGCATCAGCGCGATGGCGGCCAGAACCATGGACACAATTTTGGGAATGAACGTGAGGGTCTGCTCCTGAATCTGCGTCAGCGCCTGGAGCAGTGAAATGACGATGCCGACCAGCAGGCCGATCATCAGCATCGGCGCGGAAATCACCATGGCGAGGAGCAGCGTATTGCGGATCAGTTCCGAAGCTTGTGGCGGAGACATGCGCACCCTTCCTTGAGTGTCATTGCGCCCATCCTTGGGCTGTTACATCACAAAACTACCCATCAGGCTGGCGGTAATCAAGTGCCAGCCGTCGACGAGAACGAATAAAAGCAATTTAAATGGCAAAGAAATCAGAACCGGAGGCAGCATCATCATCCCCATGCTCACCAGCACGGAGGAGATGACCATGTCGATGACCACGAACGGAAGATAGACGCGAAAGCCCAGAAGAAACGCGGTCTTTAATTCGCTCAGCATGAACGAAGGGATCAGCGTCATGGTGCCGACATCCGACCATGACCTGGCGCGCGGCTGATGCGCGAACTGCATGAACAGGTCCACATCCAGTTCGTTGTGGCTCCGTTTGATCTGATTGATCATGAATCCGCGCACCGGTCCGGAAGCCGCGGCGAGGGCCTCGGTCTGGGTGAGGTCCCCGTGCATGTAGGGCTGAAGCGCCTTGTCGTTCACGCGCTGCCAGGTCGGCGACATGATCAGAAACGTCATGAACATCGCCAGTCCGATCAGGATTTGATTCGGCGGAAGCTGCTGGGTGCCCAGCGCCTGCCGCAGCAGACCCAGGACGATGATGATCCGCGTGAAGCTCGTCATCATGAGCATGATCGCCGGCGCCAGGGAGAGCACGGTCAGCAGGACAATGATCTGCATGGCCGCGGAGAAATTCTCGCGCTTGGAGAGATCGGGAAGCTGATGCTCGGCGCCGGAAATCGGATTGTCGGTTGAGACGGCCGAGCCGGCGGATGATAAATCGGTTGCAATTGAATCGGCGCGAATTATCGCTGGAAATGCCAGAATCGCCAAGATAGCCAACGCGCCCCAAACAGTCGATCTCACGAGAGCATCCTTTCTCTTCGTGTCGTAACGCAGGGCGATATATATCACGCGATTTGCCGAAACGGTAGAGCGAGCGCGCGAATCTTTGGATTTTTTCTGATTGATTGGAAAATTTGCGCACGCTCGACGCGGCGCAGTTTATGCGCGGCCGATCTGTCGCGCGACATCGCGCACTTTCTCGCGCAGGTCGGACAACTCCTTCTGCGTATCCTGAAGCGCGGGATCGTCGTCCTTGATCTCATGTGAATCGTCGAACTGATCGCTCGGCTGCGGCTCGGGCGCTTCGGTGAAATCCTTGCGAGCGCGTCCGAAGAGCGATTCGAATCGGCGGCCCACCGAAATCGATTCATCGCGCGCCTGCGCGAGAATGCCGGCAACTTCGTCGGGATCGGTGATCTCACACAAGGGATTGAGGTTCGCCCCCCCATCCCCCACCAGCACCAGCCGTTTGCCGAATTGGACGACAAGCAGACTTTGTTTCCCGGAGACGGCACATCGGCCGAGGATTTTGACGGCGGGAGAGGCGCGGTGGGCGGCCGCGCCGGGAATCACGCGCTTGGCGAAAACCCGCAGCACGAAGATCAAAACGATCACACCCGCCAGCGCCAGCACCACGCGGATCACTTCGAATGCGCCGGCGGAGACGTTGGATGGGTCCGATTTTGGCGAGGAGGCCGCGGCATTTTCCGCGACGATGGGGCTGGATTCAAACGAATCATCCGCCGAACCGGCGGTCGGTTTCATTTGGCCCCGCCCCGGCGTCGAAACGGCCAGCAGAACAGCGACCGCAAGTAGAATTCCAGCATGGATGCCGCGTTTCACACCGCCTCCTCTTGGGCGGCGGGAACGATTTCGTTCACGCGAACACAGAAATTGTCGTTCAAAACCAGAACCTCGCCGCGCGCGACCAGCCGATCGTTGACGAAGACATCCACCGGATCGCCCGCCAATTTGTCCAGTTCCACGACGCTGCCTTCGCTGAGCTGCAAGACCTCTTCAACGAGCATCCGGCTGCGGCCCAATTCGATTTTGACGTTCAACTCGACATCGCGGAGAAGATCGATGCTGGAGACCTGCGCATCGGCCATCACCTGCTGAAAGCTGGGAAGCTTGAACCCCTGGGCTTCACTGCCGGGAACTTCCGCGGGAGCGGCGGAGGCATCTTCAAAATTCGCCTGCTGGAGCAGTTCCTCGATCGACGGCCCCCCGGCGGCCTCGGCGGCATTGGCGTCTGGGCTGTCAAAATTGGCCTGTTTCAACAGCGCGTCGATCGAGGCCTGGTCCATGGCAGGGTCGTCGGCCTCCGCCTGCGGATCGGCCGGCGCGGCTGCCATGGTTTCAACGGGGGCTGGCGGCGCGGGTGAGGCTGAGGCGGCCGTCTCTACCGGGTCCGATGCCGCCGCCAGTGCAGGCTCAGGATTCGCCGGTGGTACGATCGGAGCTTGCTGCGCCGCGGCCGGCGGGGCTGAGTTGACTTGCGGGGGGGTGTCTTTGGGGAGGGGCTTTTCTGCCATGAGTCACCATCCTTGGCGATTCGGTGCGGCGAACCGCACGCACCACTACTATTCCGCAGGGAACGGGAGGCACTGCGGAATCAGGACATCGTCGATCAATCCATCGCCGACGATTTCGTCCAACTGATACTTGATCTGCCTGCGGAGCGTTTCCAGCCCCGGCTCGGCGCCACCGCCGAGCTTTTCAGGATCGGTCTCCGCGATTATCGTCCGAACCCGGTCCTGGATCAAGGCATCGTGCTCGGTAATGATCCCTTTTACCTTGTCCGCCGAGTCCTTGTTCACGGAAAGAACAATCTTGAGGTCATAGAGGAATGCTCTGCCGCTGCGCTTGTTGGGAAAGCGGGCTTCGAGGAGCGGAATTTCAACCGTCCCGCTGCTGTCGGCCGCGGCCGACTTGTCGCCATCGGCGCCGTCGGCGCTGTTCTGGGTCTTGACCGGCGTCGTCAGATCGGCGGCGTTGGCGTTTTTGGCGCCTCCGGAAATGAATTTGAACCCGGCAAAAAGCACGACCGCTTCGATCAGCATCGCGCCACCGAGCAGCACGGGCGTCTTGGTGAGAAACCCCGCACCGCCGGCCTTGGCCGCGGCCGGCGCGGTTGCCGCGGGGGCGGCTTCGGATTTCGCCGCGGGCTTTTTGTCGGCAGGGGTGGCGGCGTCAGGCTTCTTGTCTTTTTCTGCCATGATTCCGTGCGTCCTTTTCTTTCGTCCGATAACGGCAAAAGGGTTAAACCCTCACCATGGGGATATCGGCTTGAAAAGGACCCGACTCGACCAATCAGTCGGTGATCGGCCGTCGAATCACTCGCGCATAATCGATGGCCCGGCGCGTCACCTCCGCCAGCGTTTCCCGGACCATCATCTTTTCACCCGTGTCGCAACAAACCACCGTGTCGGGAGTGGCTTCGACATAACGGATTTTCTCGGCGTTCATGACAAACGCCTGGCCGTTAAGACGCGTGAGAGCAATCATGGCGATACCTCATAATATCTGGGCCTCATATCTGCGAATTGAGCAGATTGGTCAGAAGCTGATCGCTGGTGCTGATGACCTTGCTGGAAGCGCTGAATCCGGTGGAAGCGATGATCAGGTTGATGAATTCGCGGGACAGATCGACGTTGCTCTGCTCGAGCGAGCCCGATTCGACGGTACCGGTTCCGTTGGTCGTCGCAGCGCCGATCAGGGCGGTCCCGCTGTTGGGTCCCTGATCGTAAAGATTATTTCCCTGGGCGACCAACCCATCCGGATTGTTGAAATTCGCCAGCGCCACCTGAGCGAGCGTTTTGGTCAAACCGTTGGAGAACTGGCCGGTGACGGTGCCGTCGCCCCCCACCGAGAAGGAGGTGAGATTTCCGATGGCTTCTCCGTCCTGCGTGCCCATCACGAGGTTCGACGTGCTGCTGGCCAGTGCGGTCGCGCCGCTGAAATTGAGATTGATATTCAGCGGGCTTTGCGCGCCGCTTCCGGTGCGGTCAATGGAAATCTGCGTCCCGGTCGCCGAAGTCAGGGTGCCGTCACTGCTGAACGTCAACTGTCCGCTCCCGATGATGGGTCCGTTTCCCCCGAGGTTATCCGGGCTGGTGGCATAGAACCGCCATACGTCTCCGCCGGTGGCGGTTGTGCTTTCCAGCACCGTGGTCAGATTGATGGTGATGGGATTTCCCAGCGAGTCATACGCGGTGACGGTTGTGTTGGTGCTTTCACCCGTGGGATTGTTGGTGAAGGCCCCGTCCGTGCCGCCGGAAATGGTCAAGGGATTGGTTCCCGTCGAGCTGTCGACCAGGCCCTGTGCGCCCAGGGTGAGGGCGTTTTCCGTGCCCGTGTTGCCGATGATCGTCAACTGCGAAGTCGTCCCCGTGGTTTGCAATGTGGTTCCCGGCGTCGGATTTCCAGGTTCGGAAACCGATGTATTGATCCCCAGCGCCTGATTGACGAAATCTTCCAGATCGCTCACGCTGGAAGCGGCGGTAATGGTAAATGACGCCGATGGCAGATCGCGCCCGCCCTGAGTTCCGGCCAGCGTGAGAGTATCGCCAACATTAAAAATCGCCACGGGCGGAACGGCCGTGGAAACCAAAGCGCTGAGCTTGGTTGCCCCGGTGGGCGCTGTACCGCCGGAGGTGCCGAACGCCTGGCTGGTGAGGATGCTGGCGCCGCTGGCGACAACGCCGCCGGAATTCAGGTTGCCCTGGAGCGAGGCGTTTTGCGTGGCGGCTGCGAGGGTCTCCTGCCCGATGGGAATCGTCAAATTCTGCAGCGACCCGGCGATGACGTTGCCCTGGGAATCAGCCCCGTAACCCTGAACGAAATTGCCGCTGGACGTGACCAATTGATTGTTGGCGTTGAGCGAAAACGTACCGTCGCGGGTGAATTGTTGTCCGGACGGAGACTGCACGACGAAGAATCCGTTCCCGTTGATGGCCATGTTCGTGTCCACACCGGTGGATTGAATCTGCCCCGGCGTGAAATCGGTGGAGATGGAAGCGACCTGATCGCCCATTCCCGCCTGGCTGGGATTGGTCCCGCCGAAATCGCCGTTGGGACCGGCGCTGGCGATGTCGGTCACATAGAATTGTGACGAAAACGCAACATTGCTGGATTTGAAAGCGGTCGTATCGGCATTGGCGATGTTATTGCCGATGACGTTCATCCAGCTTTGGGTGGTATCGAGTCCGGACAATCCTGTGAATAATGAACTGGCTAAAGACATTGCAAACCCGCCTGCGATTCGAGGACTTCCGTTTGATCGAACTTCCGCCGCGACTCCGCCGCGATGGCAGCGGCCTGTTATGCCGCGCGCACCCGAGACCCGTATTCAAATCCGCTTACGACGGCGCGGCTGAACTGGTGGCTGTCGTTGCCGTGGTTGGCGCGTTGGTGATTGCCGTCACGTTGTTCATCGGAAGGGTCGCGCCGGTGCTGAGCGTCAGATTGACTCCCGAGCTGCTCACCTGAACCGCTGAGACGATCCCCGCCAGCGGATTCTGATTCGCATCGGTCCCCTGAACCAGCTTGCCGATCATCGCGCTGGCCGAAGCAACCTGGTTCTGCTGCACCATGCTGGTGAGGCTGCTCTGCAAGGTGTCCGCCGACTGAAGCTGCCCGATCTCGCTCATCTGGCTGAGCATCTGGTTGGCATCGGTCGGATCGGTCGGGTCCTGGTTCTGCAATTCGGTGACCATGAACTTGATGAAATCGTCGGGCGTCAGCGACGCCGCCGCCGACGCGCCGGAAGTGGACGACGATGAACTGCCCGAGTTGAGTGCCGAAGTCAGTGAGTTGATAGCGCTCATAATGACATCCCTTTCGGCAGAAAAACCGGAGCCGATGCAAAAAACCGACGGGGTAATCTGGAGCGGTGCGAAAAATGCGCGGCGCGGCGGCGAAAGATGCGCGATCAGGCGCGTTTCAGGCGACCAGATCGAGCGGATCCCGCTCTCCGCGCGCTCGCCGCCACATCCGGCGAAGCGTGTCGCGGCGCTGTTGTTCCTGCTGAGCGCTGCGTCCATCGGAAGAGGATTGGCCGTCCTTGCTTTCGGAATCCCCCTTGCCGCTCGATGCGTCTGAGTTGGAAATCTGATGCACATGAAGACGATCGACGGAGACGCCCTGGCCTTCCAGGGCATTTTTCAATTGGCCGAGCGAATGCGTCAGCAGCCGCGTCGCCTGGTCGTTGCTGGTTTGGAACGACGCGGACATGACGCCGCTTTCCATCTTGACCGTGATCTGCATGGCCCCGAGATCGGGTGGGTTCAGCGCGATGTTCATTGTGCCGCCGTCGGGCAGGAGGCTGCCGCGAATCGTCGAAACAATCGACGGCTGATTCGTCTCGGCGAACTGAGCGACCGGGCTGGGAGGCGGAGCCGGCGCTTGCGCCAGCGTTGAATGAACCGTCGGGTGAGAGCCCGCTCCGGAAAAATCCGGCAAAATCTGAGCGGCCGATTGCACCGCGGAGTCGAAATCGGCCGGTCTGGCGTCGCCCGACGATTGGGGATCGGACGTCGCCGCAGAAGCGGGCGAGGCCGCCGCCGTGGAAGAATCCGTCGAGAGTTGCTCCTCCGATTCGGCTGAGGAAGCCAGGGCAACCGCCTTCGCTTTCCCCGGCGACGGCGTTTCAGCCGCGCTGGCGGTGCTGGCGGTGGGATCAGCCGTGGAATTCGCCGGCTGCGGCGGCACGACCGTCGAATCAGCCGCAACCGGCTGAACGTCGGCGGTATTCGACGGATCGGCCGGCGCCGATGGGAGATTCGCTGAAGTTTGCACATCCGGCGACGCCGGATTCGATTTGGCGCTCCCAGTCTTGGCCACCGGCGCATTCAAGGCGACGGGCGCAACGGGAGTTGCCGAAACGGCCTGTGCTTGTGTAACCGCGGCCTGTGCTTCTGTAACCGCGGCCTGTGCTTGTGCAACTACGGCCTGTGCCGGAGTGGCCGTGTTTGTCACATCATCGGTCGAATCCGAATCCGCGGGTGGCGGCGGCGTCTCGACGTCTGAATCCGAGGCCGGTTCCGGCGCGTTCTGCTGCTGCTGAGACTTGGAATTGTCCTTGCCCTGCGTGGATTTCGCGGTCGCCTTCTTGAGCGTGGGGTTGGAGGCACCGGCGGCCGATGGCGGCGGCGCTGCCGCCGGTTTTGATTTCGCCTTGTTCAACTCCTGCGAAAATCCACCGCTCGCCGATGGAGACGCGGGAGTTTCCGCCGCCGGGGCCGGCGGAATCGGGGCTGGATTCGGCAAAACATTTGGAATCGAGGGGCTCATGATTATTTACCATCGGTTGAGGAGACCTGGGCCAGGCGAATTCGCTCCAGGACTCTCTGAATAAAAGCTGTTTCGTCAGGTGACTTGAATTCCTTGATTATTTTTGCCGCCGTGCGGGTATCCATCGCCTGCAGATAATTCTGAACCGTCTGCTCGCCCAGCGTCATAAAGACCGATTTGACCTGCTTGGCGGGCATGGCGGTGTACAGCGACAAACTGGTCTGAAAACCCGCATCATCCTGCTGGCGCTGCGCTTCCTCCTCGCGGGCGGCGAGGTCCTTTTCGCGCTTGTCCAGCGCGGCCCGATCAATCGCCAGCTTTTGATTGGCAAGATCAACCTGGGTTTGGAGATCGGAAACCTGGCGCTGCCTTTGATCCATCTCCAGCATTTGCTGGTCGAAGGTCCGCCGAAGGAATTCAACCTGTTCGAAAGCCGACCGCCCGTGCTGATTGGACATCAGAGTGGACAGGCTGATCCGCGAAACCGCGTCCCTGCTCGGAGCGGCGGTGGCCGGCGGGGCCGCCGGCGGAGCGGGCTTGCTGAAGACGATGTCTTTGATCTGCGCTATTTTGGCTTTGTTGAGCTGACCCGATTGAAACAGGTATCCAACGCCCCCCGCCACCCCGAGAAAATTGAGCGCGAGCGTGAAAACGAGGATGAGAAATAATTTTTTCATGCGGACCCCGCGTCGGCATGGGTCAGTTGATCGTGGCCCAGCCGCATGGCGATTTCATCCATTTCCGCGACATCGCGGCGTTCGGCCGCCTCGCGCCACCGGGCCAGCAGTCGCTCGCGCAGCTTTTCGAGGATTTTTCTCTGTTTGGACGCTTCGCTGAGATTGCGCTTGGCGCGATCGACCTGGATCTGAATCGCCGCCATTTTCTCGGCGATTCCCATGGCCTTGCGCTGCATTGCAAGGCCGTAACGGCGATGGGCGGCGAGAAACGGCAAATCCAGCGGGCCCAGCAGCCGGTTTTTGCGCACGTCGTCAACGGAAGCGCGCACCGATGAATCGAGCGCCCGCAGTTCACTGTCCAGGACGGTCATTTGCGCCTGAATGACCGCCAGCTCGCGCTTGCGCTGGTGTTCGATGTTCGTCCGATGTTTGAGGACGCCGTCGAGTTGGAAAACGAATTTCGCCATGGCTGGTCAACTCATTTCGTCGTCGCGGCGGCGGCGCCCCGGGGTTTTTGCGCCTGCGCCCGCAGGGCTTTTTCCAACTGATCAATCCACGCGGATAGTTCCGCCAATTGTTTGGCGGATTGCTCCATGTTCAACGGCGAAGCCAGGTCCTGCTGGAGAAATTGCACGATCTTCGGCCTGGACTGCACGGCCAGGTCGAATTCGAGATTGGCGCCCGGAACATACGCGCCGATGTTGACCAGGTCCTCGATATCCTGGAAAACGGCGCAAAGACTGAGAACGCGCCTGATCTGCCGGGTCTGCTCCGGCGAAACAACATCGCCGCGCACGCGGCTGATGCTCTGAAGGACGTCGATCGCGGGAAAATGCGAGCGGTTGGCCAGCGACCGGCTGAGCCACAGATGGCCATCGACGATCCCCTTGACCGCATCGGAAATCGGCTCGTTGAAATCATCGCCCTCGACCAGAACGGTATAAAACCCGGTGATGGATCCGCGTTGGCTGCGGCCGGCGCGTTCGAGGATCTGCGGGAGAATCGAAAAAACGCTGGGCGGATATCCCTTGGTCGCGG
>Ga0302326_10002635_pt1 | contig 43330 bp, 56 predicted proteins | sample Palsa_T0_3_FD_202264 | JGI IMG/M metagenome (GOLD analysis project Ga0302326, IMG submission 202264) | Peat permafrost microbial communities from Stordalen Mire near Abisko, Sweden - Palsa_T0_3 | ecosystem: Environmental > Terrestrial > Soil > Palsa > Peat permafrost | place: Sweden: Abisko...
GTATAGTTTCGAAAACTGCCCGGCCGGCAGCGTCACCGTTGCGCTGGTGACGGCATCGGGAGCATTGGCTGGCCCCAGGCTGAAGTCTATCCCTTGAAAAATTACGCTGCTTCCCAGCAGATTGGACGAATAGGCGTATCCACCTTGGTCCAGGCCGCCGGAGGTAAATGTCGTCCCGTCCGTCACGATCCCTTCCAACGTGTACACCGAGGAAAGATTCACCATTGTTTGTCCGGCAAGTCCAGCTGGCCACGAAATGGACAGGGTGGCGAGAATAGCCCAAAGTCGAATGGTCATTTATTAACCTTTGTTCCGTGCTCTGATTGTCGATAAGGATGCGAAAACTGTGGCAGCCTCTGAAAAACAACGGAGACGCCCACTGAACCCTGCCTCGCTGTCGACTGCCAGGGCAATTGGCTCCGAAAGTTGCCGGCTCTCTGAAACTGTTGTTCCAATTTCGACGGAAGTTCGGTGACGCGAGCTCTTGGGGAAAACTTGGCCGGAACCTGATGGTATTCTGGCGCGCCGTTGGAGCGAAGCGAATATCGAGTGACACGATCTCCGCCGAGCGTTTTGTGCGTACGAAAAGCCGACTATCGAAAGTGGCGCAAGCCGACCGCCGATCAACCACGCTCTTGAGCCGGCCAAGCGGATCATCGGATATGTGATGTCGGTGTAAGGGTCGCCGCTCGCGGCAAGCGCGGCACGAATAGGAAGGGACACAAAATCGTCTGGGTAACGCCTGCCACATAAAGACACACCGAGACCAACAATACTCGAGGTCGCGCTAACTATGGCACCGATGACGACGTATTTACTCAAACGAATCATTAATTCAATCCCCGAAACCAGGCGGCCGCCAACGTCAAAACGCGGCTACAAAGCTCACTTTCTCTTAACAACAACACTGCGATCCGCGCTGGCAGACACACTTCACCCACTCAATGTAAGCTGTCACAATTTTGGTTACTTCATCGATGCTGTCTCCGCATAAGTCCGCGGAAACGGCTTGCAATTATGAGTAATCCAGAACGGTAGTTCTAGTACTCCTAAACTGTGTAAGGAGAATAATATCTGATCCACAAGGATTGTCAAGATTTTTCTTGCCTTAGCATTTAAGCAGAGCTATAGAGTCGGAGATGTTCGGTTTTCCGAACACAAGCCAGCAATTCACTCCAGATTGGTGGAAGCGCTATCTTTTCGATTCAATGCTGTACAAAAGGCTGTTCGGAAAACCGAACAAACAAGCAAAAACGCACCAACAAAATGCTCATATGTAGCGGCGGACTGCTCTGACTTTCCTATTTCAGGGGTCCGATTGAAATAATTTCAACTCGCGACTTCGCCGGCGCCAGGTCCTTCGCGCCGAAAAATTCAATCCGCGGCTCGCCGTGCGATGTTGAGAATGTTCAGATAATGTTTGCGGATGCGCCGCTCCGGGCGCGCGTTTATGCGCAGGCGGATCTCGTCACAGAGAATATCTCGCCGGGAGGGGGGGCTCCATGGTGTGATGCGAGGAATAAGTATTGAGCAGATCGATGTACCGGTCCGCCGTGTACTCAGCAGACCAGAGGTAGCGCCTGACGCGGACATCTTCGAACAGCCCCCCCTGCACGTGATGGCCTCGCTTTCGTCCGAAGCCTCCCCCGGACGCAGGGGCGCCCAGGGCACTCCCTTGTTCCTGATCTCTCTGTAAGCATTCCTGAATCTCGCTGAAGAACAGGTCAAAATTCGCAGGGAAAACATGGCTACAACTCACGATCGCGAGCGCGCCGGGCGGGCTTCAGCAGGCGCCAGGCTTTCGGGTACCACGCCTCGCCGAGCGCGCAACCATGAGCGCTGGCGAAGGCGATGGTGGGGGTAACGCGTCCTCCTGCAAAAGAAGAGCGGCACGGAAGATAATGATAGAAGCCACTATGAAACAGTTCATCGTAGTCAAATACCTTCACACCACGGGGATGCCAGCCGCTGGTGGCTCACATGACCAGATCAACGATGCCAAAACTGAGGCGCTGCAGCTCAGCAAGGATCATCCCGAAGATCCGGTAATGGTCGAAACGAGGGCCACATTTGAAGCCTTCTTTTACAAAGGCGCTGAAAAATATCCATACTTGCGAGGTAAATGAAGCGTCTTCGCGAGCCCCTCCACATGGATGCCCTCCAAACCGAGCCCAAGACTCCCCGGCAATGGCTCCGCTACATCATCGTGGCGGCCATCGCCCTCTTCCTCGTGTGGTGGATGCTCAGTCTTTACGTGCTGTAGAGCGCCTTCTTTAACGAAATCACCCGCCGTCGCCGCCATCCTCATCTGCGACGACTTCGCAGTTCCAGTGCGCGCCGGTAATCTCGAAAGTCCGCTTGCATCCCCTACAACCAAATTTAGAACCTATCCGCATCTTCTTGGTGGCAACGAATGTCGAAACTCCACACTCACATGTGAAAGGCGGTTCGGCCGAAGTGAACTGTACGCCGCCGTCCACATTCTCAGCCTTGAAAACCATGCCGCAAGTCAGGCAAACAGCGCCGCCATTAAGTTCGACGGCCTTTTTCAATACCTTGACTTGCGCCCCGCACCCGCAACATTCGAAACTGATGGTTTCATACATGGACGCATTGAAGAAGTTGTTAACGAGAGGTTCCAGTTCCTCCAGCATCGGCTGTAAGATTTCTTTAGTCGGTTTTTTGGTTTTTTTCTTGGAGAACGGCCATTCTGCATGCAAGTAGCCGCCAAGCCTATTCCAAACTGTTTCTACCCGTTTTGCCTTCGGTCGCTTGTCTGTCCCTATATTCATGTAGGGTCCTGGCGACGGTTTGTCGGGGTCGCTTTGAAGTGCAATTCCGTACGTCACGTCCTCTTCCGCGTTCGGCTCAATTTCCACTAGAGCTTCGAAAGCTTGCGGCACCTGCCAGGTATGCACGGAGGCTTCCGGGAGCAAGTCGTGAAGAGACTTCAGCTTTTCATAAACGATAGCCTCGATGCATCTTCGAAGTTCAAGGGCAGCGTATCGCAGCAATGCCTCGTCGCCCTTGGCCAGCAGCGCTTTTGCGGCATCAAAGGCATCCCGTTTCTCGCGAGTAGGATCAGCATAATTGTTTATCGCCACACTTGCACCATCTCACAAAAGCGCTCAAGAGCGCATGCGTCGTTGTGTTCATTCACTCATTCGTCCCTTTGCCAAATCTGCTTGCGTCGTTCCCATCTTGTGCTAAAACGCGCTTTAGTGAAAGCACGGCCGGGGGGATATGGCAGTCATCATTGCGATCTTGAGCCAGAAGGGAGGCGTGGGCAAATCGACCCTTGCCCGCCTTATTGCCCGCGAATACGCCAATGCTGGCTGGAAGGTTAAAATCGCTGATCTCGACGTCTCGCAGGGCACGTCCTTCAATTGGCATGGGCGCAGACTGCAAACGGAAATCGAACCCGTCATCGCGGTGGGGCGCTTCGGTGCCGTTGCCGCGCGGACTTTGACCTCATGATCGATGCACCGCCCAATTCCACCGCGTCAACGCTACGCATCGCGCGCCGCCGATGTTATGATTCTGCCAACGAGGCTGTCGCTCGACGATATGCAGCCCTCCGTGCTTCTGGCGCATGAACTGGTGAAAAAAGGCGTGGGAAAGACCCAGAATCGCGTTTGCGCTTTGCCGCGTGTCAGCTTGAACGCTGCTTCAGTCCAAGAGCTCATAATCAAGCGACCATTCTCGCCCTCGGCTCATATGACAGAGGTCCGCCCGGGTGCCTTGCCGCTGACGGGTCTCGCGGCGCTCCAATGGCTCGATAGCACGCTCGAGCGCCACAATTTCGCTCTGCAGCAAATCTTTGCGGATGAAGTTTTCGTGAGCCTCGCCACGTGCAGCCTGGTGCAGATCAACTTGAGTAACCGCAACATCTCTCCAACCGAGCAGGCGGCAAGCCTCAAGCCTCCGCTGGCCGGCAATAAGCCGACCCGCAGGAGTACCACCAACGGGTGAAGCAGTCCTACCTCGGCGATGCTGTCCGCACGAGACTTGAGGTCGCCCAAGTCCTTGCGATAACGGAAGCCGACCTGAATCTGATCAGTGTTCATTTGCCGGAGCAGTAACCGCGAGAGCGCGGGGACATTACCGCTTCTTTGAGCTTTTGCCCTTCCACGATCTGTCTGTGTTTCGCTGGCGTGGCCTGAACAGTCCAAGTGTCACTATCGACAGAAGCTCCTTCCCGACACCTTTTGCGATGCCTCGGCCTTCGCCAGCGAGCGCCTTTCCTAGCGATTCGTTTTTCTGGCCACCTGGCCATGGTGTCTCTCCTTTTTTGTGATCTGAGTTCAATCGTTGGTGTCGACATGCGGGAACATCTGGCAGTCCTTGCGGGCTGGAACTTGGTTCACCCCGTCGAGGGTACCGTCGGCCAGGCTGATACGCCGATAATTCCAAGACCGCACGCGAGTCGTGAGCAGGGTGTCTGCAGCGTATACCGCTAACGAGCCAACCGCCTGCAGGATATCGGCGATGGCCGGCGTACCTGGACACGGATAACGATCATCGTTGACGATGTCCGGGAAAAGGCAAGCGAGGCACGGACCGGTTCGGTCCTGCACGAATGCATATCCGTGATCGCCATTGATGCTGACGGCGGTGAAGATAACCGGAATTGCCGCCGCACGGAAGTATCGCGCGGCTGCAACCCGGGCCGGGTTATTGTCCACGCCACAGATCGCGACGTCGCAAGACAGATTTATCTTGCGAGCAATCGCCTCTTCCAGGCGTAGGGGAATGCCCTGGATCTCGCTTTCCACAATGCACTCCGGCAAGAGGTTCGCCGCAAGCGCGAGGGCTTTGTTCTGCCCGATATCCTTTATATAGAACCGCTGACGGTTAAGATTGCTCGCCTCGACAACATCGTCATCGAGCAGCGTGATACGACCGATGCCCTTGCGCATCAGGGTGGGCGCGATCATCGAAATAATCCCGCCTGCCCCGATGCACATTACGTGGCTTTTCGAGAAGGTCTTCTGGTCGAACCCGGAGATCTTCTTTTGGCGGTCCTCAGCCCCAGGGACAACCTTCCCGCGAAGCCTAACCGATGTTTGTAAAACGGAAGATACCGGGCGCATACTTTTCAACTCCTTCTCCATAGATTTCGACTTCAAATTGTTGGTCGAGCCTAACGAAGCGGACATAGCCGTCGCGGCTAAAAATCACCATGACTGCGATGTGTCCCGCGCGCTCGAGCCGTTCCTGGAACTTATCATCGGTGCCGGAGGGTTTCGTCCCCTCGGGTCCTTTGCCGGGATGACTATGAAAGTGGGCCAGGAACTTATGGCCGAACTGTTCCAGCTTGATGAGCAGATTGTGGGTGGACGGCATATCTGCAACGACGCCCAATCTGCTGCGACGTTGGTGCGCAAATTCTGCCCACTGGTCGAGCACAAATACGCCTTCTACCTCCGTGCCGGTGATGAAGAAGAACTGCTCGTCGGGGTCGGCAGTCAGTTTCTTGAAGCTCTCGTGGAGGAACCACGAGCTGACCAGATACCGCTTGGGGCCGTCCGGCGTTCGCGCATTCTCCGCCACGATCCGCTCGAGTGTTTCAAGAAAGTCGTTAGTCTGGCGAATTTCGGTGACCAGGCGTTCCATCTTCTTCTTATTGCGCACCGCCCGGGTGAAGCGGTCAATGAGCTCTTCTCGTCTTTCGACAAGGGCTTTCCGTTTTTCTTCGAGGTAAGTTGTTTTCATGATTCGTAAGCCTCCGTGATCAATCGTTCGATGGTTATAATTCCCGAGCTGACGTCTTTAGGCTGCTGACCCATATGGACCAGGTACCAATCGCTACCCCGGTGTTGGAAGCAGGTCCAGTGGCTATGCCGGCGGATTTCAAGCGACGGGTTGTAGAGAAAGAAGTTGATATGACCGGATCTCTCCTGCTCAATCCAACCTTGAAATGAGCCATGGGGGGTCTGGTATGTGCCAGTGTAAACAGTGCCTTCGAGCGTCCAGCCGTGCTCCTGCCAATATGGAATCTGGCGGCGCTGCACAGAGATTGCGGGGGTCTGCCCCCGCCGCACCCGCGAGAATAAGTCGCGGATGGAAGCGGGAGCAGTCCGGGTGCCAAGAGGCTTTACGCGCATACCGTGACGCCAACCTCGGCTTTGGTGGATGCGAAAATCTTTTCGCCGTCCTTGACCTTGTCGTACGCTGACTCGGCGGCAGCGAAGAAAGGTTCGTTCGGACCCTTGGATAGCAAGTAGTCCGTTAGGTTCAATTGATGGAGGATGTCGCCAGCAGTGGTGCCAGGTTGGATCTCCACATCGCGGATCTGGCCGGTGCCGGCCACAACTACGGATAGTTTCTTCATGACTTCGATTTCTCCTTTGTTTTGAATCTTGGGAGGCTGGTCCTCTCCCGGTACAACAGCCAAATCACGTGCAGCCTCATAAGAAGGCCGCCATAAAAAAGAGACCAAGCACAAAATCTTGGTCTCTTGCGTACCAAACGCCCATCAGGAATCGGGCGCGGGTACAACATCAGTGAGCCTGCCTTCGCGGAACGCGAGCTCGCGCTCCACTTGAAGCCCGAGTGGCGTTGACACCGACTCGAGCTCCGATAGCAGGAAATAGCCGAACTCGCTTTCAAGGCCGATCACAAAACCAAAGAACAGAAATTCTCCATCCCGTTCTTCGCCCTCGGTCACGTACCAGGTCCACCCCGATCCAGGAAGAAAGAACTTGGCGTAAACGATGGGTTTGTCTTCTGCCTCCTGCGAGTAGAGCCGCGGAAGCTTTGCCCGTAGCTCATCGGTTAACAGCTTCATCGGATCAGCTCGCCTCGAACAGTTTCTTGGCTTCCTCGAACTTCTGAAGCTGCTTCCTTTTGGCCTTCAGCTCTTCTTCGCCCTCGGCGATTTCCGAGCGCAGCTTGTCGGCTTGCTCGAAGATCACTTCGACAGGCGTTTTCTTCTTCCACGGTTTGCGGCCTTCCGATTTCATCGGAGCTGCTTTCGGATCGGGCGGTCTCGGATCCGTCTGTTTGGGTACTGGCATGTTCTGCCTCCTTTATCAGTTGTTTCTGTTGCTGGTTGACCCAGTCTTCGAGCTTCCGGATGGCTTCACGCTTCACCGGCAACTCGATGTGGGTATAAGTTGCGTGGACCCTCGATCCTGCAGAGTGGCCCATGAGCGCCATGCGAATTTCCTGCAGGACGCCGGCCTCCATCAGGCGGGTATTAAAGGTGTGGCGGAGATCGTGGAAACGGACATGGCGGATACCGCCGTTTTTGAGCGCGGTCTTCCAGGCGCGTTTCACGATTCGGACCGGCTTGCCCCGAAAACCAACTATCAAGCCTTCTGCCGCACGGTTTTTGAGCAATAATTGCTCCAGCCGTTCGGTCAAGGGAATCTCTCGGGATTCTCCTTCCGGGGTCTTTGAGCGGGTAACGAACAGCAGCTTACGAGGGAAATCAATATCCTCCCATCGCTGGCTGGTTATCTCGCCACGCCGCATGCCGGTGTCGAGCGCGGTCACAATCATGACCCGCAGGTGGTCCTTGGCCGCGGCTAGCAACGATTGTTCTTCCGCTACGCTCAGGACTTGGCGGCGCGTTCGCCGTTCGCGAGCCATCTTCATCCGGGCGATCGGATTCGCTGCCATGAGCTGTTCATCCACTGCCCAGTAGAGAATGTGCCGGAGCACGCTCAAGTCCCGGTTGACGGTGGCATCCTTTATGGACTTGCCCGCCAAACGGCGCCGCCGGAACTCCTCGGTGAGAGATTTAGTGATCCTCAGCGCGGGAATGTCTGAAAAAAACGGCAGCAGGAACTTGAGGTGATATATATGGTGCGGCCGGACGGAGCCGCTGGCGACAAACCGGGCAGCCAGCGCGCCGAACTCGATGTTCTGGTCGATTTGAACGATCTGGAACCGCCGGTTGTTCAGCTCTTCCTTGAACTTGTCTTCGATGGTTTCGGCCTGCCGGCGGTTGGAAGTTCCAGTCGAAGACTGATGGCGAACTCCATCTTTGTAGAGATACGACCACCAAACGTCACCGCGTTTGAACAGGCTCACTTGTTTGTTTTTCCTCCTTGTTGTTGGCTTTCGATCCAGCGAATGACCTGAGCTTGATAGAAGGTCAGTCTGCCGCTCGCCTTGAAACGGAAGTGGGGAAGGCCTCTCGGGATGAGGGTCTGCCTTACAGTCCAGGGCGAGCAGCCGATTAGGAGCGCGATTTGTTTGATGTTGAGTGGCGGGCCGAGTGCCGGTAAGGGCAGCCCGAACGCAACTACCGAGGCCGGAAGGAATGGCCCTGGTTCGCGCGAAAATGGCGCCCGTTGCCCCGGCCACGACCCCGGCCAAGGGTGGCCGGGGGTAAGCCCGGAAAAGTGGCGTAAACTCGCGGGTTTACGTGCCACGCGCGGGAGGCGAGTGTCATCAAGGTAGTCCACCGCCACGCGGGAAGGTATCAATGCTTGTCTTTCTTTTTGGTTTGCCATAAGGAAGCGAGAATCTTTAAAAGGAATTTTGGAACGTGGATGTAAATCAACCAGAGCAGAGCCAGTAAGAGCAACACGACAACAAGCTGTGCCTGAAGCTGTCCGTTCGTGGCGATCTGGTTGACGATGCCGATGGCCACCATGACCAGGAGCAGCGCCAAGATCAAGCCAGGGACCAGCGAGAGCATGAACAGCAGTGGGCGAAGCCAGAGCGATAGGTGCGGAGCCGGGGTGCTTAAGTCCCGCGAGCCGCACTGTGAACAAACTTCAGCATTGCGAGGATTTAGGTGCCGGGCTGGACACAGCTTTGCATCGAACGTCGCACCGCAATGGTTGCAGTACAGCGGTTCGCCAGTTGTCAATCGACGGCATTGTGGGCAATAGCGCATAAGGATCTCTTAAAGGAGTGCTTGCGAATGATCGCCGGTCGGCCGGTACCAGACCGGGGACCAGAAGCCGCTCTCCTTTATTTGTTGAAAAGTGGATAGCCAGAAGATCTTGTCAGTAGCTTTCGCGACTGTCGCTCTGATACGGCGCAGCCGTTGTTCGGTGGTCGCGATGATCAGGACGCGGAATTGCGGTTGGCCGAACAACTGGACGAATTGCTCCGAGAGAGCCATCTGGAGATACAGCTGCGTTTTCCTTTGCCAAACTGGAGTGGCTTCAGTTCCGAGGTCGACTTCAAGAAACATGGCGCGGATATTGCCATCGACAACCGTCTCGAAGTAGCCATCGGGAGTCAGCGGAATCCCCGGCGTGAGCGGCTCGCGGAAGGCGACCCAACGGGCAAGCCTCATGTCGGGCCTAGGTAGTTGCCGGTATTTTGCTGTGAGGTAAATTTCGTTAATCGCCAGCCGGTGCAACAGAAACGGACTTGCTCCGAAAAGAGTTTGTCGCAACGGAAGGCCGGCCAATCGCGCACCCGCAAGCGCTGTCCCTTTGGGAGACAACGTATACAAGGCCTTCTGGCCGTAGCCCTCAGCGGCGACAAAGATCCTTCGCAGAAAACCCCCTCGAGTTAGGTTGAGCAATCTGTCATTGGCGCGACGGATCGAATGAAAGCCGGCGACAAGCTGAGCTTGCTCCCGGTCAATGACGCGCATCGTTCCTAATTCGCGAAGTAGATGCCGGTCGCGCTCCTGCACCACAATTCCCACACGCTTATTCCCAGTCATGCAACACCTCGTTTGTTGAAATCCGCATCGACTGGTGGCGGCGCCGGATCTCGGCTTCAACATCGGCGCGACGCCGAGCCCAGCGCGCGAGGCTCCGCCGCAGCAGATCTTCCGCATCATCCTCGGGTGGCGCAAGGGCCGGCACCACGGCGTGCACTGGCCGTTGATGTCCCGACTTCAGCACTAAATGCCTTTGGGCCATGTTCTTGAGTTCCTGAGCCAAGGTCCGCCCACCATCGAGCGTGGAGGTCACCTTTTCGGCGTCGCCAGCGGAGAGCTGGAAGTAAATGTGACTACCGACGGCGGCCAACGCCGATCGCATGGCGGGCGGGTACTGATCCAGGAATTGGTTCGCGCTCACGATTGAGGCGCCAAATTTTCTGGCTTCGGAAAGCAGGGTGTCAAGGCCGCTGTCAAAAACCACTAAGTTCTGTATCTCATCGCAGTAGAGCGTGACTAGGTTTCGTGCGCGACGAGCGAATAGCGCATTCTTGAGTTTGGTTAGGAACAGGCTACCGAGTGTCGGGGCTTGCTCTCCGAGACGTCCTTTATTCAGATCGAGAATGATCCAGGAATTGGAGTCAATGGCTTCGCCTATGGAGAACGTCGATTCAAGCTGTCCGAGGATGTGCCGGAAGTGCGGGTCCGCGGTGAAGGCCGAGACTTTGTTCAAAATCGCATCGCGCCACGTCGCTTGCATTGCTTCGCTTGCGCGGTCATAGCGAAGCGTAAAGTAATCTTTTACTTCCGGGTTCTGAGTGCGTCGCAGGCATGTGGCGCGGAAGGGCCCGCTGGTCAAAAGCGGTGGGAGCTCGATAATTGAAAGTCGATTATCGGCCAGGACGTGGAGTGAATTGCGGAGCAGCTCTTCGGTGCGGGCTCCGAACGAGTCAAGGTGCCACCGTTGTTTGAGCACCTGGGCGAACTCGGCAATCTGCACGAAGCTGTTCTGCCCGGTAGTTTGATCGATGAAGTTCAAACCGACTGAATACTCGCGGTCAGCGGGCACGATTACAATAACTTTTCTGCTCAGGTCCTGGCGCGTCATTCGCTCGCGCTCAGCGATCAGCTTCAGTAGAATTGGCGTACCGTCCCCGTGTAGGTCAAAGAATACGAATCCGCGTCCTGCACGAATATCCTGAGAAGCGAAATAGCGGAGGAGCATCGATTTCCCGCTGCCGGTCTTCCCGAGCGACACAATATGCTCGGCTCGCTTGTTGTGGGGAATCGTCACAGGAATACGGGTTACTTGGCCGTCGATTACCGCCGAGCCGACGTTCAATCCACCCGATGGGCGGTGCGTGCGGCGGCTTCCGAGCCGGTTCCAGAAGTTAGCGATGTATTGCTCAAGAAAGTGAGTCATATGGAAGCATTGAAATGTTCGCTTGGCACAGCCCAAGAATGGCTTTAGAAGAGACTTATTGGAAAGGACCACAACGGGACCAGGGCCACAGCAGGACCGGTTTCGGCTATTCCATCGCTTTCGCCAAGCCCTGTGTTCACCTGATCTTGCCGAATACGGGGTTTCTGGCTATACTTCCGACTGGAAGAAAGCCCCGATGATTCACTCGTGAAATCCGCAGACTCAGTCGCCTTTGGTAGAGCCATTGGCCAATTGCGCCGGGCCAAAGGCATTCGCAGGAAAGAAGTCGTCGCCCGTCTCGATGGGACTTACAGCGATGAAAGCGCCTTTGGGAGAATCGAGCAAGGGAGGCGAGCTCCGGACCGCGATAATGCCCTCGCGATCGTTGTGCGAGGCTTGGGAGTCACCGACCTTGAAACCATCAATGGCCTGCTGGCGCTGGCGGGCTTCGATGGAGTCACCCAGGAAGACAGGGAACGCCTTAAGCTAGAGACGTCTGACGTACTGCCGCCAATTCGTCGTTCGAATCAACGCCAGCAAGAGGTCAAGCTCTGGTCTTGGCCCGCAACGACAGCTGTTGCGATCACATCGGCAATTCTGTCTGGTTTGGCGGCAGTTGGGATCGGGCAGCATATTGGGATCGCACTGATCGCGTGCGGACTGTACGCAAGCCTCTATGCCGAGTCGTTGTTTCTTGAAAGCGCCTACCTTCCCAATCGGGGTCACCTTTGGCCGGCCGCCACAGTCGTCTTCAGCTTCATGTTCGTCAGCTCGATGTCGGCGCTAGCAATCGATCAAGTCCTGGTGTCGCGACGAAACTTGCTGGCACTGCCATTGTCGTTCTGTATCTTTTTGCTTGCCGCCGTGATTCAATGGCTGGTCATCCTACCGGTTCTCCCCGAACACACGCCTCTTCGCGCCCGTTTTCAACTCCTGTCTGGACAGGCAGCGCACCTTAAGAACACCGCTTACTTCTTGCTGCTGGTTAACATCTTTTGGCTTTCGCCAATGCACGCAGTCTTCGTCCTTGAGCGTGAGCAGCACGCCGGCCGAACGCAACTCATTCAAGACCTCCTGTCACGGGCGATCGTGATTGGCCAAGGAGCCGTGGCTCTCAATGTCGGACCGATATTGGTAGCGCTCGCCCTCATATTATTGGTGTCCATCCCGATGGGAGCTCACTTGATGGATAATCTCAAACCTCATCCGAAATTAAACTCCTTTGACATCCTTTTCTTTGTGCGCGCAGTTCTCTACTTCGCTCTTTGCTTCATCTGCCTGGGCTGGTACTTCTATTCGCTCGGCCGGCTGAACTAAAACGCTCTCTAGAGCGCTCCCAATCTATCCCCCTCAGGCCGCCACACGAACGGTGGGTTCGCGCCGCGATCTGAAGGAGGCTAGGATGGAAACCATTACAACTGCGGGTCGTCTCACATTCACAGTCGATTTCGGTGGTGGGCGAGAGGCGGACCTTGAAATTCCGACCGACGATTCAATGTGGATCGCGACTGAGCCCGGCATCAAGAGGGTCGACGTTTGGGTCAAAGGGGCAAGGGAAAAACTCGACCTGAGAGTGCGCATCGAGAGAACAATGGAAGGGCTAACGATGGCGGTGGATCGAGGGGAGGAGAACAAGGCCTGGTGGCCAGCGGAAGGCGCGCCCCGGCTGAGTCTCGCGTTCGATCCATTGACGAATGCGGCTTCGGCGTCGGCCAGCGCCGGGATCGCACCGGAATTTAAGGAGGCGTTCTTGGGGCAGGTTCAGATCTGAGATGTAGTTATCAATAGGCCGGTTCAAGCAGAAGCTTGCGCCGGCCTCCTTTGTTTACTCGTTAACGTAACCTTCGCTTGGTAATTCATGATCAGCAGTTCCTTGAAGCGCTTGCCGACTTGGCGTTGCGCGGTGTAGGCGATGTCGACGGGCACGATTCTCCAGTTGTGAAAAAGCCTTCGCACTTCCGGATGGTCGTCGAGGGAAAGCAGGAACTTACCCTTGATCGCACGCAGCCGCAGTTCCATCTGAATGAAATCCTGCTCAATAAAATTGTGGCGGTACAAACGGCGCTCCCAGTAGGGCGGGTCCAGATAGAACACGGTCGTAGCCCGGTCATACCGCGCTAGGATCTGGTCGTATGGTAAGCATTCGATCTGCACGCGTTGGAGCCGACGGTGGGCCTGCTCGATGACCTCGGGAATCCGATCGGGATTGTAGTTCGATTGTTGCGTGACCCCGTAGTGAAATTTCTGTTTGACGATCAGACCTCCAAACGAGTTCTTTTGTAGATAGTAGAACCTGCCAGCACGTTGGATATCGGTCAGAGTTGCCGGGTCGCTCTTCACGTGAAGCTCATGGAGCCTTCGGCTTGCAAAGCAGAACCGCAAGTACCGGACCAACTCTTCGGAGTGCCACTGGCACACCCGAAAGAAATTCACAACATCGAAATCCAGGTCGTTCAGCACCTCGACATTCGAGGGTGGTTTATGAAACAGCACCTGTGCACCGCCCGCGAACGGTTCGACGTATGTAGTGTGTTCCGGCAGTAACGAAATAATCTTGGTGGCAAGACGGTTCTTGCCGCCGATGTAGGGCAACGGTCCGATCATTTTGAAAGGGTCAGTTAATAATGAAGGTTCGCTCGGTTTGAACATGAGCTCCGAGAGCGGCGGCGTCCTGGATGAATACTTTGGCATGTGTACCCTCGAGCACCGGCCAGATCGCGGTTACGACTTCGCGCAACTGAGCTCGGGATTTTAGCGGAGGATGACCGCATGCTTCAAACAGCACAGCCTTTGGAATTTCCCAAACGGGAAGAAGCCGCTCCCGGAATTCCTGCCAGATTGCCTCATGGAGTACCCGCCGTTGGAACTCATGACCATTGGGAATCCCTTCCAGCGCCGCGGATTCGACGGGAAATCGATTGAGCATCCACACCGTGAATCCAACGGCGCTATCCAACGCTTTGCTGTTGTCGGATGAAAGCTGTCTTGAGTCGGTGTACTCCAGTTGGTGGCCGTGGAAGATGCAAGCGGCGACCGCACGTCGCTCCACGCGGATCGAGATCAGCTTAGCGGATCGGTCGTTGCTGCCATTCGTGTGCGCGTGTTGCAGCTCCAAGTGAAACCTCCGTCCCAGGTCGCCGTTTCCAGGCGTTCGCAAAGTCCGGCGATAGGCGCAGAGCAATTGAGATTCCGAATGGGTGTCGGCTAACGTCACGTAGTGACGGACCGCAGCGGCATCATTCAGCTTCTGGGCAAGGCGCAACGCGAACAGGTCCGTCGCCGTCGTTGGTAGGAAGGGCGCAATCGCGGGGATGAATTTATCAAGCAGGGATTTCATGAGTCGGGCGAGTTAATGCTTCAAAAGAGTGTCCGCTGTCCCGGCGATGACAGTTGGTCTTCGTGATCCCGGATTTGGCGCTTCAGCTCGTCGTACAGCGCCGGAAACAAAAACGCTACAGGTGTCCGGTAAATGATTTCGAGACTCAGCGCGACCACGAGCGGCGGGAGTGCCCGGCCATGTTCATAGTGCGACACCATCGACGCGTCACTCTGGCGAAGCAGGCGTGCCACTTGCCTCTGCGAAAAACCCATCCTCCTTCGGTACAGAACCAGACTATTTTGTTTTTGTGTGGTTGAACGCATAACCGTCTTTTGTAGGCACTGTAGCAATTCGGTAGAGACGGTAAAGGCGGGAAAAGTTGTGGAAAACTACAGGTCTTCTTTGAGATCTGTGAGTAACTTGTTGAGGAGTTTGTTTCGGTTGCGCTGGTGCAGCGTGACCATGGTGCGACGCATGTTTCCCGGGCGGCGTGTCTTTTCGCGGACACGGCTTGAGAGCTCCTCAACTAGAAGAGCGCGAACGAGTTCCATAACAAGTTGAACAAGAAATTCGACGATCATCCTGGGACGATGGCGCTGTTCTCTCACATTGAAAAGGCGGGAAAGGCCTCGCTACGTCCAACACAACTTCTGGAACGGTGTTCAGCTTTTCCCCGCCTTGGCGGTATCTGTTTCACCTCCTATGCTGACCGCCTATACACAAACCGCGTCCGCCAGCTAGACTCGCCGTTCACTGGGAAGCGGTGCCTGATCCAGATCCGCACGCGTTGCTGAAGCTGTGGTGATGGTCTTTCGCCGTAACGTACCGTTATCGGGCTGTTCGGGATAAAGCGATAGTGTATGGACGACAGCATTAAATTCCTCTAAAGTATGCCCGAAGTCACTGAAGCCGTCCAATGGCTCGCCATTCATGCCCGGTCTGCGCGGGACGATGTACTTTTCCACGCTGGAGCGGCGGCTTCGCTGGTCACGTGTGTTGGTCTGTTCGCTGTGTGGGTCGCCTATCGACCGCACGGCAAGCATTGAATCTTTGCGGGCGCTCCGAGAGGATTACCGCGAAGGGCTGGATCGGCGATGTCTCCTGTTAGCGCCTCTGACATTCCGCCACTGTGGCGGGAAGACAGAGGCGCGGTCCAGCCCTTGTGCGGTCACTAGCTCGATAAGGCGTCCGCGCCGTACGTGAGGTATTGCGCGTGAGCTAGTTTCGCAGCCCGCTGATCCAGTCCTAAATAATACCGGCAGGTCGTCTCGAGCCGTTCATGCCCCAGGATCTCCTTAATGTGCCCAACTGGGCACCCGTTGAACAACAGTTGCGTGGCGGCTGTGTGCCTCAACAAATGTGGTCGCACGGGTTTGTTCAGTCCGGCCAATTCACGGTAACGATGGAACGGTCGCCAGATGTCCGTTCGCGCCAGTCGCGAGCAGCCGTTCTGCGAGACAAATAGCGCGGCCGACTGATCCGCGCGGTTTTCGAGATATCGTTTCAACCAGTACAAAGCGCGGTCGGTAAAAAAGACCGTTCGCTCCTTATTCCCTTTGCCAATGATCCGAGCTTCCTTGCGCTCAAAGTCAATGTCGATTCGGTCCATTGAAAGCAGCTCGCCAATACGCATTGCACTCCCGAGTAATGCCTCAACGAGCGCTCGGAACCGCAGTCCGTGATGATTTGGCCGGCCCTTTTGTGTTGTGAGAGGAATGGCGTTTACAAACCGCTCGACTTCCTCTACGGTCAGATATACAACGGCGCGCCGAGGGCGCTTTGGAATCAAAATAACATCCGGATCGAGAACCGCGAGAGCAAGCTGATCGCGGCAATAGAGCAACAGCCGCTTGACTGCCGCGAGCATGCATACCTGCCAGCAAACGCCGTTCCCCCTAGCCAACATTTGCGCTTTGATTTCGGTGATGTCGGCGGCCGTGATGTCCCTAATCGCTTTGTCGCCAATCAGCACTTGGACGCGCCGCAAGCAGTATTTATACTTCTCGATGGTTTGCGCGCCAAATTGTAGTTCGACCTTGGTGTAGTTGATGAATTGTTTCGACACCTCGCTGAGGCGCAACGCCATTGAGTCCGCCATATAAAAAGCCTTCCGTTGAGAGGAGAACTTGCTCCCACCGAAAGGCCTTTGCGCTTTTCACAGCTAAGGAGTGATTAGAAGTGCACAAAACCGTTTACGTCAATCTTCGTTCAGTTGTCCCCTCTCAGATTGAGAGGTTCGACCATCGGAAATGGCTTGACAGGTCCGTCGAAACGTGACCTAATCAAGCTTTTTCTCCTTAGAAAGGAGGTGACTGGCCTGGCGTTACTTGCAGGACTCCTCAGGAAGACAATTGGCGGGAGCAGTGTTCTGATCTCGATAATGATAAAGAACTATCGAGGTAACAATAGCTGTGCGCGTCACTTCTGTCAAATCGTGAAGGAGATTCACTTAGGCCGCGATGCTGCCGAGCGGCGGCGGTGATCCTCGCGAAACGTCATAGTTGAGATTCTTACGCACCGCGTCCCGTAGAGTCTGCTTGCTAACGCCGAGATAATACTTCGCGGTCGTTTGAATGTCCTGGTGTCCGGCGAGCTCCTTGATGAGGGTGATGTCCGTGCCGTTGTCGCGCAGATTCGTGCAGTAAGTGTGGCGCAGAATGTGCGGTGTAAGCGGTTTGTCAATTCCCGCTTTCCACTTCAGCTCCTTGAAGTACTTGGATAGATCGTTCCGGTCCCAGCGCCGCGGGATTCCAGTCGTCACGAAGACAGCCAGGAAATCGTCACCGCGATAGCGCAGGAAGCGCCTGATCCAGCCAATAGTGGCCTCAGGAAAGAAGATCGTCCGCTTCTTTCCGCCCTTTCCGACAACGTCGACCTCGACGCTGCCCAGTTCAAACGGCGCCCGGTTGAGAGAAAGCGCCTCAGATATGCGCAACCCGGTCGTTAGGAGGACCTCGATAAGCGTTCGCATGCGCAGACCCGCGAACTTGTGGATGTCGATACAATTTCGCAAGCGCTCGACCTCTTCGTTGGAGAGATAGTGGACGAAAGGAACGGGCTTCTTGGGGAGCTGAATCTCTTTGTCGGGGTCGAGGCAGCTCAGATGGAGAATTTGACGGCAGAACTTGCAAAAGACCTTCATCGCCATAAGGACGCTATATTGGCGGCTGATTCCGATTCCTCGGCCAACCATCGCGTTCCGCAACCGTATGATGTCCAAACGAGTGAGGTTTTCGATTTCGATTTCGCCCAGCACGGGAAGAATCCATGCGCGAAAGCAATCCGCTAACTTGACTAAGGTCTCCCGCGCGTAGTTCCGCTCGCCCCGCCCGTAGTTGAGGAATGAATTGTGGATTTCGTTGATTCTCATAGCTCAGGCAGCGTAGCAGAACTGCGAAATCCGCCAAGCAGGGAAAACTTGGCGGCTTCGTCAACTTTGCTTGTGGCCATGTGGACAACCGCTGAGGTGGAGCAGGTACCGGAGCCTCGGCGATTGTGCGAGCCAGGCGATTGACACGCATGGCTCATCCGCCGGTCGATGGTGTATTGTTGGCTTATGGCTCTCTCGGCGGAACCAATTAAAAGGTCGAAGTACAACGAACACGTGGTCAGAGTAGGCAAAAATATAATCGAGAGCGTGATCACGCGTCGGAGTGCAGAAAGCATGAAGCTCAAATCCACCGAAGTAATGTTAAAGAAGTCAGCAGTATTATTCTCCATGTTAGCGGAGGCGCTCTTGGTTGATCAGGTGTTGTGCTAGGATCAATGCCTTATGTCGGCTGAACACATCATCACGCTACTCATTGCAGAACGCGACAAGCTCAACCGGGCAATCGAGGTACTCCAGGAAATGCCCGTTAGGTCGTAGAAATTAGCGACTCCCGCTCGAAGCCTTGCTAGGCTGAGAGCAAATTTTCTTTCGCGAGAAAAGGAGAGTCGCTATGAAGAAACCATATCAGATTGAATCGCAGCGGGCTGTGAAGCAGCTCGAAGCAATGGCCGCGGATGGGAATCCGGCGGTGCAGATGGTGTTGCCGATGGCAGAGATGGTGGGCTGGCTGCGCCAAGGCGTGGGTGAATTAATTCGTCAAGCCGGGTTGCGGCTGATGGATCTGTTGATGCAGGAGGAAGTCCGGGAACTGGTCGGCGAGCGCAGCCAGCGGCAAGTGCAAAGGACGGCCAATCGTTGGGGTAGTGAACGCGGCTATTGCATTGTGATGGGTCAGAAGGTTCCAGTGGAGCGGCCGCGCGTGCGCAGCACCGATGACCAGGAAGTACGGCTGGGCAGCTATGAGATGTTCCATCGGGGTGAGCCGCTGACGGAGACGGTCTGGGAGAAGTTGATGCTGGGGCTGAGCACGAGGAAATATGGCCAGGCGGTGCGTGAGTTCACCGAGGCGTATGGCTTGGAGAAAAGCGCCGTCAGCGAACATTTTATCGAGGCGAGCCGGACTAAGTTGCAGGAGATGATGGAGCGCCGGCTGGACCAAACACGGCTCTGCGCGCTGCTCCTCGACGCCACGCCGTTTGCTGGGCAGCAACTGGTGGTGGCCATGGGAATCAGCCAGGACGGGCGGAAAATGATTTTAGGCTTGCGGCAAGGCGCCACAGAAAATGCAACGGTAGTCGGTGAGTTGCTGGGCGATCTGGTCAATCGGGGGCTGAACTTCTCCGAACCTCGGCTCTATATTTTAGATGGCGGCAAGGCGCTGACGGCCGCAGTGAAAAAGCACGCGGGCGAATCGGCGGCGATCCAGCGTTGCCAAGTTCACAAGCGCCGGAACGTGCTGGATCATCTGACCGATGAACAGAAACCGGCGGTGTCGAAGAGACTGAATGCGGCCTACGCTTTGGAAGATTATGCCGCCGCCAAACAGGCGCTCAACATGCTGCACCGCGAACTGATGGATCTCAACCCGAGTGCGGCGCGGAGCTTAGGCGAGGGGATGGAGGAGACGTTGACCGTCCAGCGGCTTCACGTCCCGATGCAACTGCGCAAGACGCTGGCCAGCACCAATGTTATCGAATCAGCATTCTCGATTGTGGAGCAGGTTTGCAAGAACGTGAAGCGCTGGCATGGCGGCGACCAACGCGAGCGCTGGGTCGGGTCGGGATTGCTGGTTGCACAAAAGCAGTTCCGCAAGGTCACCGGACACAAACAGATTCCCGCGTTGCTCAGAGAACTAGAAGCACTCGCACCATCGAACTCGGCTATTGCCAAACGGAGAAAGGCGTCGTAAAGTGGGTTGCACAGGAGCCGCTAGTTTCCACGGAACTCCGGGCATTTCCGTACTCCATGGATCAGTCCGAAAGCGGGGCCGTCCTCGGAAGAATCCGCTGACTGTCGCTGCTTCCGCAACTGCCATGCCGGCACCGAGGAGTAAAGGCAGAATGTCAGCAGCGAAGCGAAGGGCCCAATCCGACAGGATGAAAGCGTTCTGGGCTAAGCGTCGGAAGCGAGACGGCAAGAAGGCATAAATTTTCAACCTAATGCCTCGCTACCGCTACTCGCAGAGCCAAACTCCATGATTAGCCTCTCTAGGAGGGACAGCATCCCCTGGGTACCAGACTGTTGTGGTCGCAATCCGTATGAGGGCCGGGAAGCGCTTGCAAAACGGAAGCGATCTTTGCAAAAGGGCGTGCTGAATCGAACTGTATCGCACCAAGCAGCTCGACGCGGTCGCGTTCAATTCCTGCTTTATGCTGGAGACTGGTTGTTACTCGCGATATCTCGAATCTCGGAGCCGTGGCCTGCCCCCAAGGGCAAAGACCAACTCGCGCCCTTACATTTCGCGGCGTTGTTTGCTGCCAAAGAGTTAAAATTGTGTCCAAAATCTTTGCGTCTATTCGCCCCGAATCGGTAGCCTTCCCTTAAGGCGCGTAAACCCTGTAACATAAAAGGTTTGAACCGGCTGAAGATCATTGACCTGTTCTGCGGTGCAGGCGGCTTCAGCCTTGGCGCGCACATGGCTGGTTTTGAAACCGCCGTTGCAGTGGATATCGATCCCGACCTCTCGGAAATATTCGAAACCAACTTTCCTGGCTCCAAGCGCCTACTTCTGGATTTGGCGACTTGCAAAACCGACCAGATCTTGAAAGCGTGCAACGCCAAGCCTCGGGAAATCATCGGGGTAATCGGCGGCCCACCATGCCAAGGATTCAGCCCAATTGGCAAGCGCGAAAAAGGCGATCCGCGTAATAGGCTGATTGGGCACTTCTTTCGGCATGTCGGCGCAATACAGCCTGCATTCTTCGTGCTGGAGAACGTGCCCGGCATTCTTGATAAGGGATACCGCCAGATACTCCGTCAGGGAATCAAGAGAGTATCAGCGAAGTACATGATCGTCGGCCCGATCGAGTTTAACGCCTGGGAGTTCGGCGCGGCGACGCGGCGCGCACGGGCAATTGTGATTGGCCTCGATCCGTCGCGAATAAACAGCTTCGAGGCGGATGATTTGGACGAGCTTAAAATAGAAGCCGGTAAGCGGCCGACTGTTTTCGAAGCGATCCACGATTTGCCGGAGCCCTACCCAGGGCTCTGGCGAGAATATGGCAGAACTCCTGAACGGGGCCGAAAGGGCGACTATGCCCGCTTAGCGCGGGCACTTCCGAAAAGCGGTATCGGCGATAACGAGGTCCTTAAGAAGATGAAGCGAGGGTCGGTTTCTGGTTTTACAGAGACAAAGCACACCCCTGAGGTTGTAGCGCGCTTCGAACGGACTTCACCCGGACGAACAGAAACCATCAGCCGCTGTCCCAGGCTTACGTGGGAGAAGCCTTGTACAACACTGCGTGCAGGCACGGGGAAGGATAAAGGAAAGTTTCAATCGATCCGGCCAATTCATCCGGAGCAGGATCGAGTAATCACGGTTCGGGAGGCAGCGCGCATACAGGGTTTTCCCGACTGGTTCTTTTTCCATAAAACGAAATGGCATAGCTTCCGCATGATAGGCAATTCCGTTTCGCCGAAACTTTCGGAGGCGCTCATGCGCTTCATTGCATCGCGGCTGAAAAGCGACGGGCCGCCGGTCAATAATAGATCCGGTGAAAGTGCGGATAGAATCGGTACAAGCGGACATAATCGTTGATCATGCCAGCCGAGCGTTCGGCATCCTTGTCGAACCACAATCCGTGATCCTCAACGAGACTCCGAGGCTCGGTATCGAAGATCTTTTGGTCGAGCAAGAACTTCTCGCGAACGCTCAAGTAGGGAATATCGATCTTGTAAATTTGCCAATCGAGCGAAGCGAATTCGACCTTGCGCAAGCCTGTGCCAGAAAGGAAACGGTCGCGCTCCGTATGCCGTAGAAGAATGCCCGTGCAGGTCAACATCGTGTGTTCCGAGTCGGCATATGCGAAGCAACCAAGGGGCTGGAACATGAGTTCCGGGTTCTCTCGCATGCTTTCGCTAACCTGTAGTTTTAAGATCTGACTGAGCAGTCCCGGATAATTATTCGGGGTTAGATCTTCATCATCGACACTGCCTGGAAACTTGTGTCCGAGCCGCATGCGAAGCCGCTCTCTTCGAAATTGCAGGCGGCGCTCGCGCACACCAACCCCCATAGTTTGATCTACAGGCAGATCGCCAAGCGTTGCGGGATTCGCATTGAACGTGATCTTGAAGATGTCATGACGCGCAAGCTTCGGCAGAAGCGTACGGATCTCATCAAGTTGGGTCGGCAGCTGGTTCGGAGAAGCATAATCAAGCCAACACAAAAGTTTATTGGCCTTGGGGAATTCGGCGCGTATGGTTGCAACCTGTTGAACGAATTGCGCGCTATCCATCTGTTTGCACTGGACACAACCGTATGGCACGTTAACCTTCTGCCGTCGATAAACCCATTCATCCCGCTCAAGTGAGAGCATGTTACGAATTCCGAGCCGCGAGTGCAGCGCTTTGAAGTCCTCAAAGAAGGGACCGCCGAAGCCCACGTAAAGGTACTCCGTAAGGCGAGTCTTGATCCCGACATGCGCCAGTAGCTCGATAAAGAGTTCACGTTCTACGTGCTTGTTCTGGCGGAGGTGATAAGGAACCCGCTCACCCGCCATTATTTTTTCTCCGCCGATCGCAGCGTGCGATCGAAACAGTATTCGCCTACCTCGCCGGGGGCTGCTTCCGGATTATCAAGAAGCCGTTTTGCAATAAGTTCGATTTGAGTGACAGGACGCGAGAAGCGGATCGTTCGAAGCTCGGTGGTAGCGACTGCGGGGAGATCGGGATCGAAGATTTTGCCACTCAGTTTGCGGTCTTGTCTTACGAAAGCACTCCCCTTCGGGAGCCGTAGGTCGCTGATGTTCACTGCGACGGCATCGGAAAAGACTTCATTGCGTTTCTGCGGGAGCTTCTTGAGCTTGTTTGTATAACTCGTGAACTTCTTCAGCCCTTCCCGCATCCGATCCTTGACTCTGAGGTAAACGTCCGACCCAGGATCAATACCGCGCTTGGTTGTGTTGACCGGCAACAGAGCGGCATTGTTGCTCCGGAAATGAACGACTCCAGCAATAGCATTGAACTGATTATGGAAACTGGGTACTCCGGCTTCGCCCCAACCCGTCAGTCGGGTCTTATCGCGGTATATGACAACTCGGTCGTTGCATATAACGGTCCACCCGGCCTCATCCGCCGAATACTCTTCCTTGTCCGCGATTTCATCCAGTTCAGATTCGGCCGGCACATGTTGGTAGAATCCGACATACAAGTCGACGTGTACACCATCGACCGTCCCTGAATACATGAACGGGGCAATGCCACCCTTATACGATTCCAGATTGACCGTGCGCAACTGAAGGGGTAACGGCTTGACAAGCCGACCATCGATGCGGACTTCAAAGCCTTTTGCGATAATGAGGCTGTATTGCTGGCTGACGGCCTGCTCAAACTCTGCTGGAAAAGCTGCCCGGTTTCCAAAACGAATAGCAACGTCAGGCAACAGCTTCTTGACACAAATGCTTGTGCCGATGCCGGTCGGCAGCTTCGTCAGGGTGGTCATCGAAAGATACCAATCGTCTTCATCGAAAAACCACGCACGCGGAATCTTAACGCTAAAGCCTTCTTTCTTGGTTCTGGAGATGATTTCGCATTCCCGCCCCATTTTAAAAATGGCCCGTTTCATTCCGATTCCGTAGGTCCCGACTGTGGGGATATCTTTTTCTGTTCTGTCAACGTTTTTCGGACGGCCCAACCGAAAGGCACTCTCTTCAGCCAGCTTTAAACTGATTCCTCCACAGTTGTCGCGGATTTGGAATCCATCTCTTGCGAAGTGCATTTCAGCCCGGAAACCCTCGTACGGTTTCGCTCCATCTTTTGCATCGAAGTCCCTACCCATGCTGCGCATCAAGCCGTCAACGCAGTTGTCCAGTAGATCTAGAACAGCGTCCTTAAGATCGATATCCCGCGTGAGCATATCGACGAAGAAACGCTTCGTGGGTGACGCGAGAATCTGATGTTCGGCGTTCTTGCTTGGCATATGAGTCCAATCTGGTTGAAAGCTAAACGTCTAGAATATCGCGAAGCCGCCTCTGGAGGTAATCTCGATCCTTCACTTCGCATTGCCAAAGGACAGCCACGCGCCACCCAAGCCTTATTAATTCTCCGGTATTTCGGCGATCACGCGCGGAGGTTTTCTTGAGCTTTGGTTGCCAATAGTCCAGCTTGGATTTCGGCGCCCTACCCTTGGGACAGCCCGCGTGGCAATGCCAAAAGCACCCGTGAACGAAGATAACGGTGTGGCGGCTCGGAAAAACGAGATCAGGCGTGCCGGGCAAGTCGCGCCGGTGGAGTCGAAAGCGGTAACCCATCTGGTGAGCGGTGCTGCGCACGGCAAGTTCGGGAAGCGTATCCCGACCTCGAATTCGACTCATCAGCGCACTCCGGCGCTCTTGTGAAAGTCTGTCCACCGCAACCGCCCTTTACTCAGGATAGCTTTAAAGGTGCAGCGGGCAGCATATATACAAAGCCACGCTCGGCGAGGCTTTTGGTTCTATGGTCACAATGCCTTTAGAGCAGCCCGTCATAGATTTCACCACATCTTAACCTTCAAGCCCGGCGTTTCATTTCAGCGGCGAGGTAATCCGATGGTTTCCGATGGCGCAAGCTGGATTTCCAAACCATCAGAAACACGCCAACCACAGAATGCGAAAGTCCGCCTCAGCAAGTTTGCCTCTATCCTGGTTGAGTTTTCCTGCAGAACGTCCCGCTCTGCTCCCGGGGAACAAGAGGTGGCACTCGTGCCGAAACTGTGTCCAAACCTCCAGCTCTTCGAATCTGGGCTGAGCAAAAGCAGCGTTCCGGTTCTGTTTTGAACGTTAGGATTTCGCGAAAAACGATGGAGCCGATGGAGGTCAAGAGGCTCCCTTCGGCGCGGACTTCGCACCAGAGTAAATATTGCTGGATACTTTATCGCTCTCGACGTTCCACGCACACAAAGGCTAGCGGCGCCCTCCTCTCCGGTGGATATTGTCGCTTGACCATTTCGTTTCTTAGGACAAATGGTGACGTTGATCCGCTCGATCAGTTGAGAGCGGCACTGTCGACCCGTGTTCCGTTTTGTATAGGCGCCGGTCACTGGATCTTCGGTCGCGTAGAGCTGCGTTTCAGCAGGCGCAACAAATCCGCGCAATTCTAGCAAAATGCATCTACGCGACTGCCTCAGAAAGGTCGAAGATGATTTAGAAATGTGAAGTCTGGAAGTCCAGCTCATAGACCAGCGCCGGGCCGCAGGCCGCAATGTAGCTCAGTCGAGGGCGAGGCGGTTGGGAGCCCGAGACCGGACGCGGCTCGAACAGCGAAGCGATTTTTGCAGGAGCTTGCACAGGCCACCAACGGAGCCAGTCCAGATTTGGCGAGTCGCCATCTTTTCCCTCCCCAGGTTACATTGCGCCGGCGACCTCTAGAGTTCATTTTTGTGGCGACGTGCTCTTGATCTCAAGGTACTGCTCCTTCATAAAGCCATGAAGCTTACGAGCCGGCACGGAGTCTACTGTCACATTGACCTCTTTCCAACCGTCTTTGGCGTTGCTGAGAATCGCGACAAGCGTACCGCGATTAAAGACCGCACTGATGTGAGCACTGGGGTTCGGCAAGTCTCTCAAATTTAACTTCTCCGAAGTAATTGTCGCCGAAACTGGGGTTTCCTTTTCGGCGGCAAAAGTTTCTAATCGTGCGCGAGTGTGGCGCAAAAGTGCCCGCCAAGTCCGCTTATCAACGCCTATCGCCAATATTGCAACAATCAATCCGAGCACGACGAGCACGGCCCATGCGTGGTTGGTCGATTTGCCAACCCTGAATTTACCCTTGACGTAAGGATAACTCGTGGTAAGCGCGTCACGCCTCGGGAGGTTGGGCCCTGATGGTATGGTCGGCGCATACAATGGCGGCCCTGACGCAAGGGGGGCAAACGAGGTCGTTCTAGCTGGAGCGTGGACGGAGTCGAATGAGGCCCAACTTGGTGCCGGTGGCTCGGGTACTCTTGGTAACTTGAGGTTTTCGGCCATGCTCCGATAGAACTTAAGGTTGTCTTCATCTTCCTTCTTCCACCGCGCCCGCTCTTCCGTCTCGATTTGTTGACGTATCAATTCCTGATTTCGCTTAAGGAAATCATCCATATCACTCATCGGTGTACCTCTTTCGCCTTAAGAATGCAATGCCAACGCCTCGGTGTCAATGGGGTTTGGCTATTCGCGGAAGTAATCGTGACATTGGAAGCATTGGTGTCGCTCTTTACAGCAGCATACCCGTCCGCGTTTCAGAAACTTAGATCAACGCTAAACGTCTCCGCCGAATCGAGGTGATTCATCGCCAGATAAAATAGACGCACTTCCTTGGTTTCTGCCGTTCGATCCCCATCCGGTGCGCCGAGACGGGACGGACCTCGAACTTGGCATGTTTTGCTCCCTCGGCTGCTGGCGCTAATGACAAAGCGAGCAGCAGCAGGTTCGTGTACTTGATTAACCATAGGCGTTAGCGGCGGTTCCCCACTGGTGCGCCCGGCGTTTTCACCCGGTGGCGAACCACTGAAGAAACCCTTCCAAAGAGGTTTAAGACAATTCTCTCTTCGAAACGGTACCAGCATCGTATCAGAGGCCAAACAATCCGTATAGGAGGGAAAATATGTCGAAAGCGGCCACGAAGGCTCTTTATTTGTGGACTACCTAGCCATGGCTCACCTCTTACCACCGCCTTTCGAAGTCATGGTGCTCAGCGGCCTCAATGATCGCCTTCACCACTTTGTCATAGACGGCAAAAAATTCTCCCGTCCATGGGTTGGAAGTTGGAGTCTGACCCGAAGTTTTCTTTAAGTATTGAAAATAACTTAGTAGAGTTTGTGCGTCGTTCGTCTTCCAGGCTTTGCTATAGACGGGATCGACTTTGGCAATGTCCAGGTCGATGGCTTTCCAAAAAGCGAGAGTGTCGGCCACAATGTCTCCACTAACAACCAGCGCGGAAAGCGCCTCAGTTCTCCGGCCCCATTTGGCAGCCTCTTGCTGTTCCCATCGGATTTGATCTTCACGCGTTTGTTCTTTTATCCGATCAATCTCCCGGCCATTCTCAGTCATGAGCGCAGTCCACTGCTCCTGCGTCATTCGCGCTATTGAATCCAAATTGTTCTCGTCGTGCGGGTTTGTGGTTTTATCCCCGCCAAGTTCGCCGTGCTCAAGGTTTGAGAACGGAGGGTACTTCTCGTTCATAAAGTGCTTGTTATTGATAAAGGCCAAAAGGGTGAAAAAGGGAGTGTAAACGACAATGGCGTAAGACCTGCGCCAATGCGCATGGTAACTCTAATATATTTGCATCGCTTCGTCAAACCGGGGGAATGCTATGTTCCTGCCGACCATGACGGCTTGCTCGAATTTGTCCAATCGGTGCGCGTAAAGGAATCTGACGATTTCGTCTGAACTTTTTGCGTATGATGCGTGTACTATACGGGAAGAGAAGGGTAACAGGAAGAAACAGCATATGAATTTGCACGAGGTCTGCACCGATTGTCAAGGCAAGGGATGGAAGAAGTGCATTATTTGCGGTTGCTCTAAATGTGGAGACAAGGGTGTCGTGATTATTCAGTGCTCGCATTGCAAATCTGGAAAGACGACCTGCCGGATGTGCCAAGGAACGCGCCGCGTCATCAAAGGTAGACGTTGGTTTGCGGACAAGTATGAAGTTTGCAGCTCTTGCAGAGGCACAGGGTTTCTCTCTTGCACGCTGTGCAATGGATCAGCCCGCATTCAATCCTCATGCTCTGTTTGTGGTGGAACTGGGCACGGTCCCGATTGTCCGTTCTGCCGAGGCAGCGGCCGGGCCAAATGCGACGGTTGCAACGGCGCGGGGCGGTTTGAAGGCCAATGGCTCAAGTCTTTGCAAAATACACCGACCGAACAACTGAGATTCGAGTATCAGAAAGGTCAGCGCGAGATTACGAACTTGTCCTTGCAGATCCAGATCGCATCGCAAGAACTTCGGGAGATTGAGAGCTCATGGGAAGAAGCCTACGCACACCGGGACCCCGACTTCTCGGCAGGCGGTTTTCATGAGGCTACAAATGATCGAATGTCGATTATCATGTCGGCCGAAGCCCGAGTCAAAGAAATCGAAGAGCGGCTGAGCGCGATTGATCGTGTGCTCAATTCTCGATAAAGTTCTCACACTGGGACTGCGAGTGATTCAGACACCGCATCGAGAAACGCTGAAACGCGCGCACAGCCGGTCGCAACAGCGTGTGTCAAGACGGGAAAATATGGCGGAAGCGCCAAAAAGTTGGACGTGGTGGTCTAAGACGGGACGGACCTCGAACTTGGAGCCGTCTCCTACCGAAATTAAAAATATCTTATCCACCAACGCCCATCAAAGTTGGCACAATCGCCACTTCTTCCCTACGCTGCCTGCTCCTTGCCGCCAGTCTGAGAGTTTTCTATCCCTCAAAGGAGTCGCAAGCTGCCCCACCTAGAGCCTCGATGACCGGAATGCCAGGTAATTAACATCGACCGTAAGCTGCGTCAATTCTCCATACCTACTTAGTTCATCTGCAAGGACTTTATCGAGTCGTTTGTGCCAAACTGAAATAAGGCGGAGCAAGCGTGCAACGGATTGTCCTCCTTGATGTTGATGCAACACTGATCGACAAGAATCTCTTGCCGACATCCCAAGGCGGATGGGATCCGGTGCGCAAAGCCGTTTTGAGACTGCAAGCCCAGGGAGCGCGGGTCGGTCTGAACTCGGACACTCCACTGCAGACACTCCAAGAGTATTCAGAACTCCTGGGGCTTGAGGGGCCTATCGTGGGCGAGCTCGGTCAAGTTGTTTCATTAGACGGGCACGAAAAATCCAGGATGCTCGGTAAAAGTGCTGCTTTTTTTTCGGACTTTCGTAAGCAAATCATAGGGCGCCTCCTTGATGAGGCCGATCATCCGCTCGTTTGTATCGGAGATGTGAACAAGTACCCAAGGAAGGTTCATGGCAAAATCCACCAGCGGGCTTTCTTAATCAATGGAATGCGACAGTGTAGTTTTTCTATGTTCGTTTTTGGACGCATCGAGGATGAGCTGGTAATACAAGACCCACTCCTTGATGAGGCCCTGGCGTTAATGAAGGCCACATTCGGGGAAAGACTTCCAAATGAGTTTAGGTTTGACGAAGACAGAGCCAGTGGCATTCTGATAATGCACGAAAACCTCGCATCCAAGAGCACAGCATACTCCGAGATCATAAAACATTTCGGGAGTGCTTGGTCTTACGCAATGATCGGCGACGGAGACAGCGATGTAATCCAGGGAACACCAGTGCCTGTAACGATCCATGCGGTTGGCAATGCGAAGCAGTCTGTTCAGAACGCAGCGCGCTTGACGGGCGGTATCTCCGCCGCTGGCACAATCACAGCCGGCGTGATAGATATCCTTAACCGCCTCGCCGACGAAACAACCATCGCTCGGGGCGGACTCGAATGATTGCATCGCCGAGCAGTCCACTCGCTCGTCTCGCAATGCCACTACTGTGGTCGAAGTGTTCTATCTGGAGAGGCTCTGGTCGGCAAGTTTTTCAGAGACATCGATTTGCTCCGTGTTCGCGCCGCACAATCCGATCCGTGATCTGGAGCATCTGCAGCGAGACGCTCCCCGAACGGTCAATTCCTAGAACGTCTGACCCCCTTCCCACCGATTTCGGAGCCTCCCCGACCAACGTTTCCTTGGATCCTATTGGGAGCCGTCAATGTTTAGGAGCTCGACCTCGTCTGCAGTCGCGGAACCGGCGTAATTCACTGAAGGTCTCCAGTATTCTTGCTTGCGGAGGCGAACGATTGCCTAGACGTTATTTTAGAGGGAGAATTCGGCAGCCATTAACGTGATATTGCGGCGCGGAAGCGATTTGAGAATTGATTTGAGCAGGAACGAGTTGTCTCACCCCGCTCTCGATCCCATCTTGGCCCGAGCGATTACGCGACTCCAAGGCGCCGACTTTCGCAGATATCCGGCGCTTAAGAACTGCGTAGCGGTGATTGCCGATCGCGTAAATCTTGACGCACAAGGGATGATTCTAACCCCCGGTTCGGACTCCGCGCTGCGATTGATTTGCCGGTACTATCTTTCCCAGCACCAGTCGGGAACCCTACTGTTGCAGCACCCTAACTATTTTGCTTGGGAGCAATCTGCCGAATTGATTGGACTTAAGGTCGAGCGAATTTGCTGGTCCGACATCTCCTTTTCCGGTCGCGAATTGATCGAAGCCGCCCGCAGCCACGACCGGGCGCTGATCGGTATCAGTGTTCCCAACGGCCCAGTCGGAGGCTGCGTTTCTAACAGCGAGCTCGACGAACTGGTCGATGTCGTCAAATATCGTCGCCATCTGCTCGTGATCGACGCGTGTTATCAAGCATTCAACGGAAAGTGGACTGAGTGTCTTCAACGGAGTGGCGAAAAGGTGCTGATTGTTCAGTCGCTGTCGAAATCGCACGGGCTTGCAGGAGCGAGGTTGGGTTTACTCTCGGGACATCCGGACCTAATAGAACAGTTGGCGAGTTCGCGACTGGAACATGCTGTATCGGGCGCAACGCTTTTGATGGGCTGCGCCATGCTCGAAGCACCGGATCAATTCGAGATCATATGGGACGATATCAAGGAGAATAGAAGGCTTGCAGCGGAACAACTCGGGTTTAAGGGTCTCCGCGTGTTGCCGTCGGGAGGGAACTTCCTCAGCTTCCATTTGGGCTCACAGGAATTCGCATTGGCTGTTCAAAACCGCATCGCGGCATTTGGATACCTCGTCAAGCATTTGACGGAAGACAAGGCTTTTTCAGACTGTTTACGAATTACGATCCAGGATCAACAGACGACACAAACCGCTGTCACTCAAATCCTAAAGGCGATTGATGAATGCAAGAGCCCTCAGGTATCATGACGCCTTCCCCAATGAGTAGCGCTCGGATATACACGGGCGTTGGTAGAGAGGCTCCTCCGAAGTCCCATAACATAGGTAGCAGTACATCACGAACGGGCAAAGGAATTGTCGATGATTCGGGTTCCTAGATTCCTCCCGCTATCCGCGACATTTCGCATCAATCAGGCACACGTCAACTGCGTAGGAGTCTAAATAGCTTTCCATCTTTGTATGATTTGAAGCGCGGATCATCAGAACTCTTTATCACCTTCAGTATTGCATCTTAATCCAACCCTATCTTTGTTGATCTTCAGGCGATTAGGCATCGCGCCCATTCCTCATGGAAACTCAGCCCTCAGGGCCAAAAAGCTGTGCATTCTGTAGGAAACTAGAACAGTGATGTGCATTAGTGTATAATTATCACAGGTTTGCGGACCGCTCTACCCAAAGGCTAACGGCTTACGCGGTCTTAAGCCTCTGTGTAATGAGATCGGATGATGGACGCCTTCTACAACAGCGCTGGCACTCGAACGCGGGATTACGGCCAGTTTGCAGAAACGACGTTCAGTTATAACGTGAGCAGGTGGACCGGAAATCCAGTAGAGGCGATGTCACTCCAGCCCGACTTGGACCAAGTCGATCTTCGCCTCAAACTGCCAACCCTCATGGAGGGACGGCTTGACCTGGTTCCGAATCATATAGTGTTGGACTGGCAAATTAAGCACACGTCGAATCCGCCTCGCCGGATGCAGTTCGCGATTGATGGATGTTCAGTTCCTGCCATAAAGGTCGGAATGGACAAGAAGAAGGTCAGGTGTTTGCGAGACCGCGTAAGAGCGGACCGAGGCCCTTTTTTCTTGGCATATGGAGTAGCCAATCAGCATTCGGGCAGGTTGTCACCTTTGGATGAAGATCCCTACGAGGCATTCCAATGGTATGCCATTGATTTGGCTCAATATTTTAATCAAGTCCCAGATGATTGCGATGTCATTTGCATTCCGATAGACAATCGGTTGAATCTGTTGACATTTTCTCTGCTCTGGGCGTCGCACTGGGTGCGAGAATTCTACCAGCCACTCACTAATACGAAGGTTCGAGAATACGACGCAGTTGACTGCCTCAAGCCTCTTGACGCTTTCGTTACTGGGATTTATCAGAAGGGGTTTTCTACACTCGCCGACTTCGCTCTGATGCGCGACGATCTTGAGAGAAAGTTGCCGCAACTCCTTCAGAGCTTGCAGGCGACTGAAGCCGAGAAGCGGCAGGTCTCCACAACGCTCGCTTTGGGAGCGACGTTAGAAGATATCCGTGCGCATTTTCGTGTTGCAGATCCCATCCAGCAGATTTCAACATACTGTCCGGAGTCCCTCTATGGCACAGCGAGCTTGTGGTTATTTTCACGGAGCTACTGGAAATTCATGAAAGAGAGCGCTGACGCAGTAACGCCGAGAAATCGCAGTATGAACCGGCGCTGGTTGCCCGTCCGCCTCGATTTGCGAAGTACGCCGAGGCTCTTATGGTCGGTTCTCTACTGCGTAGTAAAGCTCTACGAGCGCTTGGATGTTGACGTTATTGTCGTTCGCCCCCTTGGTGAACACGGGATTGGGGCGGACAGGAGCGTTTACGGTGGCAATATTGGCCATCTGCCTTACATCAGCTTATCGAACGATGGACTGCAATGGACGCGAGAAGTCATCTCAAAAGGAGACGAGCACAGTCACAGAGACTTCTTTGCCCAAGCTTCGCATGACGTGATTATGGGCCGTGACGAGCCATTAACGCACATCCCTGCGCTTACCGATCTACCGCGTTCGCAGCTTGAACTCTCCGACTCTGCACCGCGCTTACTATTTGCAAGAGAAGACATTTTCATAAAACATCCAACACCCTTATGGCACAGGATCTTGACATGAATATCATTGATCGACCAGAGCAATTGCGGCAGCAGTTGAGTCGAAAGGTTCTTCCGACTTTGGACTTGCGCCCTTTCATTGACGGCGATTTTCGTGATCCGCTCTCGCAGGAGATTCTCGCCATTATGGATCCGTATTTGATGGCGCCGCTCGTCGAAATGCCTATGCCGTCAAGTGATGATGCTGATTCGGCAGTTATCGCCGCTCATCGAGCCCACGCGAACGGGCATTGGCGGCTCTCTAGTCCTCATGAGCGCGCAGCTTGTCTCTACAGATTGGCAAATCTCATTGAGAAACACTTAAACGACCTCTCTGTATTAGAGACCTCGGACACTGGCAGGACCATCGCGGGAGTGAAGGGCTGGGAGATCCCTCATGCGGCAGAGGTATATCGGTACTACGCGGGGTACGCTGATAGAGTATTGAGGCAGACAATCCCATCGACCTCAACAAACTATATTGAGGTGATAAAGGAACCGGTGGGTGTGTGTGTGCTTCTTATTCCGTGGAATTTTCCGTTCGCTTGTATAGCCTGGAAGATGGCTCCCGCGCTCGCCGCGGGTTGCACGGTGATCGTCAAGTCTCCTGAGCGCGCACCCCTGTCCGCGCAGTATCTCGCCCGCCTTGTGCGGGAGTCGGGATTTCCCGCCGGTGTTGTCAACATTATCGCTGGTACCGGAAAAGAAGTGGGAGCCCGACTTGTCAGGCACCCACTGGTCAACAAGGTTTCGTTTACCGGTTCGCCCGCTACTGCGCGAGAGATTGTGAACGGCTCGGCGTTACACTTTCCGCGACTTACACTCGAATTGGGTGGCAAGAGCCCTAATCTCATCTTCCCGGACGCGAACATAGAAAAGGCTGCGGTAGGTGCAGTTGATGCCATATTTGGAGTAGCAGGCCAGAATTGCTGCGCTGGCAGTAGGACCTTTGTTCACGCTTCCCTGATGGATGAGTTCATGCGTATATTGCTCGAACGTACGCATGCTAGAAAACTTGGTGACCCTATGGATGAGGCAACGGAACAGGGCCCCCAAATCGACCAGGCGCATCTAGATCGCATCGCATCCTATGTTGTTGACGCTCTCGGGAAAGGTGCAAAATGCCATATCGGCGGAAGGTCCCGAGCGGGAACGCTATTTTATGAGCCGACGATACTCGGAGGAGTGACTGATACTATGGCACTTGCCCGGGAGGAAGTGTTCGGCCCAGTAGGAGCTATCTATACATTTGAGTCGGAAGAAGAAGCATTTTGCCAAGCAAACGATACAGAATACAGTTTGGCTGCGGGAATCTGGACTGCTGATCGAGATCGTGTCGAGCGCTTCCTGGCCTTCTCGCATGTTGGTACCTGTTGGGTAAATGCTTACAATCAGGTGGACGTAAATGCTCCCTGGGGAGGCGCAGGCCTCTCCGGCTACGGTCGGGAACTCGGTGAGCCAGGCTTCGAAGATTACCTGCAGACGCGTTCTGTTTTTTGGTGATCGGATTTCGATCAAGATACATTCACAGTTCTAATGACCCCATGATTGGAGAATACTATGAGTAACGATATCAGCAATCGTCTTGCTGAGATTAGTAGTGACTTAGCACCCGGTTCTGTCTGGGCCTATTTCGATGGCGGCAATTACCGAATTCTGTCCATTGAGCTGAACGCGACATCGTACGAGGAAACTCACGATGTCGGCATTGTAATCATGTACGAGCAACTCTATCAGGGCCAATTTCCTAAGGGCCAAATCTGGATTCGTTCTGTTGATGATTTCCGGAGCGAGATCATCAAAGACGGAAAGGTGCTTCGGAAGTTTTCGAAGGTCTCTAGCGAGACGTGACCAACTGGCTGATAGGCAGCGGGCTAATGCAAGCCGACGTAACGTTGTTTATATCTTCGTATTCCCTGGCGTTTGGCGAATATGGGTGCGCATATGGTGAGCGCTTTGGCTCCATCCTAGCCCGGACAATGAATGAGGCGCTCGACAAGAACAGCGGCACGATCTATATTTTTGGCAATGGGGGTTGTCACGCAATAGCTAGATGTTTCAGGCACGCTCTGTTGGCCAGGGCCGGCCCGAAGCACTCGAGGTCACGTATCGTTACAAGCGTCGATCCCGATAATCACAGTTTGACGAGTCCGATCCCTGGGCCGGTGTACCACGATATGCTGCGGTTGGATGAAGCCGGCGCCGACGATCTCGTGATTCTCCTTAGTGGCAGTGGCGATTCGGACAATTTGGTTGAGGTTGCTCATCTCGCGGCAGTGAAAAACATACCGTTGATTGCAATGGTCGGGGCGGCCGAGTGTGCTCTCAAAACGGTGGTTCCAGCCGCCTTTTTTTTCCCAGTCGGAATAAAAGATCAGCAGATTGGAGAGGACATTATTCAGTACCTTGCCACTTTTGTAGGTGCGGGCAGGGGTTCGGAAAACGCGATCGGGAGCGCCTTTTCGCGCCACGCTGCGCACATCACTGGTCTGTCTGCTGAGTTCGTGCTTCGGATTGCTGAGTCCGTTTATAGGTCGTTCGTAGATCGACAACGTGTCCGCGTATTGGGCCTCGGGCATCCTGCTATGGCCGCATGCGCAGAACACACTGCTCATAACTTTAATTGGGACGCATTTTACGAAGTGGACTCGAATCCAGACGTTACGATAATATCAAGTCCATCCGCGTGTGACTACAGCGGTATTTCAAATGATCGCAGACAACAGTATTTGCGTCATTTTTATAAGATCTATGGTGATGGCGACCGATCAACAACTGTGATATTTGCTGCGGCTGGGTCCGAATCGCTCATTCAGGAACTCGGGGTCGGCGCTCCGGACTCGGTGATGGAAGCTTTCGTGCTCGGCGCTGACTCGCCTCCGCAAGGACTACCTGAGACAAATGTTTACTGCTCACACCTCGTCGATCCGTTCGATCATGCGAGCTTGGCGCAGTGTACAGGCCATATTGTGGGTCGCATACTACGACTGAAAATGCAACAGGGTCAAAAAGGTCCTGAATCCACGAGCACTCCGGGTGATTCGGTCCACGAATACTTGACCGCAGGTGATTTGGCTCAAAGACGATGGCTGAATAGGGGTTGACTCGATGGACAATGTCAGGTTCCCGCGAGGACTAGTCCAATGCATCGGCGTAGCGTACACTTTTCACACAAGCACACGCGCCAGGACTCAACTGACATCGGCGAACGTCGGGCACGGTACGTCTCAGTTACCATTTTCATATTTCTACAAGGGAAGTCTGAATAACCTTAGTGGTCATGGTGGTCACCTTTGTCTTAGGCGTGACCCTTCGACCGGAGAGCTAGCGGTCCACTCGCCCGAGCCCGAACTCGCGATGTTTCTTGGTGAGCGGCATAATGTCATCGGATATTGTTTGGCGAATGACCTTACAGCGACGAGTTTGGAAGGACGGGGAGGCTGCGGCGACGTAGATTGGACATATCTAGCTAAGGTGTGGATGGGGTGCGGTAGTTATGGTCCAAGTCTTCTGTCTGCTGAGGACATCAAGTCCATTAATGCAGTGACAATTGGAATGAGAATTGTGAGAAGCGGGCAGATAGTGTTTGATTCTATCTACTCGGTATCCGATCGAAACAGAGAGTTTTCATCAATACCGAACGCGATCATTAGTAAGTATCATGGCTACGGAGGCGTCCTGCCTTTATCTAAGCGTGTGATCTTCGATGACGAGGGTTTTCTCGCAGCGGGCACGCTAATCATGTTGGGCACCGGACTTGTGGTTAGTGGCGAGTATCATTGCAGAGTTGGCGACGTGATCACAGTCTATAGTGATGAATTCGGAGAATTGTCGAATATTGTACGCGATTCGCACGACCTAGGGGAGCAGGAGTAGAGGGAATGATGGGACAGGTACCTAAATGGAAGGGTTTGGATGCGTGGTCGATCTCGTGCTTCGTTAGCGTAGTGGCGTTCGCCCCGATTTAACGAAGAGTTCTGGAGGTTGAAGAATGCCGGTAGACCCGGACGGACCAACTGATATCACCCTCTTCACCGACTTGGGCGCTGATTCACCCGCCGCGGCTCCGGTGAATCAGATGAAAATCCTCACCAGCGAAGAGCTTCGGGTTTTGGGTCAGCGCAGCAACGGAAAGGGCGTTAAGCGTCTTGTCGTACATCTGTCGATAATGATTTGTTCAGGAATCGGGTACGGGCTGTTGATCCTACGAACACCGACCGGCGCACGCTGGTCGAGTTGTCTGGCTGGTATTCCGCTCATGGTGCTTCTTGGCGTCTCCTTCGCAACAATGTTTGCTTGTATGCACGAGTGTTTGCATCGAACAGCGTTCCGCAGCGTAGTGCTGAACGATAGCGTGGCTTGGTTTGCGGGATTACTATCATTTTATAACAGTGCGCTCTTTAGGTATTCGCACGGTTGGCATCATCGCTTTACTCAAGTGCCAGGCTTGGATCCTGAGTTGGAGGCTCCAAAGCCTAGTTCAATGCGCGAATATTGGATGGAGATCAGTGGCGTAGAGTGGTGGAGCAGCAAGATGCGCGAGCAGCGCCACGTCTTGCTGGGCGATTTGTCGAAATACCCATATGTCCCTCTTAGAGCCCGAAACAATGTTATTCGTTCCGGACGTGCCCAGTTATTTGTCTATCTCTTACTTATGATAGGTAGCGTACTGCTCATGGCTGCGAGGATAGTGAGTCTGCCAGTATTTGTTATGTTCTGGCTATTGCCTTTGATCGTCGGACAGCCATTTTTGCGCGTGATACTTTTGGCTGATCATACGGCCTGCACGTTAGACACGAACGCGCTGACCAACACGCGGACTACCTACACTCTTACACTCATTCGGGTCCTTATGTGGGAAATGCCGTTCCATGCTGAGCACCACCGCTATCCTGGGATACCGTTTCATGCGCTTGCAAGAGTGCACGATCGGTTAAAGCCGTATCTGGGACATGTTATGTCCGCCGGCTTTATTGGCGCACACCGCGTGATCGTCTCTCGTTTCTCAAAGGCGGATTGACAGTCCTTGTTCCAGGAGTCTGTCCCGGTTACCGAGGCCCTTGACCCTTGGGAGTAGGCACCGCGTGTCCGAACCTCCCGGTTCCTTTTTGGAGGAAACAGGAACTGCCCGGGCCGTCACCGCTGGTCTAAAGCATTCTTGACGCGGAGAGTAAGTTCAAATAGTGGGTCGCGTTTCGGCGATGGATAGAGGGCACTTTTGGCTACAAGTGGAAAGTTGTCGCTCTTCCAGAAGGTTGGTGGACTAAACCGGAACTTCGCGACAAGCCTACGGCCGAAATCAATCTCATAATGGCCGTAATGTTCTTTCTGAGCGATTGCTCCCATCTCGGGATACTCGCCCAAGAGATAGCCCTCTTGTAGATGTGGACGTAAGGCCGATGGTGGGCAGATGCTTGATAGCCGAATTGTCTGGAGTCCCGCCTCTGCGCTCGCGGTGATGCCGCCACTTAGATTGGGCACGCCGAGCACAAACAAGAAACCCTCTGAAGTGCCGCCATGGGTCGCAAAGGAGGCGGCGATTCTAAGAGAATGCGTTACATCAAGCAGAGGCGTCGGACAGACCTCGTAATGCTGCAGAATCGACCAACGGACGATGCGTTGACGTTTCAGGCGATCCAAACCCAGCAATCGGCCTATTTCATATTGATTTATCAGTATGCTTTCCCCGAGTTCCAGCTCTTGGAAACGCTGCGTGAGGGTCACCGTCCCTGGGTTCTTTTTCGTTTTCGGCCTAAGAAGGCTTGGTTTAAGCGTGCTGTTGCGCTTAACATTCCGGTAGTCCGACCCTTGGCCACGAAACAAGAGGACATAGTCTCGGTTTCTAAACTGAAGCTCGGCTATCTTGGTTGCAAGCTCAAGATACGATCGGATGTAATGGCCTGCGCCTCGTCGGACGCCTCCGTTCGTCGTGGTACGTGCCTCGTCGGTGCCGTCGACGAATGACCACAGTTCTTGCTGACCAATTGTGTCCATTAGAAGTCCAGCTTACCGAAATGGCTTTGAGTTGTTCTCCAGTTTACTCAGGTGCGTGTTCTCTCGAGGATCTCGTCATTCCAAACAATACGATTGCCAATAATACCGTCTTTTCGCTAAATATTGCAATGTGTGGTCCTCCGCCATTTCAGCCCGAAACACGTGTAGCATTCGTCCCCGATTCCGGGACATCCACCGCCACTTGACAAATAGGTGGTGTCGCGGTGAAGACAAAAGGCCCGCGTTCGAGATAGGCGAGGTTTTAGAGAGCTGTGGCTCAGTACTTAAATGAAAATGTCGGGCTGTCCTCGGGCTGGCAGCCGCCGGGGTCCTCGTGACCAAACCATTCCAGCAGCTTCCCCATGCGATGGGCCCAGAAGGGAGGGAACTTGGCTTGGCACCCGTTGATCCCAGATTGCTTCATTGATGACCTGCACCAAGCGCCACTAACAGCACGAAGTTCGTGGCAGCTTTCGGCAACCTGCCGGATCCAGCGGCCACCTTGGGTGACTGTCTCGACGCGGCCTGTCTCTAGCCAGTGAGGTGGGCGGGCGATTCTTCGGATCGCGGTGTTTCTAGGGAGAGCTTCGTTAGAGCTCCGCATCGGCATCATTCTCGCCAGAATATTCTCGCCAGTAGTGATCACCGTCACTCAAAGTGCCACCCTCATCCCATTTTCGGTAAACGTCGCCGAAAAAGAGTTCCCAGGCTTCAGCCTGAGTATCCGGTGTCTCAAGGCTCCGGCCTCCGATTGGATAAAACCCATCGTTCGCCTCTGCCTGAATCCAGGTGTACAAGGCCACTTTGGTGGCTCGACCAGAAACGCGTTCGCAGAGGAGCGCGGGGCGGTGAAAAATCGGCGGGAACAAAACATTACCGGCATCCACCGATGGACGGTATAGCCTAACGTTCCCTAGCTTCGAGTCGCCAATCAAGGATCGAAGCATCTTCCAAAACCGTACGACCGTGCGCCAAGTTTCCTTGTGGTGATTTGTAAGTGGTTCCGAATACGAACGACGCGCTGTAGAGCCTGACTTAGACGTAAACGGAAAGAACATGGCGACGCAAACTCCGCGGTTAAGAGCGTGTCGGAAAGCATCCTCTTCTTCCTCCGCGAGTCTCGGCCTAACCCGTCCGGCGAAGCAACTGGCGATAAGTGTCTGGCCGTTTACCTCCGCCAAACTACGAATCAGATCTGCTGCGGAGTACGGTAGCACGCCGGAAAAGCTATCTTCGAGATCCTTCGGAGGAAGTCCCAGCAAGTCACTGATCGCCTGCATCTCGCGTGGGGTCGGGATTAAGTGACCGGATTCCCATAGGCTCGCCTTTTTCTGAGCGTAACTCTCTTTTATTTCGTCGTTTAGCCGACCGGCTACGGCCTTCCCGAATTCGCGCTGAGTGGAATATTTGTCCTTACGTGCGCGCGCGAGTGTTTGATTGGCTCCCAGTGGCTTGGCTCCCTAATACGCCAGCATACAATAACGGACGACCAACGTAAACTAGCACTTGACATACGTATCTAATAACTATTATACGTATATATAGTCGGGTTCTAATTGAACTCGGGTTCGGAGAAAGGGAGCCTCGGAGACATGCCGAAGTACTTCAGCAAGGAAGGCTTGGCGATACTGGAACGCCAGATTCGGTACCAGACAGAGCGGGTCAGGCAAATCGGAAAGGAGATCGGGGAAGCTGCAGGCTCCAACTGCGACTGGCACGACAACTTCGCCTACGAAGATGCGCGTCGCCGACTGGATATGGAGACGACTTCTTTGGCCCGGATGAAGGAAGAATTGAGCGACGCCGTTGTGGTTGAGATCAAAGAACAACGCTCCAAAGTCAGCTTGGGTAGCACGGTGCGAATTCGCTTCGGCGAACAACAGAAGACCTACACTATCGGTGCCTTCGGCGAGTCAGCACCGGATTTAGGGTTGCTTACATATGCTAGTCCAATCGGAGCCGCACTCATGGGGATGCTTCCCTCCGACGAGAAGAGTGTGACGATTGGCGGCAAGGTGGTAGCGCTCGAAGTGATTGAGATTTTACCCGCCTCGGCCCTTTACCACGCGCTGATTCAGAAGATAACCTCGCAGACTGCGGAGACAAAGTGATCCTCGCTGGAAGCGCTCCGAGTCAGACGACGACGCTAGGTTCCGTTAAGGATGGCGGCCTCGCTCGGATCTTTGGGGAGGTCTTTGGGAGTGCTTCAGAAAAGATGGGATCCAGGATCGAGCAATACGCCGAGATCTACGGGCTCCCTCTCCTAACCGAAAACTCGACAAGCAGAGCATCCGTCCAAACGAACCCACATCCGGAGTGCTTTTTGGCGGTAATCCCCTACAACCACAAACGGGAGACACTATTTTCTGAGGCAAGTGGGCCGAACTCGACTCGGCACATTCTCAGTGAGGTGCTTCTCTCTGCGGAAGAGGACTTTGAAGGAGCTGTCCGGCGGATTGTTAAGGATCAAGCCAACCTGTCCGTGTGCGAAATCCAGCCAATCGCCCGAATTATCCGGTCCAACCCAGCCGGAATTGCTCAAGACGGATTGGTCTTTCTCGCCGAACTCGCGCCAAGCCAGGACGCAACGGCTTCAACTCTTGTAGGGCGTTTCGCAAGTGAGCCAGATCTTCAGTTAACATCGCTGGAGGCCGAGATCGTAGAACGCGCGCGCGACGTTCTTAGGCAGAAAATATACGCGACGCCGGAAGGCGAGGTCACCAGCGCGCGTCGCTACGGCGGCCTACTCGCGTCGGCGATTCACCACAGGATTTTTAAACCTCTGATGTATGTCCTAGCCTCGCGGCAGTTGAAGCGATCCTTGGCGGGACTCGTTCCGAAGGGGAAGTCTATGCTCGATGTCTCAGCAGGAGATGATTCCTTCCTGTTGACGATGTGTTCCGACCGCCAAGTCGATTTCGCAATCGCGAACGACATCATATGGGGCCAGATGGAGTCGTCGCGGAGAACCGCCCGAAAACAAGGCCTTCCAGTGCTCTTTACAAGCCACAATATCTTGGATCTCCCGTTCAAGGTTTTGTTTGATGTCGTCCTCTTCAAAAATACGCTTCACCACCTTCGATCCCAATCTGAGGTAATCGCCGCATTACAGAACCTGAAAAAACTCGGTAGAAACATCGTCATTGTCGATGTCGAGCGCCCCACCTACGGCGCTCCCAGGATCGTCAACACCTACTATCGAAGACTTTTGAACGACGCCGGAGAACACTTTTGGACGCGATCTCAGTTTCGTGCTCTGATTTCGGAAGTCTTTGGTACGAGCGGGACGAAGTTTTCCGAAATCCGAACGCTCAAAGGAGTCTACATGGTTGCTGTCGTAAAGCAGGAGTTGTAGGCATGCCTGTCGAGCTCTCGCGGAATTTGCTGATCGCGATTGAAGGGCTGGACGGCACCGGCAAGTCAACGGTCGCCTGTCTCCTGGCGAAACGCCTGAACGGTGTTGTTTATGCAACGCCACCACCCGAATTTGTGCCAATTCGTAAGGCGTTAGATTCCAGCCGTAGCCTATCAGCCCGTTTCTATTACTATCTCTCCTCAGTTTGTTACGCCGGCGCTGAGGCAAGTGGCCTAAGAGAACACTCTCATGTGATTCTTGATCGGTACGTGTCGAGCACGATTGCATGTCACAAGGCGCTCGGCCTGCACATAGACATCGATGCCACGTCCCTCGATTTGCCTGTGCCGGATTTTACTTTCCTCCTAACTGCACCAAACGAGCGTGAAAGGCGCAGAAGAATCAGATCCAGGGCCATATGCTCGTCGAGCGATAGGCGGGTCGATGAGCCAGCTATCAGAGCGGCGATGATGCGAGAGTTCCGACGCTTCGGATTCCCTGAAATCGATACCACGAATATTACCGCACATCAGGTGGTAGATACGATCATCTGCCAAATTGGTCTCACAAACCAGGTAGTCCTTCGAGCGCCGAGCTGAACTCACATGGCAGACTGTTGAAACTAATGGACGACAGCAGCTACAAAACTGACTACAACACGACTTCGGAAGTTGTAGACGATGGCATGCCAACTCATTTAAATCAAGTCGTTTAGGGCATTGTAATTCAGGACTGCACCTGCCTTGGGCACAGAGGCTCGCTCCGATTTACTTCGCTTTTGAATCTACGTGTTGAACTGTGAGGAATGAGTAGCTACAAAATCGTCTACAGCCGCATTAGCCGCAGCTAAGAAGAGGGAGTCCAACCCCTTGAAGAATGTGGTCGGGGCGGGGCGATTTGAACGCCCGACCCCCTGCGCCCAAGGCAGTTTCCGGCCTCGCGCAAAAGTGCCCTATTTTCAGCAGCTTCTGTTTCAATCAGATGCGGGTAGCTTGTTGAAAGCTGTTGAACTTTGGTGAACTCTGGGAAACTCGCGTCCTCAATTTTATCTACAGCGTTTCGGATAAACCGCTTCCGCGACTACGTCCCTGAGCAGGAAATTGCCCGGCATCGCACACAAAAAATACTCGATAGTAATGGGAATGTCCCAATTATAAGTTGCCAGCCTCCCAATCCGCTTTCGTCACGCCATTTTCTTACAGCCACACGATGAGAAGCCGACTCTTCGAGCGGAATCCGGCAAATTTCCTCGAACGTTTCGCGCTAACTTCCGAGTGCCCGACTTATACGGCCAATCTCTGCCCGTTATGCGGAGATGCTGAGTTTGCGAGTTTGGGCGAGGATTTTGGTGAGTCGATTCGAAAGTCGATCGAGGCAGCGTCGCGGATGGCGATCTGGTAGGGAC
>Ga0302326_10002636_pt1 | contig 43321 bp, 35 predicted proteins | sample Palsa_T0_3_FD_202264 | JGI IMG/M metagenome (GOLD analysis project Ga0302326, IMG submission 202264) | Peat permafrost microbial communities from Stordalen Mire near Abisko, Sweden - Palsa_T0_3 | ecosystem: Environmental > Terrestrial > Soil > Palsa > Peat permafrost | place: Sweden: Abisko...
TCCGGTTGCGCTCACCGAGCAAGTGTGCGACGATGTCTATCCAGGTAGTTGAGAGGGAGTTATACTGGTAGTCATGGTGCCACCCACAGAGCTGATCGAGGCCCCACGGCAGGCGCGCAACGGGTCCGGCAACGGGCCGAGCAACGGCGCGCGACGTCGCCTCGAGCTCGCCGACTTCCTGCGCAACCGCCGCGCCGGCCTGCAGCCCACGGATGTCGGCCTGCCGGGCGGTGGACGGCGCCGCACGCCCGGCCTGCGCCGCGAGGAGGTGGCGCAGCTGGCCGGCGTGGGCACCACCTGGTACACGTGGCTCGAGCAGGGTCGCGACGTGCGCGCCTCGCTGGAGGTGCTCGAGGCGCTCTCCCGGGCGCTACGCCTGAGTCAGGCCGAGCGCACGCACCTCGTCCTGCTCGGCCGTGGCGAGGAGCCGCCTCCGTGTAAGTCCCCCGCCGAGCGGGTGTCGCCGACGCTGCGCCGGCTGATCGAGAACCTCGGTCCGAACCCCGCGTTCATCCTCGGTCGGCGCTGGGACTACCTCGCGTGGAACGCCGCCGCCACCGCGCTGTTCGGCGATCTCGCGAGCGTCCCGCGCGCATCGCGCAACCACGCGTGGCTGACGTTCATGGACCCCGTGCGCCGCGAGATGTTCACCGACTGGGAGCGCAGCTCGCGTCTGCTCGTCGCCAAGTTCCGCGCCGACAGCGCCCGCAACCTCGGCGACCCCGCGTTCGAAGGGCTGATCCACGCGCTGCGCGAGTCCAGCCCCGAGTTCTGCCGGGCGTGGAAGCGCCACGAGGTCGCGCGCAACGGAGAGGGCCGAAAGGAGCTACGCCACCCGCTCGTCGGAACGCTGGCATTTGCTCATTCGGTGTTCCATCCCGCTGAAGCTCCCGAGCAGCGCCTGATCCTGTACTCGCCGCTGCCCGACCACGACACGCCGGCGAAGCTCGCCGGGCTGCTCGACGGCGCCGGCGCGCCCGCGTAGGGCGGGCACCATCGGTAAGCCAGGCCGTTGACACAGGCAACGTGCGGCTCCGAAGGGGCGCGTCGCCGGATGTTCACTTTGTATCGCCGGCAAGCTCCTCTGCAGGGGTAAACCGCGCTCGGCTATTTGTCGAGATGCACGCAGAATCGAGATGCATACCGGCTTTTGGGCTCGATCAGGCCACGGGCGCGCACGCTGGGAGTAGACGAGATCCCCATGTCAGATAGCGAAACCCCTCAAGAGAACCCCGGGCGCGACCAAGACGCCGGATCAGCCGCCGGATCAGCCGCCGGGGCTCCCGCGAGCGGCGGCCCCGGCCACGGCGCCCACAGCTTCGGCCCCCACGCGCCGGGTGCCGACGGCCTGGCGACAGGTAACGGAGTGGCAGCGGACCCGGACGCAGCCACCGCGCCCGGCAGCCACGCTCCGCACACCACCGTCCCAGGGCAACTGCTTCAGGGACGAAGGGCGGTGTGGGCCGTCGTGGCGGCCCTCTGCGTCGTGGTGGGGATCGTCGCATCCGTGCTCGGCGCCCACGCCGTCGCCCGCAACGACGCCTCGAAGGGCAGCACGGCATTCAACGAAAGCTCCACGAGCGTCGCCTCGGCGTTGAAGCTCGCGATCCAGCGTGAGGAAGAGCTCGCCGTCAGCACGAGCACCTACTTCGCCGCCAGCCCCACCGCGACGCCCAAGGAATTCGCGCGCTGGGTCAAATGGGCGCGCACCTTGCGCCGCTTCCCCGAGCTCGACAACCTCGGCCTGATCGCGGTCGTTCCCAAGACGCAGTTGGCGGCGGTCGAAGCCCGCATCACCGGGCGCGCCGTCAAGCCGGCGGCGACCACGACATCCGCGGCGAGCACCGCTCAGGCGACGGCCTCGGTAGCCACGACCGGCTCAGCCGCCGCAACCGCGCCGCCCACCACGACGGGCTCCAGCCCGACCACGCCGAGCGCCGCGCCCCGGCCCGCCAACGCCATCCGCATCGTTCCCTCGAGCGACCATCACTACTACTGCCTCGCGACGGCCGAACTCGTGAGGAACCCGACGCAAGCTCCCGCGCGCGGACTCGACTATTGCGCGCAGAGCGACGCGCTGCTGGTCGCGCGCAACCAGGGACTCAGCCGCTACACGCCCGTCTCGCTAGCCGGCACGCCGGCGCTGGTGATCGAGACGCCCGTTTACCGGGGCAACGTCACGCCGCACAGCGTCTTCGGCCGCGGCGCCGCGTCCGTCGGCTGGCTGCGCGAGGTGCTGGTGCCCGGCGTCGTGCTGGGCCAGGTCTTGCGCGCCCACCCGGGCATGGCGGCGCGCCTGAGCTACCAGGCCGGCGCCGCCAGCATCGCCTACGCCAGTGGCACGGCGCCCTCCGGCGCGCGCAGCGCCACGACCAGCCTCGCCGACGGCTGGACGGTGACGAGCTTCGCAGCGGCCGCCGACTCGGGCGTGTTCGCCGACTGGCACTCCACGGGGCTGCTGATCGGCGGAATCCTCCTCAGCGCGCTGCTCGGCCTGCTCGTGCTCGTCTTCGGCACCGGACGTCCGCCCGCGCCCGCACCGCGCGTGACGGCCCGCGAGGTTCCCAACGAGGATCTCTACGACTCGCTCACCGGACTGCCCAACCGCGCGCTCATGCTGGACCGCGCCGAGTGCATGCTCGCCCGCGCCGGACGCCAGTCGGGGCTGCTCGTGGGCGCGTTGTTCATCGACATCGACTGGTTCAAGGACGTCAACGACAAGCTCGGACGGGACGCCGGCGACCGGCTGCTGGCGACCGTCGCCGAACGCCTCGAGGGCGTCGTGCGCGCCGGTGACACCGTCGGGCGTCTCGGCGGCGACGAGTTCGTGATCCTGGTCGAATCGGCGGCGCGCGGAGCGCGCCTGGACTCGCTCGCCCGCCGCGTGATCGAGGCCCTGCACAAGCCCTTCGAGCTCGAGGACTTCGGGCCGAGCTTCTTCATGACCGCGAGCATCGGCCTCGCCTTCGGCCGCTACGCCACGCCCGATGACCTGCTGCGCGACGCGCAGCTCGCACTGCACGCGGCCAAGTCCGCGGGCAAGGACCGCTACACGCTGTTCAACGCGAACATGCGCTCGGTGATCGAGGGACGCGGAGTGCTCGAGATCGAGCTGAACAACGCGCTCCAGGAGAAGCAGTTCTACCTGCTCTACCAGCCGGTCTACGATCTGAGCACCGGCAAGGTCGCGGCGCTCGAGGCACGCATCCGCTGGCAGCACCCCAAGCAGGGCGTGCTGGCGCCGGCCGACTTCATGCCGCTGGCAGAGGAAACCGGCCTGATCGTGCCGATCGGTCGCTGGATGCTCGAAGAGGCGTGCAGCCGCGCCGCCGCCTGGAATGTGGCGGGCCACCACGCCGGGATCGCCGTGCCCGTCTCCTCCACGCAGCTTAACCGGGAAGGCTTCGTCACCGACGTTCGCCGCGCGCTCCAGCAGTCCGGCATTGAGCCCTCCCTGCTCACGCTCGAGGTGGCCGAGACGATCGTCATGAGCGACGTCGCCGCCGCCGTCGAGCGCCTCCAGGAAATTAAGCGGCTGGGCGTGCGGGTCGCGATCGACGACTTCGGCGGCAGCGGCTACGCCTACCACTCGGACCTGCGGCGCCTGCCGCTCGATTTCCTCAACGTCGACCGCAGCTCCCTAGCAGCCTCCGACGACGAGGACTACCGCACGTGGCTGCTGGAGGCGATCCTGATCGTCGGTCGCGACCTGTCCCTCACGGTCGTGGCCAAGGGCATCGAGACGTTCGAGCAGCTGGCTGCCCTGCAGACGATGGGCTGCACGATGGCTCAAGGGCTGTTCATGGGCAAGCCCACGCCGGCCGACGCGCTCGCCAGCCTGTTCGAGCTCAACCTGCCGACCGCACGCGCGACCTCGGCCGAGCCGCTGAGCTGAGATGGGCGCTCCACGCGCTAGACGTAGCGGACCGCCCCGCATGCCGGTGCCGCCGTCCGTACCGACGCAGCAGCCGACGGGTGAGGTCGCCCGCCTCGGCGAGGCTCTGATCGCGTGTGCGGACGACGTGCTCACGCAGACGATCGCCCGCACCAGCCAATCGGGCGAAGTCGTGGAGCCGCTGGTGCAGGAGCGTTTCGAGCGGATTTGCACGAACTCCACGCTCGCTGTCTCACGCTGGATCGCGGGACACGGCCTGGAGGTGACCCACGATGCGGCACGGGAAACGTCGAAGATCTTCGGCGAGCTGGCCGCGCGCCGCGCGGCGTCGCTTACCGAGGTGACAAAGCGCAGCATCTGCTGGCGCGACGTGATGTCCGACGTCATGCACGAGTGCGCCGCGCAGCTGGACACACCGCCCGCGGCGCTCTCCGAGGCCGCCGGCATGCTGCAGCTGAGCCTCGAGCTCAGCCTGCTGCGAGTGTGCGAATGCTATGAGGCCGAGCGTCTGCGAACCGACGCCCAACTGACGCGGCGCGAGGAGGAGCTCGCGTTCCTGGCCACGCACGATCCGCTGACGGGCCTGCCCAACCGTACGCTGATCGTCGATCGCGTCGAGCAGATGCTCGCGCGCGCGGCTCGCAACCAGATGCCGGTAGCGGCGCTGTTCATCGACCTCGACAACTTCAAGAGCATCAACGACTCCCTCGGCCACAGCGTCGGCGACGAGCTCCTGCGCGCCGCCGCCGCGAGGCTCGAGGGTGTGGTGCGCCACGTCGACGCCGTCGGGCGTCTAGGCGGCGACGAGTTCGTCGTGATCGCCGAGGAGCTCTCGCTGGCGGCTGGGCCTGAGTTGGTGGCAGAACGCCTGCTCGACGCCCTCACACAGCCGTTCAAGCTAGGCGACGACGGGAAGACATGCCTGACGGTGACCGCGAGTATCGGCATCGCGGCTGGGAACCGCGCCAGCGCCGAGGAGCTCCTGCGCGACGCCGACATCGCCATGTACCGCGCCAAGTGGGACGGCAAGAACCGCTACGCCGTGTTCGAGACGGGCATGCAGGACACGGTGCAAAGGCGCATGGAGCTCGACATGGACCTGCGTCAGGCGCTCGAGAACGGTGAGTTCTTCCTCGCCTATCAGCCCACGTTCGCGCTCAGTGACATGCGGCCCACCGGCGTGGAGGCGCTGATCCGCTGGGACCACCCGCAGCGCGGCGTCGTGCAGCCCGATGCCTTCATCCCCGTCCTCGAGGAGACGGGGATGATCACCGAGGTCGGCGGCTGGGTGCTGAGGGAGGCGTGCCGCCAGGCCGCCGCGTGGCGCGAGCGCGGCCTTGAGATCTCCATGGCCGTCAACGTCTCCGCGCGCCAGCTCGACACCGACGAGTTCGTCGCCGACATCGAAACCGCGCTCGCCGACAGCGAGCTGGACCCCGGTGCGCTGACGATCGAGATCACCGAGACGACGCTCATGCGCAACATCGAGGAGACCATCCGACGGCTCACCGCGATCAAGCGGCTGGGCGTGCGGATCGCGATCGACGACTTCGGCACCGGCTACTCCTCGCTCGCGCACCTCCAGCAGTTCCCCGTCGATGCGCTCAAGATCGACCGCTCATTCATCTCCGGGCTCAGGCACAACAAGGAGGGGGAGACGCTGATCCGCACGCTCGTGCAGCTCGGCAAGGCGCTGTCGATCGAGACGTTTGCTGAGGGCATCGAGCAGCAGCAGGAGCTGAGCCTGCTGATGGACGAGGACTGCGACCACGGGCAAGGCTTCCTGTTCGCCCGCCCACTCGACGTGTCCGCCACCGAAGCGTTCTTCCTGGACACGGGCGGCGAGCCCGCCCAAGCGCCGGCATCAGCGCAACCGGCCGGCTGAGCGCTCGGCCGGCCGCCACCGCCTGCGCGTAGATCAGCCTGCGTCTGTGCGCGACACGCTCGTCGGCTCGATCGCGTTCATGTCACCATCGTCGCACGTGTGTCGCCTGTTTGGGATGAGCGCCGGCAGCGAGCCCGCCCGGGCGACGTTCTGGCTGCTCGATGCGCCCGACAGTCTGTCCGCGCAAAGCCACCGCGAGCCCGACGGCACCGGTCTCGGCTGGTTCGACGCTCGTGGGGAGCCGCACGTCAGCAAGCAGCCGCTCGCCGCCTACCAGGACCGCAGCTTCGCGCGCGAGGCGCGGGAGCTCAGCTCGCCCACGTTCCTCGCCCACGTTCGCTTCGCCTCCACCGGCGCGCTGGACGTGCGCAACACGCACCCGTTTGAGATGCAGCGGCGGCTGTTCGCGCACAACGGCGTGCTCGAGGACCTGCCCACGCTCGACGCGCATCTCGGTGAGGACCTGCGACTGGTCAAAGGCGAGACCGACTCCGAGCGCCTGTTCGCGCTGATCACGCGCGAGACCGCCGCCCGCGACGGCGACCTCGCCGCGGGCATCGAGGCGGCGTGTAGCTGGGTGGCGGCAAGCCTGCCGCTGTTCGCAATCAACTTCCTGCTCGCCAGCGCCGACGGGCTGTGGGCGTTTCGCTACCCGCACACGCATCCCCTGTACGTGCTCGAGCGCCCACCCGGCGAGCCGCTTGCGCACGCGAGCAGCCTCGGCAGCCGCGTGCACGCCGAGGAAGGGGCCACGCGCCCATTCGTCGTGTTCGCGAGCGAGCGCATGGACGCGGACCCCGACTGGCGGGCGCTGCGCTCGGGCGAGCTGCTGCACATCGATCGCAATCGGCGCACGAGCGCGCGAACGATCCTCCACCACCCGCCCGCGCACCCGTTGACGCTCGAGCAGCTGAACCCCAGGGCGCAGGCTTCGCAGACCCGCCCCGGCGCTGCCCCTAACCCCTGACGCGCTCGCCCTTGGGGTCGAACAACGGCTCGCGCGCGAGCTCGCCGGCGACCCACTCGCCGAAGATATCGACCTCCACGCGCGCGCCGACGTCCATCTCGTCGGGCAGGTACGCGTAGGCGATCGAGCGCTCGACCGTATATCCATACCCGCCGCTGGTCACGCGACCGACCACCTCGCCGCCGCTGCGCACCGGCTCGTTGCCCAGCGCCACCGAACGCGGATCCTCGAGCACGACACAGCGCAGGCGCTTGCGCGCTCGTGTGGGGCCATCCGCCGAGCCCACACCGAGCGCGTCTGCTCCCACAAAGCCGCCCTCCTTCTTCACACAAAAACCCAGCCCCGCCTCATACGGCGTCTCATCAGCGGTGATGTCCGCCGCCCACACCCGGTAGCCCTTCTCCAGGCGCAGCGAGTCGATCGCGCGGTAGCCCCCCGCCACCAGCCCGTGCTCGCGCCCAGCCTGCCATAGCGTGCGCCACAGGCCGGCGCCGTACTCGGTCGGGCAGTACAGCTCCCAGCCGAGCTCGCCGACGAACGTGACCCGCAGCGCGCGCACCGGCACGTCGCCCACGCTCAGATCGCACGAGCGCATGTAGCCGAAGTTGAGCGGATCGTCGGCCAGCGGCGCGAGGATCTCTCGCGCGCGCGGGCCCCACAGCGCGAAGCACGCCCAGCGCGCGGTCACGTCGGCGCAGCGCACGCTCCCGTCAAGCGGCGCGTGGCGGCTGATCCAGCTGAGGTCGTGGTTGCCGAAGGCGGTGCCGGTGACGATCGAGAACAGCTCCTCCTTCACGCGCGTGACCGTGAAGTCGCACTCGATCCCGCCGCGGCGGTTGAGCATCTGCGTGTATGTAATCGCTCCCACCTCGCGCGCCACGCGGTTGTCGCACAGCCGTTCCAGGAACTTCCCCGCGCCCGCGCCCGCGACCTCGAGCTTGGAGAACGAGGACTCATCGAACAGCCCCGCGCGCTCACGCGTGCCGCGGTGCTCGGCGCCGATCGCCGGCGACCAGTGGATGCCCGCCCACCCCCGCGGCCGCAGCGACTCCTCGCCGCCGGGCGCGTTGGCCTCATACCAGTTGACGCGCTCCCAGCCCGACTTCTCGCCGAACGTCGCGCCGTGCTCGGCGTGCCACGGATACGCGCTGGAGGTGCGCAGCGGCCGGCCGGCCACACGCTCGTGACCGGGGTAGCGGATGTCGTAGTAGGTCTCGTAAACCTCCTTTGCGCGCGCCAGCGTGTAGCGCGGCGAGCGGTAGTGCGCGCCGAAGCGGCGGATGTCCATCTCCCACACGTCGATCGACGGCTCGCCCTCGACGATCCACTCCGCCATCACCTTGCCGATCCCCCCCGCGCCCGCCAGGCCGTGCGCGCAGAAGCCCGCCGCCACGTACAGGCCGCGCACTGGGCTCTCGCCGAGGCAGAACTCGTTATCCGGGGTGAACGCCTCCGGCCCGTTGATCAGGCGCGTGACCGTGATCTCGTCCATCGCCGGCACGCGCCGGCGCGAGTTGGCCGCGATCTCCTCGAAGCGCGGCCAATCCTCTTCCAGAAGGCGCCCGTTGAAGTCCTGCGGGATCGCGTCGAGCAGCCGCTCGTCCAGCGCCCACGGCGCCGAGCGGCGCTCGTAGCCGCCCATCACCAGGCCGGCGCCCTCCTCGCGGAAGTAGATCAGCAGGTCGGGGTCGCGCAGCGTCGGCAGGTGCTCGCCCGCCGCCCGCTCGCGGAACGGCTGCGTCACCAGGTACTCGTGCGCGAACGCCACCACCGGCACGCGCACGCCCGCCATCCGCCCGAGCTCCGCCGCGAACATGCCGCCGGCGTTGACCACCACCTCGGCCTCGATCGGTCCCCACTCCGTCTGCACGCCCCTCACACGTGAATTTCCTGGCGGGTGGGCGGGACTCCAATCCAGATCGATCCCGGTCACGCGCGTGTGCGTGAAGATGCGACAGCCGCCCTCGCGCGCGCCCTGCGCCAGCGCGCCCGTCAGCAGCGACGGGTCGAGGTAGCCGTCGCTCGGCAAGTAGGAGGCGCAGCGCACGCCCTCGGTGCTCATCAACGGGAACAGCTCGCGCGCCTGTTGCGCGGAGATCAGCTCCAGCGGCAGACCGAAAGTCTTCGCCCACGCCACCTGGCGCAGCACCTCCTGCTCGCGCTCGGGCGTGCACGCCAGGCGGATGCCGCCGCACTGCACCCAGCCGCAGTCGAGCGTGCGGTACAGCTCCACCGAGTCCATCATCATGCGCGTCAGCGACACGCTCGAACGCAGCTGGCCGACCAGCCCCGCCGAGTGGAACGTCGAGCCGCTCGTCAGCTCGCTGCGCTCGAGCAGCACCACGTCGCGCTCGCCCAGCTGCGCCAAGTGGTAGGCGATCGAAGCGCCACCGACGCCGCCGCCGACTATCACCACCCGCGCGCGGGCGGGAAGCTCACGCGGCCTGGCCACCGCGCTCCCGCCCGCCGCCGCGAGCCGCCGCCAGCCATTCCTCCAACCGCGGTCCATCGGCTGTCGCGCTCATGCGCTCGAAGTGCTCCCGCGCGTAGCGCTCGAAGTCGAACTCCACGTCCGACACATGTTCCTGCACGACCCCCCACGCGCCCTCGCGTGCGTCGGAGAGAAGGCGCATCAGCTTCAGCACAGCCCGCTGGCCATCTGATGGGGTCGCACCGTGGTAGGCGGCCAGCAGACGCTCGTCGGCGCCCTCGTCGAAGTCGTTGTTCACCGACAGGTTGCCGAGGTCGAAGCAGGGGTGCCCCATGCCGGCGTACTCCCAGTCGACGATCATCAGCCCGCCGCCGCCATCGTCGCTGTCGCCATGCGCGCGGATGATGTTGCTCGCGAGCAGGTCGTTGTGGCATGGCCGCGGCTGGATCAGCGGCAGCGCCGCCGCGATTCGCGCGACCAAGGCGTCGGCGTCGGCGTACACGCGCGGCAGCGCGCCGCCGCGCTCGCGCACCCGTGCGGCGTACTCGGCGAGCAGATCGGGGACCCAGAAACGGCTCGGCAGGCTCGCCCCGCAGTCGTGGAAGCTGCGCAGCGCGCGCGCGATCTCGCGCACGCTTTCGGCGATCTCCAGCTGGCCGACCGGGTCATTCGGGATGAAGCGCGTCACCAGGCAGTCATCCAGCGCCATCGCCACCGCCGGCGCAATCGCCAGCCTGGCCGCCAGCTCGCTCGCCGCCCGCTCAGCATCGCGGTCGATGCCCAGCAGATCGGTGTCCTTTCCGTGTACGCGCACCACGTAGTCGACGCCGCTGAGCGTCACGCGGAAGTTGTGGTTGGTGATGCCGCCCGACAGCGGCATCGGCTCACCGGCGAGCGATCCGAGCAAAGGCTCCAGACGCGCCAGGATCCGCGCCAGCTGGCCCCCACCTGCAACGTGCTGTTGCGCCATAAGGCATGCAAGCTATACCTTCAACACCATGACCAACGGCGACGCCGCCGGCAAGCCCCCGTCGGATCTGCGCACGGCGGCCGATCTGATCGCGGGCGCCGATCTCGACGGCGCCCGCCGGGCGATCCGCGACACCGCCGTGCGCACCCCCACGCTCGCGTGTCAGGAGGTGGCCGAGGCGGCGAACACGAAGGTCGCGCTGAAGGCCGAGTGCCTGCAGGGCACGGGCTCGTTCAAGCTGCGTGGCGCGCTCAGCAAGGTCGCGGCGCTCGGACAGCGTGGGTCCTCGGGACTGGTCACGGCGAGCGCCGGCAACCACGCGCGCGCGGTCGCCCAGGCGGCGCGCCTGACAGGCGTCGGCTGCGAGGTGTTCATGCCGCGCGATGCGTCCGTGTCGAAGGTCGCCGCGGTGGAGCGGCTCGGTGCGAGCGTCGAGTTGGGCGGAGCGTCGGTCGAGGAGGCGCTCGGTCTGGCTGGTAAGCGGGCACACAGCACGGGCGCCGCGCTCGTGCACCCGTTCGACGACCTCGACGTGATCGCCGGTCAGGGCACGATCGCGCAGGAGCTGCTGGAGGACGTCCCCGACCTCACGCGCGTGGTCGTGCCCGTCGGCGGCGGCGGCCTGGCCAGCGGGATCGGGATCGCTCTGCGGCGCGCCGGCGCGGACGTCCAGCTGGTGGGGGTGCAGGCGCGTGCGTGCGCGCCGTACGCCCACGCACTGGAGCACGGCGGGTCCGCCGACGCGCTCGATCTCGCCGCCGGCGCGACGATCGCCGACGGCATCGCGATCAAGCGGCCGGGCGCGCTCACGCTGGCGCTGCTGCGCGAGCTGCTGGACGGCATCGAGATGGTCAGCGAGGAGGAGATCGCCGGCGCGATGGTGTTCCTCGCCGAGCACGCCAAGCTCGTCGTCGAGGGCGCCGGCGCGGTCGCCGTGGCGGCGCTGCTCGGCCGGCGCTTGCGTCCGCTCGCCGGCACGACAGTCGCGATCGTCTCGGGCGGAAACGTCGACAGCGGGCTGCTGGCGGGGCTGCTGTTGCGCCACGAAACGCAAGAAGGCCGGCGCGTGCGCATCTTCACGCGCGTGCCCGACCGTCCGGGCGGCCTGGCCGAGCTGCTCGAGCTGGTGGCGCACGCCCGCGCGAACCTGGTCAGCGTCGAGCATGTGCGCGAAGCCGTGCCGCTGCACGTGCGCGAGACCGGCGTCGAGCTGACGCTCGAGACCCGCGGTCGCGCCCACACCGAGGAGATCCTCGCCTTGCTCACGAAGGCCAGCTACGAGGTCAGAAGCGAGGAGGCCAACGCCGAGCGCTGAGCCGAAGCGTCGAGCGTCGAGCCGGCTCTCACGGCTCCGCGCCGGCCAGATCGGCGCTTGCCTGCACAAACGCCCGCCAACGCTCGCGACGGCGTGCACGCGCAGGCGTGTCGTCATCCGGCTCGATCGTGCGGCCCCGCGGAAGGTGCAGCGCGGCATCCTCGACGCTCGCGAACATGCCCGCGCCGACGCCGGCGAGCATCGCCGCTCCCAGGACCGTCGCATCGGGGCTCGCCACCAGCAGGGGCAGACCGAGCGCGTCGGCCTGGATCTGCAGCAGCGTGGGATCGTCGGTCAGGCCACCGTCCACGCGCACGCTGCGCACGGGGGTCAGACGGGCCATCGCCTCGACGATGTCGGCGACGCGCCAGGCGATCGCCTCCAGTGCCGCCCTGCCGACATGGGCCGCGCCCACCCCCGGGTGAAGCCCCGCGATCACCGCGCGTGCGCGCGGAAGCCACCACGGCGCGCCAAGGCCGCTCAGAGCCGGCAGCACCATCACGCCGGCGCTGTCGGGCACCGCGGCGGCAGCCGCCGCCAGCGCCGGCGCGTCGCGCGCGAGCCCCAGCCCCTGCGAAAGCCAGTCGAGCAGCGAGCCCGCGGCGAACACCCCGCCGTCGAGCGCGTGCGCGACCTCGCCCACGCCGCCGGTCGCGTCCGGCGCGGCCCAGGCGACGGTCGGCAGCAGGCCGCCGGTGCCCGCCGCTAGGTCCGTCTGCGCCGGGCCCTGCGTGCGCCCGAGCACGAACACGCCCGTCCCGTAGGTGGCCTTCAGCTCGCCCGGACGGGTTGCCCCCGAGCCGGCCAGCGCGGCCTGCTGGTCGACGAGCTGGGCGCGTAGGGGAAGCGCGGCCGGCCAGCGTTCGTGCGCCAGCTCTCCCAGCAGGCCGAACGTCGGACCGAGCTGTGGCAGCCACTCGCGCCGCACCCCGAACGCGCTCAGCAGCTGCTCGTCCCAGTCACGCCCCCCATGTGCCAGCAGTTGCGTGCGCGACGCCGTCGACAGGTCGGTGGCGAAGCGCCCGCCGAGGCGGTCGGTGAGGAACGCGTCGATCGTGCCCAGGCGCAGCGTGCCCCGCTTCTCGGCCTCTCGCACGGCAGCGTCGTGGGCGAGCAGCCATGCAAGCTTGCCGGCGGAGAAGTACGGGTCGAGCGGCAGTCCCGAGCGCTCCACCGCGTGCGCGTCGATCCCCGCGAGCAGCGGTTCCTGGCGCTTGTCCTGCCACACGATCACCGGCGTCAGCGCGCGCCCGCCGTCGGCGTCCCACCCGAGCACAGACTCCCCCTGGTGGTCGAGGCCGGCGGCGATAATCTCGCGCCCTTCGGCGGACTCGAGCGCCTCCGCGACCGCGTCCACGACCGCGCGCTCGATCAGCTCGGGGTCCTGCTCGACCCAGCCGGGCCGCGGGTGCGACACGGGCACCGCGCGGCGCGCCAGCGCCAGCTGGCGCAGCTCGCAGTCGAACAGCGCGGCCTTGACGGCCGTAGTGCCGTCGTCGATGCCGAGCAGCAGCCCGGCGCTCACGGCGCCGGGGACGGCGAGAGGGTGACCCGGCTGCGGCGGGCGGCGCGCTGCCACCAGCGCTCGGGCGAGGCCGGCACGCCGAGGGCGGCGGAGGCGTGGAGGGAGGCCACAGCGTCGGACGACGGACCCGGTCGCGGGGCGCGCGGTCGCGCGCGGCTCGGTCTAGTCGGATCTCGCGCGATCGCGATCGCGATCGCGCCCGCGTCGGCGAGCATGCTGGCGACGTGCTCGCCGATCCCCAACGAGGCCGACAGGCCGGTCGAGCGGATCGCGGCGACGTGGATCAGGGCGGGCATCGAGTGCGAGCGCTCGATCACGTAGTTGGCATCGCGCCCAGCGGGGCGCAGCCCGGCGTAGGCACTGAGCAGCTCGAGCCGCTCGAGCGGCGGGTAGGCGCGCTGCGCCCGTGCTCGGATCAGCTGCTCGGCGTCCGCCTCGACCGACCAGTCGTGCTTGTCGGTGCGCTCGCGCGCGGTTGGCCCCGCGATCACAGCCGCGCGGTCGACGGTCGGGAACACGAGCACGCCCTTGCCCAGCGCCGAGGGCACGGGCAGCAGGATCTCGAGCAGCGGCTCCTCCCGCGGCGCGGCGAACACCAGGAACTCTCCCTTGCGCGGGTACACCTCCAGCGCCGCCTCACCCGCCATGCACGCGACCTCGTCGGCGTGAAGCCCGGCGCAGTTGACGCCCGCACGTGCCCGCAGTCGCTCTCCGCCGGCAAGTTCGATCTCCAGTCCCTCGTCGACGACGACGATCCCGGCAACCCGCGCACCGAGCCTGACGTCCGCACCGCGTGCGCGCGCGCCATCGGCGAGCGCGCGGACGAACGCCACCGGGTCGGTGAGCGCCTCCCCCGGCACCGACAGCGAGCCGTCCGCGTCGAGGCGGACCTCGACCGCATTTGCGCGCGCGTTCTCGACCAGTCGCGCCACCGCCGCGCGCTCGTCCGCATCGCGCGCCACGAGCCGGGCGCCACAGCGCCAGACGGGCACGTCCAGCTCGCGCAGCAGCTCCTCGCGCAGGACGGCGGAGCGCAGGATCAGCCCGGTCTCCAGCGCGCCGGGGACGGAGTCAAAGCCGGTGTGCAGGATCCCCGAGTTGGCGCCGCTGGCGCCCAGCGCCAAGTCGCTCTCCGCCTCCAACACCGTCACCTGCACGCCGCGCCGCGCGAGCGCATGCGCGACCGCGCATCCAACCACGCCGCCGCCGACGATCGCGACCTGTGTGTCGGTCCCGGCCATGCCCTGAAGGCACTCTACGGGTCGGGCGCCCGAGCGCGCGATTCGAGCCGAGCCGGCCCGCTGCGCCGTAGCATCTGCGCCCGTGGAGATCAGGCCATTCGCGATCGAGCGCTACTACCAGCGCTGGGAGTTCACGGCCGAGCTGATGCTGTCGAGCAGCGACTGCGAGTCGCTGACGATCGCCGAGCTGCTCGAGCCCGACGCGCGCGAGCGCCTGGATTCGCTGTGGCTGGGCTACACCGAGGTGGCCGGCTCGCCCGAGCTGCGCGCGGCAATCGCAGCACGCTACGAGCGCGTGCAGGCCGAGGACGTGCTCGCGCTGGCCGCCGCCGAGGAGGGGATCTTCCTCGCCTACCACGCGCTGCTCGGGCCGGGCGACCACGTCGTCGTGGAGACCCCGTGCTACGGCTCGGCGATCGAGATCGCTCACAGCACCGGCGCGAGCGTGAGCCTGTGGGAGCGACACGCTCAGGAGGGATGGGCCTACGACGTCGATCGGCTCGCGCGGCTGCTGCGAGCTGAGACGAGGCTGATCTACATCAACAGCCCGCACAACCCGACCGGCACGCAGATGCCGGCGGAGATCTTCGAGCGCGTCCTCGAGCTCGCGCGCGAGCGCCGGGTTGTGCTGTTCAGCGACGAGGTCTACAACGGCCTCGAGCACGACCCGGCCGACCGCCTGCCAGCCGCCGCCGACCGCTACGAGCGGGCGATCTCGTTGAACAGCGTGTCCAAGGCCTACGGGCTGCCGGGGCTGCGGATCGGCTGGCTTGCGAGCCGCGACCCCGCGCTGCTGGCGCGCATCCGCGAGCTGAAGCTGTACACGACCATCTGCTCGAGCGCGCCCAGCGAGCTGCTGGTCGCGCTCGCCGTCCGCCACGGCGATCACCTGATCGAGCGCAGCAGGCAGCTCGTGCTGGAGAACCTGCCGCTGATCGACGCGTTGATCGAGCGCCGCGCAGAGCTGTTCACGTGGGTGCGTCCGACCGCCGGCCCGATCGGGTTCCCGCGTGTGGCGGGAGAGCTAGACGTGCAGGGGTGGTGCGAGCAGATCGCGGGGGAGGTCAGCGTGCTGCTGCTGCCGGGCACCGTCTACGGGCAGCCACACCACGTGCGCGTCGGCTTCGGCCGCGCCAATCTTGCGCAAGCGATCGAGCGCCTGGAGGCCTATCTCGGCTGAGCGCCGTCAGCCGCGCGCGGGTGGCCGCTAGAGCACCTTCGACAGGAACACGCGCGTGCGCTCGTGGCGCGGGTTGGCGAGCACGTCCCCGGGCGGGCCCGACTCGACCACCACCCCCTCGTCCATGAACACGACGTTGTCGGCGACCTCGCGCGCGAAGCCCATCTCGTGCGTGACAACGATCATCGTCATACCGTCGGCCGCCAGCTGCTTCATCGCCTCGAGCACGTCGCCCACCAGCTCCGGATCGAGTGCGGAGGTCGGCTCGTCGAACAGCATCAGCTTCGGCTCCATCGCCAGCGCCCGCGCGATCGCCACCCGCTGCTGCTGGCCGCCGGACAGCTGGGACGGGTAGGCGTTGTGCTTGTCGGCGAGACCCACGCGGTCGAGCAGCACGCGCGCCCGCATCCGCGCCTGCTCACGGCCGAAGTGCTTGACGCGGATCGGTGCGCAGGTGACGTTCTCGAGCGCCGTCATGTGGCCGAACAGGTTGAAGTGCTGAAAGACCATGCCGATCTCGGCGCGCTTGCGCGCGACCTCCGCTTCGCGCAGCTCGTGCAGCTTGTCCCCCACCGGCCGGTAGCCGACCAGCTCGCCGTCGACGGACAGGCGCCCGGCGTTGATCTTCTCTAGGTGGTTGATGCAGCGCAGGAACGTCGACTTGCCCGAGCCCGACGGTCCGAGCAGGCACAGCACCTCCCCCGAGGTGACCTCCAGGTCGATTCCCTTGAGAACCTCGTGGCGTCCGAAGCGCTTGTGCACGCCCTCCGCCTTGACCATCGACGTGCTCACACGCCCTCCTCGCGGCGCGGGAACAATCCCAGGCGGAGCCTCTGCAGCGGCGTCAGCTGCGCCTGGCGGGAGGCGCCGCGGCCGTAGTAGCGCTCGAGGTAGTACTGCCCGACGTAGAGCACGCTGGTGCACACCAGGTACCAGATGCTCGCCACGATCAGCAGCGGGATCGTCTTGAAGTTGACCGAGTAGATGATCTGCGCGCCGTACAGGAGATCGCCGACAGCGATCACGCTGACCAGCGAGGTCGTCTTCAGCATCGAGATCGTCTCATTGCCCGTCGGCGGGATGATCACGCGCATCGCCTGCGGCAGCACGATCCGGCGCAACGTCTGCAGCCGCGTCATCCCGAGCGACTGCGCCGCGTCGGATTGACCCTCATCGACCGAGATGATGCCCGCGCGCACGATCTCGGCCATGTACGCGCCCTCGTTCAGGCCGAGCCCGAGGATCGCCGCGGTGAACGGTGTGATCAGCTTGTTGGCGTCGGGATGGACAAACGCCGGTCCGAACGGGATGCCGAGCGCGATCTTCGGATAGAGGGCGGCGATGTTGTACCAGAACAACAGCTGCACGAGCACGGGAGTGCCGCGGAAGAACCAGATGTAGATCCAGCTGGCGCCTGACACGAGCGGGTTGAGCGACAGGCGCATTACGGCCAGCAGCACGCCGAGCGCGATGCCGATCGCCATCGCGATCACGGTCAGCTCGATCGTCACGCGCAGCCCGGCGAGGATACGTTTGTCGAACAGGTAGTCGCCGACTACGTGCCATTCGAAGCGAGGGTCGCTTGCGGCCGAGTGGACGATCGCCACCGCGACGACCAGCACGATCGCCGCGGCGAGCCAGCGGCCGGGGCGGCGAACGGGGACGGCCCGGATCTCCTCGGGCCGTCCTCCGCTGTCGGTGACCTCGGCCACCGGGCCGCGCTCAGCTGGTGGCGCCGTTGATCTTCGGTTCGGTGATCGCGCCCGACTGGATCCCCCACTTTTCGAGGATCTGCTTGTACTTGCCGTTGGCGATGAGCTCCTTCAGCGCCGCGAGGATCGGCGCGGTCATGCCGCTCGTCTTGGGAATAGCGAGGCCGTAGGGGGCGAACGCGTAGCTTTTGCCGATCAGTTTGAACTGACCGTTTGACTGCTTGATCTGGTAGGCGACGACCGGCGAGTCGGCCATCCCCAGTTCCGCGCGGCCGCTGGAGACGGCCAGGTTCACCGCGTTCTGGCCCGGGAAGCTGAGCACGGTCACCGACTTCTTGCCTTCCTTGGAGCATTCCTTGCTCTGCTTTTCGGCTTCTTCCTGCTCGACGGTCCCCTTCTCGACGGCGGTCGTCTTGCCGCAGAGGTCCTTCAGTTCTTCCACGCCGGTGTTGGCAGAGGTCTTTGCGTAGAACGAGATGCCCGCGCTGAAGTAGTCGACGAAGTCCACCGTCTTCTCACGTTCCTTGGTGTCGGTGAACGACGAGGCGCCTAGGTCGTACCTGCCCGCAGCAAGGCCCGGGATGATCGTTTCGAAGTTGGCGTTTATGAACTTCGCCTTCAGTCCCATGACTTCCGCCAGCGCGGTCACCAGGTCGGGGTCCATGCCGATGATCGTGTGGCCGTCGGAGGCGACGAACTCGTTGGGCGCGTACTGCGCTTCGGTGGCGACGTCGATCGTCCCTTTCGATTTCATCGCCGCGGGCACCTCGGCGGCGATCGTCGCGTTGACGGCGCTCGTGCTCGCGGTCGACGTGCTCGCTGTCGAACTCGTGCTGGTGCTGCTTCCACAGCCCGCAAGCGCGAGGACGGTGAGTGCGGGCAACCCGATGCGGGTGACCAGCTTGCTCATCGAAAACCTCCTAGGTGGGATTGACCTCGGGACCCGGACTGGTCGAGGTCGCGCAAGTATAGGTCTCGAGGTCAGACCAATGAGCGCAGGCTGCGTAGCAGCCTTTCGATGTCCTGCGCCGGGCTCGGATGGCCGAGCAGGAAGCCCTGCGCCATCTCACAGCCCATCTCTTCCAGCATCAACCTCTGCACGCGCTCCTCGATGCCCTCGGCGACGACCGTAAGCGACAGCGACTGACCGACGCCGAGGATCGCCGCTAGCAGCTCGCGGCTGTGATCGCCGTTTCCCAGCGCGGCCACGAAGCTGCGGTCGATCTTGAGTATGTCGACCGGCATGCGCTGCAGATGCGACAGAGACGCATAGCCGGTGCCGAAGTCGTCGATCGCGACCCGCACGCCGAGTGCCTTCACTTCCTCCAGGCGCTCGCATGCGGCCGGGACGTCGCGCACGAGCGTCGTCTCGGTGATCTCCAGCGTCAGCGAGGAGGGCTCGATACCCGACCGGCTAAGCGCGTGTTGCACGTCTGCGGCGAAGTCCGTGCGGTTGAGCTGATACGCGGACACGTTCACGGACACACCCAGGTCGAGCCCTTCGGCACTCCAGACGGCGGCCTGGCGGCAGGCCTCGTTTAGCACCCAGCGTCCGATCGGGACGATCAGCCTGCTCTCCTCGGCCAGCGGTATGAAGCTTCCGGGCGCGACCACGCCGCGCTGGGGGTGGCGCCAGCGCACGAGCGCCTCGACGCCCACCACCCGCTGGCTGGGAAGATGGTAGATCGGCTGATAGAGCAGGAACAGCTGGTCCTCCGCCACGGCGCTGCTCAGATCCGCCTGCAGCGCCAGGCGTCCCTCCGCGTCCCCGTACAGGCCGGCGTCGAACAGCGCATAGCGGTCCTTGCCCGCCGCCTTGGCGGCGTACAGGGCGAGGTCGGCGTCGCGCAGTAGATCGTCGGGTGTGGTGTATCTGCCGGCGGCAACCCCAATGCTGGCTGTGACGGAGAAGGACTTGCCCTCGTTGCCGAGCTCCACCGGCTCGCGCAGCGTTTCGGTCAGGCGGTCGGCGAGGACGTCGGGCGTGAGTCCGTCCGGCGTCGCCTCGAGCAGCACGATGAACTCGTCGCCGCCGAGGCGCCCGACGGTGTCCTGCTCGCGCACCGCGCTCTGCAGGCGTTCTCCTGCGACCGTCAGCAGACGATCGCCGGCGGCGTGTCCGAGCGTGTCGTTGACGTGCTTGAAGCCGTCGATGTCGACGTACAGCGCGCCGGCGATCGCTCCTGGCTCGCGTGCCGTGCGCGCCAGCATCTGCTCGGCGCGGTCGAGCACGAGCGCGCGGTTCGGCAATCCCGTCAGCGGGTCGTGCAGAGCTTGATGGGAGAGCTCGCGCGTCTTCTCGCGCACCAGCGACAGCGCCCGCGTACGACCGGTCGCGAGCAGCAGCATCAGCAGTCCGAGCATCGCGCTCAGCAGGACTCCGCCGATCAGCAGCATCAGCGCGCGCGCGCTGGCGAACACGCTGGCGGAGACGCGCGCGCCGAAGCTCTGCACCGTCCAGCCGTTGCCGAGCGCGATCTGCGTGCTCTGCGCGCCGGCGGCGGGGGCTCCGTTGGTGAACACGACCTGCGAGTGACCCGACTCGTAGAGGAAGCGCACGGCAAGGTCAGGGTGACCCTGGAGCGCTCTCGAGAGCACGACGCCGGGAACCAGCAGCTCCCCGATCCAGCCCATGAACGCACGCTGGCGGGCCTCCGGCGTCGTCGGCGTCGAGGAGCCGCGGTACACGGGCGTCTCGATTCCCAACGTGGTCGCCGTGCGCCCGGCGACCGGGGCGTAGGTCGTCAAGCCCGTGTCGCGCGCGCCGATCAGCGTGGGCGCGAGCGCGCAGTAGTCGACGCCCGCCGGCAGGTAGCTCGCGGCGCTTCGCGCCAGGCCCGCGACGGCAAGGCAGTAATAGGGCCGCTTGCCCGCGGGCAGGATCTGCAGCGGCCCGATGGGCGCGCTCGAGCTCGCTCCCAGCGGCCGCACGGGGTCGGCGGCGAGTCGCTTGGCGAACGCGGGTAGCTGGGATGCCGGCACGAGCTCCACGAGGCCGATGTTCTGGAGCTCGGGGTAGCGTTCCATCGCGCGCACCGATCGCGCCCATCTGTCGAAGTCGGCGGGAGACGCATGGGGGTTGCCGGTGACGAACGCGCTCGCGCTGACGAGCAGGTCTTCCTCGTGCTGGATCGCGAGCGTGAGGGTCGAGGCTACCTCCGCCGAGGAAAGGTGGAACGCAAGCCGCGCTTTTTCGGCTTCCGAGCGGGCCACCGCGCGGGCGCCGATCACCGACGCGAGCATCCCCGCGAGCACCAGCAGCGTGGTGAGCGCGCTCCAGATACTCCTATGCCGCTTGGCCGGCGAGCGCATGCGCGATTACCTCCATGACCGTAAATCGGGTGTGCGAGCGACGTGCTGTCGCGACGCGCGATAGCGGTGGACGGATTGGCGGCCCAAACCGGGCTCCGGCCGATCTCATGCAAAAGGCGTCCACCGAGCTAAGGCAGGCCCGGTTCGGTGCCGATGAGAGGCTCGTGACCATCTTTGCCCGTCTGCTTTCCTCGCTGGTCGCGGTGCGCCCGATCCGCCGCCTCACGCTCGCAAGCAGCCTCGTGGCGAGCCTCGCCACGCTGCTGATCGCGGCGCCGGCGCAGGCGCTCGTCAGTGAAGTCGCAGGCACCAAGGTCGGATTGCAGCCGCGGGTCACCGCCCTGGCGCTTGGTTTCCGCGAAGGGGAAGGGGAGACCTTCGCAAACGAAAGCGGCAACGCCGTCCTGCACGGCAACGTCAGCGAGTACGCAATCTACTGGGACCCAGGCGACGAGTTCGACCACGTATGGGTCAGCAACCTCGACGGCTTCTTCCGTGCGCTCGGCGAAGCCACCCTGGCGACCCCGTTCGGTGTCATCGCCCAGTACCGCGACCGCAGCAACGCTGTCGCGCCGTTCCACGCACTGTTCAAGGGCGCCTACTCGGACACGGTGAAATTCCCGGCCAAAAAGTGCACGGACCCCGAAGACCTGAGCACGTGCCTCACCGACGCGCAGCTGCGTGAACAACTGCAGTCGTTCATTGCCACCCATGGCCTTCCCACCGGCATGAGCACGGTCTACGACCTGCTGACGCCGCCGGGTGTCGCTGTGTGCGTCGACGAAGCAGCGACTAGCTGCTCAGACTACACCCTCTCCAAAACCGAAGAGGAACACAACGAACGCAACAGCGTCAGCTATAAAGCGAGCTTCTGCAGCTACCACAGCGACATCAACCCCGACAGCGCGCCCGAGGGTGACGGCCACACGATCCTCTACGCGGCGATCCCGTGGGTGGCGTATACGAGCGCGTACGACTGTCAGGACGGTGGCTGGAACCCGGAAAAGCACAAAGAGACGCAAGAGAAGCCGAAGGAACTGACCGAAAAGGAAGAAGAAGCGCGCAAGAAGGCGCTCGAAGAAGACGCGCCCGAAAAGAAAGCGGAAGAAGAAAAGACGCGCCGGCTTGAAGATCCACACATCGAGGAGCCCAACCAGGAACCAGAAGGCGAAGACGGTGACGCCGCAGCCCTGACCGACGTGCTCGTGGACCAGATCTCCGAGGAGGAGATGAACGCGGTCACCGATCCGCTCCTGAACGCCTGGCATGACAACAGAGGCGAAGAGGCAACCGACCTCTGTCGCAATGCCTTCGCCTCCACGGCCGGCGAAAACGGAACTGGCGGTGAAATATCCGGCTCGGTGAAAGCCGAACCGGAAACGGAAGCTGGGACTCTCTCAAACGTCACCGTCGGTCCGCACCGCTACTACATCAACAACGTCTTCAACCTCTCCGGGGTCGGCTGCTCGGGCGGACCCGCCCTGTTCGCGCGCTTCACCGCGCCGAACCCGGTCAACGCGGGCGAAATAATCGGCGTCGACGGTATGGAGTCAGGGATCAGCCTGATAGAAGCGAAATCCTTTGGCCCCAGCGGGCCGCCCACGCTCACCTTCGGGACCTTCAGCTGGAACTTCGGCGACGGCAGCCCCGAAGTCAAGGGCTTCGCCCCCGGCGCGCCGACGTGCGAAGTGCCGTGGCTCAGTCCATGCGCCGCGAGCGCCTTCCACAGCTACCAGTACGGCGGCACATACACCGTCACGCTGACCATCACCGATGTCGACGGTGACACGACGAGCGTCAGCCATGAAATCACTGTCGTCGGTCCGCCGCCGCCGTCACCATCGAGTGAAGGCCCGGAAGGTCCCAACGGCACCTCCAGCCCCGCCAGCAGCCCCAGTGGCACACCGAACGGTGGCTCCTCCACCGGCGCGCCCGCGAGCGTACCGGCCCCGATCGTCGCCGCGACGATCGTGGCGCAGAGCCTGCGCAAGGCGCTGCACAAGGGCCTGGTCGTCCGCTACTCGGTCAACGAGCAGGTGGCGGGACATTTCGAGGTGCTGCTCAGTAGCTCGGTGGCACGCCACCTGGGAATCACCGGCACGCCGGCGACCGGACTGCCGGTTGGCTCGGCTCCCTACGTCGTGATCGCCAAAGCCATCCTGGTCACCACCAAGGGTGGACACAGCTCCGTGCACATCCAGTTCTCCAAGCGCACGGCCGCGCGCTTGGCGCACGCGCACAAGGTCGCGCTGATGTTGCGGTTGATCGTGCGCAACGCTTCCGGTGCCAGCCCGACGACGACGACGGTCATCAGCAGCACCACGCTCGGCTGAGCCGAGCCGCCACATCCCGAGCCTTTCCGGGGGCCGCGGCCGGCCAGTCACCATGCCGCCGCCGGGAGCGCGCTGCTCAGTCGGAGGGGTCCTTCTTACGCTTCGAGCGTGACTTGTCACGAAAGACGAACCACCACAGCGCAAACAGGCCCACATAGCCCACGGCGATCGACACGACGGAGATCACGCCAATGCCGACGTTGCTGGAGGTTTCCGCTTCGCCGCCGAGCGCCATCGGAACGGAGGAGATCCCGCTCGCGAGATGCGTGAGCGCCAACAGCATCGACTACAGCCCCGGCCAGTGGCGCGCGACGTAGCCCGAGTTGTCGACCGAGCCGACCTGCCAGCGCGACGCGTACACGCCGCTGCGCCCGGCGGTGTCATAGAGGATCCCGTCGACGTACATATATGTGTGGCCGGCGTTTGCGTACACCGTGATGTATTTGCCCGGACCGGGAGCACCCCAGCTCTCGAGTTGACCGGAGGTCTCGGGTGCGCCCAGCAGGCCGCCCGCGGCGAGCGCATAGCTGACCGACCCCGAGCAGTCGTACGCGTTGTCCACGAACGAGGCGTGCCCGCCGCCGTACACGTAGGGGAAGTCCGCGATCTCGTTCGCGCCCGCGATCACCTTCTGAATGACTTCCGGGATGCCCGACGGGATCGGGATCGTGCCGTTGCCGCCGATCGACTCTCCCCCTGGAACCGGCGTCATCCTCAGCTGTTGCGTGTGCCTGGCGCTGCGTTCCAGCGCCTGCATCTGTTTGAGCTCGCTGCGAATTTCCGCATTCGACGGCGCTCCCGCCGCGACGATCGCTTCCCCAGCCTTGGTGGGCGTCGCCGCGCTGGCATGCTTGACCGACGCGGGCGCGGGGTAGCTTTCGCGTTCGAGGGGGTCGGCGACCTCCTTGGCCGTGCCGTGAGAGTTGCCGCCGCCGGGCGCCGTGCCCGCGGGGTCGGGCGCCGGGTCCTTGGTGGGGTCGCTCGACCCGCTCGTGCTCGTGCTCGTGCTGGTGGCGCTCGAGGCGGCGCTGGTCGTTGCCTTCCCGGCGCCGGAGCCGACGGTCGCTTCTCCACAAGCCGCCAGCGCGACCGTGGCCAGCAGGCAGCCCAGCACCCCCATTGCCCTGCGCGCGAAACTCATCGGCTCTAGGCTAGCGAGCGTGTCCGGCGAGACGGGTCGCTACCCTGAGGCGATGCACGAGGATGCCACGGCCGTCGAGCTGCGGCCGCACGTCCGGCTGCTGCATGGGATGCGCCGTCCCGCCAACTGGTTGCAGCTGGTGCGCTTCGGCCTCGTCGGCGGCGTCGGGTTCGTCGTCAACGTGGCGGTGTACGCGCTGTTCGTGCATTCGGTGGGAGTCGACTACCACGTCGCGAACATCGTCGCGTGGCTGATCGCGGTGATCAACAACTTCGTGCTCAACCGCCATTGGACGTTCGACGCGCGCGGCGGGCGCGCGCACTCACAGGCGATCCGATTCCTCGCCGTTAGCCTCGTCGCCGAGGTTTTCAGCCTGCTGCTGCTCACCCTGTTCGTGGAGAGCGCCGGCATCGCCAAGGTGCCCGCCCAGGCGATGGCGGTCGCGTGCTCGATGCCGCTCAACTTCCTCGGAAACAAGCTGTGGAGCTTCCGCTGAGACGCTCGCGCTCCTGCCCCCGTTGAGCGCCACCAGCGAGCCTTCGCGCCGTTCGCGGGCGGCCCGGCGGCACCTATACTCTGAAATCCCCCCTCTCGGAGGACCCCTGTGCAGGAGATGGTGATCTACGGCGTCAGCTTCGACATGGTTGGAAAGCAGCCGATCGTGCTTCTGAAGACGGTCGACGGCAACAAGTTCCTGCCGATCTGGATCGGACACCCCGAGGCGGCGTCGATCCTGATGAAGCTCCAGGGCGCAGGCACACCGCGCCCGATGACCCACGACCTGCTGTGCGACATCCTCGGAGAGCTCGACGTCAAGTGCACGCAGGTGTCGGTCACCGAGCTGCGCGAGAACACCTTCTTCGCCTCCATCACCCTCAGCGTGAACGGTCGCGAGCTGGAGATCGACTCGCGTCCCAGCGACGCGATCGCGCTGGCGGTGCGCTCCGGCGCGCCCATCTTCGCCGCCGAGGAGGTCATCTCCGAGTCGGCGATCGAGTTCGAGCACGACGTCGAGGAGTCCGAGGACGTCGTCGAGAAGTTCAAGGAGTTCTTGGACGAGGTATCGCCCGAGGATTTCGCCGCAGGCGACTCCTAGCGCGTGAACGCGCTCCCGAGGATGCGCTCGATCAGCTGGTCGAAGCCGATGCCGGCGGCGTCGGCCGCCTGTGGGAGCAGGCTCGTTTCGGTGAGGCCGGGGACGACGTTCGTCTCGAGCACCCACAGCTCGCCGCTGTCCTGATCGAGCATCAGATCGACGCGGGCGACGCCGTGGCAGCCGAGCAGCCGGTAGACCTCCAGTGCGAGCTGCTGAGCGCGGGCGGTCGTCTCGAGATCCAGCTCGGCTGGGCACACGAACGTCGTCATGCCGATCTCGTAGCGTGACTCGTAGTTGTAGAACTCCTCCTCGCGCGGGATCGCCTCCACCACAGGGAGGGCCGCCGGCCCGCCGGCCGGCGCATCCTTATCGCTCCCGCCCACCGCGTCGAGCACCGAGACCGCGAGGTCGCGCCCGGGCACGTAGCGCTCGATCACGGCCTTGCGGTCGTAGGAGAGCGCCCCGACGATCGCCCCCGGCAGCTCCTCGCTGCAGCGGGCGAACTTGACGCCGAGCGCCGAGCCCTGGCTGGCGGGCTTGACCACCATCGGGAAGCCGAGGCGTCGCTCGATGTCGCCCAGCACGGCCGCCACGCCGAGATCTTTGACGGTGCTCTCCTTGAAGGCGGTGAAGTCGGGGGTAGGGATGCCGGCGTCGCGCATCAGGTACTTGGCCAGCGCCTTGTCGGTGCAGCGCATGCACGCCGCCGGGCCGGAGCCCGTGTACGGCAAGCCGATCGTGTCCAGCAGGCCCTGCAGCGTCCCGTCCTCGCCGTCGCGTCCGTGCAGCGCCACGAACACCGCGTCGGGCTCCTGCTCGTGCAGCTCAGCCAACAGCTCCGGGCCCGCGTCCAGCGCGACCACCTCGTAGCCCAGCCGCGTGAGCGCGCTCTGAGCGCGAGCGCCCGAGCGCAGGGAGACGGTCCGCTCCAACGAGCCTCCGCCCTTGAGCACAGCCACCCGTTTCGCGGGTGTCATAGATCGCGCTGCCGGCGCGCCGAGCGCCGCTGCTCGCGGCTTGGCAGCGCGACGACATCGGCGAGGGGAGCACGCTCGTCGGCTCCCCGCCCCTCCTGCTCGGCGACCGGCGCGGAGCCTGAAGGCGAGCGCCCGCCCGACGGCGAGCCGGTGAGCGTTCCCAGCAAACCCGTATCCCCGCCCATCACTCGCCCGATCCGCCGCACACCCTCACGGATGTCCTCGTCGGGCACGCCGGCGAAGTTCAGACGCATCGAGCTTGAGCCGCTGCGCCCGTCCACGTATGCGGCGCGGCCGGGCACGAACGCGACGCCCTCGCAGCGCGCGAGCAGGTCCGTGGTGTCGACGCCGCCCTCGAGTGTCGCCCACACGAACAGCCCACCGTGGGGGACGGTCCACGAGGCGCGCCCGCCGAGGTGCTCCTCCAGCGCGGCGAGCATCACGTCGCGCCTGCGCGTGTACAGAGCCTTGAGCGTCTCCAGGTAACCCCTCCAGTCGCCGTCGCGGAAGTAGCTGGCGACGAACAGCTGGGTCATCGGCGAGCTGCAAAGGTCGGCGCCCTGCTTGCCGAGGTTGAGCTTCTCCAGCACCGGGCGCGGCGCGACCGCCCAGCCCAGCCGCAGTCCCGGTGAGAGGATCTTCGAGAACGTGCCGAGGTAGATCACCAGGTCCGACCCGGCGGGTGGGGCTCCGTCACCCGCCTCGGCGTCGAGCGAGTACAGCGTGGGGAGCGGCTCGCCCTCGTAGCGCAGCAGGCCGTAGGGGTTGTCCTCGAGCACCAGCAGCTCCCGCTCGCGCGCCACCTCGACCAGGCGGTGGCGTCGAGCCAGCGACATCGTCACGCCGCCGGGATTCTGGAAGTTGGGGATCGTATAGATGAACTTCGGCCTGCGCCCCTGCTCCTGCAGGCGGTCGAGCGTGCTCTCCAGCGCGTCGATCGGCATGCCGTCGGAGTCGATCTCGATCTGCTCGACGTCCGCCTGGTAGGCGCTGAAGGTCGGCACCGCCCCCGGGTAGGTGGGCGCCTCGGCGACGATCACATCGCCCGGGTCGATCAGCGTCTTGCACACGAGGTCGATCACCTGCTGGCCGCCGGTCGTGACGATCACCTCGGAGGGATCGACCACGGTTCCCTCGGCCGCCATCACCTCGAGGATGCAGCCGACCGTCGCGGCCATGCCTTCCGTCGGCCCGTACTGCAGGGCGCGCGCTGTCGACTCGGCCGCCACGCGCGCCATCAGCTTCGCGTACAGCTCCGGCGGGAACGTGGTCGTGTCGGGCAGGCCGCCGGCGAGCGAGATCACGTCCGGGCGCTCGGTCAGCGCCATCATCTCGCGCATCGCCGAGCTCTTCATCCCGCGTGTGCGCGCCGCGAACAGAGCCTCGTAGCGCGCAAGCTCGTGCGCTGTCGGCCGCGCACGTCGACTATCGTCCCGCCCGCGCATGCCAGCACGGTAGCGCACCGCCACCAGCTCTCTGCATGAACGGCATCGTCTTCTACATCGGTCTCGGCGCCGGGCTCGCCGCCGCCTGCGGGCTGCGTCCCTTCCTGCCCGTGCTGCTCGCCGGCGCGCTCGCGTCCTCGGGCGCGCTGGGCGTGAGCTTCGCCCAGCGCTCCTACCACTTCCTGGCGGCCGACTGGTGGCTGCTGGTCGCGGTCGTCGCGCTCGTGCTCGCATACGCTCTGCAGATCCTGCTCGGGCTCGCACCCACGATCGACCCGTCCGACCGCAACCAGCCCATCGATCCGCTGAGCGCGTCGCTCGCCGGCATCGGCCTCGGCGCCGGTGCGCTGCTGTTCGCCGGCACGCTGGCCGCTCACGGCGATGCGTGGTGGCCCGGCCTGCTCGGCGGCTTTCTCGCCGCGGGCCTGGCGCAACGCGCCGCCTGGCCGGTGATCGTGCGCGCTCGCGTGCGTCTGCCCGACCGCGCCGCGCGCGAAGCCCTGACCGTGTACCTCGACGCCAGCGCGCTGCTGGTGGCGGCGCTCGTCGCGGCGCTGCACCCGCTCGGCTACGTGGCCGTGGCGGCACTCGCGTGGTTTGCGTGGCGCGGGCGCGCGCGGGGCGATGAAAAGCACGCGGGGCTGCGCATCCTGCGCCGCTGAGGCGGCGTGCCATGACCCCTCCCTCGCCCCCCAAGCTCGTCCTGTGCGTGATCGACGCGATGGCGCCGGCGATGCTCGAGCGCGCGATCGAGGCCGGTGTCGCGCCCGTGCTCGAGCGCCTGGTCGCACGCGGCCTGTACGTGCCCGACTGCGTCGCCGCGTTCCCGTCGGTCACGCCCGTGTGCGCCGCCTCGATCGTCACCGGCACCGCCCAAGACGCGCACGACATCCCCGGCATGAACTGGTTCCACCGCGAGGAGAACCGCTACGTCGAGTACGGATCGAGCTTCCGCGCCGCGCAGCGCTTCGGCATCGCGCATCAGCTGACCGACCTCGTTTACAACATGAACCGCGCACATCTGTCGGCGCAGACGCCAACCGTGTTCGAGACGCTCGACGACGCCGACGTGCGCACCGCGGGCACCACCTACCTGATGTATCGCGGGCGCCACCGCCACGAGCCCCAGCGCGACACTGCGCTCACGCGCGTCGCCTCCGCGCTCATTCGACACGCGGTGATGGGTCCGCGCGAGCTGTTCTACGCGGACATCTTCGCCTCCAGGCGCACCGACTGTCGCTCGAACCTCGGCATGCCAGGCGTGCGCGACAGGCACTCGGGCTGCGTGTCGGCGTATCTGGTCGAGCACGACCTGTTCGACTTCCTGCTGCTGTCGCTACCCGACAACGACTGGTACTCGCACAAGCGCGGCCCGGACGCTCAGGTCCACTCGATCGGCCAGGCCGACCTGCAGCTCGCACGCGTCATGAACGCCGCCGGCGGCATCGAGCGGTTCCTGGACGAGCACGCCGTGATTGCGATGGCCGACCACTCGCAGGCGCCCGTCACCGACACGATCGACCTCCAGGGGGAGCTCGCCGAGCTCGGTGTGCTCAGCCCCGCGCGACCCGCCTCCGGCCGCGGCGCCCGCCAGGCCCGCACCGCCGCGGGACAGCCGGCGGAGGCTCATTACGAGGGCGAGCCGCGGATCGCCGTATGCCCGTCACAGCGCGCCGCGATGGTGTACGCGCTGCACGAGTCCGAGCGCGACGCGATGCGCGCGTCGGTGGTCGCCCGCGCGCTCGCGATCGACGGCGTCGACCTCGTGCTGTGGCTCGAGCGTGACGCCCACGACGCGCCCCGCGAGGGCGTCATCGCGAGCCCGCGCCACGGCGAGCTGCGCTTCGCACCGGTAGGCGACGCGGTCGATGCGCGCGGCGAGTCCTGGAGCGTCGACGGCGCGCTCGCCTCGATCGACGCGTCGATCGAGGATGGGCGCCTGCTGACCCCCGCCTACCCCGACGCGCTCGCGCGCGCGTGGGCGGCGCTCACCTGCCGCAACTCCGGCGAGGTGCTGCTGTCCGCCTCCCCGGGCTACGAGTTCATCGACTGGGGGCGCCAGGCGCACGTTGGCGGCGGCAGCCACGGCTCGCTGCACGCCTCAGACTCGCTCGGTGCACTCGTGCTCAGCGGCGTCGCGCTCCCCGAGATCCTGCCGGCGCAGTGGGCGATCCGCGACATCGCCTCGCTCGTGCTCGGGCACTTCGGGCTCGAGAGCTAAGCGCTGCCGTCCACCCCCGCGAACGCCGCTCCCACGACCGCCTCCGCGGCCGCCCCGTAGGGGGGAGCGAAGGCGTCGATCAGATCGCCCTCGCCACGGACGAACACGCCGCGCAGGTTGGAGAACTCCCGGAAGCCCTCGATCCCGTGGTGGCGCCCGGAGCCGCTCTGGCCGATGCCGCCGAACGGCAGCGACGCCAGCGCGCCGTGCACGGCGGCCGAGTTCACGCACGCGCCGCCCGAGGTGGTGCGGCGCAGGACGTCCTGCGCGACCGCCTCCTCGCCGGCGAACACGTACAGTGCCAGCGGCCGCTCGCCGGCGTTGACGCGAGCGATCGCCTCGTCCAGCGTGTCGTAGGCCTTGACCGGCAGCACCGGCCCGAAGATCTCCTCCTGCATCAGCGCCGCGTCGTCGGGTGGGTCGATCACGAGCGAGATCGGCATCTGGCGCGTGGCCGGGTCGACCTCCGCGGCGGGCTCGAGCGTGCGCACGTCGCAGCCTCGCGCCCTGGCGTCGTCGAGCAGATCCTGGATGCGCCGCAGGTGACGTGCGGTGACTATCCCGGTGCAGCTCTGCGAGGAGCAGTAGCCGGGCATCTCCTGCGTCGCGTACTCGCCCGCCAGGCGCGCGAAGTCCTCCAGGCGCTTGCGCGGAACCAGGCAGTAGTCGACCGTGATGCACATCTGACCGTTCTTGATCGCCTTCGTTCCCAGTATCTGCTTGACCGCGTCCGCGTCGACACGGTCCTCGGCGAGGATCGCCGGGCACTTGCCCCCCAGCTCGAGCGTCACGGGCACGAGCTGCTCGGCCGCCGCCTTGGCGATCTCGCGTCCTATCGAAGGACTGCCGGTGTACAGCAGGTGATCCCAGCGCACGCGCGTGAACGCTCTTGCGAGCTGCAGGCCGCCGACCACGACGTCGACGCGGTCGCGGTCGAACGTCGCGCGAACCATCTCGCTCAGGAGCTCGGCGCACGCGGGCGTGTGCTCGGAGGGCTTGATCACGACGCGGTTGCCGGCGGCGAGCATCTCCACGAGCGGGCCGACCGAGAGGTCGAACGGGAAGTTCCACGGCACGATGTTCCCGACCACGCCCTTGGGCTGGGGTTGCACGGATGCCCGACCCGACCCGTACAGCGCCGGATCGCACGGCCGCGACTCGGCCGCCATCCACTGCGGCAGGTGCTCGGCGGCATACGCCGCGCGTCCGGCCACGCCGAGGACTTCGATCAGGTCGCTCGCAAGCGCCGGGTGCACGCCGAAGTCGGCGCTGAGCGCCTGCTCGATCTCCGTGCGGTGGGAGATCATCATCATCGCTAGGGCTCCGAGCAGCGACTGGCGCTGCTCGAGCGTTGGATACGGGTCGCTCGCGAACGCAGATCGCTGGCGCTCGACGATCTCCTCGAGCTCGACGATCGCCGCCGCGTCCTCGCCGGTCGCGGTGTCCTGCACGGTGGCGGTTGCCATCACATCCTCCCCTTCCGTTGAGTCGTGTACACCGGCCTCAGCGGTGTACGAGGTTTGACCGTAGCACCAAGCCCGCCGCCCGGGTTCGTCCGCGCGAGGCGGGTGCCGTTACCCTCGCGTGATGCGCGCGCATGCCCCAGCCACCGCGGCCGTGCTCGCCGTCGCGGCCGCGCTCGTGCTGCTGGCCGCGCTCGTGCTCACAGCCCTCCCGGCGAGCGCCGCCACGGTCGGCCGGAGCACGTCGACTCTGACTAGCGCCACCAGTACCACTAACGCCGAAAACCCGGTGCCGGTGGCGCTCTCGACGGTGCCCCCCGCAGGGCACAGGCTGTCCTCCGACCAGGTCCTCGCGATCGCCGACCGCCTGGCGAAGATGCGCGCTGTGCGCCGCGAATACCGCGGGTCCTTCGGCGATGTGTACCTGAAGGGCGGCTTTCAGTGGCAGGTCAGCTACTTCGACAAGAGCGGCAAGAAGGAGATCGGCCTGGTTGTCATCGACGATTTGTCAAGGCGCGTCGCCGAACAGTGGACCGGCTTTCAGATCGCGTGGACGATGGCGCGCGGCTATCCGGGCGCGTTTGGCAGGCACGTCAACTCGCTGTACATCTGGCTGCCCCTGTGCGTGCTGTTCATCCTGCCGTTCTTCAACTTCCGCAGGCCTTTCTCGCTGCTGCACCTCGACCTGCTGGCGCTGCTGTCGTTCTCGGTCTCGCTCGCTTTCTTCAACCACGCCCACATCTACGCGTCGGTTCCGCTCGCCTATCCGCCGATGCTGTATCTGCTTGCGCGGATGCTCTCGCTGCTGCGGCGCGCGCGCAGCGACCGGCCCCCGCCCTCGCTGCGCCTGCTCGTGCCTACCTTCTGGCTCGCGCTCGGCGTGGTGTTCCTGCTCGGCTTTCGCATCGGGCTGAACGTCGTCGACTCCAACGTCATCGATGTCGGCTACGCCGGCGTGATCGGGGCCAGCAGGATCGTCCACGACGAGCCTCTGTACGGCGGCTGGCCGTCGGACAACGAACACGGCGACACCTACGGCCCCGTCAACTACGAGATCTACATCCCGTTCCAGCAAGTCTTCGGCTGGAGCGGCAAGTGGGACGACCTTCCCGCGGCGCACGGCGCGGCGATCTTCTTCGACCTGCTCGCCACCGCCCTGCTGTTCCTGATCGGGCGGCGCATGCGCGGCCCCACGCTCGGCGTGGCCCTCGCGTACGCGTGGGTCGCCTACCCGTTCACGCTGTACTCGCTGGAGAGCAACTCCAACGACAGTCTCGTCGCCGCGCTGGTGCTGGCGGCGGTGCTGGCCGCGAGCTACCGAACGCAGCTGGCGGGCGCAGGTCGTGGCGCGCTCGCCGCGCTCGCCGCGCTCACCAAGTTCGCCCCGCTCGCGCTCGCGCCGCTGCTGGCCACGCACGGGCTGTCCGAGCTGTCTTGGCCGCGGCGTGTCCGCGCGCTCGCGCTGTACGCGGCCGCCTTCGCGGGGACCGCCGCGCTCGTCTCGATTCCCGCACTCAGCCACGACTCGCTGCACGAGATCTACGAGCAGACGATTGTCTACCAGTCAAATCGCGGCTCACCGTTCTCGGTGTGGGGCCTCTACGGTCTTCAGGACCTCGAGCGTCTGGTCGAGATCGCCGCCGCGGCGATCGCCCTGGCGCTCGCGATCGTGCCGCGCCGTGCCGATCTGGTCGGGCTGGCGGCGGCGTGCGCGGCGGCGATCATCGCCGTGCAACTGGGGATCGAACACTGGTTCTACCTGTACATCCCCTGGTTCTTCCCGCTCGTAATGCTCGCCCTGCTCGGGCGGCTCAGCGGGGAGGGCGGGACCCTCATCGAGCCCCCGCCGGTCGCGGCATCAGCACCTGCTCGATGGAGTCGGCCCGCAGCGGCGCTGAGCAGCTGATAAGCACGCCCATCAGCCACGGGTCCTCCTCGGAGGTCTCGAAGCGGACCGGCATCTGCGTGAGCAGCGCCTCGATCGCCTGCTCGCGCTTGACGCCGATCACGCCACCGCGCGGCCCGGTCATCCCCACGTCGGTGATGTACGCGGTCCCGCCGGGCAGCACGCGCGCGTCGGCGGTCGGCACGTGCGTGTGCGTGCCGACCACAGCGCTCACCAGCCCGTCGAGGTGCCATCCCATCCCCACCTTCTCGGAGGTCGCCTCGGCGTGCATATCGACGAGGATGTGCTGGACGTCCGTGAGCTCGCCCAACGCCACCTCGATCTCCGTGAACGCGCAGCGACCGGCTCTCAAATACAGGTTGCCGCTGAGGTTCACCACGCCCAGGCGCACGCCGTCGCGCTCCACCACGCACACCCCCCGGCCCGGCTGGCTGCGCAGGAAGTTGGCGGGCCGCACGATCCGGCCGCTGTTCGCCAGATACGGGTAGATCTCGCGGCGATGATAGGTGTGGTTCCCCAGCGTGATCGCGTCGACCCCCGCCGCGAACATCTCATCGGCGATCTTCGGCGTGATCCCCAGGCCGCCCGCCGCGTTCTCGCCGTTGACGACCACGAACGTCGGCGCGTAACGCTCGCGCAGCACCGGCAGGCAGTCGAGCAGCGTGCGCCGCCCGATGCCGCCGACGACGTCGCCGACGAACAGGATGCGAGCCACAGCCCCCGCCGAGGCCGCCTCGGACTCAGCCATACTCTGGCGATGGTGGGATGGAGGTGACAGGCGTCTCCGCATCGTCCCCGCAGGGGGAGAAGCCCGCCGAGACGGACGGGCGAGCGGACGACGGGCCGCCATCGGACCCGCCGCGCACAGAGGAGCGCGAGCTGACCGCATCGGCCCCGGAGGGGGACTCGCCGCCCGCGGGGGAGGGCGCGGGCGCAGGCGCGGCGGGGGGTAGGCCTCCTGCTCCCCCGCGCGTGGTCGTCCCACGCTGGGTCCAGCTGGTAATGCTGCCGCTGACGCTGCTGGCGCTGTGGGCGCTCGCGAAAGCGGCTGGGAAAGTGCTGGTGATCTTCATCGTCGCGGCGCTGATCGCGCTAATCCTCAACCCGGCGGTCGCGTTCATCCAGCGCCGGCGCGTTCCGCGCGGCCTGGCGGTGCTGACGGTGTACGTCGCGTTCTTCCTCATGCTGACCGGGATCGGCTTGCTGCTCGCCAACCCTATCTCCAACCAAGTGGAAGCGTTCAGCCACAGCGTGCCGCACCTGATCAAGCAGGCCAACAAAACGCTCGCCGACCTCCAGCGCACGCTCAACCGCGACGGCTTTCACGCCCACTTCATCAAGCAGGGCCAGACCGCGCTGGAAACGCTCAAAGACGAAGTCATCAAAGCGTCCAGCACGATCGTCTCGCACGCCGGCGGCGTGCTCAGCGAAGCGGTCAGCGCCGGCTTCGACGTCGTGCTCACGTTTGTGCTGTCGGTGTACATGCTTGTGTACGGTGAGCGCATCGGCGAGCTGCTGCGCCGCTACATGCCCAAGGGCGACGGCACCCCCGCCGACGACTACCCGACGCTCGTGCAGAATGCGGTCGCGCGCTACGTCGGCGGCCAGCTGATGTTCAGCCTGATTATGGGCACCACCACCGGCCTGGCGCTGTACCTGCTGGGCGTGCTCGGGATCTTCCCCGACGGGCGCCACTACGCGGTCGTGTTCGCCGTCATCTACGGCCTCGCCGAGCTGATCCCCTATGTCGGGCCGATCATCGGCGCGCTGCCCGCCGTGCTCGTCGCCCTGTTCAGCGATCCGATCTCCGCCGTGTGGGTGACGCTCGCATTCGTCGGCCTGCAGCAGCTCGAGGGCCATCTCGTGGCCCCGCAGATCTTCGGGCACACGCTGCGCATCAACCCGCTGCTGGTGATCTTCGCGCTGCTGCTCGGACTTCAGCTGCACGGGATCATCGGCGCGCTGATCGCACTGCCGATCCTCGCGATCCTGCGCGAGACGGCCGTCTACCTGAACCGCCACCTCACGTTCGAGAGCTGGGACAGCCGCGGCAGCGGGCTGCTGTGACCCCCGTTCTCAGCGTTAGCGCCCTCGCCAAGCACTACGGCGGGCGATCGACATCCGCGCGCGACGCCCTCCACGACGTCAGTTTTCAGATCGAGCGCGGCGAGCTGGTCGCGGTCGTGGGACCGAACGGCGCCGGCAAGACCACGCTGCTGTCGATCCTCGCCGGGGTGCTCGCGCCCAGCGCCGGCAGCGTCTCGGCGAGCGCCGGCAAGGTCGGGTGGGTGCCACAATCCCCGGCGCTCTACTCGAAGCTGTCGGTGCTCGAGAACCTCCAGCTGTTCGCCCGCTTGGAGCGCGTGGAGGAGCCGCATGCGGTGGTCGCGCAGATGCTCGAGCAGACCGGCCTGGGCGCGCGGGCGCACGAGCCCGTCGGGCGCCTCTCCGGCGGCAACCGCCAGCGCATGAACGTCGCCCTGGGGCTGATCGCGCAGCCGCCCATGCTCGCGCTCGACGAGCCCTCCGTCGCGCTCGACCCCGACCAGCGCGAGCGCCTGTGGGAGCTGCTCGCGGCCAGGGCCGGCGCCGGCACCAGCGTCCTGTTCTCGACGCACAACGTCAGCGAGGCCCAACGCTACGCCGATCGCGTGCTCGTGCTGGCGGACGGCAGGCTTCTGTTCGACGGCGCCGCGCCGGCGCTGCTTGCGCAGGGCGGCGAGCGCGAGGGCGGCGACCTCGAGCGCGCGCTCGTGCGCTTCCTGCGCGAGCGTGCCGGACAAGCGGGCGCGTGAGCGGACGCTCCGGCGCATGATCTCGCTACTGCGCAAGGACCTGCTGATCCTGCGCCGCTCGCGGCTGCTCGTCGGTCTGCTCGTCGTCTACCCGGTCGCGATCGCGCTGCTGATCGGCTTTGCGATCTCGCGCAGCCCGTCGCGCCCGCGCGTGGCGATCGTCGACGAGGCCGCCCCGGGGGAAACCATCAAGGTCGGTAGCCAGCGGGTCGCGGTGGGCGAGTACGCGCGGCAGCTGTTCAGCCAGGTCCAGTCGGTGCCCGCGTCCACGCGCGCGCAGGCGATCGCCAAGGTCAAATCCGGCGCGGTCATCGCGGCGGTCGTGATCCCGCCGGGCATCGCCGCGAGGCTCTCCTCGGATGTCAACCAGGTTCAGCTCGAAGTCCTCTACAACGGCGACGCGCTCGAGCAGTCGCTAGCGCGCTCGACGCTCGAATCCGCGCTCGCCCAGGCGAACCTCGGCTTCTCAGAACAGATCCAGAAGGCCGCGGGGGCAGCCATCGGAACGCTGCTCAGTGGCGGCAACCTCGGCACGATCGGCGCCCCCGAAGACCTGATCGGGCTCAGCCAGATCCCCTCGACACTCGGCGCGATCGTCAAGCGCCAACCGCGCGGACGCGACCGCACCGAACTGGAACGGATCGACGCGTTCGCCGGCTTCGCCGCGCAGAACCTGTCCCTGGCCAGGCGCGTGCTGTCGACGATCAGCCAGCCGATCCGCGTCGAGGCCGTGCTGCTGCAGGGCAGGCGCACCCCGCTGAACACGTTCGCCGTGGTCGTCGCCGCGAGCGTGTCGCTGATGTTCGTGTGCGTGCTGCTCGCCGCCGGCGGCGTCGCGCTCGAGCGCGAGGAGCACACGCTCGCGCGGCTCATACGCAAGTCGGGCGGGGCGGGGTCTGCGGGCGGGTCGCTGGTCTCGCGCGAGGCGCTGCTCGCCGAGAAGACGCTGCTCGCCGCCGGCTGCGCGTTCGCGGTCGCCTTCGCCATGCTCGCCGGGATCGGCGCGTTCGTCGCGCTGGACTGGAGTCGCGTCGGCCTGTGGCTGCTCGCGCTCGCCTTCGGCGCGGTCGCGTTCGCAGCGCTCGGGGTGGCGATCGGCGCGCTCGCGCGGGAGGTCCGCGCCGCGTCGCTGCTCGCGTTCTCCTCGTCGCTGCCGCTCGCCCTGCTCGCGCTCGTTCCCGCCGGCTCCGTGTCCAGCGGCTTCTACGACGCGATCGGCGCGGTCTCGTTCGTGTTTCCCTTCAAGGCCGCCCTGCAGGCACTCGACGCGGCCGTCAACGGCGCCTCGCCAGCGATCGGGCTCGCGCTGCTGCACCTCGCCGTGCTGGCCGCCGTGTTCGCAGCGCTCGCGCGCGTGGGGCTGCGCAGCGTCGAGTAGCGCAACCGCGAACCCGAGCAGCCCAACCGCGAACCCATCCCAGCGCCGGCAGGCGCTCTCATCAAAATGATCTCCGAGGGGTATCCTCGAAGGCCATGGCATTCCCACAGACGCGCATGCGCAGGCTGCGCGCGAGCGCCGGACTGCGCGGCCTGGTGCGCGAGACCGACGTGCGCGCCGGCCAGTTCGTGCTGCCGCTGTTCGTCACCGAGGCCGAGGGCGGGGCGGGCGGTCGTGAAGCGATCGCGACGATGCCGGGGGTCGAGCGCCTGTCGCTCGCGGCCGTCGTCGCCGAGGCACAGGAGGTCGCCGCGCTGGGGATCGCCGCGGTGATGCTGTTCGGGCTGCCCGCCGAGAAGGACGAGCACGGCTCCGGCGCGTGGGACCACGAGGGGGTCGTGCAGCTCGCCATCCAGGCGATCAAGCGCGCGGTGCCCGAGCTGCTGGTGATCACCGACGTGTGCCTGTGCGAGTACACCGACCACGGCCACTGCGGTGTGCTGCGCGAGGACGCCACCGTCGACAACGACGCCACCCTCGAGCTGCTCGCGCGCACCGCCGTGAGCCACGCTCGCGCCGGCGCCGACCTGGTGGCCCCGTCGGACATGATGGACGGGCGCGTGCGTGCGATCCGCGAGGAGCTCGACGGCGAGGGCTTCTCCGACACGCCGATCCTCGCCTACTCCGCCAAGTTCGCCTCCGCCTTCTACGGGCCGTTTCGCGAGGCCGCCGACTCCGCCCCCGCGTTCGGCGATCGCCGCGGCTACCAGCTGGACCCCGCCAACGGCCGCGAGGCGGTGCGCGAGGCGCTGCTCGACGTGCAGGAGGGGGCAGACATGGTCATGGTCAAGCCCGCGCTCGCGTACGGCGACCTGATCCGCGAGGTCAAGCGCGCCACGCGCCTGCCCGTCGCCGCCTACAACGTCAGCGGTGAGTACGCGATGGTCAAGGCCGCCGCCGCCGCCGGATACCTGGACGAGCGCGCGACCGTGCTCGAGATCCTCACCTCGCTGCGGCGCGCCGGCGCCGACACGATCATCACCTACCACGCAAAGGACGCCGCGCGATGGCTTCGCTGAAGCTCCGCAGCCGCAAGGACGGCGCCGCGGTGCCGATCGACGACGTCGACCGCAGGCTGCTGAACCTGATGCAGGGCAGCTTCCCGATCGCGCCGCGGCCCTACCGGCACGTGGCCGAGCAGGGCGCCGTCTCCGAGCAGGAGGTCATGAGCCGCGTGCAGCGCCTGCTAGAGGTGCGCATCATCCGCCAGGTCACGCCGATCTTCGACACGCGCGCGCTCGGCTACTCCTCGATGCTCGTCGCCGCCAAGGTCGACCCCGAGCACCCCCACCGCGCGGCGCAGGCCATAAACGAACACCCCGGCGTCTCGCACAACTACCTGCGCAACCACGAGTTCAACCTGTGGTTCACGATCGCCACCGAGCCCGACTCCAAGCTCGGCCTGGAGGGCACGCTGGAGGTGCTCGCACGCGAGGCCGGCGCCGAGTCGGTGCGCCAGCTTCCCACGCTGCGGCTGTTCAAGATCCGCATGGACCTGGAGATGGAGGGCGACACCGACGCGCTCTCAAGCGCCGCCGAGGTCAAGGAGCCGATCGAGCTGGACCCGCAGCCCTACGACGAGCTCGACGTCGCGGTGATCCGCGCGCTGCAGGGCGACATGCCCGTCGTGCAGGAGCCCTACGCGCTGGCCGCGGCCGAGCTGGGGATGACGCAGGAGCGCCTACTCGACCACCTCGCCGGGATGCAGGAGCGAGGACTGCTGCGCCGCGTGGCAGCGATCCTTTATCACCGCCGCGCCGGCTTTTCCGCCAACGGCATGGGCGTGTGGAAGGTGCCCGACGAGCAGATCTTCGAGATCGGCTGCCGCATGGCCGCCGTGCGCGGCATCTCCCACTGCTACCAGCGGCCCACCTACGAGGACTGGCCGTACTCCGTCTTCACCATGGCCCACGGGCGCTCCAAGGAGGAGTGCGACGCGGTCCTCGACGCGATCGCGCAGCGCACCGGCATCCACGAGCGCGCCACGCTGTACTCATCGACCGAGTTCAAGAAGATCCGCCTGCTGTACTTCACCGACGAGTTCAAGGAGTGGGAGCGCACGCACGCCAGCGTCTAGCCGGCGCCGCGCTCAGCCGTCCGGCGAAAGCGCCTGACGCGCCCTTTTCCACTCCCGCCGCACGCGCTTTTCCGCATACGCGCGCATCAGCGTCAACGGGTCCATCTTCTCGCGCGCGACCGCGTCCAGCGGCGTGCCCTTGGAGCAGATGAACGCCGCCCGCTGCTTGGAGCGGTAGTCGGACATGCCGGTGAAGTCGCTGATGTTCTGCGCGAGCGCCACGCTGTCGTAGCCGAACTGCCGGGCGAGGTCGAAGATCGCATGGCGGGTGGGGATCAGCAGGAGCTCGTAGTCGACGGCGTTGCGCGGGTTCTCGAGGCTTTCCTCGTGGGCGACCCTGAACAGGCTCCAGGGGACGAGCGACACGGTCGTGTCGATCAGCAGCAACTCCGCGCCCGTGCCCGACATCACCTCGAACAGCTCGACCGGCTTGGCTATGTGGTACATCAGCCCCAGGCACAGCACGATGTCGAACTGCTCGTGGAGCTCGTGCTCGAAGATGTTGCCCAGCTCGAAGCGGTAACGGTCCCGATCGACGCCCTTGGTCTCGAACACAAGCTGCGCCTGGTCAATGTGCATCTGGCGGCCGTCGATGCCCAGCACGAAGTCCGCCCCCGCTTCGATCGCGCACAGCGACCAGTAGCCGGCGTTGGAGCCCAGGTCGAGGACCCGGCGCCCGCGCAGCGAGCCCCCGCACACCGCCACCAGGGGATCGAAGAACGTCCGCCGGCGCTGCACGTGACGGTTGACGTAATCCGGGCGGTAGATCGGCGTCGTGACGCCGCCGTCGAGCTCGAACCTGTAGTGCCACACGGGGAACGCGTCGACCCGCCGCTGGAGCTCCTCGGCGCTCGTCGCAGGCCCCGCTCGCCGATCGCCCTCCGCCGTGGACATCGGTTTGATCGTATTCGATGGGCGCGTCTATGCTGCTGCGGTGTCCTCGGCAGAGCAGCTCACAGGCACCCGCTCCGCGGAGCTGTACCGGCGCGCCCTCGAGCTGATCCCCGGCGGTGTCAACTCGCCCGTGCGCGCCATGCGCGCGATCGGCCGCGAGCCGATCTTCATATCCCGCGGCGAGGGCGCCGAGATCGTCGACGTCGACGGCAACCGCTACATCGACTACGTGTGCTCGTGGGGCCCGCTGATCCACGGGCACGCACACCCGCACGTGCTGACGGCGCTCGCCGGTGCGGCAGCCCGCGGCACGAGCTTCGGAGCGCCCACGGCAGGCGAGGTCGAGCTGGCGAGCGAGGTCGCACGGCGGATCGACGGCGTGGAGATGCTGCGCATGACCTCCTCCGGGACCGAGGCGGCGATGACCGCCATCCGGCTCGCGCGCGCCGCCACCGGTCGCGAGCCGATCCTCAAGTTCGCCGGCGCCTACCACGGCCACTCCGACGGGCTGCTAGCACAGGCCGGGTCGGGCCTGGCGACGCAGGGACTGCCCGCGAGTCCGGGGGTGCCGGCGAGCGCGGCCGCGGCCACGGTCGTGGTCGCGTGGAACGATCCAAGTGCGCTGATCGCCGCCACCGAGCGCCACGAGCTGGCGGCGATCATCGCCGAGCCGCTGCCAGCGAACATGGGGCTTGTGCCCGCGCACGAAGGGTTCCTCGAGCTGCTGCGCGAGCGCGCCGACGCGACCGGCGCGCTGCTGATCCTGGACGAGGTCATCAGCGGCTTTCGCGTCGCGCGCGGGGGTGCGCAGGAGCTGACCGGCGTGCGGGGCGATCTCGTCGTCCTCGGCAAGGTCATCGGCGGCGGCCTGCCGGCCGCGGCGGTTGGCGGCAGCGCGGAGCTGATGTGCATGCTCGCCCCCGCAGGCGAGGTCTACCAGGCGGGAACGCTGTCCGGCAACCCGCTGGCCGTGGCGGCCGGGCTGGCGACGCTCGAGCTGCTCGACCAGGACGCCTATGCGCGCCTCGGCGCCGTCACAGAACGCCTCGCCGACGGCCTGCGCGAGGCGGCCGGCTGCGCGGGCGGCGGCGAATATCCCGTGCAGGTCGCCTCGGCGCCGGGACTGGTGACGGTGTTCTTCAGCGAGCGCCCCGTCCGGAGCTTCGCCGATGCGCAGGCATGCGACCTCGAGGCGCACGCGCGATGGTGCAGGGAGCTGCTGGCGCGCGGGGTCTACCCGCCGCCGTCGCAGTTCGAGGCGTGGTTTCCCTCGCTCGCGCACACCGACGAGCACATCGAGCGCACACTCGATGTGGCCGCCGCGGCCTTCGAGCGCCTGCCGAACCCCGCGGCTCGGCGATGAGCGTGACGCCCACCGGCACGAACGGCCTGCAGCGCCTGCGTGCGCTGCTACGCGACAGCGGAGGCCTGATGGCGACACTCGTCGCTGACCCCGGCGCCGGCGGGCCGGGCGCGGGAGCCGAGCCCCTCGCGAGAGCCGCGCCCCTCGCGGCGAACGGCCCCGGCGCGAGCCCCGCGCTGATCGCGGCAGCCGGTCCTCGCGCCGCCGCACAGCCCGGCCGCTACGAGCTGCTGATCGAGGCGATCTACGAGGGCTATCTGCTGCACTACGAGACGCCGCGCGCTGTGCGGGTGCCCGACGCCGACCTGCGACTGCTCGCCGGCGATCGGCTGTACGCGATCGGCCTCGCGCAGCTGGTCGAGCTGGGCGACACGTTCGCCGTGGCCGAGCTCGCCGACACGATCACGCTCAGCGCGCTGGCACAGGGCGCGGGCAGGCGGGAGCTGGCCGAGGCCGTATGGGCGGCCGGCGCGCGCGCGGTCGGGTGGGGAGCGAGCGACGCGCACGAGCGCGCGAAGGAACTGGTCTGCGCAGGTGCCCCCGAGGCGATCGATGCGATGCGCACAAGCGCTGTCGTGGTGCCGACGCCGCGCTGATTGACGCCTCGATATTGTTTGCCGCTCGGTGCCGGACAAGCGCGCAAAGCACACCTCCAAGTACACGCTCGACCGCGGGATCCCCGGGGCCTTCGAGGGCGAGACCGTCACGCGGCGGAGGTTCATGACCGGGACCGCCCACACCGCCGGTGCGATCGCCGCAAGCGCGTTCGCCTTGCCAGCGCTCGGCTTCGCGATCGGCCCCGTGTTCAAAAGCACACCCCACCGCTGGGAAGTGGTGGGGACGGTCGACCAGTTCCCCGACAACAACTACGTGCCGGTCATCCTCACGGTCACCCCCAACATCGGCGAGGCCGGCAAGACGACCGTGTACATGCGCAAGCACAACCCCGAAATCGATACCGACATCTACGACCGCAACACGCCGTACATCGCGATCTCCAGCCGCTGTGCGCACGTCGGCTGCCCGGTGCGCTGGGTCGACGCCTCCGAGCGCTTCATCTGTCCGTGTCACGGCGGCGTCTACGACCTGCTCGGCCGGAGGGTGGGTGGGCCCCCTGTCCGTCCGCTCGACCGCTTCTACACGCGCGTGTCGGGCGAAAACGTGGAAGTCGGACCGCGCTTCAGCGTCAACAGCCAGCTGCGCCGCTTCTCTCCGCGCGATCCCGGCGAGCCGCTTGACGGTATCGGCCAGTATCTGTACCCGTCCCGTCCAGGCGCTCAGAAACTGTAGGAGCAGTCCTTGCCCAAGCTCCCCAAGCTGCCAGCCCCCCCGCTCCCCGGTCCCCTCCAGGAACCGCCGCCGCGTCCGGGCGAGGGCAACGGCAAGGCCGGTCCGCTCGACGGCGCCGCGCAGGCGGGAATCACGGTCGTCGACTGGATCGACGAGCGCACCTCGCTGAGCGGCGCCGCGCGCTGGATGATGTTCCGCAAGGTGCCCAAGGGCACCAACTGGTTCTACACGCTGGGCTCGGCCACGATGTTCGCGTTCCTCTCGCAGGCGTTTACGGGCGTGTTCCTGGCGATGTACTACCGCCCCGAACCGGCTGGCGGCGCGTACGAATCGATCCGCTACGTCACCAACGACGTGTTCCTCGGCCAGTTCGTCCGCGGCATGCACAAGTGGGGCTCGAGCGTGATGGTGGTGCTGGTGTTCCTGCACATGGGCAGGACGTTCTTCTT
>Ga0302326_10002637_pt1 | contig 43314 bp, 27 predicted proteins | sample Palsa_T0_3_FD_202264 | JGI IMG/M metagenome (GOLD analysis project Ga0302326, IMG submission 202264) | Peat permafrost microbial communities from Stordalen Mire near Abisko, Sweden - Palsa_T0_3 | ecosystem: Environmental > Terrestrial > Soil > Palsa > Peat permafrost | place: Sweden: Abisko...
TCGGATTCGGGCCACGGCATCTCCGCCGAGTTTCTCCCGCGAGTCTTCGAGGTTCCGACCCCCTCGCGTTCTCGAGTGGCTGGCGCGTGAGGGCGGCTGCAAGCTCGTCGTCCGCAGTGAGGATGGCGGACGTGTCGAGTGCGGGCTCTTCGCAGCGCGCGCAATCGACGAGCTGTTCCTTGGGCGCGCTTTCGACTGGACGGATTGACCAGTACGCGGCAAGAACTCTGGCGCGCGGCGCTCTTACGGAGCCCCACCGTCGGACGTCTCGCTCGACCTGTTTCCGAAGGAGGCCCTCCCATGAACGCGACGCGAACGCTCTCGCTATCGACCGACGAACTCGCGAGCTTCGCGGCGGACCTCGATGCCATCGGCGAGCGCGTCCGGGAAGAGGTCGGCGAACCTGACGCGCGATACCTGCGGCGCATCGTAGCCTTGCAGCGCTCCGCGGAGATCGGCGGGCGGGCGCTGCTTTTCGCCGGGGCGCTCCCCCCGCTATGGATCGCCGGGGTGGCACTCCTCGGCCTCTCGAAGATTCTCGAGAACATGGAGATTGGGCACAACGTGATTCACGGTCAGTACGATTGGATGCAAGATCCCGCCCTGAACTCTGCTCATTATGAATGGGATATCGTGTGTCCCGCGAAGCACTGGAAGCGGACACACAATTACGAACATCATACGTTCACCAGTATCATCGGAAAGGATCGCGACGTGGGATACGGCTTCCTCCGCGTCGCGGAGGACCAGCCCTGGCGGCCCTGGCACCTGGCGCAACCGCTGTACGCCCTTGGTCTGATGTTCGGCTTCGAGTGGGGAATCGCGCTGCACAACCTCGAGCTGGAGCGCGTGCTCGCGGGCGAGAAGCCCCCGCGCGCAATGCTCCGACAGTCGCTACCGCTCGCGCGCAAGGCCACTCGGCAGCTCCTGAAGGACTACGTGCTCTTCCCACTCTTGGGCGGACCGTTCGCGCCGTTCGTGTTCGCGGGCGACGCCGCCGCCAACATGGTCCGCAACGTGTGGGCCTTTCTGATCATCTTTTGCGGCCATTTCCCGAGCGGAGTGGCGTATGTCCCGGAAAGCTCCGCGGTCCCAACGCAGCCCGAGACGCGAGGCGCCTGGTACCTTCGACAGATTCGGGGGTCCGCCAACATCGAAGGCCCCGACTGGTTCCACGTCCTTTCGGGCAACTTGAGCCACCAGATCGAGCATCACCTCTTCCCGGATCTGCCCTCCTATCGCTACGCTCAGGTCGCCGCCATGGTCGAGCCCACGTGCCGGAGGTACGGCATCCCATACACGTCAGGTTCCTTCGTGCGGCAAGTCGGGAGCGTCGCGCGGCGACTCGTTCGCCTCGCCCTGCCGCCTGCTCCCGTGCTGTCCCCCGGCGGATTGATGGGGCGGTCCCCTCCGATAGGGCGACGGCCTATCTTCGGCTTCTTCTCCAATAGTAGCCACCTCCACCGCCGAACACGACGAACAGCGCGACAATCAAGACGACCCACGTGATTGTACTCATGACACTTCTCCTTATCAGGGCGCCGAAAGGGGCAACGTGCGTGCCATGTCGACGTGGCCGGTGCTCATTTCCAGCGACCGGCCGGATCGGCAGCGATACGCAGATGTAGAACACACCCTCCGGGTCCGTACTTGGAACTTGCATGCACGATGCCCGGCATCGGATGACGTTCGAGAGAACCCGGCTTGAGCGACCTATCCAAAAGGCATCAGCTAACGAGCGGGTGCGGGTGCCCCACGGACAAGCTCAAAAAAGCTCAAGGGCAAGTTCAAGCCGGGCCGGAGGCAAGCGCCCCGGGTGCTGGCCAACGCTGGAGGCGGTTACCGCGAACTTCGCGGGGGCGCTCTCCTCCCCGCGGGGCGTGAACGCGAGGAGGTCGCGGAAGGGCGCAGACCCCGCTCGACGACCGACCCCCTCACCGACTTTCGGGCTCACCCCAGCGAGTTCCGAGTCAGCGCCTGTCGGGCGACGCGGCCGCTGCCCGCGAGACCAGGTCGACGACGCGCGCGACGACCTTGTCGAGCGCCTGCAAGATGCCCGCAGCGAACGCCTCCCGTCCGGGGCAAAGGCGGCGGCGAACCGGCCCGCTCGCAGAACGATGGGCCGCCCGCTCTCGCGGTCGTAGCCGACGACAAAGGGCTTCGGACTTCCGGACGACAGCACGCACCTCCGACACACCGCGTGCAGATCTCCGCGGACTAAGGCCGAGAGAGTGGCGCGGCATTCCCCCGGCATATTGTTGCATTTGTGTGACATTCAATCCTCGGTCGCGTGACAAACGCCTCAGGATCGCCAAGAATAACGCTTGCCGGAGGGCGGACAGGCGTGAGCGATTCAAAGAAGGTTTGGACTTGGTGGACGTGTTTGCGGGTGATCGCGGTGTTCAACATGGTGGTGTGGGCCGTCACTTGCCTGCCCTTGATCGACGCCTCGAGCGACCCGGGCTGGCAGGTCATGTTGTCGGGGATTTTCGTCGTGGTCTGCGCCTTCCGGTCGTGGCTGCCGCGAGTCGATCTCGAGCGCTACTGTCTCGTCGATAGTCCCCTGTCCGGGATGTTCGTCGGCCGCAGCGCCGCGACGGTCGCGGAGATCTGCTTCGCCGCGCAAATCGCGCTGTGCGTGCGTCAAGTCGGGGTGAGCGCGCACGTTCCGTCGATCGTCACGGCGTCGTACTTCGTCGTGCCGCCGTTGGTGCTGGCCCAATTCTTCTGCTGGTACAGCGTCATCACGCTCAATCACCTCGGCCACGCCATCGAAGAGTCCCTGTGGACCGCAACGATGGCGCTCGTCGGCGCGTGCTGCGCGGTCGCTGCCAGGCACCTCGAGGGCAACATGTTCTTGTGCGCATCCGGTGGCGCGGTCCTCGCGCTCGGTTTCGTCGCCTTCATGACGCTCGTCGACGTCCCGATGTATTTCCGACGCTGGCGCCAGGCCCGGAACGAACGGCAGGCGTTCCTTGGCATGCGCGCGGGCGTGCATGACGCACTGAACCGTCGCATCGCAACCAAAGAATGGTCGGTCTGGCGGCCCGAGGTCGCGTGGCTCACCGGTTACTTCAGCATCGCTGTCTGGCTCAGCGTCTCGCTCGTGCGCTTCTCGCGGCCCTAACGGCCCGAAATACCCATGGGTCTTCGTGACGCGGGCGCGCCAGAGGGCAGCGTTCGCTGCGCCGCAGGCAGCGTTCCATGTCTTGCCGGGCAAGGGCCGTTCGATACTTTGCGTCGGCCGTGGCGTATACGATTGAGTGGCGTGGGAGAGGCAAGCGCTTGGTCGCACACAAGTGAAAGAGACCGCGTTGGCGTCAGCCCGGAGTTGGGCGATCCATCAAACCATGCTAGCGCTCGTGCTGGTTACGGTGCCCTTCATGGGCTCGGGTTGCTACCCGAAGGTGGCACCACCTCCGGTGGCCTTGTCCGCCAACAGCGTGGCTTCGGCAGCAACGCGCTGGCCTGGCGTGACGGCCGGCTCGCTCTCCACCGGCCATGACCTTTTTCTGGCGAACTGCGACGTGTGCCATGGCTACCCGGATCTGACCGCCATCCCCGACGCGCGCTGGCCCAACATCCTCGAAAAAATGGCAAAGAAGAGCCATCTTGGCGCTGAGGAGAGAGATGCGATCCTGCACTTCGTTCTCGCGTCGCGATGGGAGCAAGGGGCCCGATGATCGCCCCGGCGGCCTCGTTTCTCAGCGCGTGACGCTGTCGTGAACCGCCACCACCTGCGCTTCGTCCTGCGCCAGTACATCGAGCACAAGAACCCATCCAACTTGCGGCTCCACGTCTGGACCAACGGGTTCGGCTGGCTCGGACTCGCCACGGCGCTGTCGCAAGTGCCGGTTCCCTGCGCCGTGCCGGTCCTCGGCGCCAACCTCGGCGCCGCATTCACCGTGCTCTCCCTCGTGTACTGGCTGCCGGTGGACCTCTTGGCTGCGGCCGGGGTCGCGACGCTGACGGCGGCCTGGGCGCTGCTGCCGATCTCTCCATGGGGGCCGGGCCATGGCTGGATCGCGGGCGTAGCCGCGCCCCTGCTCGTGTTCGCGGCGACGGGGGTCACCGCGCGTTTTGCGCACGTCTATCACCACGAGTACGCGAAGTTCATGAAGGGCGACCCGCCCTTTTCTGCCGCCCTCGAGACGACCCACGCCGTGATCTGGGGCGCCTTCCACTTTTGGCTCGAGGGCCTTCTTCACGCCGGCTGGCGGCCCCGACTCAAGGCGGAGCTCGACGAACACGAGCGTCGGACGCTGCGCAGTCGGAAGCACGTGCCGTGGGTCAACTGGGCGAAGACCGCGTCCTGCCAGGCGCAGTTCGTGTGCGTGCCCCAAAGCGTCAGCGACCTCGCCGATGCGGTGCGCGAGGCGCGCGGCAGGGGACAGCGAGTTCGCGTCGTGGCTTCCGGGTTCTCGTGGTCGTCGCTAGTTCCCTCGGACGACACGCTGATCTTCTGCGAGCGCCTGGATCGCATTGCCGTCGACGTGTCCGACCCCGCGCGGCCAGCGGTGTGGGCGGAGGCCGGCGTAACCAACCGGCAGCTCAATCGCGAGCTCGAGCGCCGCGGGTTGTGCATGCCGTGGAATGTGGTGCTCGAGAGCGTGCGCGTCGCCGGGATCGTCTCGACTGGCACGCACGGCACCGGCAAGGTCACGGCCACCGTCGGAGACCTCGTGGAGGCTTTCGAGGTGTTGGATCCCGAGGGGCGACTTCGGATTCTGTCGGAGGAAACCGTTGGCGTCGAAATCATGAGCGCCGCGCGCCTGGGTCTTGGCCTGTTCGGCGTGATCGCGCGCGTCCGGTTGCGGGTGGTGCCCATCTATCGAGTGCGGCAGACGGACCAGCGCCTCCCCATGGGCGTCGTGCTCGGCCAGATCTCCGAGTTGATCGACGCCAACGACTCCGTGGAGCTCTACTGGTTTCCTTTCAACGGTGATGTGTGGATGCGCACCATCAACCGCACCGACGCGCCGCGCACGTTCGAGGGCCACGGCTTCTGGTTCAGTACGCAGAACTTCCTTCAGAACGCCTGGCTCGTTCTTTTCCAGAAGTTCGTTATGAACTTCGCGCCCGGTCTCACGCCGGCCCTACTGCGCGTCGGCATGCGCATGCTCCCGTTTCGCACGCGCGTCCTGAACCTGCCGGAGTCCCACCACTATCACCACTGGATCGAGATGATGCCTTGCGGCTGCCTCGAGGTCGGCTTCAAGGCCGACTCCAATGGCGCCAACGTACGCCGCGCCTGGGAGGCGACCGGGCGTCTCGTGGAGGAGTACGCGCGCCGTGGCCTCTACCCGCTGAACCTCTCGCTGAACATGCGCTTCATCGGTTCGAGTGGGGCGCTCCTGACGCCCGCGTACGGCGACGGGCTCACTTGCTACATCGAGATCATGTGGATGGGTCGCCCGAAGGCATGGGGCGCGTTCTCGTCGGAGCTGTGCCGCGAGTGGCTGAAGGTACCGGGCGCGCTGCCGCACTGGTCCAAGGAGTTCGAGCACGTCGCGGACGTGGTGCCGATCATGCGCGAAAACCTTGGCGACCGGCGCGGTCGCTTCCTCGACGCGCTTGCCCTGTCGGGCGTCGATCCCGAGCGCGCGCTCTTCAACGGCCTTCTCCGTCGCGTCCTCATCGACGAGCGGCCGGCAGCATGAAGCCCGCGCGGATGCGCATCGGAATCATCGGCGCCGGCGTGTCCGGCATGACCGCAGCGTGGCTCCTTCAGCACGATCATGAGGTCACCCTGATCGAGAAGGCGCCGCGGCTTGGTGGCCACGTAGAGACGGTCCCGGTCGTGGTCGAGGGCCGCACGGTCCATGCGGAGCTGGGCCCCCGCTTCTTCTTCGACACGGCCTATCCCTACTTCCTGGCGCTCCTACGTTTGCTCGCGGTCTCGCTCCGCTGGAGCGACGCCCGCGTTTCCTTCACCGAGGTCGCCCGCGGGCAGACGATCGTCCTTCCACCGCGCTCGCCACGACATGTGGCTTCGCTTTTGCGCTCGCCCCGGCTGGTTCGCCACGTGCTCTCGCTGCGTCGTTTGATCGACGAGCAGTCCGAGATTTCCGGACGGCGTGACTTCTCGCTCACGTTCCGCCGTCATCTCGAGGCGGGCCGTTACCCTGCCTCGTTCGGCCCCGAGTTCGTTTATCCATTCCTCGCCGCGTGCTGGGGGGCACCGCTCGACCGGCTCCCCGAGTTTCCCGTGTACTCGCTGCTCAAAGGGATGACATCGGGGAAGCGGCCTGGCTTCTACGAGGTCGAGGGCGGGATGTCGCGGTACGTCCGGGCCTTCGGCGACGAGCTCACCGGAGTGGACATCCGCCTCGGCGTCGGAGTTCGATGCGTCGATCACGACGGGGCCTTCCTCGTGGAGGACGATCGCGGCGAGCGCCACAGGTTCGATCGCTTGATCGTGGCCACTTCTGCCCGGGAGGCGGCGGACCTGCTCCGCGGTGTGCCGACGGTCGCTGACATGCAGGCGACGGTCGCAAGCTTTCGTCACTTCGAAACCGAGATCGTGATCCACGGCGACCCCTCGTTCATGCCCGCCGACCGGAGGGACTGGTCGCACACCAACGTCTTCCTCGATGGCGAAGCCGCCTGGATGAGCGACTGGCCAGGCCGCCGCGAAGGCGTCTCGGTCATTCGTACCTGGCTGCCGACGGGGCGCACGCCCCCGCGTCCCCTGTACGGGCGCCGTAGGTTCCACCATCTGATGATGAGCCCCGAGAACGCTGTCCTTCAGCGACGCATCGCCACGCTTCAGGGCACGTCCGGTCTCTGGGTGACGGGCATGTACGCAGTGGATGTCGACAACCACGAGAGCGCGCTGCTCTCCGCGCTCGTGCCCGCCCAGGCGCTGGCGCCAGCGTCGCAGAACCTCGCACGGCTGCTTGGCGCAGTGCCCCACGACGCGGCACACGGCCTCGACGTGTTGCCCGTACCGCTCTCGCCGCTGGCGCGGGAGGGCCCAGACGTCCTCCCGATTCCCTCTCCTCCGTTTCGAGCCTAGCCTTCGTCAAGCCGCGTCCTTACCAGCAGACTCACGAGAACAGCCACCTCGTCTATGATGCGACCCATGAATCAGCACCAGTCTTCAGCCACGACGCTCGAGGCATCGCTCCCGTGCCGATCCGACGAGTTCCGGCAGAGCGGCTTCGCTGTGCTGCGGGGACTGGTTGACGATGAAGAATCGGCGAGGCTGCGCTCGGAAGTCGACGCGGCGCTTCGTCGGCCGCGCGATCCCAGTTGCGCACGCCCCAACAACACGCTGGTGCCGCTGCGTTGGTGCGACGCGATTGCCGACATGTTGCTGACCTCCGAACGTCGAATGGATGCGATTCGGCGCGCTGTCGGAGCGGCTGACTTACGCTGGATCTCGGGCTACGTCAGCGTGAAGGACGCGAGAAGCGCGCCGCTGTGGTGGCATCAGGACTGGTGGTGCTGGGATCACGCTGTAAGCCTTCGTCGGCAGGCGCCCCAAGTGGCGGTTCTCTTTTACCTGACTGATGCGGACTCCCGGAACGGTGCACTGCGCGTCGTGCCGGGCTCGCATCACCGGAGCTTGCCGATCCACGCGACGCTTCACGACCTGGGTGCCGACGACAAGCCACTGGATCCGAACCACCCTGCATTCGGGGGCCACCCTGAGCAAGTCACGCTGGACGTCGAAGCAGGCGACGCAGTCGTCATGGACTACAGGCTGCTTCACGGGACTCACGCGAACGCCAGCGACCAGCGGCGTGACGGCATCATCATGAGTTTCACGCCCGGGTGGCGCGATCTTCCCGAGGATATCCGCGCTCACCTGATCTCCCACTGCGCCCAGCCGCTCGCCGGCGAGATCACGCGAGCGACACCGTCGTGGGGAAACCTGTTGCCCGTCTTCGACGGAGCTCGGCGCGACCTGACCCTCAATCGAGTCGCGCCGGCGCATTTCGAAGCGAGGTAGCGCTGGCGCCAAGAGTGGGGGCGCGACGACGCACCGAACGCGACGACCGACGGGGCGTGGCGTCGTCGGCGGGCAGGGCGACGCGCACACCGGGGATGGTGCGTCGAGCACCCTGCAGGATACGTGGGGGTCGCGTGCGTGAGCAACCAGTGCCTGACCTACGCTGTCGGCCCGTAGAACGTCGTCGCCCCCGGCCCCGTCTTCGCCGCTCGACGGACGACACGCGCGATCCCATGCGCATGGTACGGCGTATCAAGCCCGCGTCCGGCCATCCCGCGTGCACGTCCTGACGGTCGGCGCGTCCGGGATCGATGCCCGTGCGCGTGGCATCACGGGACACGCGCCCGGGCTGACGTATGAAGCCCGCATCCTGCCATCCCGCGAGCATGTCCTGACGATTGGCGCGTCCGGGATCGATGCCCGCGCGCGTGGCATTACGGGACACGCGCCCGGGCTGACGTATGGAGCCCGCATCCTGCCATCCCGCGAGCATGTCCCGACGGTTGGCGCGCGCGGGACCGATGGACACGCGTGTGGCAACGCGAGACACACGCGCGGCACGGGTTTCCACGCCGGCCGCGCGCGTTTCCCTGTGCGGTTCGCGCCAATACGCCGCGTGGGGATGCAATGCCATGGTCATGGGATCGAATGCGACGGTCGTGCTCCGGCGTCCCACGGGCCCGCCATGGAATGCGGCGCACGCGGGAACGGATTCCGTGCGCCTCATCACGAACGCCGAGGGCTCGGGAAGGGGCGGGAGGCGCGCAGGAACGGGTTGAACGAAGGCCTTTTTCAACGACCCACAGTCATGCCAGGTGGGACCGCCCGCCACGTCGAATAGAAGGCGAGGCCTGATCCACGCAGCGTGTCCGACGCCGAGAGCAAGGGCGTCGGACCGGCGGTGACCGTGCCGGAGAGCGCATGGCTCGATGCCGAATCCCTGGAGAGGGTCTTCGCCTGGGCTCGACGCGGGTGACCCAGCACGTGAACATCCCGGGTCATCGTGACCTGGGCGGTGGGCTTCGGTGGTGGGGACGCGCCCAAGGTCGGCTCGCGGAGCGTACTGCGCACGGGCACGCACCTCGTGCGCGAGGGGCTGATGGGGCAGAGAGGCATCATCCCAAGGATGCCGGGGCTTTCTTGCAGAGTACAGAGTGCGCCCGTACAATAAGAAGCGGCGGTTCGCGTCCAGAATCGCATTCGGGGTCTGTGCCAAATTGTTACCGGTCCGTCGCTCCGAACCGTGAAAGCGCATGAGCGGTCGCAAGGGGATACTCGCAGCATGGACCGTCCTCGGAGCACTGCTCCTCCTGGGGTGTGGCCCGGCGGCGCGGCCGAACGCGCTCGGGTCGTCGCCCGGCTTCGACGCCGGGATCCGCGCCGGTGACGCCGGTGCCTGCAGCTCCCCCCAGCAGGGGTGTCCCTGCTCGGTAGAAGGGGCCACCGTCGGCTGCGGCAGCGTGGTGACGCGCGACGGCGCCTACGTGACCTGCTCGCAGGGGAACCGCACGTGCACGGCGGGTAGCTGGGGCGTTTGCCTTGGCGACACCCGGACCGAGGCGCGCATCGTCCCCCATGGCGGTGAATACGCGCGCCTCACGAGCCTCTTCTCGCCGGCCACGGTCGACCAGGCCGTGGTGGCCAGCCCGGAAGCCGGTGTATGCGCCGAGGACCCGTGCGACCCCGACTGCAACGCCTTCGTCATCAGCGCCGACAGCTACGATGCGGGCGCCGACTCCGGGCTCGACGACACCGATTCGGGCCTATCGCTCAACGGCTACGACATCCCGGTCACCGACTGCACCGCTTTGCAGGTGACGCCCAACACCGACCCCTCGAAGGACCTCGTCGTCACGTCGATGGCGCCCAGCCCGAACACGGTGCAGTACACGGCGTCGCTCGTCCCGCCCACGTGCTACCCGACGACGCCCAGCTTCCTGTGGTCGATCGACCAGTACGGCATCGCCCAGATCGGTACGACGGGCCTCTTGACCCTGGCCGTGCCGGTCGCTGGCCCCATCACGGTCACGGCCTACGCCGGATCGCTCAGCGCCTCGGTCGTCTGCAACGTGACCGTGAACGTGGTCGACACGAGCGCCGCGCCCGCGACGTTTTCGAATCTCCAGTTCCCGACGACGACCGGCGCGGCCGACAACATCCAGGTGCTTTATCCGTACCCCGCAACGGTGTTCCCGCTCGGCCTGCCGCCGCCGCTCATCCAGTGGCAATACACCACCTCCTCCGGCGCCACCCAAGGCAGCTTCGCGCAGCCTGCCCTCTCGCCGGGCAGCTACGACTACGACCCTTCGGGGACGGGAATACCTTGGACGTACAGCTCCTCGAGCGGCGTCACCACCAGCAACAGCGCATTTACTTCGGATCTGGCGACGGTCCCCGACGGGGGCCAAATGGCGTTTCTTCAGTCGACGGGCTCCATATCGCAGTCGATCACGACCGTCGCGGGCTCGTACACGTTCTCGTGGTACGCGATCCAACGGCAGAACTGGGGGGGCCCCAACGACGCAGACTTCGTCGTGGACGGCGTCGTCCAGGATCATTTCACACCGCCCAATACCAACACCTGGCAGGCCTATTCCGTCACCGTCGCGCTCACCGCGGGTACCCACACCATCGGGTTCAACGGGCTCGATTCGGCGGGGGGTGACTGTACGCTCTTTCTCGACGACGTGACGTGGACGACGGGCGCCCCGACCGCGACCGGGGCGGCGAGCGCGGTCAAAGTCACGCTGCGCTACCCTTCGACCGGAACCCCCATCTTCAGCTGGGCCGAGATCGTTCCCGAGCTTCAGACCCAGCCCACACCTTCGCTGCCGGGCCAGCCGCGCGCGACGATTCCCCAGAGCGTCTGGAACGATTTCCAGCAAACGGTCGTTCACAACAGCGGCGCGACGGGCGGCGACGCGGTATTCGCGATCCAGCGCTACGTGAGCGGCACGCTGTTGGGCGAAGTCCCCACAACCATTCACTTTGCGAATGGGCAGCTCAAAGGCAACATCTTCTACAACTCGTACGGCACGAACCTCGTCCAGAACTTCGGCTCCACGGTCCTCGGCGCGCCGTTCGGCGCCGCGACGCTCGAAGTGCCGGTCAACGGAACGAACCCCGCGGTCGTCGTCGGGTACAACGATCCCACGCTGTCCGGCGCAGGATGCCGCGTCTGCCACAATGTCGCGACCAGCGGCTCCGCGATCCTCTCGAACTCGTATCTGGAGTTCGGCGACAACGGCTCCGGCGACGAGGCGACCACGTACACTTACAACCCGACGCTGGGGACGCCCTCGCTCATTCAAGGATCCGAGACCCTGGTCGGTAGCGCCGGCAGCAACGTCTTTACGTTCGCTGCGCTCTCGCCCGACGGCACGTACTTGCTGACGAGCGCCTCCCCGCAAAGCACGGGGTCGCCGAGCCAGGTGTACGACCTCGCCGGGAACCTCATCGCGAGCAATTTCCCTTCGAACCTGGCGGCGGCCACGCCGGTGTTCTCTCCGGACGCTGCCCACGTCGCGTTCAACTTCTACTCCGGCAGCGCCTCGCCGCTGGCCGCCACCTCGGCGGACGGGGCATCGCTCGCGATGATGGACTTCTCCCCGCCGTCGACGTTCTCCAACTTCCAAGTGCTGTACACGCCGACGGCGCCCTACTCGGTGTGGCCCTCGTTCTTGCCGCCTGGACAGAACGGCATCGTCTTCGAGAACATGGTGACCCCCAACGGTCGCGACTGGGGCGGCACACGATCGACCTGCGACGGCTCGGGGGCGTGCAACGACATCGGCGCGACCGGGGAGCTCTGGTGGGTGAGCACGACCGCTCCCTCGACGGCGACGAGGCTCGCGAACTTGAACGGCGGCTCCTATCTGCCGCGTTTGCCGGCAAACCTGCATGGCGCGTCCACCGACAACCCGACCTACTACGAAGAGGTCTACAACTACGAGCCGACGGCGCTGCCCGTGACGATCGGCGGCTACTCGTGGGTGGCGTTCACCTCCCGGCGAATGTACGGCAACGTCGCGACCATCAATCCGTACTGGAGCGACCCGCGCTACCAGGACATCAGCGTGCAGCCAACGCCGAAGAAGATCTGGATCGCGGCCATTTCGTCCAACCCGACGCCTGGCACCGATCCGAGCTTCCCGGCGTTCTACTTGCCGGGTCAGGAGCTGCAGGCGGGCAACGCGCGCGCGTACTTCGCGCTCGCCGCGTGCGAAGCGCCGGGGCCCCCGTCGGCGGCCACGCTCTGCACGAGCAACCTGGATTGCTGCGGCGGCTCGGCTTCTCCGCCCACGGCGATCTGCCAGCTTGACCCTCCGCCGCTTGCCAATCCACCGACGTCGCACTGCGTGACGATGTCCACGTCGGCGTGCGTCGCGGACGGCGCTTCGTGCACCTCGGACGTGCAGTGCTGCAACTTCGCGACAGGCTCGCGCTGCGGCAGCGGCACGTGTGCCCCGTTGCCCCCGCTGGTGCTGTACTCGTCCTCGTCGTTCACGAGCACGTATACGGGCTCCTGCGCCTCGGGCTCCGCGCCCGTGTGGAGGTTCTTCTACTGGGAGGCCGACACTCCGACCGGAACGTCGATCGCATTCCAGGCCGAGACATCGCCCGACGGCGTAGCGTGGGGCTCGAGCGTCGCGATCGGGACGGCGCAGCCGCCGCCCACGGTGACGCCGACGTGGACGTCGGCGGCGCAGACGGTGGATCAGGCGCTCCGGGCGGCTGGGCAGGTTTCGCAGCAGCAGCTGAAGATCATCGCCACGTTCAGTCCCGACTCGACGAAAACGAACACTCCGACCCTCACGAACTGGCAGGTTACATACGACTGTGTGAGCTCCGAATGAACATCGCTCGAGCCTCCTTCCTGGCCTTTGCCGTCGGCACGGGTGTCGCGGCTGGCTGCTCGCACACAACCAGCCCCCCGCCGCCGACGCAGGACAACGGCCTCGACGGCGGTGGAAGCTCCAGCTCGAGCAGCGGCGGGACCAACGACGGAGGGGGCGCCGGGGGCGCGACCGACGGCGGAGGGGTGGGCGGAGCGACGGATGGCGGAGGCACCCGGGGCGCGACCGACAGCGGAGCCGCTGGAGGCGGGACCGATGGCGGAGACGCGGGCGGCGGCACCGAAGGCGGAGCTGCGGGGGGCGGGACGGACGGCGGAGCCGGCGGGGACGCCACAGGCATGGGCGGAGCGGCCGAGGGCGGCGGAGCCGACGCGGGACGAGAGGACGCGGGGGGGCCGAGCGGACCGCCCTTGCCCGGACCCGTATGCAGCCAAACGGCGATCTGGGGCGCAGGGACGGAGCTGGCGATCTCCTCTTCTTCTTTGGACAATAGCCTGGGCGCGATCACGCCCGACGAGCTCACCATCGCGTGGACCATCGGCACGGGCAGCTCCGCGATGATCGCGTATGCCGATCGCGCCGCAGAAACGGATGCCTTCGGGACACCCCAAACGCTTTCGGCCGCCTCATTTGCAGACGATCGGGTCGCCATCAGCGCGGACGGCTTGCGTCTCGTCGTCGTCAACGGCGATCGCCAGGGCTTTTCGGAGATGACACGCACGGCGCGCATGGGCACGGGGAACACGTTCGGCGCGCCCAGCGTCGGCAGCTACTCGAATTTCGCCGGCACCCTGGCGACGACCACCCAGGCGTTCGGCGATCCGGTCCTCAGCGCCGACGACGAGGCGTTCTACTATTCGCTCTACGGGCGACCCGGGCAGTTGAACACCGTCGCACGGTCCACGCGGCTCTTGCCGAGTGACGCGTGGCCCGTTGGAGCGCTTCTGCCGACCAGCTCCGTGCTCGAGGAAGAACAAGAAGAGGTGCTGCTACGTCGGCGCCCCACCGCGATCTCGTCGGACGACCAGACGCTGTTCTACTGGGACGAGGTGAGTGGGACCGAGCGAGCCACGTGGCTCGACACGTCGACCGGCGTGTTCACCGGCTTCGTCGATCTCGGCGCGCGACAAGGGGCAAACCCCAACACGGCGTGCAATCGCCTGTACTACTCGGATGCGCCGGCCGGAGCTTCGTCGGATGGATCCGCGACGCTCGATCTGTTCGTCGCTTCGGACTGAAGGGCTACTCGCATTGCCTACGGCGCGAGCAGGACCTTTCCGCTGGTGTGGCGGCCCTCGAGCGCTCCGTGCGCCGCGGCGGCTTCGGCCAGGGGCACGGTTCGATCGATGCGGATCTTGATCTCGCCGCGCGCGATGGCGCCGAGGACGTCTTGTGCGCGCTCGAGCAGCTCGGCGCGCGTTGCGGTGTAGTCGCGCAGGGTCGGGCGGGTCGCGAAGAGCGATCCGCGGGCGTTGAGCGTCTGGAGGTCGAAAGGCGGCACCCGGCCGCTCGACTGTCCGAACAGCACCATCATCCCGCGCGGCCTCAAGCACAGGAGACTCTTGGCGAAGGTGGACGCGCCGACCGAGTCGTACACGACGTCGACGCCCTTTCCGCCCGTCTTCGCGCGCACGACCTCGTCGAAGGGCTCGCGCGTATAGAAGATCGCCTCGTCGAGGCCGGCGTCGCGGGCAAGCTTGGCCTTCTCGTCGGTCGAGACCGTGCCGAACACGCGGGCTCCGGCGCGCTTGGCCATCTGCACGACCAACGAGCCGACACCTCCGGCGGCGGCGTGGACGAGGCATTGATCGCCGGCCTTGAGCGGGAAGGTGGAGCGCACGAGGTAATGGGCCGTCATGCCCTGTAGCATCGCGGCGGCCGCCTCCAGCAAGCTCACGTCATCGGGCACGCCGACGAGTTTGTCCGCCGGCGCCAGCAGGTGGGTCGCGTAAGAACCAGGTACGGTCGCCCAGGCGACGCGCTGCCCGACCCGCGGGTCGGACACGCCATCGCCGACCGCCTCGACGACGCCCGCGCCTTCGGAGCCGAGCGTCACGGGCAGCTCGCCTCCGTAGGCGCCCGTTCGCGTGTAGACGTCCATGAAGTTGACGCCCGCGGCTTCGACGCGCACGAGAGCCTCTCGGGCGCCGGGCCGTGGCGTGGGAAGCTCTTCGAGCGCTAGCACCTCGGGGCCGCCCGCTCGGTGAACGCGTATCGCCTTCATGGTGCCCTCACGCACGCCGAGGGTCGCGCAAGATGTTCGGGGTCGCAAGCGGTCACAGGGGCTATGGCACACGGCGGTCGTCGATGTGCGGTCAGGACCGCGATGCCGCTCGGTCCCGCGGCGCCGTGATAGGGTTACCCCCCAGGGAGAAGTCCTCGTGCACTTCCTAAGCTCCACGACGGACGCGATCGGACCGGCGTGATGGAGGCGATCTGCCGCTAGACGCCGTTGGCTCACGCGCCGCGCTCGGGTACCGCGACTTTCGCCTCTACCTTGGCTCGTGGCTGCTCACGAACCTCGGCGCGCAGATGATTTCGGTCGCCGTCGGCTGGCAGGTGTATGAGGCGACCCATCGGGCGATCAACCTCGGGTACGTGGGGCTCGCGCAGTTCGTACCCGCGTTCGGCTTCTCGCTGGCCGCGGGGCACGCGGCCGATCGGTTCGACCGAGCGCGCATCGTGGTGGCGTGCAATGTCGTGCTGGCGGTTTGCGCGCTCGCACTCGCGGGGATCGCCGCCCGTGGCGTGGTCGGCGTCGCGCCCATTTACGTCGTGCTGTTCTTCGTCGGCGTCGCCCGCGCGTTCGAGGGGCCGGCGGCGCAGGCTCTTGTCCCTGGGCTCGTGCCGCCCGAGCACTTCCCGAACGCGGTGACGTGGGGGTCCACGGTCTGGCAGGTCTCGACGGTGGTCGGCCCGTCGCTCGGCGGGATCCTCTACGGCGCCGCGCACGGCGCCGCCTGGGTGTATGCCGTCGCTGGGGCGCTCTTGGCCATGGCCGCGGTGGTCCTGCTGCCCGTATCGGGAAGCCCGCCTCCGGGTGACGCGCAGGGCGTCTCGCTGAAGACGGTCTTCGCCGGCTTCAGCTATGTCCGCAGGCATCCAGTGATTCTCGGTTCGATCTCGCTCGATCTCTTCGCCGTTCTGCTCGGCGGGGCGACGGCGCTGCTGCCCATCTACGCGAGCGACGTCTTGCACGTCGGCCCGTGGGGCCTCGGCGTGCTGCGGAGCGCGCCGGCCGTCGGCGCGGCGGGCATGGCGATGGGCCTCGCGTACCGTCCCCTCGTTCGCCGGGCGGGTCCGATCATGTTGACCTGCGTCGCGCTCTTCGGCGCCGCCACGATCGTCTTCGGCCTGTCGCACGACTTTGGGCTGTCGTTCGCGTCGCTCCTCGTCCTCGGCGCGTCCGACATGGTGAGCGTCGTCGTGCGCTCGACTGTGGTGCAGCTGAAGACGCCGCACGACATGCGTGGCCGCGTGAGCGCTGTGAACATGATGTTCGTCGTCGCGTCGAGCGAGCTAGGCGAGCTCGAGTCGGGGTTGACTGCGGCGTGGCTGGGCGCCGTTCCTGCCGTCGTCGTCGGCGGCCTCGGCACCCTCCTCGTGGTGGCGCTCTACACGGTCCTCTTCCCCGACCTGCGCGCCGTCGACCGCCTCGATGACGTAAGCGAGCCGCTCTAACGGAGCCAGGCCTCTACTCGGCGGTTCCGTTGGCGGCCCTCATCCGAGGTGTCGTCGGCCACGGGCATGACGGCGCCCATGCCGCGCTCGAGCACGACGTGCAGGCCGCGGGCACGGAGTTGCTCGGCCACCACGGCCGCTCGTTGTTGCGAGAGCCGCAAGGCCTCGGCGCGAGATCCCTGGCCGTCCGAAAACCCCAGCAACACCACGCCTCGGCCGGCGTACTCGGGCCGGCCCAGCATGCCCACGACGCGGTTGAGATCGCGCAGGGCGCGGGTGTCGAGGTTGAGCCCGACGTCGAAGCGGAAGTCGATCGACATCCGGCAGGCGCCGCGCACCGCCTCGGTGTACTCGCGCGTGCACGTGGTGCACATCGAGGCGGACGCGTCGCATTCGGGCCGGAGATCGACGAAGCCGGCGGTGCGTACGATCTTCTGGCCGTCTTCGGAGAGCGCGAAGTCGACGAAGTCGCGCGCGGTCCGCGACGCACCCTGGGGTGCGTAGAGGTAGAGGCGCCGCGCCAGCGGGTAGTCCTCGGTCGCGACGGACATGGGCGTCGGCAGCATGGGGACCGAAGTCGAGTCCTGGACCATGATGGCCTTGGCGCTCCGCACGTAGGGCAGACCGATGAACCCGACGGCCCCCGGCTCGGCGGCGACCGCATCGGAGAGCTCTTCGCTCGACTCCTGCCGGAGGGCGCTCGTGACGAGCGGATGGTCGTCGAGGACGAGGAGACGGAAGGTGTCGTACGTGCCGGATCGGTCGTCGCGCGCGTGGACGACGATGGGCCGCGACTCGCCGCCGATATCGGACCAGCGGCGCAGGTCGCCGTCGAACACCTGCTGGATCCGGGATTTGGTGAGGGACGACACCGGGTTCGACGGGTTCACGATGACGGCGATCCCGTCGAGGGCGATGACGTGCTCGTTGGCCGCCGATGCGATGTTGAGCAGCGCCCCCTTGCCGTTCTCGTCGCCGTGCACTCGGCGCGAAGCCATGCCGAGGTCGCACGTGCCGGCGAGGAGGTCTTCAAAGGCCGTCGAAGAGCCGTGCGCGAAGACCTCGACGGACTCGACAGCGCGATCGCCGTCCCGGGTCTCGACGGAGAGCTCGTCCAGGGCAGTCCTTCGGCGCACCACCGCGGCGGCGCCGGTGCTCCTCCGTAGGAAGGCCTCGGCGAGCGCGGGCACCAACTCGACGCCCATGGTGTTCGAGCCGTGCACGCGCAGCACGACGCGCGGCGCGGGCGCTGCGACGACCGTCGGCGCCGCGGCGCCCGAGGTCTTCGCTGCATCCCGGGCGTGGTTCCATGTCGTCGACGCGGCGATCGCCCCCACAGTCACCAGCGTGGCTGCGGTCCACGCGGTCCACGTGCGCGTCCCCGTGCCGGTGGTCGCCCTGGAGGTGCTCGCAGTCGCGGGCGGCGGGCTCGCCGACGTGGCCGACGAATGCACACGCACGATGCCGGCCCGCGAGGGATGGGGCGTTTCCACGGCGGTGATGGGGGTTTTTACGCGAAGGGCCGAGGCGGCGCGTACGCGCGCGAGCGACGGGGAAGGCGCGTGGACGGGGTGGGGCGGCGGGAGAGCCGCGAGGGCGGCGAAGGCGGCGCCGGCCTCCAGGAAGCGCTTGGTCGGATCGCGCTCGACGCAGCGCGCGAACCAGTCGTCGAATCCCTCCGGCAACCGATCGGCGAAACCGACGTCCGCCGCGCGCTGGGACGCGGGTGGAAGGGGGTCGAGCAGCACCTCGCGCAGGATTGCGGCCGTGGCGGCCGAGGCGGCGTTCGCGGCGGGAAAGTAGTGCCTCCCGGTGAGTACCAGGAAGGCGAGGAGCCCGTAGGCCCAAACGTCGGCCTGGGGTCCGACGTTTTCGTCGACCGACGTCTGCTCGGGCGCCATCCACGACGGCGTGCCGAGGCCGGCGGCGCTGGCGTCGGACGCCACGGCGAGCGCCTTCGCGATCCCGAAGTCGAGCAGCTTGACCGTGAACGGGACGGTCGCGTGGCGCGACTGGGCGAGAAACACGTTCGCGGGCTTCAGATCCCGGTGCACGATCCCCAGCGCGTGGGCGGCCTGCAGGGCATGGGCAACCTGCCCGAGAACGGTGAGGGCCTCGGACCAGGCGAAGGCGTCCAGACGGCGTATCCGCTGCGAGAGCGTCATGCCCTCGAGGAGTTCCATCACCATGAACAGCAGGCCGCTCGAGGGATCGAGGCCAGCGTCGAGAACCTGGGCGACGTGGTCGCTCGGGATCGAGGCCGTGAGGCGCGCCTCGCGCACGAAGCGCGCGCGGTGCTGATCGTCGCCGGCGAACTGACCGTGCATCACTTTGAGGGCGCGCCGCGCACCCGTGGCGACCTGCTCGACCTCGTAGACGACCCCCATCCCCCCCTCGGCGATGGGCCGGACTACGCGGTACGCGCTGGCCACCGAGGTGCCCACACGCAGAGTCTCGCGCTCCACCGTGCTCATACTCCTGCCGACGCCATGGTGCTCCTTTGCGCATGACCTTGGCGTTTCATCGCGGTGACGACGCTACTTTCGCTGAGCCAGGGGCTCGTCGTCGTAGTAGCCGACGGGGGGCGAGTCTTCTCGCACGATCTTCGCCACCCACGACCCTGCCCGGAAGCCCTTCACCGGGTCGACGCCGGACGCGAAGGCGAACTTTTTCGAGTCGGGATAGCCGACGATGTCCATCGTCGTCGGCGTGGCCGCGCCCGATACGCAGAGGTAGCGCAGGGGCGATGTCCCGGTGTTCGTGACCGCGTGGGCGCACTCCGGCCCGGCGGGAAACGCGAGGTAGTCGCCGGCGCGAACCTCGAGCTGATCTTTGCCGACGCGGGCCGAGCCCGTGCCTTCGAGCACGTAGATGGCCTCCTCGAATGCGCTGTGAAAGTGGTACGGAAACGCCGTCTGCCCGGGCGCGAGCTCGAAGTGCGTGCAGCCGATCGCGCGACCGCCGGCCTCCGGGCCGAGGCGCCGTCGCCGGAAGCCGAACGATCCGTGCCCCTGCTCGTCGGGAGATATCTCATCGATGTTCACTACGCGCGGATGTCGCCGGGTCGAGCTCATGACGTCCCCCTTGCCAGTCTCGCCACGATACATGGGCGCCCAGCGGGATCCATACGCTACGCAGCGAGTTCGACGCCGCAGAGGACACGGCCGCCGACAAACGCAAAGCGACCGCCCAATCGCGCGACAACGCGTGGCCAATCTCGTTTCTGTACCGTCACGAAGAAGCGACCGTCTTGCGGCGGAAGGTCGAGTTCGACGTCCTTGAAGTCGAGCATGCGCCGCGTGAGCGGATACTGGCACTTGTAAAAGGCCTCTTTCGCACTGAAAAAGAGGAGCGTCTCTTCCTCGAGCGACCGAGCCGACCGTCGCTCGCTCGAGTACAGCCACGCGCGTTCGCGCGCCGTGAGGATCAACTCGACCACGCCGCTCTCGAGGGCGCGTACGGTTTCGACGTCGACGCCGAGCGCCCGCAGCGGCGGCTCGCGACCGAGCACGACGGCGCAGTAGTCGCGCGTGTGCGTGATGCTGCCGACGACGCCGTCGGGCCACTTCGGGCTTCCGTCGGCTGCGGGCAAGAGCGGAGTCGGCGCGACGCCCATCGCCGCGAAGCCCCTCTTGACGCAGAGGCGTGCCGTAGCGAACTCCGCGCGCCTCGTGGCCACGGCGTGGCGAACGTGGGCGAGCTCCTCGGGATGGATCTCGTCGTCTGCGAGGCGGGGGACGTCGTCTCCGACGAAGCTCGCGAGCGAAAACAAGCCTCGCAGCGGCGACGTCATGGCGCGGGCGCGAGCTCGGCGGGGCTCCCCCTTGCTTCGGCCAACAGCTCGTCGCCCTCGAGGATCTCTTTGACGGCGTTGATGAGCGCGGCCGCGCGCATGCCGTCCATCGCAACGTGATCGAGCGACAGGGTCAGGTGCACCACGGGCCGGATGACGGGCTCCCCCTCGTCGACGAGGACGACGTCCCGCACCCTCCCCGCGGCGAGGATCGCGTCGGTGTGAAAGCGTATGGGGCCGAGCACGTCGGCGTTGGAGTCGCACGCGACCTCGAACGTGCCCGCGAGGCGGCGCCGCGAACCGAACGCCCCGCGCCAACGGCGCAGCAGCCACCGTCGAACGAAGCCGAAGGCCGCGAACCACCCGCCGCGAGCGATGCGCTTGCCGCCGCTGCGGGCTGCGGCGGCAAGCGCCTCGTCGACCTGACCGACCAGCGCGCTGAGCGGCGTGCGTTCGACGCCGACGACGACTGCGGGCAGGCCAGCGGGGACGTCGCTCGTCGAGACGCCGATGTCGATGCTGGCCGTGGTGAGTCGATCGTAACCGCAGACCATCTGGTACGTGCCCGGGTTGCGCGCGAGGGCGAGGCCTGTCGCGCGCACGATCAGGTGCGTGAAGGTGGCGGCGATGCCGCGCTCGCGCAGCGCGTGGAGCGCCTCTTTCGCGCGGCTCATCTCCGCGGTCCCCTGCACCATTCCTCCCGGGATCCCGACGACACGCCGCGCGTCGACGGTCCATCGATCGCCCGTGGAGAGCTCGTCGAGCCGATCGGCCGGCGCCGCGAGGACCTCGTCGGGGCTGCGCGCGGTCGCGAGCTTCACGCGGATTTCGACTCCTGCGCGGCGCCGAGGACGCCTTCGGACGTTGCTGCTGCGCGCACGCCCTCGGTCAACGCAGGCGTGGACACGAGGGGAGGTACGCGCGCCTCCTCGACGAGGTCGTCGCCTTCCAGGATCTGGGCGATCTCGTTCAAGAGCGCCGCTGCGCGCATGCCGTCGACCGTCGCGTAGTCGGAGCAGATGGTGACGACGAGCATCGGGCGCACTTCGATCCGTCCGTCGATCGCCACGGCGGTATTGCGCACCCGGCCCGAGCTCAGGATCGACCCGGCGTAGAATTGCAGCGGCACGGCGGAGTCCACCGTGGGAACGCTGGTCACCTGGAACGTGCCGACGATGCGGCGCCGGAACCAGAAGCTCCCCTGCAGCATGCGAATGACGAACTGCCGGAAGAACCCGAACGGCGTCATCCAGCCAACGCGCCGGAGGTTCACCAGATCGCGGGTCTCCTTCAGCCGCGCGGCGTGCGTCGCGTCGGCGACGACTTTGACCAGGTCGTGCAACGGGATGCGCTCGACCGCGGGCAACACCACGACCGGCGCGTACGTCGTCTGCCCGACCATCGAGAGGCCGATGTCGACCGATCCCGGAGTGATCTTCCGGTATCCGACGATCGTCTCGCGCAGCTTCGGGTTGCGCGCGAGCGCGAGCGCCGAGGCGCGTACGAGCAGGTGCGTGAACGTCCCGCGCACCCCGCTCTCGGCGAGGATCGCGAGTGCCTTGGTGGCGCGCGTCATGTCGATCGCGCGTTGAGCGAACGACGAAGGCGTCGGGATGACGCGGAATCCGTCGGCCAACCATCGCTCGCCCATCGGGATCGTGGTGACCTGGTCGACCCCGCGAGGCGGTAGCGGAGCGGGAGGTTGGGCCGAGGCCGGGCGTGTCAGCGCGGTCGAAGGCGCCGCCTTCGACACGGGCGCAAGACTCGGCGCGGGCCTTTCAGGTGCGCCGTTCTGCTTGCCCGATGCCGGGCGCTGGGGTGCCGCGGCGCTGCCGGAGAGGCCGGGGATGGTCGCGAGCAAGTGGGCCGCGATGAGCGCGGGGGTGGGGTAGTCGAACGCGAGGTTCGCCGGGAGGGTAGCGCCCACGCGACGGCCAAGCGCGTTTCGGAGCTCCACGGCGATGAGCGAGTCGAGGCCGAGCTCGCGGAGCGGCCGGTCGGCGGGCACCGCTGCGGCTCGTCCCAGCGAAAGCACGCGGGCGACCTCGGCGCGCACGGCTTGCGTCATCGCGTCGACGCGTCTCTCGGCGGGGAGCGCGGCGATCTCGCTCAACCAGTTGCTGCTCGCCGCCGCGGCGCGCGTCGTGGACGAGCGTACGAGCGCGCGCCACACGGGCGGAACCGAAGCCCCGAACGCAGCCCCAGCGGCGCGCAAGTCCAGGGGGGCCACGACCAGCTGCGCCTCACGCCGGGTGATGGCCTTGTCGAAAAGCGCCATGCCTTGAGCCGGCGCGATCATGGCAAGCCCTTGCCCCGCAAGGCGCGCCCGGAGCCCAGCGCTCAAACCCATCGCCATGCCGACCTCCGCCCATGGCCCCCACGCCAGGCTCATGGCGGGCAGGCCTTGCGCTCGCCTGTGCGCCGCCAGGGCGTCGAGGCACGCGTTGGCCGCGCTGTACGCCCCTTGGGCGGCGCTTCCAATCGTTCCCATGACCGACGAAAACAGCACGAAGAGGTCGAGATCGAGGCGCTCGGTCAACGCGTTCAGGTTCCAGGCACCCGCGACCTTGGGGACCATCACCTTGCGGAATCGGTCGGAGGCTTGCTCCGTCAGCATCCCATCGTCGAGCAAGCCCGCCGCGTGAACCACCGCCCGCAAGGGGAGATCGCGCGGAATGCCGCCGAGGATCCGCGAGAGCGCCTCGCGGTCCGCGACGTCGACGGCGGCCACGGTCACCCGTGCGCCAAGTCCTTCGAGTTCGGACACGGCCTGCGGCGCCCCGGGCGTCGCGATCCCTCGACGGCCTGTCAGTACCAGGTGCTTCATGCCGCGCCTCGCAAGGTCGCGCGCGACCTCGAGACCGAGCGCGCCAAGGCCGCCCGTCACGAGGGCCGTTCCGTCGACACGCAGGGCGTCGCGCGCGGGCACGAGCGCGAGCTTGCCCACGTGGCGTGCCTGAGCCATGAACCGGAAGGCGGCTTCGGCCTCGGTCACCGGGAAGGTGCGCACCGGCAATGCCTTGAGGTGCCCTGTCGCGAAGCCATCGACCAGCGCCGCGAACATGGCCGCGATCCGCTCGGGTCCGACCTCGAGGAGGTCGAACGCGCAGTAGAAGACCCCGGGGTGCGCCGCAGCGACTTTCGCACTGTCGCGAATGTCCGTCTTGCCCATCTCGATGAAGCGGCCACCGGACGAGAGCAGCGAGAGGCTTGCGTCGACGAGTTCGCCGGCGAGCGCGTTGAGGACGACGTCCGCGCCGCCCGTCGCCGACCGGAAGGCGCCCACGAAGCTCGCGTCGCGCGAGCTCGCGAGGTGTTTCACGCCGAGCGACCGCACGACGTCCCACTTGGCGGGACTGGCCGTGGCCAGCACCTCGGCGCCGACCCATTGCGCAAGCTGCAGCGCGGCCATGCCGACACCGCCGGCCGCGGCGTGAATTACGACGCGGTCTCCGCGCTTGAGTTTTCCGAGATCGTGAAGCGCGTACCACGCCGTCAGGAACACGATCGGCACGGTCGCCGCCTGCTCCAGCGATAGCCCCTTGGGAATGGGCGCCACCAGGCGCGAATCCACAGCCACGAAGCGGCTGAACGAACCCTGCGCGAGCGCCATGACCTCGTCGCCCACGGAGACGGTCTTGACGTTCGCGCCGACGCGCGAGACGACGCCTGCGCACTCGATGCCGAGCGGTCCACCCTCGCCGGGGTACATGCCCAGCGCGGTGAGGACATCGCGGAAATTGAGGCCAGACGCGGCGATCTCGATCTCTACTTCGCCGGGGCCAGGATCACGGCGCCGGGAGCTCGTCATCCCGAGGGAATCGAGCGTCCCTTTGCGCTTCGTCTCCAGGCGGTAGTTCTCGCCGGTGGGGAGGGGCGGTGCGGCGGGGGCCCGGACGAGGCGTGCGCCGTGTCGCGTCTCTCCTCGCCAGGCAATCTGGGTCTCGTCGTTGCCGGTTGCGAGCTCGCGGCGCAGGACTTCGTCGACCTTGCCGTTTGTCCCCACGTCGAGCAGCGTGCACGAAAGCTGGGGCTGCTCCAGCATCACCGTGCGGCCGAGGCCCCACGCCGCCGCGGCAGCGGGCGCGACGTCTTCTCCGGGCGCGACCGCGACCGCGGACCGCGTCACCCACCACAGGCGCGGTGCGGCGGCGCGCCGCGCGAGCGCCTTGACGACCGCGAGCCCCTCGGTGGCGATGCGCAGCGCCGTGTCCGCGTCGCCCGTGGCATCCCAGAGACAGATGACCTGCTCCGCCGCGTGGGCTTCGTTCAGCCTCGCGACCTCCACGAGCTCGGCGCTCGTACCGGAGGCACGCAGCTCGTCGACGAGGGTGGCCGCTGCCACGCGATCTCCGACCGCCGCTACGGCGATGCGGGCGGCCGAAGGCTTGCCCTTTGCACGGGCCTCCACCGCCGGCCACTCGATGCGATAGAACGCGTCGGGCACGATCGCCGTGTCCGCGCCCCGAAGGGAAGCCAGATCGGCTCGCCGGAGTCGCAGTCGGGCGACCTCGGCGACGACCGCACCCGAAGAGTCGGTCATGACGAGATCCGCGACGACCCCGTCGGCGGTCGCGGCATCGAGACGGATGTGAACGAGGGCCGACGATCCCGGCGCGCGGTACACCACGAAGCTGCCGAACTCGAACGGCAACGGCGCGCCGGCGAGGTCGACCTCCATGGCCGCGATGACGGCCTGCAGGGCGGCGTCGAGCAAGGCCGGATGCACGCCGTATCCGTCGGCTTCGAGCCCGTGGGCGAGCGCCACTTCGGCGAGGGCCTCCCGCGGTCCTCGGCGCAGGCCACGGAGCCCCTGGAAGGTGGGGCCGTAGTTCAGCCCCAGCGACGTGAAGCGAGCGTAGGCCGCCGCCGCATCGATCGCCTCCGTGCAGCGGCCGCGGATCCCCGCGAGATCGACCGTGGCCGGTGGAGCCGCCGGTGCGATGCCCACGTCGGCTGTGGCGTGCAGCGTCCAGGCGGTCCCCGGCGCCGCGTCGGAGGCGAGGCTGTAGATCCCCGCTTGGGCGCCCGCTTCCTTCAGCACCACTTGCACTATTCGCGATCCGCTCTCCGAGACGACGAGCGGCGCCTGCAGGACGAGCCCCGTCACCTGCGACGACCGGCCCCCCGTGTAGTCCTCGGCCGCGGCGCGTACGGTCTCTACGAGCGCGGCCCCAGGGACGAACACGCGGCCGACGACGCGGTGATCGGTCAGCCATGGCGGGTTCGTCGCCGAGAACTCCGATTCGTAGACGGCGTCGGCGCCCGCCATCGGGACCCGCACGCCCAGCAGCGGGTGGCCGGTGGCCGCGCCGCCCTGGCGTTCGGGCGAAGGAGGCGCGAGCCAGTGACGCTGACGCTGCCATGGGTAACGGGGCAGCGGGACGCGCCGGCCGCCCGAGGGAAACAGGCGGGCCGCGTCGAGGGGTTGTCCGTGCAGGTACAGGTTGCCGAGCGACTCCAGCAGCGTTTTGCGCTCGGGCTGATCCCTGCGCAGAGATGCCGCGGCGACCCCCTTGGAGCGGACCTCCTTGCGAATGTCCTCCACGGCCGAGGCCAGGATCGGGTGCGGGCTGATCTCGACGAAGATCGTGAATCCCTCGGCAAAGAGGGCCTTTACGGTATCGGCGAAGCGGACAGGTTGGCGAAGGTTGTCTGCCCAGTAACGCGCGGTGAGCTCCGGGCCGGCCAGAGGCTGCGACGTCACGGTCGAACGCATCGGAATCTGCGCGGCCCGAGGGGCCACGGCGGCGAGCTTCGACACGAGCTCGTCGAGCAACGGATCCATCTGCGGGCTGTGGCTCGCCACGTCGACCTTGACCCGGCGAGTGAAGATGCCGCGCCCGTCGAGCTTTGCCAGCACCTGCGCGAGGGCGGCGGGTTCGCCCGACAGCACCGTCGATCGCGCGCCGTTGCTGACCGCGACCCCGAGCCGGTCTTCGAGTCCCGCGATCTCGGCCTTGGCCTCGTCGATCGTCAGCTCGACGAGGGCCATCTCGCCCTGACCTCGGACGCGCATCATCAGCGAGCTTCGCCGGCAGATGATCGCGACGCCGTCCTCGAGCGAGAGCGCACCCGCGACGCACGCGGCCGCGACCTCGCCCATGCTGTGGCCGACCACGGCGTGCGGCTCGACCCCCCACGACCGCCAGAGCGCCGCGAGAGCCACCTCCATGGCGAAGAGGACCGGCTGCACCACATCGATGCGATCGAGGCGAGACTTCTCGGGCGGCGTCTTCAGCTCTTCGAGGACCGACCACCCTGCTTCGACGGAGATGGCCCAATCGCACGCGCCGAGCGCCTCGGCGAACGCAGGCTCCTCCGCGAGGAGCTGCCGCCCCATGCCCAGCCACTGCGACCCCTGGCCCGGAAACACGAAGACCACCCTCGGCGGTGGGGCGCTCGAGTCGTCGAGCGTGGCAACCGGCGTGCCCTCGCGAACGACGGCGTCGAGCGCCTCGCGGAGCGCCTCGCGGGTTGGAACCGCCAGCGCGAGACGACTCTCCATGGGGGAGCGCGTCGTCATCAGGCTGTAAGCGAGGTCTTGCAGCGAGGCCTCCGGGTGGGCGCCGACGTGCTGGCCAAGGCTCGTCGCGAGGGCACGCAGCGCATCCGGTGTCTTCGCCGACAGGGCCACGAGCTCGGCGGAGCGCGCCGGCGGCGACGCCTGATCGTGCAGGTCGCAGCCGACGACAAAGAGGCGACCCACCACGTCGAGCAAGGTGAAGGCTTCGGCCTCGTCGCCCGCCGAGCAGGCCACGACGACAGGGCGCCCTGGCTCCGCAATTGCGCTGCCGGCTTCTCCGCGCGACATGGGCTGCGGACCGACCTCGACGACGCAAGTGGCGTCTTTGGCGGTGAGATGGTGGAGCGTGGACGCGCCGGAGGCCTGGGGGACCGGGCGCCGCTCGGCGACCAGGCGGGCGGCTTCGTCGAGAGAGAGACGGCCCTCGACGCACGCGGCGGCTGCGTCGCCCGCGCCATCGCCGACGACCGCATTCCAGCGCAGTCCACGCCCGCGAAGGGCTTCTGCGAGGGCGATCTGAAGCGCGAAGAGAAGCGGACCGACGGCTCCCGCTGGCAGCGCGTCATCGGCTCGAATGCGCTCGACGAGCGACCAGCCGGTGTGTGGCTTCAGCGCGCGATCGCACCGCTCGAGCGCGGCGCGCGCCACCGGCTCATCGCGCAGCAGGGCCCGGCCCATGCCGAGCCAGTGCCACTCCGTTGTCGGCAGCAGGAGGCGCCGTGCGCCCTGCGGGAACAAGCGCTTGGCTTCGATCGACTGACCCCGGACGTAGAGGGCGCCCAAGGACTCGAGCACCGTCTCGGTCTCGGGTCGCCCCGCCTGGACCGACGCCAGGAGCGCTGGCTCTCCCGACAGCGACGACGACGCCAGTCCGAGGAGCGTCGCCCGCGGACCGAGCTCGATGTACGCCGTCGCTCCGGCCGCTTGCAGCGCCTTCACCCCGTCCGCGAAGCGCACCGCCGCGCGTACGTGCTGGACCCAGTACTCGGGCGACGACACCTCGGCGCCCGCGAGGCGGCCGCTCACGTTGGAGACGATCGGAATCGTCGCCGGCCGGTACGCGATCGACTGCGCGACCGCGCGAAACTCGGCCAGCATCGGCTCCATCAGCGGAGAGTGAAACGCGTGGGAGACCACGAGACGCTTGCTCCGCACGCTCGCGGCCGAGAGGCCCTTGGCGATCGCGAGCACCGTCGCTTCCACGCCCGCGATCACGATCGACGACGGGCCGTTCACCGCCGCGACCGACACCGTGGCGGCGTGCGGCGCGACCGCTTCGGCGACCTGCGCCTCGGACGCCTCGATGGCCATCATGGCGCCGCCCGCGGGCAGAGCCTGCATCAGCCGTCCGCGGGCGCACACCAGGCGCGCCGCATCCGTGAGCGTGAGCACCCCCGCCACGCAGGCCGCGGTGATCTCGCCGATCGAGTGGCCCGCGAGGAGCTCCGGCCTTACGCGCCAAGAGCGCCACAACGCCGCCAGCGCCCACTCCATCGCGAAGAGGGCCGGCTGCGTGTACGCGGTTTGGTCGAGGAGCGCGGCCTCTGCGCTCGCCGGCGCCGCCCACATCACCTCGCGAAGGGGGCGCTGCAGATGGGCGTCGACCGCCGCGAACGCCTCGTCGAGGGCCTCGCGGAAGGCAGGCCAAGCTCCGTACAGATCGCGCCCCATCCCCACCACCTGCGCGCCCTGGCCGGTGAAGAGCCAGGCGACTTTGTCTCGCGCTGTCTCCCCTATCGACGCGCCGGGAGGCGTCTCCCCTCGCGACAGCGCGGCCATCGCTTCGAGCATCTTTTCCCGGGTCGACACCACGAGGGCGACGCGGTGGTCGCCCGTCGACCGGGTAGCCATCAGGCCATGGGCCACATCGCTGACTGAAAGCTCGGGGTGCTGCGCGACGTAAGAGCGCACGCGGCCGGCCAGCGCATGCACGGCCTCGGCGGTCGCGCCGGACAGCACGATCAGCTCCGTCGCTCGATCGGGCGAGGAGGGTTCTCCGGCGCCCGAAGCCCCTCGGCCAACCGCGACAGCCTCGGCGCCCTCGCCGCCGAAGACGAGGACGACGTTCGGCGGCTGACTCGGCGCGTTGCCGACCGCGACGCCCGGCGTCGGCCCCCCACGGACGAATCCCTCGAGCCTCGACGCGAGATGCGCCGCGGAGCGGCCCGTGATCGCTAGTCGATGCTGGCCGCGGGATGGCTCCGGGAGTGCATCGAAGGACGCTGCGGACGCGCGGAGCCCGCGTGCCATCTCTGCGGCGCCGTCACGAAGCGCGGCGGGGGTCGAAGCCGCGAGCCGCGCGACCCGGGGCGCCACGCGGTCGATCGACTCGACGACGACGTGGCTGTTGGTGCCGCCGAAGCCGAACGAGCTCACGCCTGCGACACGACGGCCACCCTCGGCGAGCCACGGCTCGCGCTTCGACTGGACGCGAATCCGGAGAGCCTCGAAGGGGATGTGCGGGTTGGGCTTCTGAAAATGAAGGCTTGCGGGAAACTCGCGGTGCGCCATCGAGAGCGCCACCTTGATGAGGCCCGCCATTCCGGCGGCTGCCTCGAGGTGACCGATGTTCGTCTTCACGGAGCCGATTCGCAGCGCTCGATCCGGAGCGCGGCCGGCCCCGAGAACGGCGCCCAGCGCACCCGCCTCGATCGGGTCGCCCAGCATCGTGCCCGTGCCGTGCGCCTCGACGTACTGAACCTCGTGGTGGGCGATGCCCGCGTCGGCGCACGCGTCTCGAACGACCGCTTCTTGCGCCCGCGGGCTGGGCGCCGTGAGCCCGTTGCTGAATCCGTCGTTGTTGATCGCCGACCCGCGAATGACGCAGTAGATGCGGTCTCCATCGGCGATCGCATCGGAGAGCCGCTTCAGTGCGACGACGCCGGCGCCCTCGCCCCGGACATAGCCGTTGGCGCGCGCATCGAACGCCTTCGACCGGCCGTCCGGCGCCATGGCCCCGAACTTGGACATCGCGATTGTGCTCTCCGGCGACAGGATCAGGTTCACGGCGCCGGCGAGGGCGAGGCTCGATTCACCGCGCAGCAAGCTCTGTCTCGCGAGGTGCACCGCCACGAGCGACGACGAGCAGGCCGTGTTCACGGCGATGCTGGGTCCCAGGAGCCCGAGCGTGTACGACACCCGCGCGGGCACGATGCTGAGGTCCTGCCCCGTGGCCGTGTGCGGCGCGATGCGATCCGCGGTGGCCCCGGGCACGTGGGTGTAGTCCATCCACATCGCGCCGAAGAAGACGCCGGTGCGGGTGTCCTTGAGGCTCGCGGGCGCCAAACCGGTGTCCTCGAGCGCCTCCCACGCAAGCTCCATCATCAGGCGCTGCTGCGGATCGATCTCGGCCGCTTCCCGTGGCGAAATCCCGAAGAAGGAGGCGTCGAACGAGGCGACGTCGTCGAGAAAGCCCCCGAATCGAGTCGCCATCCTTCCGCGCGCCGCGATGTCCGGGTCGTAGAGGGCATCGATGTCCCAGCGGTCGCGCGGGACTTCGCGAATCGCGTCGACGCCGTCATGCAGCACCCGCCAGAAGGCCTCCTTGTCGGGCGCGCGCGGGAAGCGGCAAGACAGCCCGACGATGGCGATCGGCTCTTCTTCCGTGTTGCGACGAGTTTCCTTCGGAACGGCGGCGGCACCGGATTCGCCGGCGAGGTGCCGGGCGAGCTCCATCGGCGTCGGAAACTGCCACGCGAGCGTCGGCGAAAGGATTCTCCCGAGCTTCGCGCCGATCTCCGTGAGCATCGACGTGGCCATGAGCGACTCGACACCCAGTCGACGAAAGCGCTCGGAGGGAAGGATGGCCTCGGGCGAGACGCCGAGCTTCGTCGCAAGATGCTGCTGGATCAGCTTGCAGACGGCAGTCGCGTCCATTCGATAAGCCAGGAGCGTCGCATAAAGAGCCTGCACCGTCGAGCCGGCCGGACGATGCCCAGCGCGCTCTTTTTACGACGTGCCGTCGCCTCGGGATAACCAACCGTGTGGCCGGGCGGTGCCCGGCGCGGTTCAATGAGGTGTGACGCGAGATCTCGGCGGAGTCGTAGCGGCGCTCGCGCTTGCGGGGGCGTGCTCCTCCTCCGACCTACACCCGCCTGTCATCGCCGATTGCGTGCCCAACGACGCTGGTTGCTCGACGTCGTCGGTGGCGGCCAGCGTCGGGGGCGGCGGCGACGACGCCAGCGAATCGTGCAGCGCCGCTTCGGCTCCGGGCGCGTCGCAGTGCATCCAGTGCGCCGGAGCGCATTGCTGCACGGCTCTCACGGCCTGCTCCAACGACGCGACGTGCGAGAACTTGCTCAGCTGCGAGCAAGCGTGCGGCGCCGTCAGCTCGTGCTTCACGAACTGTCAGCAGGAGTTTGCCGCCGGGCAAGCGACGTTCAACGCCCTCGAGTCTTGCCTCGCCGGATCGTGCCCGGTCTGCGACGAAGCGGGGATCGGAGATCCATGCGAGGACGACTGCGTCGTCGGGCTCTCGTGCGCCGCCGGGGGGTGGTGTTCGAAGGGGTGTACGACGAGCGCCGCGTGCGCGGGCGTGGGGCCCAACGGCACCAACGCGATCGGTCAGCCGAACGCGTGCCTCACGGTCGCGGGCGCCGGGGACGTGTGCGTCCCCGGCTGCGCGTCCGACGCCGACTGCGTCAACTTCGCCGGCACATTCTGTTACTCGACGACGGCGATCGACGGGACCGCGGTCCAAGTTTGCTACCGCGCCGCCGACGCCAGCCCTTGAGGGCGCGCGGACGCGCGTGCGCCTATTACTAGTCGGTGCAGCAATAGAGCGAGGCGGAGGCGCCCTGAGCGTCGGTCCCGGCGGTCGCGCCGCTGCAGTTGAGATTCGAGCCGAAGTCCTGATCCGGAGTGTCCGATCCGGTGCACGAGAAGCCGTAGGAACCAGGCTGACAGCCGCTGCTGACGGTGTCGTCCTGTTCGCAGGTGCTACCGGACGCGACCGTGTACGAATAACAGCAGTACGTGTCGAGATCGCCCGCACTGGTGGGCTCGCTGCAGACCAGGCTGGAGTCGTTCGCGTCGGGCGGCGGATCGCCGGCGTTGCAGCTGTAGCCCGTGGCCGAGCCCGAGCAGGACACGCTGCTGTCCGGCCCGCAGCTGTTGCTGGATGATACGGACGCGCTGGCCGTACAGCCAATGGCCCCGACGAGAAGACTCAGAAGCGCGAATGGAGCGTGCTTGTGTGCACGCTGGATCAAGCTGCTAAAAACCGTGGGCGCGATCTTCATCGGATTCTCTCTCCCTGGAAAAGGTTCAATCGTCGATCGACGTCGTCTTCGACGTGGCGAGACGAATCCTGATGCAAGAAACGCGGGAGCTCAGCCCCGCTTTCGGCATCGCACCGACTCCTCTCCCACGCGCTCGCAAAGACGAACGTCCCTTGACGCTATCAGCGAAGCCGCTGCGCGCGAGAGAGAGAAGTCACCATGCGCATGCGGAGCCTCGTACGATCGACTACCGAGGCGCCCCGTGTCGTTGCTTCGCGTGGACGCGCCCGTTTGCACGGGGGCGCGTCAACGCGCCACGCGAGGCAACTCGGTTTGCGCCGCGCTCGGCCGTGTCAGCGGTGGTAGTGGTACCGAGCGTGCTCGTTCCAGTGCCCGCGGCGATCGCGGAGGAACGCGGGCTCGGTTCGATAGTAGCCCCACGCGCCCCCAGGACCCCGGTAGTACCAGCTCCCGTTGTACCAATAGACGGGCCTACCTTCGTAGTATTCGGGTTGCACGGTCGCGATGTACGCGTCCGGCGGCGCCGGGGGAGCGTCCTGCGCGGGCGCCGGTGGCGGAGCGACGTAACCCGGAGGAGGGGGGGGCGCGGGCTGCGCGCGGGCGTCGCCCGACATCGCGCCCGTGGCGACCGCCGCGAGCGGGAGCATCAGCACCAACGTCTTCGCAGAAAACACGAACGTCTTTGCAGAATACAACGCATGGATTCGGTTCATGGTTGACCTCACGTGCCGTTCTGGCTTCGCTTGTAGTTGGCGTGGTGCCGGAGAATGTCGGCGAGCTTCGTGCGCTGGTCCGGGCTGAGCACCGGCGACACGGCCTCGTAGAAGTGCGCCATTCGCAACGCTCCCCACGTGGCGATGTGAGCGTTCGCAGGGCCGCCGGTGGTCACGCTCTTGGCGTCGAACGTATCGGCCTCGAACGCGGTGCCGAAGGCCTTGAGATGCGCCTCGGCCTCGCTCGGGTCGAAGTGCTTGCCCGACGCTGCAACCTTCGCCTTGAAGCTCGCGCGGATCTTATCGACCTGGTCGGGGGTGAGGGCGAGCTCCTTCGCGAGCTTGCCGAGGTGCCCGGGGTGCGCGGCGTCGGCCCCCTCTTCTTCGCCGTTCACGTGGTGCCAGACTTTGAAGTGCGCCTCGACCTTGTCGACGAGCGCGATCCGCTGCGGCGGCGTCAGCGTCGCATGGAGCTGATTCAAGGAGTCCGCCACGGCATCGTGCACGCTGGCGGATGCCGTCGAGAGTTGCGCGATCGCTGCGTCGACCTTGGCGGAATCGACTTTGCCCTTGGCCACGCCATCGGCGAGGACCGTCAGCACGTTCTTCTCGGCGTCGTGGGCGGGCTGCATCTTCGAGTGCAGGTCGTCGCGGATCTTGGTGATCGCGGCCTCCTGGTCCGGAGTCGTCCCGAGGGAGTCGAGGCTCATCGCAATGAACATCGCGAAGCCGCCGTGGTGGTGATGCCGGTGGTGTTCCTTCAAGTCGGCCATCGACTCGTCTTCTTCTTGCGGTTCCGCGGGCGCTCCGGCGGCGGCGACGTCCGAGCTCGCCGCGGGCTCCGGCCCGGGGGGCGTTGTCGGGGCTTGGCCCGACGTCGCAGGCGCCGTCGTCGAAGCCGTCGCTGGCGGGGGCGTGCTGCCACCGCAGGCGCCGAGGGCCCCCAGCAAGGCGGGACCAAACATCCACACCCATCGCGTACGAATCATTCCTGACCTCCTTCGGTAGTGGGACGGAAACACATCGGACGGCCTTCAGTAAATGTGGTTTCGACCCGTCGGATACAGCGCACACCCCGTGGCCGGTTGGGGACGGTTCGTAGGCGACCGTGCAAGTCGGTGGCCAACGGGAAGCCGCGCGCGAAGCGAACCAGTCAGCGGACCGATCCGGAGAACTCCATCGCGCGATCTTCGACGGCCCCGTGTTTCAGCATCATCCGGTCCAGGGCGTAGTTCTGATAGACGCGCCACGGCAGCGCCGATCCCTGACGGGGAAAGTCGTCGATCGACCGGCGAATGTAACCGGCGGTAAAGTCGATGAACGGGGCTTCTTTGACCGAAGGATCGCGGCGCGGACAGCACTGCGCGTAACCGTGCTTATCCATGTGATTGAGCAGCCGGCAAACGTACCGGCCCGTGAGATCGCATTTGAGCGTCCACGACGCATTCGTGTAGCCGACCGCGAGCGCCATGTTCGGCACGTCGCTGATCATCAATCCCTTGTACGCCATCGTCTTGGATGGCTCGACGCGGCGGCCGTCCACATCGAGGGTGAGCCCGCCGAGGAACTGCAGCTTCAACCCCGTCGCCGTCACGATGATGTCGGCTTCGAGAACGCGGCCCGAACGGAGCCGAACGCCGTTCTCGACGAAGGCGTCGATATGGTCGGTCACCACCGACGCCTTGCCCTTGTGAAGCGCGCGGAACAGGTCGCCGTTGGGAACGAGACAGACGCGCTGGTCCCACGGATTGTACGTCGGCGTGAAGTGCTCGAGCTCCTGCTCATCGCGCACCTGACGGCGGACCCAGCCGAGGAGCATGCGCTTGGCACCCTCCGGACGCTGCCGGCAGTATTGGTAAAATGCCATCCCGAGGAGCACGTTCTTCCACCGGGTGATGGCGTAAGCGGTCTCCTCCGAGACCTTGCCGCGAAGCAACTCGGCGAGCGGGTCGCTGTCCGATCTCGAGACCACATACGTCGGCGAGCGCTGCAGCATCGTCACGTGGCCGGCCTCCTTCGCGAGGGCGGGCACGAGGGTCATCGCCGTGGCGCCGCTGCCGATGACGACGACCCGCTTGCCGCTGCAGTCGAAGTCTTGCGGCCAATGCTGCGGGTGCACGATGCGCCCCCGAAAGGCGTCTAGGCCGGGGAACTCCGGCGTGTAGCCGTTCTCGTAGTTGTAGTAGCCGGCGCACACGAAGAGAAAGGTGCAAGTGAGAGCCACCGTCTCGCCTGTGGCGGTGTTTCGCGCTTCGACCGTCCACCGTGCGTCGCGGGTGGACCAGCGCGCGCTCTCTACCTTGTGCTGGTAGCGGATGTGCCGATCGATCCCGTAAAGCTCCGCCGTCTCGCGCAGGTACGCGAGGATCGACGCGCCGTCGGCGATCGCCTTCGGACCCGTCCACGGCCGGAACGAGAACCCGAGCGTGTACATGTCCGAGTCGGAACGGATGCCGGGGTAGCGAAAGAGATCCCAGGTGCCGCCGAGGCTCTCGCGCCCTTCGAGGATCGCGTACGTCTTTCCGGGGCAGTTCGTCTGCAGGTGATAGCCGGCGCCGATCCCGGAGAGACCGGCGCCTACGATGAGCACATCAAGATGATCCATCACGTTACACGGTAGCCGGACAACCTTGGCGGCTTCAACGGCGAGTCGGCCGGCGCCCCAGCCGGCGTAAGTAAAGCGCTCAAATGCAATTTCCGAGAGGGCAAGAGTCGTTTCCGCAAAAGAGGCCGAAGACGGGCGATTGTCGGACGTCGCGCGTTGTCCCTCGAGGGGTAGCGCGGTACTGTGCGGCGCGGTTCGCGTTCGGTGCAGCCGCTCTTACCAACGGGAGGCTCTCATGCGAAACGTCACGAAGGCACGGATTCTTTGGATCACCAGCGTCGCGTCGCTGGCTCTCGCGGCAACGGTGAACGGTTGCAGCAGCAGCAGCAAGACGAACGGCAACAACCCCGAGGACGCCGGCAACGAGCTGGACGGCGAGCCCGCGGCAAGCAGCAGCTCCGGCGGGGCAGCTTCGAGCAGCGGTAGCTCCAGCGGGGCAGCTTCGAGCAGCGGCAGCTCGAGCGGCGGGTCGACCGATGCCGCGACGGAAGCCGGGCCCTCCGCGGACGCCGGCGACGCCGGGTGCACGACGCTCAACGTCTACAACTTCGATGAATGGTGTTCGGTGAGCGTGAACGGGGCGGCCACCTCGCCCAACGGCCTCCAGACGGTCTGCGTTCCGCCAGGTTCGATCACCCTCGTCGCCGAGCCCAAGAACGGCACGTTCGAGCTGGGACCGGACCCCTGGGTTTACATCTCCGGCGCGGGCGGCACGGACTCCGGTACGGCCGGCACCATCGTGGGTGATGGCGGCGTCGGCTCGACGAGCACCACCGCGGTCGTCGTCGGAAGCACCCCGGCGTGCGTCGTCGTCTGCTGCCCCTTCACCGGCGGCACCGGCTGCAGCACCGCATTGTCCACGGCGAACTGCCTCTAGGCCTCTAGGCTGGCGGTTTCGTTCCGTCGGTGGCGTCCTTCGCCATCACCGTCCAGTCGTCGTGGGAGTGGCCGCGGTCGATCCAGCGGTCCATCTCCCCGGCGATGGCGGGGACGATGGCCAGCGGGACGCCGTGCCGCCTCGCCTCGTCGAGCATCAACCGCGCGTCTTTGCGGGCCATTGCGAGCTCCCATGACGGCTTGTCGAAGTCGCGATCAACCATCCGCTTGGCGCGGCTCCCGATCGTCTGGGCGGGGTTGAACGCATCGAACAGCGAGAGAGCCTGCTCGGGTGAAATGCCGAGCGCCTTGGCCAGCGAGAACATGTCGGCGAGCCCCGTCGTCAGGAACATGAGAAACAAGTTGCCGAGCAGCTTGAACGACGCAGCTCGATCGACCTCGGGGCCCAGGTAGACGAGGTTGCCCGTCATCTTTCGCAGCTCGGGTGCCAGTGTCTCGAACCGCGATCGGTCGCCGGACGTGAGCATCACGCCCGTGCCCTGAAGGGCGTTGGCGGGCCCCATGAAGACGGGGGCGTGCTGGAACGCGACGCCGCGATCTCGCCACAACGCCGCGCGCGCGACCGTGCCGGTCGGGGACGTCGTCGTGTGATCGATCAAGACCACCTCGCTCGACAGCCCTGGGCGCGCTCGCTCGAGCACGTCGTCGACGGCGGCGTCGTCGGAGAGCGCCAGGTGAACGCGCGCGGCGCCGCGTACCGCCTCGGCCGGGTCGGCGTGGGCGCTGGCACCGTCGGCCTCCAAGGCGTGCGCTTTGTCCGCGGACCGGTTCCACACGCGGACCTGTTCGTCCCGGCGCCGGAAAGCGCGCACGAAGTTCGACCCGAGGAGACCCGTTCCGAGCCACGCGATCATCGTCCGACCTCCTCGGCCACGAGGCTCCGATGCCCGAGGACCGCTCCGTGTTGCGCCGGCCAGTCTCGAACGCTTGGGGCGACTCAGGGGTCGCGTGAGGCGACGAGCTCGACGATCGCGCGATCGACGCTGTGCGAAGTCGGCACGCGCAGCTTGGTTGCCGCGATCCGGACGCGCAGCGCCGGCGTCTCGGCGAGGAGGCGATCGACGAGGACGCGCGCGTACGTCTCGAGCAGCCGGTACGGCTCGGCGAGGCCCGCTTCGACGACGAGGTTCGCGATCGTGTTGTAGTCGACGACCTCGCGTTTGTGGTCGCGTCTCGGCAGCGACGAGACGGGCAGGGTGAGCTCCACGTCGACGACGATCTCTTGGGGGATGGCGCGCTCCGAGTGCGACGCTCCGAGGTTGGCGCGGAAACGGATGGCGTGAAGGCGGAGCGTGTACTCGAGGAGCATGGCGCACCCAGGGTATCGCGTGTCTCGCGCGGGGTGTGGTAACGCTCGTCGGCCGTGACGGAGCCGCCGGTCGCCGCCCGCTGTCGCGCGCTGGTCATGCGGTATCCGGGCGGGGTCGCCGCCATCGACGGCCTCGACCTCGACGTGCACGCAGGCGAGTGCTTCGGCCTGCTTGGGCCGAACGGCGCGGGCAAGACGACGACGGTCGAGATCCTGGAGGGCCTGCTGGAGCCGACCGCGGGCGACGTGGAGATCCTCGGGATGCGCTGGTCGACCGACGAGCGCCGTCTGCGCGAGCGCCTCGGCGTGTCTCTGCAAGAGACGCACTTGCCGGAGCGGCTGACGGTGATCGAAGCGCTGATTCTGTTCCGGTCGTTCTTCACCAAGGGGCGCGAACCCGAGGACGTCCTTCGCGCGGTCTCCCTCGAGGAGAAGCGCGCGTCGTACTATGAGAAGCTCTCCGGCGGCCAGAAGCAGCGTCTCGCGGTCGCATGCGCCCTCGTCGGCGATCCGGATCTGCTCTTTCTCGATGAACCGACGACGGGCCTCGACCCACAATCACGCCTGCAGCTCTGGGACGTGGTCACGGAGTTCAAGCGCGCGGGCCGGACGGTCGTCTTGACCACCCACTACATGGAGGAAGCGGAGCGGCTCTGCGATCGCGTCGGGATCATAGACCGCGGAAAGCTCATCGCCCTCGGTTCGCCGCGGGAGCTCATCGCGGCGCTCGGGGGGCGCGAGGTCATCGAAGTGACCCTCGGCGGCGGCGCCATCGGTGAAGATCGGGTGGGGGCCCTCTCGGGCATTCGCGGCGTCAGCGCCGTCCGACGTGTCGCCGAGGGGCTCGCGCTCACCGCCGATCCGCTGCACGTCGCCCTGCCGGCCCTCCTCGACCACTTGCGCGGCGCCGGCCTGCAGCTCGAACGCCTCGCGACGCGTCACGCCACGCTCGAGGACGTCTTCGTCGCCCTGACCGGTCGGGGCCTTCGTGACTGAACGACGGTCCGCCCTCACGGAGCTGGCGCTGGTGCGTTTTCGGTTGTTCCTCCGGGAACCGAGCGCCGTCTTCTGGACCTTCGGCTTCCCGATCCTGCTATCGATTGCGCTTGGGATCGCGTTCCGAAATCGGCCCCCCGAGGCCGTCTCGATCGTGGTCCAGGCCGGGCCAGGCGCCGACGCGATTCTTCGCGAGCTCGCGTCGCCGCTGATCAAGGCCCGCGTGCAGGACGGCGAGGCGGCGCGACGGGAGCTGCGTTCGGGCAAGGTGGTGCTGCTGATCATCCCGGCGGCAGAGGGCGCGGCCCGGACATATCGCTACGACGAGACCCGGCCCGAGGCTCGAATGGCCCGCGCCCTGGTCGACGACGCCCTGCAGACGGCCGAAGGCCGCCTTGACCCGACGCCGGTGCGCGACGAGCGCGTGACCGAGCCGGGGGCGCGCTACATCGACTTTCTGCTCCCGGGCCTCGTGGGACTGAACCTCATGTCCAGCAGCATGTGGGGCATCGGGTACATGATCGTGGACTTGCGGACGAAGAAGCTCGTCAAGCGCCTCGTCGCGACCCCGATGCGCCGAGGCGACTTCCTGCTGTCGTTCGTCCTGATGCGTGCGGTTTTCCTCCTCGTCGAGGTGCCGCTCCTCTTCGCGTTCGGGTGGGTGGTCTTCGGGGTGCGCGTGGTCGGGTCGCCGCTGCTGCTCATGGGCCTGGCCATGCTCGGGTCCCTGGCTTTCGCAGGCCTCGGCCTGCTCGTCGCCTCGCGCGCTCGGAACACGCAGACCGTGGGCGGGCTGATGAACCTCGTCATGATGCCGATGTTCATCGGTTCGGGCGTCTTCTTCTCGACGTCGAACTTCCCGGACGGGATGCAGCCGCTTTTGCGGGTGCTGCCGTTGACGGCGCTCAACGACGGGCTCCGGGCGGTGACGAACGCGGGCGCCGGCCCGTCGCAGGTCGCCTTCGCGGCGGTGGTGCTCGCGGTGTGGGCGGCGGTCTCTTTCGCCGCCGCGCTCCGGCTATTCCGCTGGCGATGACGCGCGGTCAGAAGCTGATGGCGGCCGCGAGGCGGAAGAATCCGCCGTTCATCGAGATGGTCCCCAAGTCGACCCCGTCGACTCGCTGCGTGCTGCCCGACGGCAGGTCCGGGCCCAAGTTCAGGCGGCCCTGCGCGACGAAGCCGTAGCCGCCGTCGGCCTGCAGCCAGTACCGCGCCGTCATACGGTACCGCTCGAACCGAGGCCACACGAGCCACGCAACCCCGGCGCTGAGGTCGGTCGCGAAGAGCCACTGCGTCTTGCTCAAGGTGGCGGGCGCCGACGCGTCGCTCACCTGCGTCTCGAGCGCCGCGACCCCGGGCGCCGCACGGGCGAAGGCGTATCCCCAGGGTCCAAAGTGCAAACGGCCCTCGAGCGGCACCGTGATCCGGTTCATCCTCAACGATCCGCCATCGATCCCTCGGATCGTAGCCGTGCTGCCCTCGTTGTCCCAGGCGACCCCCGCGGCGAACGAGAGTCGGCCCGCCGCGAACACGGTGCGCGTGACCGCCATCGAGAAGGCCGGCAGGAAGTCGTTGTTCGAGAACGGGTCGAAGCCGGGATCGGGCACGAACGAGCCCCGGTAGCCGAGTTCGAGGCGCGTCATCTCCTCGCGATGGTCGATCGGGGAGGTGGGCGGCACGTCGGCCACGTCGGGCGCGACGGCTTGGGCCGAGGCGGGCGTCGGCGAGAGCGTGATACCCGCGGCGGCGAAGGCGGCCGCGAGCGACCAGGGGCTTGGCTTCAAGGCGACGCCTCCAGGAGCAGGGCGGTGACGTTCTGCGCGTTCGCCGTCGTCGGGTTTTCGGCGTCGAACACCGTGGCGCCCCAGGTTCCCTGAGGGTGCGTCGCGATGAGGGCATGAGGTTTCCCGACGCCGCCGTCCGGCATCCCGGCGATCGTGACGTCGTACACGCCGCCGATGGGCATCGGGGTGATGAGGGGCACGACGCTCAGGGCGCTGAGTCCTTCAGGTGGGATAGGCAGGCTGATCTCCGCGAGGTCCGTCCCGTTGGGCGCGAACGCCCACAGCCGGGTGCCGTCCGCGGAGGACACCAGAGAGGGTGCCCCGTTGGTGTCGAGCGGGGAGGCCATGCGGCTCGAGAGATCCAGCACGTAGACACCGCTCGTCGCGAGCTGGACGATCTTGAGCCCCGGGTTCACCGAGGCCGGCCCCCCGACGTCGAGAACGGCCTGGATCGGTTGCGAGACGCTGACGACGTCGACGCCGCTTATCTGGCCGTCGACCTCACCCAGGTCCCAGAACGCCATGCCGATCGGTCCTGTCACGCCGTCGTCGGTCGAGGCGCTCTGGGCCCAGAGCAAGGCGGTGTCGGGCCCGCCCGGGGAGGCACCGTTGCCGGAGGCGGGCGAGTCGATGATTTTCGTGACGACGGACAGGTTCGTGTACGGGGTCGGCATGGTCACTTCGGTCGTGTCGTCGTCCTCGTCGATGAACACCGCCTTCGTCTGCGATGGGACGAGCGCCAGGACCTGCAGGCCGTAGTCGTTCGCCGGCTGCGCGCTCGTATGCACGAAGGCCACCGTGGACGGGATTGCGCCCACCGAGGCAGAGTTGATCGACGGCGTGAACGGGTTCGGCGTGCCGGGTTCCGACGGGCCCAGCTGGAAGATGAAGACGTTCGAGTCGGTCGACGTCCAGAGCGCGATGCGAGCGTCGTTCGGGTTGCTCGGATCGCCGTCGTCGACCGCCACGCCCGCGGGCGTCTCCTGCTGCGTCGTCGTGCCGTCGGTGAGCTGCACGGTGATCTGTTGGGGCGGGACGGGGTCGAACGCATGCCCCATGTCGAGGATGGTGAGATCGATCGTGCTCTCGACGAGGAGCAGCCTGGTTTGCATGCCCGTCGTCGTCGTGCCGTCCGGCAAGGTCAGTGTCGGGGTGAACGTGAGCTGCTGCGGCGTTCCGCCGAAGCTCTGGATGCTCAACGTCGCCGAGGTCGGCGCGGTCGCTGGGGGGCTGAGCTTGAAGATGACGATCTCGTTGGGGTCGTCGATGAACTGCGCCGGCGTTCCGGGCCCGGTGTAAGCCGCTGCATATTGTCCAAGTGGATCGAGGACGAGGTTTGGCTGCGGCTGCTTCATCGGGTAGGGCGTCACCGTGACCGGCGTCGTGGTCGCGTCGATGTAGGTCAAGGACGGCGGCTGGTCGCTCGGGCTCTGCGGCGGCCAGTCGCCGTTCGACATGACGAAGAGGTGGTTTCCGTCCGGCGACGTCGCGACCGTGACGACGTTGTGCCCGACGGTCACGGACTGTTCGCTCGTGCTGAGATCGGCGTTCGCGCTGACGATGAGGACGCGATGCGCGGCCTCGTCGACGATGGCGACGCCCGTGTTGAGGGGGTACGACGTCGCCTCGACCGGCAACGTCCACGACGGCGCTCGGGATCCGCAGCCTGCCGCGGCGGACGTGAGCGCGAGCGCGCCCGCGATGACGCTCGCGGGCTTCATTCGTCCCTCCCGTCGACGATCCGGGCGCCGAGGTCGAAGCCGGTGATCGTCAGCGCTTGACCGGGGGTGCCGCCGTCGGGGGGGTACAGCTCGACGAACGTGATGCGCCCCTCGTCGTAGCTTTGCGCCGCATAACCCTGCCCCGCGCCTGCGACGATGCCCGCCGCGGTGGGGGGGCTCGCAAGCGCCTGGCGGATGTATTGGAGCGAGGGGAAGAGACCAAGATCCAGGGCGTAGGTCTGCGTCGGATCGTCACGCAGCGCGATCACCACGCGATCGCTCTCGGGAGAGATGGCGACCGCCGTCGGCTCCGCGGGCGTCGACACGAGCTGCACCGGGAGGTTCGACGCGATCGGCACGAGGCTGTAGGCGCCGAGGACGCCCGCCGTCGGGGTCACGTCGTGCAGGACGACGGCGTTCTTCGAGTCAGGCGTCGGAAACACCGCGAGCACGGACTCGTGCAAGGCGATCGTCCGGATGCTCGGCGGCGATAGCGTCAGCACCGTCAAGTCTTGGGAGTCCGGGACCGTCGTGACGGTCGTGAAGAGCAGCACGCTCTTGCCGTCGGGCGTCACGATCCCCCGCCCGACGACCTCGTTGCCGATCGAGATCATCGTGACGCTGGAGGGGTTCGTCACGACGCCCGGGATCGGCAGCACCGCCACCGTCGACGTGTCCCGCAGGACGGCAACGGCGAAGTCCCCGGTCGGCGACAGATCGAGGTCCGTGGGCGCGCTCGGCAGCGGTACGGCGGTCAGGGCCCCCGTCGCAAAGGAAACGACCGTGATGAACGCGAGGCCGTCCTGGCGGATGAGGGCGTAGTTGCCATCCGGGGTGAACGAAACATCGGGCGTGGTCGCCGAGCCGCCGTCCTCGTCCTCCGGAGGCAGGACCAGGACGCTCTCGGCGTCGCCGCCCATGGCCGGGTGCGCGGCGTCGGACGGCGCGCCGTCCCCTTGCAGCGCGCCTCCGGCATCGGTTGATCCGTCCGCGGGGCCCGGCGACGTTGCGTCAATAATCTCTGCGTCGGTGCCCTCGCTCTGCGTGAGGGTGGTCGAGGCGGTCAGGGGGAACAGCGAGGACGTGACCGGAGGCTGGCTGCTCAGATCGATCTGCGAGATGCCATCCTCGGTCACGACGTACGCGTAGTCCTCGCCGGCGAACGCCACTTGCGAGGGCCGGTATCCAACGGCCATGGGGGTCGACTGCCCGTGCCGTTGGCGGTCGCCGTCGACA